>ENA-OQKS01000252-OQKS01000252.1-human-gut-metagenome-genome-assembly--contig:-NODE-252-length-16834-cov-2.680373_pt1 | contig 16834 bp, 15 predicted proteins | sample MGYA00242804_ERZ504808 | MGnify/ENA primary metagenome ERZ504808 (study PRJEB26092, sample SAMD00036375) | human gut metagenome | host: Homo sapiens | study: EMG produced TPA metagenomics assembly of...
CGTGTCTCTGCCAGCACGTTTTTTTCCCGTTGCCTTCGTCGCCGGTCAGCAGCAGATTTTCGCCCTGCAGCAGCGCGGCAATTGCCATCTCCAGAATCTCTTTTACCGAAAAACGGGATTTCCGGCGTGCTCATGCGGTTCTCTAAGCCCTCCGCCACCGGATAGCTCTCGCGGAATTTCCGCACACTCTCAATTAACGCCCCGCTTACGCCCTGTTCCTGTAAAAATGAATCGTTCATCTTCTATTTTTTAATCCTCTCTGTCGTTAAAATATCGCTTTGCTTCTCTATAGTATACGGGATCCGGCCGCTTTCTGCAAGGTCGGACTTTGGCTCACTGCCCGCACAAAAAGACACCGGAAAACAGGTTTTCGTCCCATTTTCCGGTGTCTTGCTTCTATTTTATCTTCGATTCATCGATCGCATTATCCGCGGATTCCGAAAAGAATCTCCTCTGTGGAAGCTTTTGCCTCCTCGTCCAGGTTCTCTTTCTTATAGTTCTCATATCTCTGTTTGTGATGCGGATTCTCTGCCCACAGCTCGTCTGCGGCTTTTTTCCAATCAGCAGCATACAGATCACATTTTCCGCACAGATGCTCTGCACTCTCCGGAGACTGCAGGTCGGTTGACTTCGCGCCGGTCTTCTCTACCATCTCACGCAGCAGTTCCGGATTTTCGAGCATCGGACATGGACGCAGGTGGTTGCGGTTGAACGGCTGTCCATCGCGGTATGCCTGGAACAGCGGCTGCTGCAGTGCTTCGATCAGGGAAACTTCGTTGATGTTGGCGCCGGAGTAATGGATGAAAACACACGGCTCCACATCGCCGTTTGCATTGATATGGCAGTAGTTTCTTCCTCCTGCGATACAGCCTCCGACAAACTCACCGTCGTTCTGGAAGTCCATAACAAAGATCTGTTTGTCACTCTTATCGGAACGGATCTCACGCAGTCTGTGATAGATATATTTTCTCTGCTCAACCGTCGGCATCAGCTCCGGTGCAGCGTCCATGCCGACCGGCATGAAGTGGAAATACCAGCTGTAACGGCATCCGTGCTCGATCAAAAGATCCAGGAACTCGTCACTTGTAACGGTCTCGAGGTTTGCTCTTGTGTAGCAGATGGAAGTACCAAAAAGCAGACCGTGTTTTTTCATCAGATCCATGGCTGCCAGAACTTTATCGAAAATACCCTCCGCCGCGGCGTCCGTCGTTGACCTCCTCGAAGCCTTCCAGAGACAGGGAGAAGGAGATATTGCCGAGCTTCTGAACCGCCTCACAGAACTCCTCGTCGATCAGGGTTCCATTGGTGAAGCAGTGGAATTCACAGTCATGATGCTCTTCTGCCAGACGCAGGATGTCTTTTTTGCGCACAAGCGGTTCGCCGCCGGTGAACATGTAGAAGTAGGTTCCCAGCTCTTTTCCCTGGCTTATGATATCAGAAAGTTTCTCATAGGAAAGATTCAGCTTGTGGCCGTATTCTGCTGCCCAGCATCCGGTGCAGTGCAGGTTACAGGCACTTGTCGGGTCCATCAGCATCGTCCATGGGATGTTGCAGTTGTATTTTTCACGGTTCATACGGATCTGTTTCGTTCCGACGAAAGCTGCCTGGAATCCCAGGTTCAAAGCAGTCATTTTGATCACCTGCGGATCCAGCTCGTCCAGTCCGCGGTTGACATACTGTACCCATTTGTTGTCCGGATTCTGCAGCATGGTGCGGATATTGTCGAACGTTTTCTCCGCAAACATATTTCCGGTAAATTTCTGTACAAAATCCGTCAGATTCAACAGCGCTTTTGTTCTGTCATCTCCGTGATTCACATATTTTAAAACACCATCGATCGCAGCGCCTGCAGCGGCTCTTTCTACTTTCATTTTTCCATCCATTGTTCACGATCTCCTTTGTAATAGTTTAATATTTTTATGCCTGAGACAGATCTGGTTTTCAATACCACATCTCGGCTTTTTCCCATTATATTCTTCATATTTTGAAAATACAACCCAAAGTTCCGCTGTTTGGGACACATCAAAAAAAGTGTCCCACAAGGGAACACTTTTTCCTGTTTTTCTCTTTCCGTTATATTTTACATTGCATTTTCAGATTCACACAAAGCATTTTCTAATTTTCGATCAGAACCGCGCGGATCGGTCCGCCGTACTGGTGTTTCTTTTTGACCGGAGCAGCCACAAGAAAATAATGACCTGAGGTCACTTTCTCCAGATTCAGATTTTCGACAATCACCGTACCTTTTTTCAGCAGCTGCTGATGAACATCATTCCCCGATGTCTCATTTCCGACAGTTTCCTGCTCCACACCGAGCAGCACCAATTTTTTCTCTGCCAGGTAATCTGCCCCATCGCGTGTAATCTGCGCATCGCCGCGGATCAGAAGACGTTTACAGTCCTCTTCCATGACCTCCTCGAGCACTTCTCTTGTCACTTCTCCCTCAAGCTCCGCCACCTGACAGATGCCAAGTGACCGGTCGAGCGTCGTCTGCGCCGTTCCTTCCTCCGTCATCAGATGACGCGGCGCGTCCATTGCGGAAAACTGCTCTCCGGAAATGTCATATAATTTCATACTTTCCTATCCTCAAACCGGGAAACTCCCGTCTTTCTTTTTCCTATATTTGCCGATACTGCCAGATTCTGCCGGCAGCCTAAACCTTGTTTAGTATAGCCTATTTTCGGACGCTTTACAAGGCTCATTTCTGCAAAAATTCTGACTTTTATACAGCAATCCTGTCTGCAATAAACAATTTGTCATTTTCACTCCCCTGGTGTATAACAGAAATATCCAAACGGTTACGCTATCTTTCAAAAGGGAGGGAAATCTTATGAAACTCCGGCTAAGCCCGTGGATCTGCGCCACGGCTTCGCCGGAGTTTTTTTACACTCTTCTGGTTTACGGAATCAGACGGTGAATGTCTCTTGGAAACAGGGATGCGTTCCGCACATTTTCAAATCCGAGAAGCCGTGCCGTAAACCGCTCCAGCCCAAGACCGAGGCCGCCGTGCGGGGGCATGCCGCAGCGGTGCATCATTAGATAGCTCTCAAACGCTTCAACATGCATGCCGCGGCTTTCGAGCTTTTCCACCTGCTCCCGGTAATTGTGGATGCGCTGGCCGCCGGTCGTCACCTCAAGGCCGCGGAACAGAAGGTCAAAGCTTTCCGTCTCTGCCGGATTTTCTCTGCTGTCCATCGCGTAGAACGGGCGCTTGGCGCTTGGATAATGTGTCACAAATACGAAGTCACTGCCTGTCGTTTTCTTCACGTATTCGCACAGCAGTTTTTCCTCCTCCGGTTCAAAGTCCAGTTTCTCCGAAAAGGCTCTTTTGTATACGCGGCTCACCAGCTCTTTCGCCTCGGAAAAACGGATTCTCGGAATCTCCGTGATCACCGGCACCTCTGCTTTTAAAAGCGAAAGCTCCGCTCCGCATGTCTCCTGCAGCCGTCCAAATGTGTACCGCAGCATTTCCTGCTCCATCGCCATGATGTCCTCAAAATTCTCGATATAGCCCATCTCAAAGTCCACGCTTGTATATTCGTTCAGATGACGCGCCGTGTCGTGCTTCTCCGCCCGGAAGACCGGTGCGATCTCGTAGACACGCTCGAAGACGCCGACCATCATCTGCTTGTAAAACTGCGGGCTCTGCGCCAGATATGCCTGTTCGCCGAAATACGACAGGGAGAAGATATTAGCTCCGCCCTCGGCTCCCGCTGCTACGAGCTTCGGTGTGTGGATTTCGGTGAAGTGCTGTCCATCCAGAAATTCGCGGAACGCCTGACAGATCCTGGCCTGAATCTGGAAAACCGCGCGCTCTTTTTCATTTCGCAGCGTGATAGGCCGGTAGTCCAGCAGGTTCTCGATGGAAGTGTTGACCCGCTTCTGGTTGATGACAACCGGCGGTACTTCTTCCGGCTCGGAGAGGATTTCCACGTCTAACAGATGCAGGTCATACCCGCTTCTGGAACGCTCTTCACGGATCACCTCCGCGGTAAACCGGACACACGCCTCTTCTTTTAATTCCTCCAATGCAAACCGGGCATACGCCGGCTCGTACACGCACTGTACCATCTGCCGTTTCGTCCGAAGCAGCACAAATGCAAATGAGCTCATTTTTCGGATTTTGTAAATGCTTCCATGCAGCCGCACGATTTCGCCGATGTGTGCTCCTAACTGCTCTGCTTCGAGTTCCTCTGTTTTTCTTACTTTTACGGTATTCATTTCTGTCTTCATAGTCTTTTCTGCCTTTCTGTTCTGATTTTTCTTTATCGCCGCAAAATCAGCAGAAAATCCATATGGACATAATCTGTATGTCCCATACGATCACAACCCTTCTCTGATGTAAATTTTAAAGTCATTCCCGTATGGATAAAAAGCGGCAAAGAAAAACCACACGGGGTATTTCTTTTTCTCCCGGTGTGGTTTCCCTTTGCCTTATCTTCCACACAGGTACAACACAATCAGCGCCTGTACCTGTGAAGTATAGTAGTCTTCACTTTGATACAAGCGCTATCAATCGTCGTCCCTGTGCATTTGTACGCTGTGCATCTCGTTCATCATTGATAACCTCTGTTTCGTAATTTTGTTGTATTATAGTTCTGCGTTCCGGTTTTGTCAACCCTTATTTTCCATAATCGATGATCACCACTTCCGCTTTCGTTCCAATCCGCATCGGCGGTCCCCAGAGGCCCACGCCGGAGGTGACGATGCTGTACATGTCTCCGACTTTCTTCATCCCGCAGGCATTCTCCCACATCAGGCCGGTAAGGATATTGCCTGGGAAGAGCTGTCCGTCGTGCGTATGGCCGCCAAGATCAAGGTCTGCGCCTGCCTCTGCCAGCTCGGTCAGCTCCGACGGCTGGTGGTCAATCACAAAAACTGGAAGCGACTGGTCCAGTCCGGTAAGCAGTTCGGACGGCGTGTCGCGTGTCTCCTGCGTTTTGCGGATCCGGTCGGGATCTTTTCGGCCCGCCAGATAAAAGGCATCATCGATACAGACCACATCATCCTCCAGCAGATGAATCTTCGCGCGGTCCAGAAACTCACCGAACCGGCGGTCGGCGATGCGCTCCTCCTTCGTCTCAAACGTAAAGCCCGCGAGAATCTTCTCATCGAGATCGTGGTTGCCGTAGCAGGCGTACGTGCCGTACCGGCTCTTTAAGCCCGCCAGAAGATCCGCCACGCGGTCCGGCTCATAGATGGCATCGTACTCATTATCAAAAATATCCCCGGCAATCACAACGACATCCGGCTCCTCAGCATTGATTTTTTCCACCATCTCTTCCATCTGATGACTGCCGATGCTGTACCCCAGATGAAGATCTGCGACGAGCGCAATTTTCAGATGTGCATCCTTTTTCGATGGAACCTCATATCGTGTCGTGTAAATATGGACTGCATGCACCATTCCGTAGATGCACATTCCCGTCACAAAAAGGATCGCGCCAAGGCCGACCGCTTTCAATCCCATCGGAGAATACAGCCAAGTTTTCATCAGTGCCGTATGCGCAAAAATGAAGCGCAGCAGCACCAGAATCGCGGTGAAGCCAAGAAAATACAGATACATGCCAAGCCAGCAGTTGCTGATGACCTTTAAAATCCGGTGAACGGGATCTCTTTTGATCAGAAAGCTCGTCAGCAGGGAAAGTGCAAAAAATGCATACAGCACCAAAATGACACCCAGCACGGCCGGATGGCGGAACAAAGGATGCACCTCCTTCATCCACCGCAGCAGCCAGTAGGCGGTAAATACATTTGCCAGTATGTAGACCGGCGCAAGAAATATTGCAAGCATACGTATGTTTCCTCTCTTTTTCGATTCAAATGCAGGGCAGGAAAAAGCGTGCCGAACGAAACGTTTCCGGCACGCTTTTTTGCCAGGCATTCATCAGAGTTTTTTTTTCTATGATATCAAACAGCTCACGCCTCCGCTTCCGCCAGCGCCAGCCATTCGCAAGTTTGTTATAGAAATAGAACGAATCCACAAGCACCATGTTCAGGCGGCCGATCCGGTCTTTCGTCGTTCCGTTGTAATGCTCGCCGCCGCAATCAATCTGCGGGCACGTTTTTACGTAGGCGATCAGATCATCCTCACTTCTGATGGTATCCGGCAGCTCAGTGTACGCTTTTCCGATGCAGTCCAGCCGGTGCGCATCGCTTCCGCCAAAGCCGGGCTTATTGAATTTCTCCGCCAGCCGTTTCGCTTTTGCGTTCGTCTCCGCGCTCTCACACGCATTGAAAATTTCAACAAAATCGAACTGCGGGAGAAGCTGGGCAATCCGCTGCTGATACTTTTTCTTCCGTTCATTCGTGCTGATCATGCTCATAAATTTTTCGCCGTACGGATGCGCCGGTCCTAAAATTCCGCCGTACGCATGGACGATCTTGACAAGGATCGATCCCGGCAGACCGCGTAGCTCCAGAATTTTTAATTTTACGCCGAACGGCATAATCACAAGAATGTGGCCGCAGTCGCACGTATCGTACTCAACACCTTTTAATACCACAAAATCCTGGTGTGCTCTTCCCTTGATGGCATTCTTCCACTCGCGGTATCCGTCATAGGAATCGTGGTCGGATACCAACATTCCTCCAAATCCTTTTCGTTTCAGTGTTCGGATGTACTCCTCAATCATGACTTTTCCATCCATCGAACCCTCTTTTGTGTGGCAGTGCATATCAAATTTCATGCAAAACGCCTCCTTTTATCTTCCATGTTCGAAAACCATTTCGTTTTTCCTATTTTTCTGGAATCGTTTCGGATGGTTCCGCCGCGTTTTTTGGCGCGGCAGAATCGATAGTTTGTACCATATAACTTTATTTTACCACTTTTTCCACAAAAGAAAAAGAAATTTCTTCTGAAGATCTGGTAAATTTTCCTTAAAGAATGGAGTTTTTAGACAATTCCTGTTCTTTGTCCCTGTTTTTACCGTGTTCTTTTTGCTATGATAAAAACAGCTTATTTTACTTGATCGGAGGAACACATTATGAATTCACAGGACATCACCCGCGCACTGATCGACACAACAGTTGCACGCGCGATGGTGGAGATGGACGCAGATCCGAAACGCAGCGTCCGCAAGCTCTGCGATCTTGGCCGCCAATTTTCCCGCGGCCGCTTTCAGAATCAGATTTTTGCCATTTTTCAGGATCTTCTGCGCAACGATGAAAGCCCGTATTATCAGGCAATCGACTTTCTGCTGCGCAGCAACGATCCGGAAGCGCTTCGTCAGTTCGGCATCAACATCGGCTACAACAGTTTTACCTACGGTGCGCAGATTCTGCGCCAGAAGCAGAAAGAACTTTCCTTTGCTGTTCCCTGGGTTGTCAAGCTCCGTCTCGACAGCCGCATCCCGGACACTTACGATTCCTCGTTTTTTGCATCCGTGGTCAGAACCGGTCTGACATACGGCATCTACTCTTATCAGCTCCGCTCCATGGATCATCATGAGGATATGGAATCCTACCTTGCCGTCATCCAGTCGCATCCGGAATGCGCGTTTCTCTGGTTTCTTTCCGATACGCCGCTTACCGAAAAACAGCAGAAACTGCTTTTATCCTGCCCGAACCTGATGGTTTCTCTTCCAATTGATGCCCCCTCAACGGCTCCCATGGCAAAAGCCCTGCGCCATCAGAAAACGCTGTTCGGTATGCACAAAGTCTATCAGGATGCAGATGCTGCCGCTTATCTGCTCTCTTTTGACCACCTGTATTCCCAGATGGAACAGAGTGTCTTTTTCTTCTGGTCGCAGATGATTCGTGCTCAAAAGAAAGTATCCGGGCTGTTTCCGATGTTGTTCAACAGTACCGCTTCACCCCCATACAGCCATTCTTCCCGATCGAAGTGCAGGAAGACTCCCGCAAAATTGAGCAGATTATCACCGCCAATCCGGCGTATCTGCTGCTTCTGCCGGATCACATGGCCCGCACACTCGATACGCCCACCGTTTCCTTTGAAGAGTTGTCTCTTCGGAATATATTTTACCGTGAACTGCTCGCAGATGCATAAAAGTACAGCCAAAGCGGAATTTTATTTCTTTGGTTCCGCTTTGGCTGCTATTTTTTCTGATGATCTATATATCACTTCTTTCAGTTCTTCGACAAACGTTTCCGGTTCCAGCTCGCTTTCCATGGAAAACCAGCGCAGAACCGCGGTCAGGAAGACATCACAGAAGAACGTTACAAACAGTTTCTGATTCTGTACCTGAAAGAGATCCTGTACAAAAAACGCCATGACCGGCTCGAGCATCTCGTAAAAGTAATCCTTAAAACTGTTCTGCCCTTCGATCCTCAGGGCACTCTGGTAAAATGCTTTATTCTGATAGAAAATATTGCAGACCGCCACCAGCACATCCCATTCATTCTCAAAGTTCTTTCCGCCCATGTTTGTCAGAAAGTCCACATAAAAGATCCAGTTTACCAGATCGTATTTATCTTTAAAATGATAATAAAAGCTTTTCCGGTTCAGACCGCATTCCTCGCAGAGATCTGAAATACTGATTTTCGCAAAAGACTTGCATACCATCAATTTTTTCATTGCATCTGCAAGCGCACTCTTTGTACTGTTGGAATCCGCCATCTCTTCTCTCCCTCTCTTTTTTGACCGTTTGTGCTATTATTCTACACCATCTTTTTCCTTTATGCAAGAAAAGCGCACCAGGAAAAGGCTGTATTTCCTTTTTCTGGCACGCTTTTTGCAATCATGCTTCTTCCGTTTTTCCATCTGCCTCCAGTGTGAACCAGAATGCCACACCGTTGTCGTAATTCTGGCAGCCGCACTGCTGCTGGAAGGAATCCATAATGGCTTTTACGATGGAAAGGCCGATGCCGCTTCCGCCGTATTCCCTTGTTCTCGCTTTGTCCACCTTGAAGAATTTCACCCATACCTTGTCGAGATCCTCCTCCGGGATCGGGTCCCCGGTATTGAAAACGGTTGTCTTTATGACATTCCCTTCTTTTTTGCAGCTGATCTCAATCGTGTGGTCGTAGTCCAGATGGTTGAGGGCATTCGTCAGATAGTTGGTGATAACCTCCTCGACTTTGAATTCATCGCCCCAGACATAGAGCGGGTCGCCGCCGGTAAAGAGCACTTTTGCCTCTTTCTGGCGGATCAGGATGTCGGAGGACTGTAGCACGCCTTTAATCACGGCGTTCAGATCGAACCGTTCCATATTGACCTGATCCTCACCGAACTCGAGTTGGTTCAGGTTCAGGAGTTTTTTGACCATCTCGTTCATCTTTGCCGCCTCGTCGATGATGACATCGCAGTAGAACTCGCGGCTTTCCTCATCGTCGTTGATGTTGTCTTTCAGGCCTTCCGCATAACCCTGAATCAGAGCGATCGGGGTTTTCAGCTCATGTGTGACATTTGAGAGGAACTCGCGGCGCATTTCATCAATCTGCGTTTTTTTGTCAATATCTTTCTGCAGCTCAACGTTCGCACTTTTCAGCTCGGAAATCGCCTGCTCAAGCTGTTCGGACATGACATTGAAGTTGTTTCCAAGCTCGCCGATCTCGTCTTTTCCGCCGCTCACGTAGCGGGCATCGAAGTCAAGGGCTGCCATTTTTTTCGAAATTTCGGTCAGCTCCTGCACCGGACGGACGATCTGGCGGGTGATGATCCAGATCACAATGGCACCGATGATGATGATCGGAATGCCGATAAAGAGGTAAAACTGGTTGGAAAGGCCGACCGCATCCGTGATGCTCTCCAGCGGGCATCTTGCAAAGTAGCAGTTTCCATTGTCAAACCAGCCGATGATCTGCAGATACTCGGCATCGGCGTGGCTGTCGTAGAATTTCTGGATCTGATAGTTGTCTTTGCTGTCAACGACTTTGGTATTTGCCTGCTCGTTTCCGCTGATCAGGCCGAAGATCAGGGTCTGGAGGCTCTGGCGGTCGGTTGCGTTGGAATAGACGAAGCTGCTGAGCTCCGGTCCGGTGATAATGACTTTCAGGTTGTTGGTAACGCAGAACTGCTCGAAGGTATCAGGGATATCGTCGCTGTCTCCGCCTGTCGCATTCAGTTTCTGAAAGCTCTCTGCCAGAATGTGTTCTTTATCCCGGATATAAAAGGACCCGAGAAAGAAGTAATTGATCAGGCCGATGATAAGCAGGGTAGCTGCCATGGTCGCAATAAAAGTGTAGGCAATTCGTTTTTTGACGGAGTGTTTTCTTCCCTTTTGTGGCATTTTCAAGTGAAACCGGTGCTTTTTCTCCGTCTGATTTCCCATTGTCACACGGGAATCTTCTGCAGGCATCTCCATGGAAGTTTCATTTTGTTTTTCCGTTCCGTTCATGATTCGTCCGCCTCGAATTTATAGCCCATACCCCAGATGGTCTTGATTAAATCGCCTTTGTCGCCCATTTTGCTGCGAAGTTTTTTGACGTGGGTGTCGATGGTGCGGGCGTCGCCGTAGTAGTCGTAGTTCCAGACGTTGTTCAGGATTTTTTCTCTGGAGAGGGCGATTCCCTGGTTTTCGAGGAAGTAGGTGAGGAGTTCGAATTCTTTATAGCTTAACTCCATTGGTTTTCCGTCGATGGATGCCATGTGGGCGGCTTTGTCGATGCGGATGCCGCCGGCTTCTAATACGTCGTCTTCGCCGGTTTTGCCGCTGCGGCGCAGGATGGCTTCGACGCGGGCGACGAGGATTTTCGGGGAGAATGGTTTTGAGATGTATTCGTCTACGCCGAGGTCAAAGCCGAGGAGTTCATCGCGTTCTTCGCTTTTGGCGGTGAGCATGATGATCGGGACTTTGGAGTTCTGGCGGATTTCGCGGCAGACCTGCCAGCCATCCATTTTGGGCATCATGACGTCGAGGATGATGAGGGCGATGTCTTTCTGGGCGTAGAAGGTGTCTACGGCCTGTTCGCCGTCACCGGCTTCGATGACGTCGTATCCGGCTTTTACTAAGAAATCTTTGACGAGTTTGCGCATGCGGCTTTCGTCGTCTACTACTAGGATTTTTAATTTGTCCATGATTGAAAGTCTCCTTTATTTGACGGACGGAAAAAAAACGGCTGCCCGCCCGCTCGTGCTTTTTCCTGATCTCGTTGTGTTTTTATGTTTGATATTTTTACCATTTTACTTTAGCATGGGTTTATGTTTTTTCTGTGAAATGGGGTGAGTTTATTTTAACATATAGGAAGGGAGTTGGGAACTTCTATTTTTGTGTTGATTAAATTTGAGTATAAAAAAAGATCTCCTGAGGTTGGCAGGAGATCTTTTTTCATACGGGTTATTCTTCTTCGTCGAGATAGTATCTGCCGTAGGCGTCGGCTGCTTTGATGGCGGCGAAGACGGTCTCCGGGGTTACTTCGAATGGCATGTTGTGGAGGGTGTCGTTCTCTGCGCATGCGGTTTTGGCTACTTCCATGAGCTGGTCGTCGGTTACGTTTCCGGCACCGAGTTCAGCCAAGGTGACTGGGAGACCGACTTCGATGCACCATAAATGATGTCTTCGAGTTCATCAAGCGGTACGTTTCCAGGACGAGCTGAGTCAGGGTTCCGAAGGCTACTTTTTCACCGTGGTACATGTGATGGCACTCTTCGAGTACGGTGAAGCCGTTGTGGATGGCGTGGGCTCCTGCGAGGCCTGCGCTTTCAAAACCGATTCCGGAAAGGAGGGTGTTGGCCTCGATGACTTTCTCGACTGCCGGGGTGCATACGCCGGCTTCAAGAGCGATTTTGGCTTTTACACCTTCTTCCATCAGAGTGTCAAAGCAGAGTTTCGCGAGTGCCATCGCTGCCTCGGTTGTTTTTCCACCGGCGCAGGAAGTAGCTCCGCTTCTCTGGCAGGCTCTTGCTTCAAAATAGGTGGCAAGTGCATCACCCATTCCGGCTACGGTCAGGCGGACTGGAGATTTTACGATGATGTCGGTGTCCATCAGAACCAGGTTCGGGTTTGCCGGAAGGAAGAGGTATTTCTCGAATACACCCTCTTCTGTGTATACAACAGACAGTGCGCTGCACGGTGCATCGGTCGATGCGATGGTCGGGCAGATGAATACTGGTTTTTCTGCGTAGTAGGCAACTGCTTTTGCGGTATCAAAAATTTTGCCTCCGCCGACACCGATGACCAGATCACAGCCTTTTTCTTTCACGATAGCAACCAGACGGTTGATCTCACTCTCACAGCACTCGCCGTTGAAATAATCAAAAACAACGTCGCAGTCGCTTCCCGCAAAGCTTTCTTCGATCATTGCTCCGATCCGTCTGTAGCCTCCCTGGCTGATCAGAACCAGTGCTTTCTTTCCGCATTTTGCCGCATATGTTCCGATGTTTTTCATTTCCCCTGCGCCCTGTAAATATTTAGAAGGGCTAATTAAAATTTTTGCCATTTCTCTTACGCTCCTTTTTTATTTTTTGAACGTCAGCCTCCGCTTCTGGCGTTTTCTGCGAAAAATGAGTTTACCGCAGAACTTGTCTTTATTATAATAACTGCGCTGTAAAATTGCAAGAATATTTCCATCCAAAATGAACCCCGGAAGTTCACATATTTCCCCGGGATTTTTCGGTTTATTCTGCCTGATCGTAAATGATTTTGCAACGCAGCAGTCCTGTGCGTCGTTTGGGTAGGTATACGGTGCAAACAGATAGACAACTGTCGGGGCATCGTAAAAAAGCATTCTGGATTGTGCTGTCATCAGCGATGCTGTCGGCTTCGAGAATTTTGTCCAGTTCTTCCTTTTTGATCTGCTCCGGCTGGTAAAACGGGTGGAACGTCTGGCTTTGATTAAAGTAACCGCCCCTCTGATACGTTTTCACGTAAATTGGCTAAGGGTTGGCTGTGTTGACGATCGCATCGGCATGAACTTTTGTGATGTCGTTTCGGATGATTTTAAATGGCATGGGGATCACCTTCTTTCGTGGGATTTATAGCTGTTTTAATTTATAAGTTGCAAACAGCGTATAATGGTATATTTACCATCCACTCCTGCTCTTTATACTTCAATGTTGAAAATCGAACTGCTTCTTCCGGCTGGAACTTTTCGCAATATGTTTTAAGACTATGGGATCGAATGTTCTGTTCCGCCTTTACTTCAATCGGCACAATACTCTTTGCCTTCTGAATCAGAAAATCCTGCTCGAAAGTTGCTTTTTCATTTCCATAATAATATGGCGTATAAGGGGTATCTGAAATCAACTGCTGCAGAACGTACTGTTCTGTAAGCGCGCCTTTAAATTCAACAAAAATATCGTTACCCTCCAATATGGATTCTGCTGGCAGTTCACTCATTGCTCCGAGCAGTCCTACATCCAGTACGAATAATTTATATGCATTCATATTTTTATACGCCTTCAGCGGCATATGAGGCTCATTTACCCGGTTGACTTTATATACTAATCCACAATCCAGAAGCCACTGAATTGCTATTTCAAATTCGCTGCTTCTGGCTCCTTTCTTTATCTGTCCAAAGAAAAATTTTTATTCTCCTTCGCCAGCTGCATCGGAATAGAATCCCATACCATTCGTATTCTTGGGAGAACTTTTGCTTTGATATGCTTTCCAAAATCACCCTCATACTGCCGTACAATATCACTCTGTATCTGTCGTACCTCTGCATAATCTTTATTCAAGCGAAATGCATCTACAACTGCTGGCATGCCGCCTGTATAATAATAATTTTTCAGCCAGAACAAATATTTATCCGCAAAATTGTCAATCAAGTTATAATCTTTTGTTTCCAACGCGTTTTCCAGTCCTTCTTCGTCCATAGCGCACAGGAATTCTCTGAAATTGAATGGATATAAGTCCAGTAAATCTACTTTTCCCACCGGATAGGATATTCCCTCATGAAGCGCCACGCCAAGAAGTGAACCTGCTGCTATTACATGATATTCCGGTGCTTCTTCGCAAAAATATTTCAAAGATTCCAACGCTTTCGGTGCATTTTGAATTTCATCCAGAACAATCAATGTATTCTCTGGGGTGATCGTTACGCCTGATTCAATATTGAGGTTCATAATAATACGTTTTATATCGAAATCCGTATCGAAAACCGCCTGCATTCTCTGATTATTGTAAAAAGAAATGTAGGCGGTTTTTTCATAATATGTCTTACCAAATTCTTTCATTAACCACGTTTTACCAACCTGCCGGGCTCCCATTAAAATCAGTGGTTTTCTGTTACTTTTTTTCTTCCAGTCTAATAGTTTATCCATTGCAAATCGACGCATGCTGATCTTCCTCCATTTCTCTTTTTTATTATTTCACATTTTTCCCTGGTTATTCTTACTCTAATTTAACATTTTTCCCGACCTAATTCAATATAAAATTAACATTTTTCCCGACTTCACCGGAACAGAATCTGCTGTGAAACCTTCTCTTAAGACAAACATAATCTCTCCACGGAAAAATACGACAGCCAGCCACCGTCGTATTTTTCGTTATCAAATATTTTTATTTTTCTTCTCTGATCAGTCTGAGTCCGTCTTTTTCCAGCAGATACTCCTTCCCGCACACCTCTCCGATATACTTCCTGTCATGCGAAATGCTGATGATGGCGCCTGGAAATTCGCGGAGCATTTTTCTTATGACCGGTCCCGATAAGGGTGAAAAGTTTCGGGTTGGTTCATCCAGAATCAGCACATTGGCATTGCCAAGGCTCATTTTCAGAAGCAATACTTTTGCCTTCTGGCCGCCGGACAGTTCGCGGATGGGGGTGATCCATCTCGTCTGCCGTGTATTTCAGCGATCCGAGATACGTCCGAATCTTCGTCCTCTCACTCTTCTCCCCGGTGGAATCCAGAAAATCGACCGGCGTCATGGAAAGATCCAGCTGATCCTCATAATTCTGCGGCATGTAATCTACGCGGAGATCTTCCCGTGCTTTCAACTCTGCCGCAATCTTTTTCAGCAGTGTTGTCTTGCCTGCCCCGTTCGGGCCGACAATGCATATTTTTTCCGGTCCTCTTATCTTTAAGGTGATATTTTCCGCCAGAACCCGCTCTCCATCCGGCGTTTCCAGTTTCGGAAGACGGTATTCGATGACCGTTTTCCCGGCGGGCATGGCTGCCTCTGCTCCTCCAAGCTGGAAGTAAATCGCTTCCTCCTGCTCCGGCATTTCTGTCATGCTGGCATCTTCTTTTTCAAATCTGCGGTTCATCGCCTTTACGGTATGCATTTTGTCCTTCAGATTTTTCGCCACGGACGGTGCCTGACGGGAACAGTTGTTCAAGGCGTTCTGCACGCTCTGGTATACCTTTCGGTATTTCTCATCGCGCAGCGCTTTCTCTCTCCTGTCACTCTGCGCCTTCTGTTCCTGGCGCTCGAAATTCTGCAGGCGCTCCTCTACATACGTCCGATAGGGAAGTTTCGCAACCGTGTATCTCGATTTTGTCTTCCGCACAATCTGTTCAATATGAATGACCATATTTGCCGTGTTTTCAATCAGCGTTTCATCGTGCGAAATAAAAACAACAATATGCTCCCATTCGCGGATCAGTTTCTCCAGAAGTTCCAGTGTCGCAAGATCAATATCATTTGACGGCTCGTCCAGCAGAAGGACCGTGGCATCCTCCATGAGAAGACGCATCATCTGCGCTTTCACCTTCTCGCCGCCGGAAAGCTCCCTCATCTGCTGATCCCGATAGAAAAACTCTTCCGTCAGACCAAATTTTCTTGCCAGCACCGCCAGATCCTTCGGTGTCTGATCCCAGAACTTTTCTTTTTCATAGAAATACTCATACACCGTCTTCGTTTTCTCCGCCTCCGGAAGTTCCTGCGGCAGATATCCAAGCCGCTCCTTTCCGATGATGCGCTCGCCTGTGGATTCGATGTAATCTTCCGTCAGTGCGGGATCGTACATCCACTTCAGCAGCGTCGTATTTTCCGTTTCCCTCCTCTCCAATGATAACGGCCTTATCACCGTCATTCAGTACAAGCTGAAAATCTTCGAGAATCACCCGCAGATCTTTTTATGTGTCAGTGTTAATTTTTTATCTGCATCATACAGAAGCCCCCTTTGCTCCGGCAGCCTCTTTTCTGCTTTTTACGCAAAACGAGCCTGTCCTGCGTACGCAAAACAGACCCGCAAAAAAATATCCCTGTTCTATTCTCATAAAAAAGGGAAATGATTCAGCGATTCTCGTCTTTAAGCGTACACGAAAAACAGGCCTGTTTTCCAGGCTGTCCATTCTTTGTGTTTTTCTTAAAGTCGATTATCGCAGAAACATTCCCTCACCTTTACACCAATGGTGCTCTTTCTTTTTATTTTCTGTTCCCTATTATAGGACAACTTACAGATAAATGCAAATCCGTTTTTTTACAAATTGAGAAGTTACCTCTGCCAGCGCCTGTGCATGCTCCAGATACCAGCCGTCTTCGTCCTCTTCTGCTTCCACAAAACTCGATATACTCATTCAGCGTGGCCAGCTTCACATCCAGATTGAACTGTTCGCGTGAAATCTTTGTCTTTAACGCTTCATACATCCGATCCAGAAACAGCTCTTTCTGTGCATCGTTCATGTAGAACGGGAAAGTACTCCGTGTCTCGGTCGCATGTGCCAGGAATCTTGCAATGTCCAGAGAATACGGCATCATTCCACCAAATCCCCAGTCAATCATGACAACATTTTCGCCGTCATAGATCACATTCCACTGCAGGAAATCACCGTTTGACATTGTACATGGACAAGTCAGCTGGCGGTCCAGGAACATCTGATACACTTTCCGCAGAATTGGATCATCCGCTACGGACGATGCTCGGCGCAGAACGCGTTTCCAGTATTCGACAAATCTCTGCTCCACTTCATTTTCCGGCGCTTTGTCCATCGACGGTGTCCAGAAATACGACTGAATTTTACTTAAGGTTTCTGCCGCTTTTCTGTTGT
>ENA-OQKS01000254-OQKS01000254.1-human-gut-metagenome-genome-assembly--contig:-NODE-254-length-16724-cov-3.347111_pt1 | contig 16724 bp, 18 predicted proteins | sample MGYA00242804_ERZ504808 | MGnify/ENA primary metagenome ERZ504808 (study PRJEB26092, sample SAMD00036375) | human gut metagenome | host: Homo sapiens | study: EMG produced TPA metagenomics assembly of...
GAGGCAGGCGGCGATGATGCCCTTGACGAGGCTCTTGCCCGAAACGCCTGCGATGATGGTCATGCCGAACAGGCAGACCATGAAGTACTCCGCCGTGCCCAGCTGTGCCGAAATTTTGGCCACCTGGGGGCCGAGGAAGAGCAGCACCAGTGCAGAGAAGATGCCACCGAAGGTGGAGGCATACAGCGCGATTTTAAGAGCCGCCTTGGTGCGGCCCATCTTGGACAGTGGATGACCGTCCAGCATAGTAGCCGCCGCGTGGGGCGTGCCCGGGGTGTTGATGAGGATGGCCGACACCGAGCCGCCGTATCCACCCGCACAGTAGATACCCAGAAGGAACATCATGCCGGGAATGGCCTTCATGGTGTAGGTAACAGGCAGAAACAGGATGATGCAGAGGATGACACTCAGGCCAGGAATGGCGGCAAATACGCAGCCGATGAAGACGCCGAGGTTGATCCAGATGATATTTTCAAGGGTAAAAAGCAGCCCGGAGGCCGGGCCGATAAAATCAAACAAACCCATATTTTGCCTCCTCAGAAACTAACATTCAGCACGAAGTGGAACACGACCCAGATCAGCACCGCCATCGAGACGGTGATGGCGTAGTAGAGGGGCTTCTTGCAGCGGAAAAACAGCAGGAAGGCCAGCGCGCAGAACACGGCACCCACCACGAACAGACCTGTGATCTCCGCCAGCAGATAGGTGACCACCAGAATGAGGACGATGACCAGAGCTTTTGCTTCCACCAGAAGATTCAGCGTCTTCGTTTTGACCGGACGGTGCATCACCATATTGTATGCCTCCCGGCCCACCAGAAGGGCGCTCATGGCCAGCATGAGCCAGACCAGCATCGTCGGGAAGGCGCGGCCGTTCACAACGTCCTTTTCTGAGATCTGCACCTGCTGGGGGCATGATGAGCAGCAGTACAATGCCGATGACCAGAAACAGAATGCCGCAGATCAGGTCAACGGGGTACTCGATGTTCTTCTCCTCGAGCTTTGCGCCCCATTCGTCCAGCCTTGTTTCGATGCGTTCTATCAGATTTTTCACCTGTTTCCACTCCTTTTTTGAACCATAAAAGCAGGGGGTCGGGGCTATCCCCTCCCCCCCTGCTTCAGCTTTTTTTCGCTATGAGGGCCTGTTATCAGCCCGCCACGATGTCCTTATACTGCTCGACGATGCTCTTGACGTTCTCAATGTGAGCCTTCACATCCTCTTCGCTCATCGTGTCAACTTCCAGCAGCATGGTGTCGTTCAGCCACTCGACCATCTCCTGATCGGCGAGGATCTTGTCATACAGCTCCTTCAGCTCGGCGATCTTTGCCCCGTCGGTGCCCTTGCGAGCCATGACGAAGCAGCGGTTGCGGAAGTAGGGGTAGCCCTTGGAGCCAACGCCCTCAACGCCTGCGAAGGGGCCGTTTTCGATGGCCTTGTCGTCGAATGCGCAAACCACATCAACGCCGCCCTGCTGGTAGGTCTCGAGGATCTGGGACTGATGCGAGACTGCAAAGTTCGTCTCGCCCTTTGCCACAGCCTGTGCAGCCTCCGCAGCGGACTGGTACGGAGTCAGTTTCAGCTGGTCGCCGGCACCCATAGAGCCGAACAGAGCCGCTGCCAGGAAAGCCTCGGAGCCGGTAGCGCCGTTAACGGCCACGGATACGGGGTTGCCTGCCTTGACATAGGCCTCCAGATCGTCCAGATTCTTGAGGTTCAGTGAAGAATCAGCGGACAGGACGAAGACGGAGGAGTACAAGTTCTCCACGAACTCGAAATCGTCGTAGCTGAACTGCAGCTTGGCCGGATCCAGAGTCTCGGTAATGGCGAACAGACCCTCACCGGCGAAGACCAGTTCCTTATCATTTGCCTTAGTACTGGACACCCAAGTGTTGACAGTAGCAGCATCGCCCTTGACGGCTTCAGCAACCAGTGTGATTTTATTATCAGAATAATCAGGGGACTTGGCAGCAGCCTTTTGGCTGACCATCGCTGCTACACCAGACGGTGCCCACGGGCAGGTAACTTTCCAGCTCTCCTGTTTGCTTCCGCAGCCGGTAAGCATCGACAAAGCAAGGACACCGGCGGTGACCAACGCCGCAATACGCTTTTTCATCATTTTACTCTCCTTTTTTTGTTTTGCCTTTTCGTGTGGTAGCAAGCACTTCACCGTGCTTTTGTTACCAACAAGATAACATTTCAAGCAATTTCAAGTCAACAAATTTTTTTATTTTACAAAAAAAGTTGTCTGGTAAAAGAGCTAAATGACCACATCTGTATTTTGTTGTAGAAAACTTATTGTGCACATTGTACATCGTCTTGAATCATCTTTGTGCAGCTTAAATTCTTTCATGATGTAAAGTGTATCATATTCATAATAGAAGTCTTACTATTGTCTCCATTCATAAATAATTTCTTCGGAATCATCTTGACGTACTCTACGAACCATGATATTCTCTATCACAAATCCCACCGAACTTGTAGATTGATTGCAAATCTTCTGCAAAAGTGGTTGGTTATCACCGTGAGACCCACCACTTCAGTGAGGAAAAATCCACGAAAGAAGCTACCGCCCCGCAACACACCCGATTCATTTTGCCGCCGATTCACCCCGACAAAATCCATCGCTGCGCTGCGTGGGCGGTATTTTTCTTTTTCAGGGAAGATTGCACCTTGAAAATTTCATGAGCCGACCGGACGTGATACCGACTTTTCGTCAACGCCGCTGCAAAACAGGGGCAGGAACTTCGTTCGGAGCAAACGGCGATCAACATACACGAGCAGTGGAACTCTCTACTTATTTTTGTGTCTTAACAATTCGGAAACATTTGTTAAAAATACGTTTTGAGCGCAGCGATAGAGGGCAAGAACCGTCCCGTGGCCACAAATTTTCAATTCTTGAAAATGTTCTGTCCCTCCGGGACTTCACTTCTTCAATGCGTCTGCATTTCCGAAGTGATCTTGTTGGGGCGTGCCTGCCCCAAACCCTGCCGAGTAACAATAAAGTTCATAATTGTTCCATGGACTGAGTATAACACATCCTTCGATGATACACTACTCCTCTTTTTGCAAAAATCCAATTATCTTTGGTGACCTGTCGTGAGATGCAATTATTTCATGTCGTTTCACCAATCACTTGACTTGGTTTGAAAAAACACAGAGCATATGATACAATAGAACAAATAATGTTGTCTACCGAGAAAGGAAGTGTCTTTCCATGAAAAAAATCCATAAGTTCTTTTCTAAAGATTTGCTCCATATTCTTGGTGCTGTTGGGATTTTTGTTGCTTTTCTGATTTCTATCGCCTATAAGCAAGTTGGAATCGGGGCACTCATAGCTGCGTGGCTTATTGCTATGGCAATTATCGGGGTAGCATGGATTACAGACATCCGCAAAGCAGACCTGCTGAAAAACGGAAAGATTGTTTCCGGAAAAGTTAATGCAGTAAAAAGGGTTCACATAAAATTCCACATGAGTACCTATCACCTTGCTGATGAAGATGTAATTTATCCTTGGGTGATTCGGTACCAATACAAGATTGGAAAAGACACTTATTATGGACAGTCCCATTGGTTTTGGGTCAACCCTCTCGTGAGCAAGGGAACACCTATAAAGGTGACTATTGACCCTCAAAACCCAGAAAGAAGCATTGTTGCTGCATGGGAAAGTTAATAGATTGTTTCTTTCCTCTATGATAACGGAAATTTCAAAGGAGCGTAATCTCCTTTGGCACACGACTTTGGAACAAAGTCTAGTGTGTTACACCTCGATAGAGGTGTGCCGCTCCCAGACACAAAAAGTCCCATGGCCAACACCTCGGCGGTGTGGTCATGGGACTTAATGCTTTTTAGGCCTAGCGGAGTGAACAGTAACCAATCCTGACATCTAGTTGCCGTGTCATTTGTTGAATACTGTTTTACGAACAGTCTGCGGACGTGAAGACCCACCATTATATCATCAGCTTCGACCCGAAGGACGCAGTAGAGAACGGCCTGACCATGGAGCGGGCGCAAGCCCTATATGTTGCGTCCTTTTTCCGGGAGGAAGAACCGGCGCAGCAGGAGAGATAAAGGAGTGTGCGTATGATCAATCTGAAAATCGACCCGGAGTTCCAGAATCAGATTCCGCCGCTGACGGACGATGAGTACAAGCAGCTTGAAGAAAATATCCTCAAGGAAGGCAAGCTGCTTTCTCCTTTGATCGTTTGGAATAACATCCTTGTTGACGGCCACAATCGTTATGCCATTCTCCAGAAGCATCCTGAGATTTATTTTTCCACCATGCCGCTCCCGTTTGAAAGCCGGGAAGAAGTCCTCGCTTGGATTTGTAAGAACCAGTTGGGGCGGCGCAATCTCACGCCGGAGCAGAAGAAGTTTCTGATGGGCAAGCAGTATTCCTCTGAAAAGCGCACCGAGGCGTTTCGCGGTAATCAGCATACTGCAAAGAAATCTGGCAGTGTTCAATCTGAACACAACCAGAAGCCCATGAAAAACCTGTGAGCGCATTGCACAGGAAAATCACAGCAGCGCAAGCTCAGTCCGCCGTGCAGAATACTATGCCCACGGCGTTGACGTTGCGGATGAACTGTCTCCCGGTTTCCGTGATCGGTTCTTCCGCGAGGAACTGCACATTCCCGATTATCTTCTCGAAAATCTCGGCAAGGCCAAGCCCGAAGAACAGGCTGAAATTTTTGAGGAAGTCAAGAATTATGTGCCGAAGCCGAAGAAAGTCAAGCCTAACAAAGTAACGGTGAAGCAGGCAGAGAAAGCCGCCAGCAACACCATTGATGAAAGCTATGATGTTCCCCAAAAGTTTCTCGAACTGTACTACCGGCTCCACAATGCTGAATCTCTCATGCGAAAGAGTTGGGAAGTTACGTTCGACTTGAACCCGAAACTTCTTACGCATCCGGAACAGGTCAAAGTTCTTCGCTTTGCCTTGAAACCCCATCTTGAATTTTTGAAAACGCTGGACGAAGTTCTTGCAGAATCCAGCAGTGAATCCTCTAAAACGGCATAACGGCAGGCACTTGTAAGCCATCAATGAGCCACCAGCCGCAAGTACAGGGCGGAAAGCATCCGCGCCCTTGCGCCTGACATGAAATTGGAACTTTGATTTTCTTGCCCGGCTTTGCCATGGTGGGACAGTCAAAGGAGCGTGCGTTTGAACAAAAAGAAAAAGTCCACAAACACTTCCCCTTACCCCGATGAAGTCATCGACCGTCTGGCACGGGCATTCTACCCGGCCATCCTTGCCTGCTGGAACAGCGAGGAAGGCCAGCGGTCACTTGTCGGGGCAAGGCCCCTCCATCTTGCTTGCGCAAGACCGTTCGGTCGCTTAAAAGCCCCACTGGGGCTTTCATTGCTCCGCTGCGCTGCGCAAACGCGAGCTTGCCGCATGGCAGGCGGAACAGGCTCATCATGCAAACAACGAAAAACAGGAAGTTCCCTCCGGTGGGGAACTCCCTGCTGTACATATCGCTATTGTCTGTGGCTTTAATCGCAAGTTTTACAAGCAGTGCAATTCTCAACAACTTGTTTGCGATATGCAATTCACGGTTGTTGCCAACGAATCAAATCGTGAATTGCGATGGCAGCGTGCGTCCTATTCAGGGACGCACCCTGTTTTTGTTTTGTATTTAATCTTCTAATCCATGGTTCAGACTGTATTCGCTCAAACACTCTCAAGAATGGTATGCCGGAAGCAGCTGCCTCAAAGCTGCCGACATCTCCGATTTTTCAAAAAGACTTGACATTCCCGGGCAGTTCTATATAATTATCAATGTTAATTATCTTTGATAATCGTTTGGAGAGGAATTTCATTATGACCATCGAACTGATCAAGCAGCTGCTGGATGCCTGCTATCTGGCAAAGCGGGCACGGGAGATGCTGCCTGCCCTGCCGGAGGGTGTGACATCCTCTTATATCCAGTGTCTGGATGTTATTCAGAAATTGCAGACCCGTGGCATCCAGCCGAAGATCTCTGATCTCAGCGATACACTGAACCTGCCCCGCCCCGGTGTGACCCGTACCGTAAAAGAGATGGAGCACAAAGGGTATCTGAGAAAACAGGTATCCGCTGAAGATGGCCGCGTGACCTATCTGTTTCTCACCGAGAGCGGGCAAGCGCTTTCCCAGAAGTACAATACGGACTACTTCTCGCAACTGCTCCCGTATCTGGACAGCATTTCCGAGGAGGATGCAGCGTGCACCATCCAAACGCTGGAAAAATTCTATGCTATTATGCGCGAAAGGAAAGATTCTCTTGAAAAACGATAAGACCGATTTTACCCAAGGCCGCATTTTGCCAAAGCTCGCTTTTTTCATGCTGCCCATTCTGGGTGCGCTGGTGCTGCAGGCCGCTTACGGCGCAGTAGACCTTCTGGTAGTGGGGCGCTTTGGCTCCACTTCAGGCTTGTCTGCGGTTTCTACTGGTAGCCAGGTACTCAATCTCGTCACCTTTGTTGTCACCCAGCTTGCCATGGGCATCACAGTGCTCATTGCCCGCTATCTGGGCGAAAAACGACCGCAGTACATCGGGCAAGTCATTGGCGGGGCAGCTATTGTGTTCACCCTTCTGGCAGCTGCACTGTTCGTGGTGCTGGTGTTTTTTGCACGGCTTATTTCCAGTCTGATGCAGGCTCCTGCCGAAGCCCTAGACCTGACCGCCAGCTATGTGCGCATTTGCGGCAGCGGCATCTTCTTTATTGTAGCCTATAATATGCTCTCGGCTCTTTTCCGCGGTCTGGGCGACAGCCGCTCTCCGCTGATCTTTGTACTGGTGGCGTGCATTGTGAATGTTATTGGCGATCTGGTGCTGGTGGCTGGTTTTCATCTGGATGCTGCCGGTGCCGCCATTGCTACGGTAGCAGCACAAGCCGTCAGCGTAATCTGTGCAATCGCAATGCTGCTGAAGAAGGAGCTGCCCTTCAAAATCCATCGCTCTGATTTCAAGCTGAACCCCCAGTGCAAAAAATTTCTGGGCATCGGTCTGCCGCTGGCTTTGCAGGAGTTTTTGACCCAGCTTTCCTTTCTGGCGCTCTGCGCTTTCGTCAACCGGTTGGGGCTGGAGGCATCTTCCGGCTACGGTGTGGCGTGCAAGATCGTTAATTTTGCCATGCTGATCCCCAGTTCTCTGATGCAGTCCATGGCATCCTTTGTGTCCCAGAACGTGGGTGCTGGCAATAAAAAACGCGCCGAGCAGTCCATGTTCACCGGCATTGGCATCGGTCTGGTGTTCGGCTGCGTCGTATTTGCACTGGTGTGGTGCAAGGGTGACGTTCTCTCCAGCCTTTTTACGGCAGATGCCTCTGTCATTGCCAACGGCTACGCCTACCTCAAGGGCTTTGCGCCCGAGACCATCGCCACCGCCATCCTATTCAGCATGGTAGGCTACTTCAATGGCAACGACAAAACGCTCTGGGTCATGGTACAGGGGCTGGTGCAGACTCTGCTGGTGCGTCTCCCCATGGCGTATATTATGAGTATCCAGCCCAACGCCAGCCTGACGATGATCGGTCTGTCCGCACCCACCTCCACCGCAGTGGGCATCTTATTAAACATCAGCTTTTTTCTCTGGCTCAAACGGTACGAAAATTAGACGTGTGCATAGGTTTTGAAGGCTGGAAAGCCTGCCGATGATTGTTGCCACCTACAAATATGATACGGTCGTGCTTGAAATTTCAAATTCAATCATGAGTCGATAATAGCAAACAAGCCCACAGGATAGACCGCATATAAAATACGGCAGACCTGTGGGCTTGTTCCTTATATCGAGTTGATCTCTACCCGAGAGCAGGGCACATTTTGTTCAAGGGAAAGCTTTGCGAGAATTTCAGGGTGTTTCATAGCGTCTCCTCATATAAAATGGGCGGCGATGCTCCTGCACCGCCGCCCATAGGCCATCAGCGTTTGCCGGTGGTTTTGACTATGATTCGCTGCGCTTTTCGGAAGCAGCGCTTGCTTTGCGTTTTTGGTAGCCCCGCAGCACCATGATCTCCAGTCCGATAAGGACGATCGCTGCTGCTGCGTCAGCGATGTAGAGATAGGTCCGCCAGCCGATACCTTGCTGGCTTTGGTAGCTCTCATCATAGAGGTATCCTGGCTTTGTACTGTTCCAGCACATCTTTCAGCGTGATCTCTTGCATTCTTTGTTCCGCTGTTTTTTGAATGTCCAAGTAAAAATCCCGCAGCACCAGTTGGATATTTACACCCACGCCACAAGCGGGGTTGGGTGTGGATGTCCTGATGGAGCAGGGGCTTGTTGCCCTCTACTGCCCGATAGGCATCCAGCAGAGTGATTTTCTCCGGCTCACGGGCCAGAGCAGGTCGGGGATGTCCCTTCACGCTGACCAGGAGTCCACCCTTCCGCAGGGCGGACATGAGCTGGCGCACATAGGCAGGATTCGTCTGAATGCTCTCTGCCAGCTTGTTACTGGTCAGGTCGCAGTCTGGGTACAGAGCGATAAAAGCCAGTATATGAACAGCATCGCTAAGGCGGGTAGAATATTTCATGGCCTGATCTCCTTTTTTGCCTTGATGTTATTTTTATTATAACAACATATTGACAGTGACGCAAGAGGATGCTAAAATAATTTGAAGTAAGAATAAAAATAACACCCACTTGAAAGGAATGGTGACAATGAACTTCTATGATGATCTGGTCATGCAGACCCAGATGAATTATTCCAGGCACTATCATATCTATGCTTCCGGCGGTACGCCTTATCAGCTGACTGACAAAAAGCCGCTGCCGTATAGCGAACAGATCCATCGTTTGGTACAGGAGGTAAAGGAAGCTGACTGTGTGGTAGTGGGCGGAGCCTCCGGCCTGTCCGCTGCCGGTGGTGGAGATTTTTACTACGAGGACAACGACTCCTACCGCAAATACTTCCGGCCTTTTGCTGAAAAGTACCACTTCAAAGGTGCTTTTGCAGGGATGATGCACCCCTGGAAGACAAGGGAAGAGTATTGGGGGTATCTCGCCACCTTCCTTCACACCACCCAGACCGCACCTGTGCGTCATTCCTATTTGGATTTAGACGCTTTGCTGAAAGGCAAGGACTTCTTCATCCTCACCACGAACCAGGATACCCAGTTTGTCAAACTCTACCCGGAGGAGAAGGTGGCAGAGATCCAGGGGGATCACCGTTTCTTCCAGTGTGCCGCCTGCTGTACCGATGACACTTGGGATGCGGTAAAGCCGGTGGCTGATATGGTAGCCGCTATGGGGGATGGCACGAAGATTCCTACGGATCTCATTCCCCGGTGCCCCCACTGTGGCGGTGAGGCATTCCCTTGGGTGCGAGGATATGGGAATTTTCTGCAAGGAAAGAAATACGAAGAACAGTACGAAAAAATTTCTCGCTATGTGCTGGAACACAAAGACAGCAAAATTCTGTTCCTGGAGCTGGGCGTTGGCCGAATGACTCCCATGTTTATCCAAGAACCTTTCTGGAACATGACCCTCAGCTTTCCACATGCTCGATATATTGCTGTCAACAACAAGTATGACTTCCTGCCCAAGCAGTTGGAGGACAAGGGCATGACCATTGTGGCCGACATTGCTCAAGTGCTACGGGATGCACGGGATACCATGGACAGCGGAGATAACGATCGATGAGGGTTGCAAACCAAGCGACGCTTCAGGAACTTGCCGAGCGTATTGATCAAGCAGATGCTGTTGTGATCGGAGGCGGCTCCGGCCTGTCAAGCGCGGCTGGATACGACCACTACCATTGGTCCCCGGCACTTTCGGAGGCATTGGCTCCCTTTCGCGAACAGTATGGCTTTACCTCTCCGCTGGCTGGATTCTACCATTGCTTTTCCAGCTATGGGGAACAGTGGGGGTATTACAGCCAATATATGCGCTTCCTGTGGGAAGCCCCTACCGGGCAGCCCTATTTGGACCTACAGGCGCTTGTTGCGGATAAACCTGCTTTTGTGCTGACCACCAATGTAGATCAGCAGTTTTTTCGGGTATTTCCCCAGAAACAAATCTGCGCCTTTCAGGGAGACTTTAGCTACTGCCAATGCAGTCAGCCTTGCCGGGATGATATTTGGGAAAACCGCGAGCTGGTGAAGGAGCTGACTGGTTGCTTGGCAGGTGTTCGCCTGCCGGAGGAAGCTGTTCCTCGTTGCCCGGATTGCGGGCGGGTGCTAGTGCCCTGGGTACGAGATGATACCTTTCTGGAGGGAACCTTCTGGCAGGATAGTCTGCACCGCTACCATAGCTTCCTGCGACATTGGATAATGGATCAGTCCGACAAAAAAGTCCTGCTGTTGGAACTTGGCGTGGGTGAGATGACGCCCAGTATCATCAAACTACCCTTCTGGGAACTTACTGCCAAAAACGAAAACGTCTTTTATGCATGTCTTAATCGAGAGGCATCTCATAGTCCGGAGCATCTGCGGGGACGCAGCCTGTATCTGCAAGGAGATTTGGCGGAAACTCTGGCTGCTCTCCGGCAGGCGCGATCCATCGCAGCAAACATAAAATAGAAAGGGGCGAACGAATATGATTGATCGGAATCCTATTGCGGAAAAATTCAGAGAAGCGGACGCTATCTTGATCGGAGCCAGTAACGGCCTGTCCATCACCGAAGGACTGCATTTGTTTGCGGACAATGCGGCTTTTTGAAAGACTGTTTGGGGATTTCAAACAAAAATACGGCTTACGTTGTATTTTGCAGGGCATGATGGCCGGATGGCCCAGCGAGGAGGAAAAGTGGGCCTTCTGGGCTCGGCTCATCCATCATTACTGCGGACAGTACCAGCCTACGCCGGTGATGAACGATTTGAAGGCCATTGTGGGAGAGAAAGATTACTTTGTCGTCACATCAAACGGAGAAGGTCACTTTGAACTGTGTGGTTTCAATCCGACGAAAATCTATGAGATCGAGGGCAACTGGTTTACGATGCAGTGTGCCCGCCCCTGCCACGACACCCTCTATTCAAGTTTAGAGGTGGCCGAAAAATTATCGGCTGCCGAACAGGGCGGCCATGTGCCTACAGAGTTGGTGCCGCGTTGTCCCAAGTGCGGAGGTCCCATGGACATCCACATGGGCGCGGGTCAGAGAATGATTCCGGATACCGCTGCCCAGGCACGGTTCCAAAACTTTCTGAAAACCTACCACGGGAAGAAACTGGTAGTTCTGGAGCTGGGCATTGGCTGGCGCAATCAGCTGATCAAGGCTCCGATGATGCGTCTGGTGGCCAGCGAGCCAAACGCCACTTATGTGACCATCAATCTGGGCGAGGTCTACATTGCGGACAATATCAAAGAGAAGTCCTTTGGACTGGACGGGCGGCTGGATGAGCTGCTGCCTGCTCTCCGGGAGGCGTGCGAGGCATAACGATTTCGGAGCAAGTTCAAAATGACTATACGAATGCAGTGGACAGATGGAAAGATTCGATGCCATTGGGTGAGCCCGACTAATACCACTTATCTGCGATACCATGACGAGGAATGGGGCAGACCGGTCCACGATGACCAGTTGCTGTTTGAAATGTTGATTTTGGAGAATTTTCAGGCAGGCCTCACCTGGGAATGTGTCTTAAATAAACGAGAAGCATTTCGCCGTGCTTTTGCCGGGTTTGATTTACGGAAGGTGGCATCTTATAGCGAAGAAAAATTGACGGCTCTGCAAGCTGACTCTGGAATCATCCGTAACCGGCTGAAAATACGAGCTGCAGTGGTCAACGCACAAGCGTTTCAAAGATACAGCAAGAGTGGGGCAGTTTTTGACCGATACTTATGGCATTGGACAGATGAAAAGAGCATCCAAGAAGTAGACAAGGTCAGCTCACCATTATCGGATGCTATCTCAAAAGACTTGAAAAAGCGAGGCATGAAGTTTGTGGGGACCGTAATCATCTATGCCTATTTGCAGGCGGTGGGAGTTATCAACTCTCATGAATCAGGTTGCTTCCTGAATCCTTTGCAGCAGTAGAGAATGCATAAAAAGCCGGGAAGTTGACTCAAATTGTCAATGCCTCCCGGCTATTATCAGGCAGATATTAATATAGTTAGAATCATGGTATATATTTCATTCCCCATTGGGAAATGGCGTAAAAGACCGGCAGCAGGTCCCGCCCTTTTTCGGTGAGGGAGTACTCCACTCGCAGAGGCATTTCATTATATTGGATACGCTGAACCAATTCGTCCGCTTCCAGCTCTTTCAGCGCGTTGGTCAGAGCTGTGTTGGTAATGGGTTTGAGAACTTTTTTCAGTTCCCCAAACCGCATAGGACACTTGATGCACAGTTCATAGAGAATTTGGAGTTTCCATTTGCCCTGCAGCATTTGAACCACCGGCGTGACCGGGCAGTTTCCCTCGCCGGTTAGAATGACACTGCCAACCTTTTCTTTGAATTCTTCATAAGTCATAATTGGATCGTTCCTCGTCTTTTGCAGTATATTTTTTGATACCAGGTATAAATAATTTGCGTACTTGAACAAAAATTACTATCAGATATAATAAATATATCACTGGTTGGCCATGCAGTCAACGACTGAAATTTCTCAGAAAGGTCTGAATGATATGAAAGAACTGAACATTATGGAGGCTACTGTTCTGACCTCCCCCAATCCGCTGACATTGATCTGCTCTAAAAAGGAGGATGGTTCTACGAACCTGGCTCCCATTTGCTTTGTGTCTTACCTCTCCTTCAATCCGCCTATGGTGGGTTTCGCCACTGGCAAACAGTCCCACACCGGCAAGCGTGTGCGTGAGACCGGCAAAGTCATTGTCACTGTTCCCTGTGAGAGTCTGGCAGGCGCAGTAATGGCCTGCGGAGCATCTACCGGTGCCGAGACCGACAAGGTGGCCGCCAACAACATCGAGATGATGGCTGTGGATGGCAGTGATATCCAGATTCCGGTGGATACTCGTCTGGCGATGGTGGCCACCCTGCAGCAGTCGGTGGAAGTTGGCGACCATATCCTGCACATCTGTCAGGTGGACAAGTTCCTGGGCGATGAGGACAAGAAGGGGCTGTATGCCTGGAACGGCTTCGGGAAAGTTGCACCTGCGGCAGAAGGCTAAATCTTAAAACGGTAAGGAGGCATCAGCGGTGGCCGTTTGTATTAAATTGAGTGGATCGTTATTGGGACTGAGACCGGACATAGGAAGGGCAAAGCCGTATCGAAACCGGAATGGGTGTGGAACCTGACACATCAGGCCCATGAGCTTGGCATCCCTGTATTTATGAAGGAAGATCTGCTTCCTATCATGGGAGAGGCACAGATGGTACAAGAATTTCCCCCGGCTTTTTACCGGGTATTGGAGGAACAGAAGACGTGGCAGAAGTGAGAGAGAGCAGCATTCTGATTCAGGATGTAGAAACCAAAAATATTATGACAAAATCCACCCTGCCGGTGGGCGGCTATTCCGTCAATCCTTATGTGGGCTGTACCCATGGCTGCAAATACTGCTACGCCTCGTTTATGAAGCGATTTACCGGGCACACCGAACCGTGGGGTACATTCCTGGATGTGAAACATTGGCCAGCAATCAAAAATCCGCAAAAGTACAAAGGGCAACGCGTAGTCATCGGTTCTGTGACCGATGGCTATCTGCCCCAGGAGGCTCAGTTTCAGAACACCCGAAAGCTTCTTGAACAGTTCCGGGGCAGCGAGGCGGAAATTCTCATCTGCACCAAGTCAGACTTGGTAATCCGTGACATCGATCTTCTGAAAGAACTGGGAAAGGTCACGGTCTCTTGGTCGATCAATACGCTGGACGAGGATTTCAAAAACGATATGGACAATGCCGTCAGCATCAAGCGACGGCTGGATGCCATGAAGCAGATCTATGATGCGGGCATTCGCACCGTCTGCTTTATTGCCCCTGTCTTTCCGGGTATCACGGATTTTGAGGCTATCTTCCATCAGGTCAGAAATCAATGCGACCTGATATGGTTAGAAAATCTAAACCTGCGAGGCGGATTCAAAAAAGACATCATGGACTATATTTGTAAAAAATATCCTGACTTGGTTCCGCTGTACGACGCTATCTACAACAAGAGAGACAGAAGCTACTTCCGTGGTTTGGAGGATCAAGCGGAACGGCTGGCGAAAGAAAACAGCTGTCCCTTCGTGGACAACGAGCTGCCCTACGGCCGGGCAGAGCCTGGGCACCCGGTCATTGTGGATTACTTTTTACCATGAAGAAGTGCGTGGCTCGGAAAACACCGGGCGACGCAACCCAAAAAATAATTTGTGAAATAAATGGGTTCTGACATGGAGCTGTGCTTCAATGTCAGAACCTTTTTTAGCACTGTTTACCCATTCAGAAGTTTTCTTATCCCTCTTGGAAGGACTTGTACTCCGTCCATTGTTTTTTGATTTTCCCCGCTCTACAATGCAGACAGAACGATTAAATGATTGTTTATTGATATTGAGAGGTGAGAAAGATGCTTTGAAGGATGCGAAGATTGGACGGGCTTATACCGTAAAGTCCATTCATCTTCCCTTTCAGCTTGAGCGGCGTCTGGAAGTTTTAGGAATGACCCGGCAGACCGCTATTTCTGTACTGAACCGAAAAGGAAAAGGAATTTTGATTATTAAACTGCGGGGCACCCGGTTTGCCCTGGGGTATAACATTACCAAAAATATTACGGTGGAAGAAGGTGAAGTGCATCTGGTCGCTACGACGTATTATAAAGCGACGCAAAGAAAATCGCGGAAAGTGTTCCGGTTGCCCTTATCAAGGCACTGGAATGTGCCGATAAAAGCTACATTTTGCCCAAACAGAAGAACCCTTTTCCCGAATAGCAGGATATGGGTTCAAACCGTTGACGAGGACGGTTTTCCTGCGTATGATGAAGATACAGTTAAATAATGATTTAATTGTTTGACACAAAATTAATACTTAGAGAGGAGATTTTCAAAATGAAAAAGATTTACAAAATCGATGTGGATTGCGCTAACTGCGCCAACCTGATGGAAGATGCCGCCCGCAAGACCAGCGGCGTACAGAGCGCTACGGTGAACTTTATGACCCTCAAGATGAACGTGGAGTTCGCGGAAGGTCAGGACCCCAAGGCTGTTATGCAGGAGGTTCGCAAAGCCTGCAAGAAGGTGGAACCCGATTGCGAGATCTTCCTGTAAGCCAGCAAAACGAAATGCCCTGTTGAGCGGCAGCTTGCAGGGCGTTCTTTCTCTTAGACAAATAAACGAATAAGCAATCGTGAAAGGAGTAAAACGAAATGCAGGAGTATATCATCAACGGTCTGCTGGTCGTGGTGGCTCTGCTGGCCGTGATCCTTCAGATCATCGGCACGCGGCCCTCCGCCGGTATGACCAAAAAACAAAAAAGTGATGTTGTGGCGGATTCTGACTGCTACGGTTCTACTGTTGATTTTGCAGGTCCTGGGCGCAGGCGCATTTGAAGTGTTTGGCGCGGCAGGCCGCTGGATACGTCTGGCTGTATTCATGCTGGATTATCTGGTCATTGGCTACGACATTCTGGAAAAAGCCGGAAAAGGTATCCGCAACGGTCAGGTTTTCGATGAGCACTTTCTGATGGCGGTGGCTACGCTGGGTGCGCTTGCCCTGGCCATATATGAAAACGGCGACTATCTGGAGGCCATCGCGGTTATGCTGTTCTACCAGGTGGGCGAATGGTTCCAGTCTTATGCTGTGGGCAAGAGCCGCCGGAATATCAGTGATCTGATGGACATCCGTCCTGATTATGCCAATATCGAACGGGATGGCAAACTGGAACAGGTGGACCCGGACGAAGTGGGGATCGGCACCATTATTGTGGTACAGCCTGGCGAAAAAGTTCCTATTGACGGTATGGTGGTTCAAGGTGAATCGACGTTGAACACCGCCGCGCTCACAGGCGAGAGCTTGCCCCGCGAGGTCAAAACCGGGGATGAGATCATCTCCGGCTGTATCAACATGACAGGCTTGCTCCATATCCAGACCACCAAGGAATTTGGCGAGTCCACTGTCTCCAAGATTCTGGATCTGGTGGAGAACGCCTCCTCCCGGAAGTCAAAGTCGGAGGACTTTATCTCCCGCTTCGCAAAAATTTACACCCCTGCGGTATGTTATGCTGCACTGGCCTTGGCAATTCTGCCTCCTTTGGTGCGGATGTTCGGTATGGGACTGGATGCAGGCTGGGAAACCTGGGTATACCGGGCACTGACCTTCCTTGTTGCCAGCTGTCCTTGTGCTCTGGTCATCTCCATTCCTCTGTCTTTCTTTGCAGGCATCGGCGGAGCCAGTAAGGCGGGCGTTCTGGTGAAGGGGTCCAACTATCTGGAGACCCTGTCACAGGCTAAGATCGTGGTCTTTGACAAGACCGGCACACTGACTCAGGGCGTATTTGAGGTGAATGCGATCCATCACAATGAGATGGATGAGCACAAGCTGGTGGAATACGCCGCTCTGGCAGAGAGTGCTTCAAGCCATCCCATCAGCAAGAGCTTACAGAAAGCCTATGGCATGGAAATCGACCGCAGCCGTGTAACCAATATTCAGGAGCTCAGCGGCAACGGAGTGATTGCCACAGTGGATGATCACCAGGTCGCGGCCGGAAACGACAAGCTCATGAATCGTTTGGGGGTTCAGGCTATTCCGTGCCATAGTGTGGGGACGATCATTCACATGGCGATTGACGGGAAATATGCCGGGCACATTGTAATTTCCGACATTGTAAAACCCCACTCCAACGGGGACGGTATCCACGGCGGTTGTAAATACTGCGGGTGGTCCG
>ENA-OQKS01000255-OQKS01000255.1-human-gut-metagenome-genome-assembly--contig:-NODE-255-length-16696-cov-2.974651_pt1 | contig 16696 bp, 16 predicted proteins | sample MGYA00242804_ERZ504808 | MGnify/ENA primary metagenome ERZ504808 (study PRJEB26092, sample SAMD00036375) | human gut metagenome | host: Homo sapiens | study: EMG produced TPA metagenomics assembly of...
ACCGGGCAGCGCATCCCGAAAGACAGCGCATTCTGGTACGGTGAAGTTGCCGCCGCCAATGGACAGTCCATCTGAGCCGTAAACGCAGAAATTCCCGGACGGTATTTCACTGTCCGGGAATTGTGTTGGGTAGCCAAGCACAAGGAGAAGCGATTGCAGAACGAGCTGAAACGGCTGACCGGAAGCGAGAGAACCCATCGGCTTTGCACCCGTGCCGGAATGTTGGAGACCTTTTTGAAAGAGCCGACCGTCCTGACCGATGAGGATGTGATGGAGCTGCTGACCTTCATCTTCCAGAGCGAAACGGTTCAAAAGAAGCTGAATCTACTGATTGAGAGCCGAAGAGAAACGCTGACAACGGACGGCAGCGAGAACCCCTTGTTTTAACAAGGGCGCAATTATACACCACCTAAAGGTGGTGCATTGCGTTCTGCCGAAAGGTCTCGCCTGTCGGCTCGGTCGGTGCTTCTGCTTCGCAGAGGTCTCCACCGGAGACCCGCACCATTGCATGGAGCTGATGATTTCCGCAAAAGTCCCTTGCTCCATTCATCCAGAGGAAGCTGCACTTCCCCTGCGCTAGCTAAAGCCAGCTACCCCTTTGCTTTGGTTGTGTAGTAGAAAATAACCGTTTTCTCTGATATAATATTTTTTGATAGTAATCTGATATAGAAAAATACTTTTTGAACTACTTCAAATTAATGACTCTCTATATCTTGAAAAACTAAAACATTGTGTGTTAAATTTGGATAACTGGAACTCAATTTCAGATGATTTTTTGAGTTGGCTATCAAAATAACGCCGAGCATATTAAAGCAGGAAACCTACATGGTCTCCTGCTTTTTTTTGTCCAAGAACATTAAAAGGAGACGATAAAGTGGCAAACCCTCATTTTGAAATCAAAATCACGAAGCGGAGCAAACGGCAGTCAGCTGTTGCCGGAGCTGCCTACCAGAGCGGTGAGAATCTGTTTTCCGAGTATGACCAGAAGCACAAAGACTACCGGAAAAAGGAAGGTGTGGTCTACACGGAAATCATGTTGCCATCCCATGCCCCGCCGAAATACGCCGACCGGGAACAGCCTTGGAACGCAGTAGAAGCCGTTGAAAACCAGTGGAACTCGCAGCTTGCAAGGCGATTTGTGGTTGCCCTGCCAAGAGAAGCCCCGACCGAAATGTATCCGCAGATGAGGCAGGAATACTGCCGAGAGCATTTTGTGTCCAAGGGAATGTGCTGTGACTTTGCAATCCATGACCCAGATCCTCTCGGACACAATCCCCATTGCCATATCATGCTGACCATGAGAGCCATTGATGAAAACGGAAAGTGGCTACCTAAGAGCCGCAAGGTTTACGACCTTGATGAGAACGGAGAGCGTATCAGACTTCCCTCAGGCAACCGGAAAAGCCACAAGGAGAATAAGTCTTACTATCGCCACTTTACCGTGATAAATTTTGCAAAACCATATTAACGCGCCTACACTTCCATGGTACCTTTTATTCCAAATCCTGCTGACAAAAGTGGTAGTTCTCACCGTGATAACCACCACTTTCAGCGGATGACTGCCCAGAAAGAACGTACCGCCCCGCAACACACCCGATTCATTTTGCCGTCTGTTTCACCCGACAAAATCCTTCGCCTGTACTGCGTGAGCGGTATTTTTCTTTTTTACAAATAAAATCTTATGTAGTTGTGCAAATCTCCGAAATTCATTTTTGGTTGTTGACTGCACAACCTCAAAGTGTTATTCTTGTGTTTGAAAGAAGCAAGACGTAGTGTCCGCACTGCGCCCGACTTTCTTCATACCGAACCTTGAATCCTTCATAAGCCGTCTGAACGAAATACTGCGCCATGACCTCACACTTTCTGTGGGTGAGCCGGACAACGCCGCTGCAAAACAGGGGCAGGAACTTCGTTCGGAGCAAACGGTAATCCCCTTACATGAGCAGTACCACCTCTACTTATTTTTGCGCCTTAACAATTCGGAAACATTTGTTGAAAGTTGATTTTGAGCGCAGCGGTAGAGGGCAAGAACCGTCCCGTGGCCACAAATTTTCAATTCTTGAAAATTTTCTGTCCATCCGGGACTTCACTTCTCAAACTCTTGCGAGTTTTCCAAGTGATCTTGTTGGGGCGTGCCTGCCCCAAACCCTGCTCATCATTCGTGCCTTGCGGCACGAATGGAACGGCGTGTCGTGCTTACATAACTTCACCGAGGAGTTATCGAACAGACAGGAGGTACAATGACCAAAACGAATGTTCAATCGACCCCCTAGCAATTCCCAGCACCACGACACGCCGAACAACAAAACGCACGTCATCAAGTTCCGTGTGACAGCGGAGGAAAAAGCGTCACTGGAACTCACTTGCAAACTCCTGAATCTCTCCCTCTCCACTTTCATCCGCCGCGCCATCCACAACGTCAAGCTCGAGAAAACAGTCATCGTTGCAGGCGGCGGCGAAGAAACCCTGACCACTGTTTCCACCCTGCTTGCCCAGTGCAGCAAGGTGGGCACCAACCTCAACCAGCTTGCAAGGCACTTCAATTCTGGCGGTGCGGACACCGAGCAGATACGAGCGAAAATTCTTGACGAACTTGCAGATTTGACCGCATTTCGGCTGCACGCCGAGAAAGTTCTGGGTGAACTGTATGGCAACGCTCAAGCATATCGCCTCTAAAAACTCGGACTACACCGCCATCGAAGCGTACCTCGTTTACCAGCACGATGCGTTCACTGGAAAGCAACTTCTGGATGAGCACGGCAAGCCGAAGCTGCGGGAATCCTACCTGCTCGACACCCTTGAGTGTGGCGATTTCTCGTTTGCTACGGCCTGCCTGCTGGCAAACCGCAAGTACGGCAAGAATACCCAGCATGGTGATATCAAGAGCCATCAATATATCATCAGCTTCGACCCCAGAGATGCAGTCGATAACGGCTTGACCATGGAAAAGGCACAGGCACTTGGCCTGAAATTCTGTGAAGAAAACTTCCCCGGTCATCCTGCCATCGTCTGCACGCACCCCGATGGACACAACCATTCGGGAAACATTCATGTCCACATCGTGATCGGTAGCGTCCGAACACGAGAAGTGGAACGAAAGCCTTATATGCAGAAGCCCCGCGATTGGTGCGAGGGCATGAAGCACTCCAGCACCGCCCAGACCATGCGGCACTTGCGTGTCGAGGTCATGGAACTGTGCGAGGGTGCCGGACTGTACCAGATCGACCTGCTCAACGGCTCCAAGGAGCGCGTGAGCGAGGCTGAATATTGGGCAAGGCGGCGTGGGCAGCAGAAACTTGATCTTGCAAACGCAGCCCTCACCGCAGCTGGACAGCCGCCCAAGCAGAAGAAGTTTGAAACCGTGAAGGACACTTTGCGGAAACAAATCTCTTCGGTACTGTACCGTGCCATCAGCTTTGAAGATTTCTCTGACAAGCTCATGCAGCAGTACAGCATTGCCGTCAAGGAAAGCCGTGGACAGCTTAGCTATCTGCCCGCTGGCAGAACGAAGTTCATCCGGGCGCACAGCATCGGTGACAAGTTTGAGAAAGGACTCGTGTTTGCCGCCCTGCAGGAAAACGCTGAGCGCAAGCGCACGATTCAGTTTAAGCCTGACCGCATCAGGAAACTGGTGGATATTCAGGCAAAGCTGAAGCAGGGTAAGGGCATCGGCTATGAGCGTTGGGCAAAGAAGCACAACCTCAAAGCTATGGCACAGACCTTGATCCTCTTGCAGGAGAAAGGTCTACTGGACGAGGATGCACTCGACCAGAGAATCGCAGAGCTTGACACCAAGTTCCACGAATCGCTGGCCGTAGTGAAAGACCTGGAAACCCGCATGGCAGAAAACAAGAATAACCGTATCCTCCTGAAATCGTTGTCTGGTTTGTATTGGTCGGTCTATGATTTCGGATTTCATCTTCCACGGACACCTGCGTTGAATTTTCCGAAGAAAACAAATAATCCGAACCCATCTCCTATCGGAAACAAGTTCGGATTATTTTTGTTTGGTCCGAGTGGCGAGAATCGAACTCACGGCCTCTTGAACCCCATTGTGCTTCTCTCAAAAACACAATGTACAATCCGATACTGCCTAGACTCAGTATCGTTAAATTTCAAATGTATTATATCGTTCTGTTTTATTTTCCAACTTAGGTATACTCCTGTTGTGTCCGACATGAAGAAAATCGTTCAGAAAACTGCCGCATTGTCTTTCCCCCAATGGGCGTTAGCCGTATGAGATATGGATACTGCAACATTATATAGGGTCAAATACGACAGAAGTCATTGATTTTCTTTGTTTATCTGTGATACCATTCGTTACGAGACCAACGGCGTTGCTCTCTTCGCCTATGGTGGAGACTCCGGCACTCAAAGAAATTTTCCGAAAAACACAACGAGGTGACCATTTTTGAAACGTCGAACTTTTCTTGTCTGCTCCGCTGCACTTTTTTGCGGTGCGCTTCTGGCAGGAGGCTGCACTCCAAAAACTTCTCAGCCTGTCCTTCAGCAGATTGAATACTCCAATTTGGCAGATTCGGATACACAAGCTCTTCTTTCCAAGCTTTTGCAGGATGCCGGCGTATCCGACCTGCGGATACGGACCTTCTTTGATCATGTGCAAAAGTTCAACAATGCTGTGGACCCGGCATGGCTCACCACAGGGTTTGAAAATGCCAAGCCTTCGGATCTGAAATACGACCCTTACTCCATGCAGGACGCATGGACGGAAAAATATGACACCTTCCCCGGCTGGAACTGTCGGATCACCGCTTGTGGGCTGTTCGGTGATTTTATCACTGTCACGGGCAAGGCAGACCTTGACTCAGCCGAGGACACCCTGTTTATGGACTATGAAACACTGGATTCTGACCCGGAATCCCTTTGCGGCGACGAACGGCAAAAGTTTGATGCGCTGTTCGCCCCGGTTAAAACCACCAATACGACCGATATTCCTACCCATTTGAAAACGATTCAACAGGAATGGAAGAAACGCGGTCTCTCCTTCGTAGAAGATGATAAGATCCGTCTCGTCTCCGTAGTCCTGCACGATCAGTTCTCTGAAACGGACAATTCTCTTATGATCGGTCATATCGGCGTTATGCTTCCCACATCGGATGCGGTATATTTTGTCGAAAAGGTTGCTTTTCAGGAGCCGTATCGCTTGTTGAAGTTCAAAAATCGAACCGAGTTGAGCGATTATCTGATGCTGAAATACGACAACTCGTGGGGACAAGACACCGCCCACACCTTTATTATGGAAAATTCAGATCTGATGGACGGCTGGCGCATATTGGACACAGCGGACTGAAATCTGAAATCTCTTCAATGCCAAAGAGCAGGGGCATATCTTCGCCTTTGCTCTTTTCCTTTTGCACTCTGTCCCGGTATCTCTACCACAGCTTTCAACATTGTCAACTGGTTTTCACGCCGTTCTTTACAGTTTTTTCGCATCGGCAGCTTATCTTTTTGCATTTCAGTCAAACACTTCGATTTTGTGCATATTTTGTTGTATCTTGTCCATGATGAATCTGAAAGAGAATCTGCCACCGCCTCATGTGAAACATGGGCGGTATTAACTAACAATTTCAAAGAAGCCGCAAAAATCATTGCCGCCTTGTTGAACAGCAAACAAAAGCGGTGACTTTCCGTATTATGGAAAGTCACCGCTTTCTCTTATGCTGTGCAGTGGTCGTTCACTGCACAGATTGATAAGAAGGAGAACTTAAATTTCATACCATCTGATTTCATTGGCATCCAGATGCAGGTCAAAGCTGTTGCCATCAGTCGTATAAACTGTGGTATCCTGCGGCTCGTAAGTGTTGTTCACCACGCAGTACTTGCCGTTTTTGACGTAGGCGTGCACCTCCACGTTGTAGTTGGAGCTGAACCATGTATGTAGTTCCTCCTCGCTGTGGGCGCTCCACAGGATAGCGCGGTAAAGGGTGCGGCTGTTGGCAAAAACTGTAAGGCACACCGCTGATGTACACGGCACGACCCTTGCCGAAGTCGTGTGCCGCCATCTGCACTTCCTTATTCCGCTGCACCAGCACTTCCGTGCCTTCCAAGGCATAAATATTCTTCTTTCCCTCACCGAAGTCGATGGGCTGGTCAGCATCCTGCAGAATAAAATGGTCCGGGTGTTCTTCCCAGTTGTACTTGTCGTAGTTCAGGGTGAAGCCGTTTTCTTCCTCCACGCCCAGCACGCTGGCAAGCTGGAGAATGTGGCCCTGATACGGGTGACCGGAAGGCTCACCCACGCCGATAAAGCCGCCGCCGTTCCAGACGAACCGGCGAATGGCGGAGGAGATCTCCGGGTCTTCCCACCAGATGCCGCCGGTGTGTGCGGTGTCGGCATCGCCGACATTGATAATGACATCCAACGAATCCAGCAGATGCGGGTCGTTCTTGATATCCTCAAAGCTGATAAACTTCACATCAAAGGGCGCACCGGACAGCATTTCAATGACACCGGCATAGCTATAGTTCTGCTTGTAATAGAGGGCGTGATGCACCATGTGACAGCCCCAAGCCCGCATTTTACCCCAACAGTTCAGCACGGCCACTCGCTTGACACAGTAGGGTGTGGTGCCCTTGATGTTCTCGTACAGTTCGCGGAACTCGTTGCAGACGCTCTCTACGTAGTCCACGAACTCCGGGAACTGCAAGGCCAGTTTCAGATAGCCGCCATAGCCGATGCGGTCAATGGGCTTGCGCAGGATAGCGCGGCGTGCGGTGACCCAGTTCTCCTTGGCTTCCCGCACCGGGTCGCCGCCCTCGTGGAAGGTGTCGGGGAAGAAGTACGGCAGGAAACGGCCCTCGGTGTACTTCACGCCCTCAATGTCGGAGATCAGACGCAGCGTGGAGCCATTGCCCACGCTGCCCACCACGGCATCCAGCCCGATGGTCTTGAACTCTGGCATAAAAGGCTCGGTGCCGATCCAGTGATCGCCCAGGAACATCATGGCCTCGCAGCCGCACTCGTGGGTGATGTCCACCATTTCTTTGGCCAGCTTTGCTACTTCGCGCCGCTGGAAGGCCTGAAAATCACGGTATTCCTTGCTGGGCACACGATACTGGTTGTTGTAGTAGCCCTGGTCGATGATATACTCCGGGCGGAACTTGTAGCCCACTTCCTGCTCAAACTGGTTGAGGATATAAGGGCTGACCGAAGCAGAGTATCCATACCAGTCCACGAACTTCTCCCGCTTCAGCTCGTCGAAGATCAGGGTGAACTGATGGAAGAACGTGGTATAGCGGATGACGTTCACATACGGGTGCTCTGCAATGAATTTCCGCAGACGCTCCATGGAATACTTGTGGGTCTTGGGCTGACGCACGTCAAAGGTGATCTGGTGCTCAAAATTCGTCCAGCCGTTGGTGGTGGCGTTGTACATATGCACCGGGTCCCAGATGAGGTAGGCAAGGAAACTCACGGTATACTCATGGAACGGCACCGCCTGCACGGTCACACTGCCGTCGGCGTAGCTCCACTGTTCTGGCGGCACAGGCTGACCGGTAGTGCGGTCCATGACCTCCCACCAGCGGGTGATGTCGTCGTTGGTGTTCACCTGCATCAGCTCCGGGCTGATGCCTTTCATCAGAGGAATGGTCACGGTGTCGCCGGGGGCGGTGTAGAAGCCCGTCATAATGTAGCACTGCTGCACCTCGTCCGGGTTTGCTTTGGCCCATGCGTTATCCTTGCGGGTGGTATAGTAGGTGGAGTAAATTTTGGCATCCGCATCCTTGAGCTGCTGCGGAAAGTCGGTGCCGTCGCAGTCACGGATGGCATCCGCGCCCCACTTTTTCAGAATCTCCAGCGTTTCGGGCACCACATCCAGGTCAGTCGGAATGGTAACACGCCCGGTCTTGCACTTATCTTCCATAGTTTTCCTCTCTTATCCTTAATCCTGATAGGTTGCGTTGTAAATGGCCAGTACCGCCAGCAGCAGTGCCACGCCCACAAGCATGATGCCAAGCCCTGCCAGCTGTCCGGTCATTTTCCAGCCTGCCACCACCAATGCAATGGACAGCACAAACAGCACGATCATCAGCACGATGCGCAGGGCAGGATGCGTTTTCCAGAATGTTTTCATGTTTTGTCACCTTATCCTTTCAAGCCGCCCACCGTCATGCCCTGCGTCAGCTGCTTCTGCACACAGATGTACAAAATCAAAGTGGGCAGCATCACCAGCACAAGACCTGCGTACATGGTGCCGTACTGCGCAGCACTCTGCTGGGCCTGCATCAGATTCAGCAGACCCACCGGCAGAGTACGGGGTGCGCTGGTGGAACTCATCAGGGTCATGGAGATGATGTACTCATTCCAGAAAGACAGGAAGTTGAACAGAATAATGGTGATGATAGACGGCTTCGCCATTGGGAAGATGATGCGGGTCATGGTGGAAAAATAGCTTGCACCGTCGATATAGGCGGCCTCCTCAAAATCGTGGGGCAGGGTGGCAAAGTAGCCCGACAGCAGGTAGATGGTAAAGGGCAGTGCCGTAGCTGCATACACGACAGCCAGAATGAACAGGTTGTTCAGCAAAAAGCCGCTGCCAATATGGTTTTTCAGCCACACATCACCATCACGCAGCATCAGGAAGATGGGAACTACGATATAGTTGACATTGATGAACAGACCTGCCATAAACAGCGTGTTCAGCAGCTTGCTCCCCTTGAACCGGAAACGGGACAGGCAGTAAGCTGCCGGAAGCGCAATCACCAGCAGCAGCACCAGAGCCAGTGCTGTGACCAGAACGGAGTTGAGCATATATTCGCCCATCTTGGCTCCATTCCACGCATTGACGAAGTTCTGCCAGTAGAACCCGGCGGGCAGTGCCCAGGGGTTGCCGTAGAACTCTGCGTTCTGCTTGATGGAGGCCATGAACACCCATGCCACCGGCACAATGATCGTCACAGCCAGCAGGATCAGGACAAAATAAATAAAAAATTTGTACAGGCCCTCCGCCGAATGGGAGGATTTTTCTTCCGTTTTCTTCATGTTTTTCCTCCTTAAAACTCCAGCGGTTCACGGCTGGTGGCACGATTGACACAGGCGGACAAGGCAAACGAGAACAGGAAGATAACCACACCGATTGCCATGCTGTAACCGTACAGACCTGCATCTTTCTGGCTGTACATATAGTTCAGGGCCACATCCGAGGCACCGTTGGGCCCGCCGCTGGTCATCGCCTTGACAAACAGGAACGCCATATTGATGGTAGAAATGATAAAGAAGGTCAGAGTGGTACGGATGTTCGTCCAGACCAGCGGAATCGTGATCTGGAAGAACTGGGTCAGACGGCCCGCTCCGTCCAGATTGGCACTCTCGTACAAGCTGGCAGGCACCGAGGACATGGAAGCCATATACATCACCATGTAATAGCCCACAGCCTGCCAGACCATAGCAATGATGATGGACGGAATGACCAACTTTTCGCCTTTCCAGAGGATAGGGTCCGTCATATCCCGGAACAGCCCGATAATGCTGTTCAGCATACCATTCTCCGGCTTATAGATGGCAGAGAAGATACCGGAGATGACGACCACAGACAGGATGTTCGGGATATAGAAAATGATGCGGAAGAAATTCTGCCCCTTGATTTTTTCGCGGGTCAGGATGGCTGCAAACACCAGCGCAAACGCAAAGGTGATGATGGTAACGACCACCACCAACAGGATCATGTTCTGCATTGAGCGGATGAATTGGGTGTCCTTCAGCAGATGCTGGAAGTTTTTCAGCCCGACAAAGGTTTCGTTTGGCGAGTAGGCTCCACGCTCATACAGGCTCATGCGGAACACATTGAGGGTCGGCAAAATCATAAAAATGAAAAACAGGATGGTGGCCGGTGCCACACAGAGGAACACGAACCGTTTGCGGCTTTTGTCAGATCTCATAGACAAACCGTTCCTTTCTACTGGAATCCAGAAACCCAAAAAAGCGGAGGCGGTAAAAACCGCCCCCGCTGGGCAGGGCTTAATTACTCGATGATGTTGGCGCGCATCTGGTCGCTGGCGGACTTGATGCCGTCGATCCACTGCTGCTCGGTCATGCTGCCGGACACCAGAGAGTTGACGGGGTCAAAGAACACGGTGCGGACTTCCACGCCGGGGATAGCGGTGAAGGAAGCAAAGTTGCCCATGGCGGCCTTTGCGCCGTTGTCGTAGATGGAGTAGAACATCTTGTTGTCGCCTTCCAGACTGTCGGCGATGCCCAGCACAGGCTGGATAGCGCCGCTCTCGGCAAACAGCTTGCAGGCTTCGTCGCTGTACAGATAGGCTACAAACTGCTTGGCAGCATCCAGATGCTCAGCACCCGCCGGGATCCATGCCTGCTCGAACCAGGTGTAGCTGTAGCTGTCGCCGCCGGCCTTGACAGCGGGCAGAGCGGTCATGCCCCACTCAAAGCCGTCTGCACGGGGTGCTTCGGCCATCTCGCCCACGATCCAGGTGCCGTTGGGCATGAACAGAGCCTTATTGTCCAGCACCAGCTGCTGGTTCTGGGTAAAGTCCTGATCGTTGGCCTGTGCGGGGGTGATGGGGTTGGTGTAGGAAGCCAGCTTTGCCACGATATCAAAGCAGGTCTTTGCCTCGGGGGTGTCCCAGATGCCTTCTTCGTAGTGGGTAGCCTTGTTGAAGAAGTCGGGGCCACCTGCGGCGTACATCAGCGCATAGAAGAAGGCGTCGAAGTAGCCGGTGGTGGGGTAGGTGAACAGGTAGGTGCCCTCAGCCTTTGCCTTTTCGCCCAGCTCCCACATCTCGTCCCAGGTCTTGGGCACGTCCCAGCCCTTTTCCTTCAGGAAGCCGGCGTTGTAGAACAGGCCGCAGGGGCTGTAGAACATGGGAGCCAGGTAGGTCTTGCCGTCGCCGTAGGGGTTGGTCAGAGAGGTGTCGGTAAAGCCGCCGGCGATCTTCTCGCTGACCTTCTTGCTCTCGCCGGGCACGGTCATGCTCAGCACATCGGTGATGTCGGCGATCAGGTTGCCCTTGATGAACTGCTCGGTCAGGGCAGCTTCACGGCCGGTGGCCAGATGGACCACGTCGGGGTAGTCGCCGCCCTGCATGGAGGGGCCGATGACGTCCTCCAGCTTTTTGTCGGTGGTCAGGTCCACCTTGATGCCGGTCTGGGCGGTAAAGGCCTCGGTGACCTTCTTCCACATCTCAGCACCATAGCCAGTCTCGATGGCAGCAACCTTGATGGTCACATCCTCAGCTGCAGCAGAAGCAGCGGAAGATGCGGTGCTGGAGGCAGTGGAGCTGGCAGCACCACCACAGGCAGCCAGGCTCAGTGCAGCGGCACCCACGCCAGCCGCTTTCAGGAAATTGCGACGAGAAATGCGTTTCATAGTGTATCCTCCATCATAAAGATTCCGTTCAAAACCACAACCGGGACAAACAGGTTTTGTCCGAGAGGGTCGTGTGATTTATTGATTTCAATATAGAGGTTTTCACCCTTTGCAACAAGATGTTTGTTGTTTCGTTTTTTATAAATCTTGCTTTTTAGAAATTTCTTTCAGCAAAAGCGCTAAATTCGTCCCGTCTGTTTTGGTACATTCTTCCCGTTTGTAACCGGTTTGACATATTTTCATTCTTTAACGGCATCAAAAATATTTATCCTGTCCAAAATCAAGGCTTGCATTTTTTCTTCTTTGCCCCTATAATGAGAAAAACGCACGATTCAACGCATCGGTTTTTGCGATTATATTTTTAGTCTCTTGTTTTTATTTTTATGTTTATTGCGTTTCGCTGTAAAGGAGCCTGTTATGAGCACCGAACGCTTTGATATCCGTCATGCTCCCGCTCCCCGTGAGTCCTTTCGCTTGCTGTACATCAGCAAAAGCAAATTCGGCGGCGACTGGAACAGCACGGCTCACACCCATTCCTGCACGGAGCTGTTCTATTGCCTGAGCGGAGAAGGACAGTTTTATTTAAGCGGTCAGCTTTATCCGGTCAAACCGGATGATATGATTATCGTCAATCCACAGGTGGAGCACACGGAATTGAGTCTGAACGCTTCACCGCTTGAATATATCGTTCTGGGTGTGGCTGGCATTGAGATCTTATTCGGCAAGGCTGATTCTTCTTATGCTATCTTCAACTGCCGTGAAAACCGGGAACGGATGGTCACTCTGCTGCACATGCTGCTTGCCGAAGCCGACCGCAGTCTGGATGGCTGCGAAACCGTCTGTCAGGACTTGCTGGAGGTGCTGCTGATCTGGCTGGTACGCTGCACAACGCTCTCTTTGCAGGTGGAAGAAACGCCACGGTCTGACAGCCGGGAGTGCGTAGAGATCAAGCGATATCTGGACAGCAACTTCCGTGAGGACATCTCACTTGACCGTCTGGCAGAGATCGCACACATCAATAAATATTATCTGGCCCACACCTTTCAAAAGGAGTACGGCATCTCTCCCATCACCTATCTGAATTGCCGCCGCATTGAGGAAAGCAAATATATGCTGGGCAATACAGGTTACAGCTTGGCTCAGATCAGCGAACTGATGGGCTTTTCGTCCCCCAGTTATTTTTCCCAGTGCTTCCGCAAAGCGGAGGGGCTGACTCCCAACGAATACCGCCGTCAGGTACGGCAGGGACAACGCCCTGCCCCGGCAAAACGGCATGAAAGATAAAAAGAAACAAGGAACTTCAAATGAAACCTGTCACCGAACCCATTCTCTGCGCTGCTGCATCCGCCTTTGATTTTGGTGGGCCGATGGTCTGCGATCCACACCACTATGGTGAGGGTCACATCAATGACACCTTTGTGGTCTGGCGGGCCAATCATACCAAACGCTTTATCTTACAGCGCATCAACACCGATACATTCACTGATCCAGCAGGACTGATGGAAAACATCTGTGGCGTGACCCAGCATTTACGGGCAAAGATTCAGGCAGAGGGCGGCGACCCTGGCCGGGAATGTCTGAACGCCATTTCCACTCTGTCCGGTGCATCCTACTATATCGACACGGAAGGCAATGCCTGGAGAGCCTATGATTTTGTAGAGAATACCGTCTGTCTGCAACAGGTCGGCTGTGAGGCAGACTTCCGCACTGTGGCAGAAACACTGGGCAAGTTCCAGAACCAGCTGGCCGATTATCCTGCTTCAACCCTTCACGAAACCATTGCCCGTTTTCACGATACGCCCAACCGTTACGCAAACTTTGAAAAAACCCTTGCAGCCGATGTACTGGGTCGAGCCAAAACCATTGCGCCGGAGATTGCTTTTATCCATGCACGGGAAAAGGACTGCCACGTTCTGCTGGATCAGCTGGCTGCTGGTGAGATCCCGCTGCGTGTCACCCATAATGATACCAAAATCAACAATGTTCTGCTCGATGAAGCCACCGGCAAAGGCATCTGTGTCATTGACCTCGACACCGTGATGCCGGGTCTGTCGGCTTATGATTTCGGCGATTCCATCCGCACCGGTGCCAACGACTGCGCTGAGGACGAACCTGACCAGAGCAAAGTCCATTTTGACCTGCATCTGTATGAAGTGTTTGCCAAAGGCTATCTTTCCACTGCTGGCTCCACCATGCACACAGCTGAAAAAGAGTCTTGCCTGGGGTGCTAAGCTCATGACACTGGAATGCGGCATCCGTTTCCTGACCGACTATCTGGAGGGCGACCATTATTTCCATATTGCCCGCCCGAACCACAACCTCGACCGTGCCCGCACCCAGTTCACACTGGTGCGGCAGATGGAAGAGGTTTTCGATCAGATGCTGGAAATCGTCTGCCCGGACAATCACTGATTTCGCAATCTCCTCCATTCGGATACAGCAAGAAGCATGGACGCTCTCCTTTTCGGGGGGCGTCCATGCTTCTTTTCACAGCTTATCCTTACACACCCATCAAGTCGTCCTTTGAGGACGCTGGGAGCGTCGAGGACATGATGCTCTGCAGCAAATTATGAAAGCCCTTTTCAACCCTGACCAATCACAATCCCCCAATGGCTATCATTGTAGCTGTAAATAGAAAAAACAGCACAAGCAGCCTCCTATAAGTCCTACTATCACCGCTTTAGCACAATAAATTGCACAAAACCATCTTGACCCACCTTGCGAACCATGATATTCTCTATCAAAAATCCCACTGATTTTGTGGATTGACTTGAAGCCATCCACAAGATGTGGTCGTGTTCATTTTGAACACAGGCACAGAAAGTGGTTGGTTATCACCGTGAGACCCCCCACTTCAGTGAGGGAAAGTCCACGAAAGAATTAACCGCCCCGCAACACACCCGATCATTTTGCCGCCGTTTCACCCCGACAAAATCATCGCTGCGCTGCGTGGGCGGTATTTTTCTTTATGAGAAACGTACCTTGAAAATTTCATGAGCCGACCGAACGTGATACCGGCTTTTCAACCAACGCCGCTGCACAAACAGGGGCAGGAACTTCGTTCGGGGCAAACGGTGACCCCCTTACATGAGCAGCGCCACCTCTACTTATTTTTGCGTCTTAACAATTCGGAAACATTTGTAGAACTTGTCGGGGCAACGCCCCTCCATCTGCTGTCGTAGACCGCGCTGCCGCTTAAAAGCCCCACTGGGGCTTTCATTGCTCCGCTGCGCTTCGCAAACGCGGTCCCACCCCAAACCCTGCTCATATTCGCACCTTGCGGTGCGAAGGAACGGCGTGTCGTGCTTACATAACTTCACCGAGGAGTTATCGAACAGACAGGAGGTACAATGACCAAAACGAATGTTCAACCGATTCCTAGCAATTCCCAGCACCACGACACGCCGAACAACAAAACGCACGTCATCAAGTTCCGTGTGACAGCGGAGGAAAAAGCGTCACTGGAACTCACTTGCAAACTCCTGAATCTCTCCCTCTCCACTTTTTATCCGCCGTGCCATCCACAACATTAAGATTGAGAAAACGGTCATCGTTGCCGGCGGCGGCGAAGAAACCCTGACTGCCGTTTCCACCCTGCTTGCCCAGTGCAGCAGGGTGGGCGGCAACCTCAACCAACTCGCACGGCACTTCAACTCCGGCGGCGCAGACACCGAACAGCTCCGGGCGAAACTCCTTGACGAACTTGCAGACCTGACCGCATTCCGGCTCCACGCCGAGAAAGTTCTGGGTGAACTGTATGGCAACGCTCAAGCATGTCGCCTCAGTCGCAAGGGCAGCAGCATTGTTCAACCATAAACCGCATATTTGCGACATACAATTCGATGTTGTTGCCAACGAATTGAATAATCGAATTGTAATAAAAATTCGGACTACACCGCCATCGAAGCGTACCTGATCTACCAGCACGATGCGTTCACCGGGAAGCAACTTCTGGATGAACAGGGCAGACCCATGCTGCGGGAATCCTACCTGCTCGACACCCTTGAGTGCGGTGATTTCTCGTTTGCAACGGCCTGTCTGCTGGCAAACCGCAAGTATGGCAAGAACACCCAACGCGATGATATTAAGAGCCATCAGTATATCATCAGTTTCGACCCACGGGATGCAGCCGACAACGGCTTGACCATGGAAAAAGCACAGGCTCTCGGCCTGAACTTCTGCAAAGAAAACTTTCCCGGTCATCCTGCCATCGTCTGTACCCACTCGGATGGGCATAACCATTCGGGAAACATCCATGTCCACATCGTGATCGGCAGCATCCGAATGCGCGAGGTGGAACGCAAGCCCTATATGCAGAAGCCCCGCGACTGGCTAGAGGGCATGAAACACTCCAGCACGGCCCAGACCATGCGGCACCTGCGTGTCGAGGTCATGGAGCTGTGCGAAGGTGCTGGTCTGTACCAGATCGACCTGCTCAACGGCTCCAAGGAGCGCGTGAGCGAAGCGGAGTATTGGGCGCGTAGGCGCGGTCAGATGAAACTTGACCGTGAGAATGCTGCCCTTACCGCAACTGGACAGCAGCCCCGGCAGAAGAAGTTTGAAACCGTAAAAGATACCCTGCGGAAACAGATTTCGTCTGTATTGTACCGTTCCACCAGCTATGAAGATTTTTCCGACAGGCTCTTGCAGCAGTACGGCATTGCCGTCAAGGAAAGCCGTGGGCAGCTCAGCTATCTGCCCGCTGGCAGAACGAAGTTTATCCGAGCGAAACATCTCGGTGACAAGTTCGATAAGGCAGCAGTGCTTGCCACGTTGCAGGCAAACGCCGAACGCAAACCCAAGGCGCAGTTCAAGCAAGATATCATCGGGAAACTGATACAGCAACCACTCAGAAAGCCGTTCAGGAGGAATTGTGTCAATTTGACACAATTCCTCCCACTGCCTCAGAAGCAAGCGTTCGTAAGCAGATCGCAGAGCGGAACAATGTCAGCGAATCCTACGTTGCCCGTTCTGAAAAGTTTATGCGCGGCGTAGAGATCATGGAACAGATGGTGCCCGGTATGCAGGAGAAAATCCTGTCCGGGCAATTCAAAGTCCGTGATGCCGATATGCACCGCCTCGCCAGAGCCGATTTTCCGAACCGCAAGCAGATCGTGCACGAGATTCTGCACCCGGAAGACCGTCCCGCTCCGCAGTCGAGCTACTCACACTACTCTGGAATCAACTACTCCGCGCTGGAGGTCGCTGTCCGGCGGATTCGGCAGGACTTTGATTTTTTGATGAGATACTTGCCTAAGCTACCGGACGATTCCTACGCCAAAACTGAAACGCTAAAAATCCTCAAGCAGCACAAAGCGTATATGGCACAGTTTGAAGAAATGCTGAAC
>ENA-OQKS01000256-OQKS01000256.1-human-gut-metagenome-genome-assembly--contig:-NODE-256-length-16647-cov-3.229843_pt1 | contig 16647 bp, 19 predicted proteins | sample MGYA00242804_ERZ504808 | MGnify/ENA primary metagenome ERZ504808 (study PRJEB26092, sample SAMD00036375) | human gut metagenome | host: Homo sapiens | study: EMG produced TPA metagenomics assembly of...
CCAACTGAGCTACCCAGCCATTTGAGGTGTGCCTTGTTTCAAGGCTTGATTAGTATAACCAAGGACGCGCTCGGTCAACCGAGAATTTGAAAAAAGTTTTTGAGCACGGCATCAAGCCACAAGTCCGACCCTATAGAACAGCACATTAGAGACATCAACCCACCGCAAGAAGTTTTTCGCTCAGGGCTGCACGGGCAAACTCACTTGGCGTCATTCCTTCAGCCGCCGCCCGTCGACGGATCGCCTCCTTCATCCCTAGGGGAATCTTGACCGATAGCGTTGCCGTCCCTTCGCTTGAGAGTGGAGGCCGCCCGTGCACGATCCCCCCAACGGTATGCTCGCCGTCCGGAAACTCGCCATGCTCGTACGACTCGCACCACGTGTCAATCATTTCATCCGTTATAACCTGACCATTGGCAGCCGTATACGCCTTGCACATCATCGACCCCTCTTCCGAGCTCGCTCGATCTCTTGCCAGAATTTCTTCTGAACCGGAGACAGGGCATGAATAATGAGCCATCCACGAATTAGTTCGACCGCAACAAGTTCCACACTTCGACCATCTGGAAGCCATCCAATGGCAAGCCATCTCGGCGGCTCGTCCTCCGACTCGCGTCGAATGCACTCAGTAACCGCGAACCAGGCACCAAGCACCTGCTTTTCCGTCAAGTGTTTTTTGGCGTTGGGATGGATCTCAACATCCATGCATCTTCTCCTCCATCTTACCCAATTTCGTATGACGAAAGTCCGCTGTCGCCAATTCTTACGCCGGCACTTGTTGGAGGGCGGGAGGCGTAGCGAGAATTGAAGGACGCTCCAGCACCGCCCAGGCACCGGGACAGGAACACATGCGCCAAGGACAGACGTTTTCGTAGCACGCGAGGATGCTGCCGCTACGGTCGATAAAGGCAATGTCGATGGGATAGGCCATAAAGCAGGTGTGGACCGAAGAGCAGCGTGGGAACGCCATGACGAGCGGCAACCCGTTTGCGGCAATCGGAGACCGTCCCAGCATGCCGCGCAGGCGCACGGCAAACGACTCCGCCACCACAAACTCGGCAGGCGTCCAACCCAGCTTGTTGAGCGCCCGCGCGTAGGCAATGTAGGATGAGGCTGCGGTCACATGACCACCCCCGGACGCCACGGATCGACCGTCACCGCGCGCCCGTGCGACAACTGTGCCGGTGCCCCCAGCGAAACGCCGGCGATGCTGAGCGAGCTCGGCCACGGCTCATAGCGCATGGTGCAGGTATAGGTCCTAAACGTGCCGGAAAGCGAAAGCAGGCCGCCATCCGATGTCGTCGCGCCCTGTTCACTCGAGACCTCGATCAGCAAGTCATAGCCTTCCATGGCATGTTGAATCTGAGCCTGAACGGTCGCGGAGGCATCGATGGAGCTGCCATCGCCTCCCCGCTCGGCGCCACGGCATGCGCTAGCACGATATCGGGCACCACGCGATCGAAGCGCGCGACCGCGCTGGCAAAGACCATGACGTTGTACACGATAAGTGCCAGAACCAGCAGGACAGGCGTGACCACGGCCATCTCGACCGTCGCCTGGGCGCGCTCCTCGCGCAGGCGCGTGCGGATGCCCATTACGACCCACCGCCCAGGGCACCCGCCAGTGTGGCGACATCGACGGTAAGTGGAATGGAACCGCCGCCGGGCAGCGGAATCTCCGCAAGCGTGAACACCGTGCCGCTGATGGTGCGCTCGACTTGATATTCCAGCGCCTCGCAAAGCGCCTTGGGGTCGGTCACGCCCAGCGGAATACTTCGTACCTTGTCCTGCACTTTAGAAAGACCTGTGATGTCAGACCCCGGGCTCTTGATGACGTTGACGGTGTCGGTCAGCACCGGCTTTCGCAGGCGCAAGTCGCACGGCTCCAAGCCCAGCGCCGCCACGGACGCCGAAACGGTATCGCCAAGCCACGACGCAATGGAGCCCAACGCACCGCTGCCCCCTCCCAGATCATCGATCATCTCATCCATAAGCTCGTCGGCCGAGCCCTGGATGTCTCCGTATCCCACAAGCAGCCGTCCCCAAACATCCATGACGCCATCGAGTACGCCGGCAACGCCACCCGAACGCTCCTCCAACGTCGAGAAAAACCGCGAGAGAACGTTGTTCTGCGCCGTCGCGTCATCGGGTGCCAGCACCGCAGCAGAGATCGCGCCGCGCTCGCCAAGTCCGACTGTCGTGTTAAACGAAGAGTTGAGCTCATCGGGGCTCGAGATGGCACCCGAAACCGCAAAGGCGACCACGCCGTTGCGACCGGGCGGAGCGATACGCGGGCGCTCGCCCGAAAGCGCTTTAATGGCCTCGTCAAACGCATTGCCCGCACGGTCAGCCTCGTCCTCGGTCTGGCGCATGAGCTCGAGCTCTTTATTGCGGCATTCGACGTAGTCTTCCAGAGCGTCTTTGAATCGATCAAAGTGGTACTCGAAGCCGTTTTCGATAGAAGTCGAAGGAGCCGCAACGGCGCCGAGCGACGAAACGCCAAAATGGCATCTGTTGCACTTGTCCTGCCCGTCATAAGCAGCGACCGAAGCTAGCCCGCCTGGTGTCCCTTTCTTATAGTTGGGGCAGCTCGTTCCATAATGCAGATACGTTTTGTCATCGTTGGTACTGGTTGGCCACGCCGCATCGGTATAGAGTTCCGTCGCTCGCACCTCGTCAGTGTTGCGCGGCAACAACGGAATATAGGAAGTGGCCCGGTCTCCGTCTTCGGTTATATATGCGCGATTGACCTCTGCGCTCGCATAGGTGTAAAACGCCTTGCGCGCCGCCGACTCCGCCTTCGTCTCGACGCTTGAACCCTGCGGTTTTTCGTCTGCCAGACGCTGACGGTAGTAAGCTTTTGCGCGGTCGAGCGCCACCTGTGGCTCCCACGTAACGCTCGAGGCATAATGCGGGTTCTGCTCACCTGAGAGCTTTGCCAGGCTCTTCGCGCGTTCCCACATGCATGAGCGGCTGCCGACCGAAGCCGGATCCGACCCGCCGCAATCCGCAAGCCAGGCGCGTTCTTTTGCTTTCGCCGTCTCCTCCGAGGCCTTCTGCAGCTCATCTGCTGCGCGTTCCAGATCTTTCGATGCGTCTTTAATGGCATCGGTCGAGATCTCGGAACCCTCGAGCGCAACGAAATCCGACTCAGACGTTCTGGGCACGGCAAGCGCCGTACCGGTATAGGTCACACCCTCGGTTTCCTGCGCCGAAACCGTCTGCGTAGCTCGCGCGGCAACCAGATACGGTAGAGCCGTCTCGATTTTCTGCAGGCCCTTGGAGGCGCTTTTGGCAAACTTGTTGCGCGTTTTAATGATCTCGATTCCCGTGTCGACCATATCGCCCGCGGCAAGCTCGGCACCCGGAATAAGGATGGCGATCAAGCCGGTGCCGATCGTGGCAAACCCCGCCAGGCCCAAACTCAAAATGCTCGCATCCACCACCGTGGCAGCCGTATGGTAGGACGACACTACATTGGCACCCGCCAGCGCGCCGCTATCGGCCGCCACCTGGGTATCCCCGGCACGCGACATGCTCCATATCGCCGCCGTCGACGAAAACAGCAACGTGAGCACCACCAAGATGACCACAGCAGAGGAGAGCGTGGTATAGGCACCGTCTTCGATAAACAGGTCGATACCGGCTCGACCCATAAAGCCTCCTCGCTTGCAGCGAGCACGCGGTCGGCAACGGCACGCAAGTCCCCTCGTCATCTTCAACAGGCAGCGCTTAATCCCATGCAGCAATCCATGAACCATAGTCTCCCTCCAGCCACTCGGGACGCGATCGATACGAGACATCGACCCTAAGCTCGACATAACCGTTTTTGGCCCGCGCTACCCATAGCTTGCGCAAACGCGCCGATCACGGGCAGCGGTTTAACCTCGCCGGTAACGGAAACGGACGAGGCGCCGCCCGCATCGGCCCGACCAAGCTCGATATCCCACGACAGGGGCCCGCCGGCATGAAAAATCGAAACGTCGGGAACCGCGGCAAGACGGCGGCGGGCGAACTCCTTAATATCCTCGTCATCCCCCACCGTCGTCGTGGTCATGAGCCGCGCGGTCTCGGCGGCGGCAGACTCCATGACCGCGCGCGTGTAGAGCAGGCACACCGGCTGCAGCGCCAACAGGACGAGCGTCAGAAACGTCGGCAGCAGGAATGCCGCCTCGACCGTAGACTGCGCCCGGTCCTCGCGCGCGACATCAATACAGCACGATGTCCTTAGAACCCGCAGCAGCGTCGACAACCGATGTCGAAGTGACGCCGTGAGACGCCGCCCGCTCGACCAGCGCCGCCAAGCGCCCATCGGCACCGGCACGCCAAAGCCCCGCGATCGCCAGCACGATGGAAAGCAGCGCCACCGTGACGATGGCGTATTCGACCGTTGCCTGGGCAGATTCCTCGCGCAGGACATCATGCATTTCACGACCCCTCCTTTGAGTTCGTTGTCTGCGGGGTCAGGCGGACCACGCGCAGGCGACACGAAGTATCACCAGCATCCGCGGCAACCGTCACCATATCGACCCAGCCGCGTCCGTCACGCACGATGGCGCCCCACACGTTGCCCTTGATGTCGAGATAGCCGCTCAGAGCAAGTTGCGCCGTAGGCACCTCGCGATAGGAACGCAGCATATCCGCCGTCGCTTCGGTCATCGGTCGGCACTCGGACCATGCGAGACGAACAGCGACGGCATTGTTTGCAGGTGAACCCGTTGCAGCGTCCGCTCGCTCGTCGAGTGCTTGCAAGAACGTTTGCGCCGTGACGACGGCATTCGCATCGTCCGCGTCTCGCGCATCGTCTTTTTGAGACGCCGCAGCCGAACCCGAGCCCGCATCCGCGGCAACCCCTAAACGTTGTTGCCGTGCTGCGTTAAGCCCCCAAACCGCCACTGCCACCGCCACGACCGCACAGGCGAGCACCAGCAACGCGCTGACGGGACGGGCGCCCTCTACAGGCTGTTGATGCCCTCGCTGATAGCGCTCCATAGATCTTGGACCTTGCCCTTAAATGCGACGATGGCAATGATGGCGATCACCACGAGCACACCGACCAGGATGGCGTACTCGGTGGTGCCCTGCGCGCTCTCCTCCCGCAGCAGCTCCTCGGCACGCTGGCGAGCGTGAATTGACTGGCAAAACGCCCAACTCCAGACCTTGCCAGCAACGTCAGTCATCGTATTCATGTATTCCTCCCTACATCATCCCGCCTGCTCCCAGCAGCGGGCCCAATATGGACAGAAGCAACGCCGGCAAGATGAGCGTGCCGGTGGGAATCAGCAGCTTGACCGGCGCGCGCTCGATCTCGCGCTCGACTGCAGCACGATGGGCCGCGCGAATCTCGCGACTTTGGGCTGCCAGCGTCTCGGCAAGCGGGGCACCGAGGGCAAGCGCCTGCCCCGCCGTGATGGCAAAGGTCTCGAGCGCCCGCACATCCAGGTCGCGCGCGGCCGCCAGGAGCTCGTCCTCGCGCGTCCCCACGCCCACCTGCCACGCCATGCAGGCTCGCTCAAGGCGGAGCGCCAACGTCGATCGGCGATTGGCGCAAAAAACCTCAAGCGCCGCATCGAACGAAAGGCCAGCCGAAAGTCCCAGACGCACCACGTCGATCATCTCGGACACCTCGCCAAGCGACACCTGCGTCGCACCACCCGTGCCGAGCATGCCCTTCAACCGTGTTACCAGGGCATTGGTCACCGAGCGGGCAGCCGCGACAACCAGCAGCGCCTCGCATTTGCAGACCTGGGCGATCTTGCATGCGTCCGCACGATTGAGCCCCGTCGCGACAAACACACTGAGCGCGCACAGGCACGCCGCGGCCCCGACCAAGACGCTCATAGCTCCACCCGCATAATGCGTCGGATGACCACCAGGGCGACGGCGTTGAGAGCAAGTCCCAGCACCACGGCACCTGCACCCGCCGGCGTTGCAAGGCCGCGGCGAAAGTCGGCCGAAAGCAGCGCCAGCACCGCGCACATACCCGCCGGCATCGCCGAGACCATATGTGCCGACATACGAGCCTGCGACGTCTTGACGTCCAAGCGGCGTTTGAGCTCAATGCGCTCCCCCACCATGCTCGATGCCTCGGATAACAGGTCGGCAAGCGGGGCACCGGTTCGCTGCGACACCTTGAGTGCCAAAGTGACAAGCGAAAGGCCGGGGGCATCGATACGGTCGAGTAGGTCATCCAACGCATCAGTCGCCGAGACGCCGCAGTCGATCGCCGCCGCCACGCGCAAAAACTCGGTATGCACCGGCTCTTGCGCGTGAGTTCCCACAAACCTCATGCCCTGGGCCAGTGAATGACCCGAGGCGAGCGACATGGAGAGCGCCGTAAAGGCCTCGGGCATGGCTTCTTCCACATCGTGTTGCTCGCGGCGACGGTCGAAAGTGTCGCGAGCGGCGCCTACGCCAAACGGCGCGAGCAGCCCCAGAACAAAGCCGATAGGCGACAGCGATACGGCAGTCAGGGCAATGCCGCAGACACCACTCGATAGCAGCAAGCATGCCAGGCGCGCCTCGTCATCCTCGATAACAAGGCCCGCGCGATGCACCGGAACCAGCGCCGCCCAAGAGCGGGCGATCTTTTTTAGCAGGTCGTTTTCTACCAACTCGCGCGGCAGCTTCTCGGCAACCAACTCAAGCGCATGGCTGACCAGCTCCGCCGGCGGCACGCGCGGCGCACGAGGCTCCGCCCCGCACGCCACCGCGGCAGAAAGTCCTGTCAAACCCCCTACGACGAGGGGCACAACGATCTCCACTCGTCCACCTCCTCTTGCGTGAGCGTTCCCGAGCGCAGGCCCTCTGCGATAAACGGAGGCTCGCGATCGAGCGTCCAGGCGCGCGTGGCGGCATCGAACGTCACGTAGCGCTCAAGCTCCACGCCGCCTGATGTGCCGCGTCGCACCCCCGAATAGGAGGACACGAAACGCCTGCCGTCCGCATGGCGCTCGGACATCACGATGCCGTCGAGCGCCATGGCAATCTGCTCCTCGATAAGCTCGCTCGGCAGGTCGATGCCATAGCGCGCAAGCAGCGTCAAACGCACCACGGTCTCCTGCTCGGTGCCCGCATGAAGCGTGGTGAGCGACCCATCGTGCCCGGTGTTCATGGCCTGCAACATGTCGCAGCATTCCGCGCCGCGCACCTCGCCCACCACAATACGGTCAGGACGCATGCGCAGGGCGTTGGTCACCAGGTCGCGAATTGTCACCGCGCCCTCGCCCTCAATTGAAGCCTCGCGCGCCTCCAGGCGAACCACATGCGGGTGATGCGCAAACTTGAGCTCGGCGGAATCCTCGATCGTCACGATGCGCTCGCCGGTGGATATCTCGCACGACAACGCGTTGAGCAGCGTGGTCTTACCCGATCCCGTGCCACCCGCAACCGCCAGATCTTGACGCAGCGACACCGCACACGACAGCAGCTGCGCATACCAAAGCGGTAGCGACCCCAGGCCCACAAGCTCGTCCAACGAACAGATGCGGTCTGAGAACTTGCGGATGGTGAGGATTGGCCCATCGATCGCCACAGGCGGGATCACCGCGTTGACGCGATAGCCCGTCTTGAGGCGAGCGTTGACGATGGGGCTGCGCTCGTCGATGCGCCTACCCAGCGGCGAGATGATGCGGTCGATGAGCACGCGGATCTGCTCATCGTCCTCAAACGCATGCTCGATGGGATATAAGACGCCGCCGCGCTCAAAGAAAGCCGAGCGACAACCGTTGACCATGATCTCGGTGACGGTGTCGTCCTCGATGAGCGGCTGCAGCGGGCCCAGGCCCACCACGTCATCCAAAATCTCGTCAATGATGGTCTCGCGCTCGGGCGTCGCCAGGTCGATCGCCTCCTCCACGTTGAGCGCCGCCTCCACCGCAGGACGCAATTCCGAGCGGGCGCGCGCCGGATCGATGTATGCGCTGATACGCGCCACCTCGTCATAGCCCATGCGGTCCATCACGGCGCGTTTGGTGCGGCGCTTGACGGCACGGTGGCGTCCCGCATCAACAGGCACTGTCGCCGCGGCCGCACCGGCTTCCTTAATCCTTGTTTGCAAACTCATCGCGAATCACCCTCGCGCGACCAGGGAAGACGGATGCGCGGGCGCTCGGTACGCGTCGCACGGTCGGTGACCATATCGCTCCAGGGACCGACGGCGCAGCCCAGCTCCACGAGCATCTTGCGCGCGGCTTCGCGCACGCTGGTGGCAAAAGCGCTGGTTTGGCCCACTGCCTCGTCAGCACGGCCGAATGCCATGAGCGCCGCCAAGTCCTGCCCGCCGTCGGCGATGCGGATCTTGGAGCTCAACGCGCAGGCAATCTCAAAGCGCATGGCGACGTCCTCGTCAGCGCCGCGCGCGCCAAACCGGTTGAATACGGCGCTCATGCGCGTACGCGGCACGCCCACACGGCTCGCCAGTTCGATAACGCGTGCCGCGGACGTCGCAGACGACACCGATGGATCGCCCACGACCAGACAACGGTCGCTTGCCGCCACCGCGGCCGCCACGGCGTCACCCCAAAAGACCGAGGTGTCGACAAGAACCACGTCGGATTCGCGGCGCAAGACGTCGAGCAGCAGCTCTACCGGACGCGCCATGAGCTCGGCCTGTTCGGGCGCGGCGACCGGGCCCCAAAGCGTGACGCCCGGAGCCACACGCATCGAGGCGGCCACGATGTCCGATTCGGCAAGTGCGCCCGCAGCCGATGGCTCGATAAGCGTCGCCATGTCATGCGGGGCATCGGCACCCAACAGGTCGTAGAGGTTTCCAAACATCAGGTCCAAGTCGAGCACGGCAGCGCGCAGGCCCAGCAGCGACGCCGCGTGCGCCATGGCGGCGACGATCGTCGACTTGCCGCAACCGCCCGAACCCGAGACGGCGCAGACAACCGGGGCTCGATGCGACGAAGCGGCGGCATCCGCCGACGGCGTGGGGGCAGGCGGCGCCGGCACGGGCGGCAACGTCCCTGTCTCCCCGGCAGCGCTCATATGCTGCGCCCAAGCCGGCATGGCAGGCTGCTCGGTCCGCGGGGCCGAATCTGGGGACTTCACGGTCGCATCGACACGAACATTGTCGTTCCCGGCAAGTCCCTCAACCCCGTCGAGCTCATCGACCAGGCTCACGCCCTGCACGTATCCCATATCTACAGCCAAAAGATCCTCGCCATACGGCACCGGCTCTCCGACTTCATCGTATGCAAGGGGGTCCCGGGGACACCGACCATGCTCGGCTTCCGCTTTTCCACAATCATCAACACGCGGGCCTCTTGTAGCGCGAGGCGCCCCGGGTTCCCTATCAACAAAAGCATCGGGCTCAATCGTCATACACCGGCCGTAATCAACCGTTCCCTCGCCCGCGCGCCCGTTGCCGCATATGCTGCGCGCAGCGATAACCTCGGTCGCCCCTGCGCGAAACAGCCCCTCGATATCCGAAGGATCGAGCGTCTCCATCAGTACGACCACGCGGCCCACGCGGCCCTCGGCCGTCAGGCGCGCAACGGTCTTTCGCACGTCTTCGGCATCGAACAGGGCTGCCGCGATAATCGCCGCCCCGCGACGCGACGGAAACGCCCGTGCCATGGACACCAGCCCATCCAGGTCGCCCACGCGAAGCACTTGCGCGCCCGCATCGCGGCCCTCGACTTCCCGCTGCAGCAATCCGTAATCACCGCACGCGCAGCATGCAAGCCAGATCGCTTTCATCACTCGTCGCCTCCGCTCTTTTTGTCGCGCACCGTGGCGGGAATCGTCAAACTGACCGTCCCCTTACCCGAGGCCCCCAGCAATTCCTTAACGTCTTCGGGGTCGGCCGCCAGCGTCACCCATTCGATCTTGCCTTCACGCGTGGCGCCGGCATCTTCGCTGGTATCGATTACGCGCGCGCCGCACAGCCGATCGGTCACGCCGTCCTTTTGCACGTACACGTCCACGTAGCTGCCCACGCCCGTGGCGCCCCCGACCGAATGCTCGGCATCGACCGCCACCGAAACGGCGACCTTGCCTTTGGGCACCTCGAACGTGTGGCTTTCGGCCTTGGTGTAGACATCGCAAATCACGGCATTTTTAGGGATGCGTGAGGTCGTCACGTCGCCGCGCACCTGGCGCAACTCGGTCGCCGCATCGCGCGGCAGTAGGCTCGCCAGCCATTCCTGGGTTATGACATTGGTCTCGTCAAGCGTCTCGCCCGCATCGATATCGCGTGCCGCGACGCACACCTCGACGCGATCGCCGCCATACTTGGCCAGCGTCTCGGCCTGGGCCTGCTCAGCCCGCGAGCGGATCGACGATGCGTAGACCATGCAGAGCAACGCGGCGAGCACGCCCGCGATCAGACTGATGGCGATGCGCTTGCTCTTGTTCACGGCCGCTCCTCTCAAGGTAGCACCGGGCGGATGCCCGTACCACCATTGTCCGAGCGGGCAAGCAGCAAAACGACGCGATCGCGATCTTGGTTTTGAGTGTCAAACCAATTGCCGACCAAAAGCTGACCGGCCCGTCAAGCTCGTGGCAAGGTTTTGGTCAGCACGTCGGCAAAACGCACGTTTAGGGGCGCATCGGCAATAAAAAAGCCGCCTCCCGTGCCATTGGGAGACGGCTGTCATAGGTAGATTCGATTACAGATGGACATCGGGATCGAGCATCTGCGCACTCACACGCATGGATGACGCCAGATTTTGGAACGTCTCCAGGCGCAGGCTGTCGATCTGCCCGGCATCCTCGGCCTCGCGAACGGCGCAGCCCGGTTCGTGGGTATGCGTGCAGTCGCCAAACCGGCACGCACGCGACGCCTCGACGATCTCGGGAAACGCGCGTGCCAAGCCCCGCTCATGCCCCACGAGCGGCAGGCTGCGAAGGCCCGGCGCGTCAGCAATAACGCCGGCTTCGCCCGGCAGCGCCACCATCACGCGCGCGACCGTGGTGTGACGACCCTGGTCATCGCGCTCACGCACGCCGCCGGTCGCCAATGTATCGTGACCCAGCAGCGCGTTGAGCAGCGTCGATTTGCCGGCACCCGACTCGCCCAGGATCATGGCGCAGCTCCCGGCGGGCACGCAGACGCGCACCTCGTCCAGGCCACGGCCCTCGGCAGAAGATGTCACGATTACGCGCACGTCCGGACCCACCAGGCGGTGTACGCGGTCCAAATCGCGCTCGAGCTCATCGGTGTCGCAGCGGTCGGCCTTGGTGAGTACCACCACCGGCTCGGCATCGCAGTCGAGTGCCAGCACCAGCGAGCGCGCCACGCGGTCGAGCAGCACCTCGCCGGCGCCGAGCGCCTGCACGATCAGCACGCTATCCACGTTGGAGCAAAGCACCTGACGCTCACCGCGAGCGCGTCCGCGCCAGCGCTCAAAACTCGTGCGGCGCGGCAGCACGCACTCGATCACGCCCATGTCATGCCCGGGCGCACGGCGCACCGCCACGCGGTCGCCCACGGCGGGCAGCAGAACCTCATCCTCGCCACGCGACTTGGCAAACCCCACGGCATGCTCGGCACGAAAGGTGTCGTCGGCAGTCGCCACCAGCGGAAACCCGCGATCCAAGCGCACCACGGCACCAAGTTGCATCTGCTCGGGCTCCTCGGCCTGGGCACAAAAATCATCGAAGGCAGCCTGCTGAGCCCCATCGATCGGCAGGTCGTCGAACGCCGGAACATCCTGCAGCGCGTCGAGCCCCGGCACGCTTGCCAGCAGTTCCTCGGCAGACGCGGGGGCTTCGGTCGCGAGCTTCCGACGACGATCGCGCTTAGCCCGCGCCCCCGTCGTCTTTTTCTTCGCCTTAGCCTTCGCCTTGCCCACAAGCGCCTCCCAGCACCACAAATCACAACTGAGCGGGTATTTTAAATCAAAAAGAGCTGGCCGGGCAAAGCCCGACCAGCTCACATACTTTCCCTCAGCCCTTTTCATCCGCACGGGGAGAGAAGCCAGCAAGGATAGCGCAGGGCCCGCCCCGGAAGCCCTTTCTCCCGAACGATCCCGCAGCGCAAGGCGCGAGGACCAGTGAGGGAGAAAGGGCGTGGGGCGGGCCCGAACGAGAGCGTTACTCTTTCTCCACTGCGCGCATGATCGCCTTGTAGATCTCCATCAGCGGGATGATCAGGAAGGCAAGGCCCAGCGCGGCGATAACGCCCTTGAGCTCAAGCGTCACGGGGCCAAAGAACATCTCGGCAAGCGTCGGCTGCACGGTTACGATCACCGTCAGCACCAGCGCCAGCGCGGCAGAGGCCCACAGCCACTTGTTCTGCTTCTTCATGCTAAACAGCGACGCACGACGGCTGCGCATATTGAAGCAGTGGAAAATCTCGACCATGTTGAGCGTGATGAAAGCCATCATCACGCCTTCCTCGTCGGCATTGCCGGCGATCATATCGGCGATGTGGATGTAGCCCATGTCAAAGTACACGCCCACAAAGAAGCTCGCCAGCACCAGCACAGTGATGATCAAGCCCTGGACCACGCAGTCCAGGCCCATATTGCCGGCAAAGACACCATCCTTGGCGTTGCGCGGCTTGCGCTTCATGATGTCGCCCTCGGCATCCTCCATGCCCAGCGCGAGCGCGGGGAAGCAGTCGGTGACCAGGTTCACCCACAGCAGCTGCACCGGCTGGAAGATGGTGAAGCCGATGAGCGTGGCGATAAACACCGAGAACACCTCGGCAAGGTTAGCCGAAAGCAGGAACTGGATGACCTTGCGGATGTTGTCGTAGATGCGACGGCCCTCTTCGCAGGCACCGATGATGGTGGCGAAGTTGTCGTCGGCGAGCACCATGTCGGCGACGTTCTTGGTGACGTCGGTGCCGGTGATGCCCATGCCAACGCCGATGTCGGCGCGCTTGATGGACGGGGCATCGTTGACGCCGTCGCCCGTCATGGCCACGATCTGGTCACGCGACTTCCAAGCCTCGACGATGCGGGTCTTGTGCTCGGGCTGGACGCGAGCGTACACGCCGTAGTCCTCGATGTGCGCGTCGAGCTCCTCGTCGCTCATGCGATCAAGATCGACACCGGTGATGGCATGGCTGCGATCGGTGACGATTCCCAGCTGTTTGGCAATGGCCACGGCGGTGTCGATATGGTCACCCGTGATCATGACGGTACGAATACCGGCATCGTGGGCCTCGCGGATGGCGTCGGCGACCTCGGGGCGGACAGGATCAATCATGCCGGATAGGCCGCAGAAGACCAGGTCGTGCTCGAGCACAGCGGGGCTGCAGTCGCTCGGGACCTCGGTGTAAGTGCGGCTTGCCAGCGCCAGCACGCGCAGGGCCTCGTCGGCCATGGCCTTGTTGGCGGCCACGAGCTCGGCGCGACGCTCCTCGGTCAGCGGGACGACCTTTTTCGCCCTCGTAGATATGGGTGCACAGGCCGATCACCACGTCGGGCGCGCCCTTGGTGTACTGCTCGTACTCGCCGTCCAGGGTCTCGACGACCACAGACATCATCTTACGGCCCGAGTCGAACGGGGCCTCGCCCACGCGCGGGTGCTCGGCAGTCAGGCCGGTGAGGCCCGCCTTGCCGGCATCGTTGACGAGCGCACACTCAGTCGGCTCGCCCACGGCCTCGCCCAACTCCTCGTCCCACTGGGCATCGGAGCACAGTGCCATACCGGCCAGGAACTTCTCCTTGGGCGCAGCGAGCTCGTGCTTGACGACGGTCATCTTGTTCTGGGTAAGGGTGCCGGTCTTGTCGGAGCAGATGGTCTGCGTGCAGCCGAGGGTCTCGACGGCAGAAAGCTTGCGGATAATCGCCTGGCGCTTGGCCATCTTGGTCACGCCGAGCGACAGCACGATGGTCACGACGGCGACCAGGCCCTCGGGGATGGCAGCGACGGCGAGCGAGACAGCGACCATAAAGGTGTCGAGCAGGGCGGTCGGGTCGGTAAGGACGTTGCCCACGCCGTGGCGGAGGATGTCAACGCCAAAGATCACGACGCAGATGATAATCACCATGATGGTGAGGATGCGGCTGAGCTCGGCGAGCTTCACTTGCAGCGGCGTGAGCTCTTCCTTGGCCTCGGCCAGGGCGCCGGCAATCTTGCCCATCTCGGTGTCCATGCCGGTGCCGACCACGACGGCGCGACCACGGCCGTACACAACGGTGGAACCCATATAGCACATGTTCTTGCGGTCGCCGAGCGGCACGTCATCGGTGCCCGCGGCGAGCTCGATCACGTTGGTATGCTTCTCGACGGGCACGGACTCGCCGGTAAGGGCGGCCTCTTCGATCTTCATCGTGGCGCTCTCGAGGACGCGGCAGTCGGCCGGAACGGAGTCGCCCGCCTCGAGCATGATCACGTCACCGGGCACGAGCTCGGCGCTCGGCAGGTGCACGAGCTTGCCGTCGCGCAGTACCTTGGACTGCGCCGCGCTCATCTCCTGCAGGGCCTCGAGGGCTTCTTCGCTCTTGGCTTCCTGGACCACGCCCAGCACCGAGTTGACGATAACGACGAACATGATAATGACGACATCGGCAAAGTCGGGCTCGCCCTTGACCATGCCCGTGAGCGCACTGATGACGGCGGCAACGATCAGCATGATGACCATGGGATCGGCCATCTGCTCAAAGAAACGCTTCCACAGCGGCGTCTTCTCGGCTTCCTCGAGCTTGTTAGGGCCTGTCTTAGCGAGGCGCGACGACGCCTCGTCGTCGCTCAGGCCGAGGTTCTCATCGACACCCTGGTCGCTGAGCACCTCCGCCGCGGCGGACAGGTATCCTTTTGCATATAGAGTCCCCTCCTGGGATTCGGGCCACTCAGCAGATTGATGCCCGATCATAATTCCCAGGAGAAGGGCAAGGGCTCATCAAGGCTGCCGTGCTGAGCGGCAGTTGATAGTGGAGCTATGGTACCCCAAAGCAACGCGTCTAGCCAAAACAATCCATTTGGAAATATGGTCCATAAGCAACGGTGCAGGCCGTGTGATGCTCAACATTGATAAAACGTTTTTTCTTCGGCGCATCATCAAACTGAAATATCGCCCAGATAACAGCGGTTAGAACGGTTGGTAAAGTTTTTGCATATACCGTTTTTCCGCAAAAAATGAACTTCTAATTCGGCATACGGTCGATTTTTTGGGGTATTCGGTCGCCATTTCGTTATAATCAACTCAGTTTTATTTCTTATGGTTTATCTATCAGCGCAAGACGATGTCAGATGGAGGTCTGAATGTACAAGCGCACTAAGATTGTATGCACCATGGGTCCCGCCTGCGATAGCGACGAGACCATCCGCGAGATGATCAAGGCGGGCATGAACGTCGCCCGTTTTAACTTCTCGCACGGCTCCTACGACGAGCACCACGGTCGCATCGAGCGCGTCCGTCGTATTTCCCAAGGAGCTCGGTATGCCCGTCGGCATCCTGCTCGACACCAAGGGCCCCGAGGTCCGCACCGGCCTTCTGGTCGATGGCAAGAAGGTTGCCGTCAAGACCGGCGACAAGATCGTCGTCACCGCTCAGCCCACGACCGAGGATTTCCACGGCACCGCTGAGCACATCTCCCTCGACTACCTGGCTCTGCCCTCCGAGGTCGAGAAGGGCTCCCTCATCCTGATCGATGACGGCCTGGTTGCCCTCGAGGTCGAGTCCGTCGACGGCCAGGACATGACCTGCGTCGTCAAGAACGACGGCCTGATCGGCGAGCGCAAGGGCGTCAACATGCCCAACGTCAACATCTCGCTGCCCGCCATCACCGAGCGCGATCGTCAGGACATCCTCTTTGGCCTGACCGAGAACATCGACTACATCGCCGCTTCCTTCATCCGTGACGGCGAGTCCGTCCGCGGCATCCGCAAGCTTTGCCGCGAGAACGGTGGCGAGCACGTCACGATCTTCCCGAAGATCGAGTGCGCCCTGGGCGTCGAGAACTTCGACGAGATCCTCGAGGCTTCCGACGGCATCATGGTTGCCCGTGGCGACCTGGGCATCGAGATCAAGCCCGAGCTTGTTCCGCACATCCAGAAGGAGATCATCGCCAAGTGCAACGCGGCCTACAAGCCCGTTATCACCGCTACGCAGATGCTCGACTCCATGCAGCAGAACCCGCGCCCGACGCGCGCCGAGGTTGCCGACGTTGCTAACGCCATCTACGACGGCACCGACGCCGTCATGCTGTCCGGCGAGTCCGCTGCCGGTAAGTACCCGGTCGAGGCCGTCAAGATGCAGGCCAGCATTGCTCTCGAGACCGAGAAGTACCTCCCGGCTCACGCTCCGCTCGAGGTTCCGGCCGATGCTCACGGCACCCGTGTTGTCAACAACGTTGTGGGTATGTCCGCTGTGAACATGGCTACCACCGTTGGCGCCAAGTGCATCACCGTGCCGACGACCACCGGTCGTACCGCTCGCCTGATTTCGCACTTCCGTCCCAACATGCCGATCTGCGCGTTCTCCCGCCACGAGTGGGCCGTCCAGCAGATGATCATGTACTGGGGCGTTATCCCGCACCAGGCCGAGATTACCCAGGGCACCGTCAACGGCACGATCGTCAAGGCGATTGAGACCGCTAAGGAGCTCGGCTACGTCAAGACCGGCGACCTGACCGTCGCTACCGCCGGCGATCCCCGCATGAGCGTCCAGCTCGAGGACAAGGTCTCCTCGACCAACGTCGCTTACGTCGCTCAGGTGCGCTAAGTCGTACTTGCAAGCACACTT
>ENA-OQKS01000257-OQKS01000257.1-human-gut-metagenome-genome-assembly--contig:-NODE-257-length-16625-cov-3.049157_pt1 | contig 16625 bp, 14 predicted proteins | sample MGYA00242804_ERZ504808 | MGnify/ENA primary metagenome ERZ504808 (study PRJEB26092, sample SAMD00036375) | human gut metagenome | host: Homo sapiens | study: EMG produced TPA metagenomics assembly of...
CTTCTCTGACCGGGAACTGAAAAAGACTCAACCCCCTCACCAAACAGGTGCTGGCTCTGGAAGGCAAGTATCAGGCGATGTCTGATGCCGAGCTGCAGGCCCAGACTCCTGCACTGAAGCAGAAGCTGGCCGACGGCAAAACGCTGGATGATATTCTGCCCGATGCCTTCGCTGTCTGCCGCGAGGCCGCATGGCGTGTGCTGGGCATGAAGCATTTCCCGGTGCAGGTCACCGGCGGTATCGCCCTGCACCGGGGCGACATTGCCGAGATGCAGACCGGTGAAGGCAAGACCCTTGTGGCTACCCTGCCTGCCTATCTGAATGCACTGACCGGGGAGGGTGTCCACATCGTCACCGTCAACGATTACCTTGCCAAGCGCGACAGCGAGTGGATGGGCAAGCTTTACCGTTGGCTGGGCCTGTCGGTGGGCCTGATCGTGCAGGGCATGGATGGTGATGCCCGCCGGGAAGCTTATAATGCCGACATTACCTACGGCACCAACAACGAGTTCGGCTTCGACTATCTGCGCGACAACATGGTGACTTATAAAGACAACATGGTGCAGCGTGGCCATGCCTACGCCATCGTCGATGAGGTAGACTCCATCCTCATCGACGAGGCCCGTACGCCGCTTATCATCTCCGGCCGCGGTGAGGATTCCTCCAGCCTGTATACCCAGGTGGACCGCTTCGTCCGCACTCTGCGCAAGAGCGTTGTGGTCGAGCTGGAAGACAAGGTGGAGACCGACGAGCAGGCTGACGGCGATTACATCGTGGATGAAAAGCACAAGACCTGCACCCTGACGGCTAAGGGCATCAAGAAGGCCGAGGAATATTTCAAGATCGAGAACCTCGCTGCCGCAGAGAATATGACCCTCGCCCACCACATCGACCAGGCCATCAAAGCCTACGGTGTGATGCAGCGCGACATTGATTACGTCGTGAAGGACGGCGAAGTGCTCATCGTCGATGAGTTTACCGGTCGCCTGATGATCGGCCGCCGTTACAACGAGGGCCTCCATCAGGCCATCGAGGCCAAGGAGGGCGTGAAGATCGCCGCCGAGAGCAAGACGCTGGCGACCATCACCTTCCAGAACTACTTCCGTATGTACAAGAAGCTGTCCGGCATGACCGGTACGGCAAAGACGGAGGCCACCGAGTTCACCGAGATCTACGGTCTGAACATCGTTACCGTCCCCACCAACCGCCCTGTCATCCGCAAGGATTACCCCGATGCCATCTACAAGACCATCAACGGCAAATACAATGCCGTCATCCAGCAGGTCATGGAGTGCCACAAGAACGGCCAGCCGGTCCTGGTGGGTACTGTCAGCGTCGAGAAGAGCGAGACTCTCGCCAAGATGCTGCAGAAGTACACCCGCGACTTCAACGTGCTGAACGCCAAGAACCACGAGCGTGAGGCAGAGATCGTCGCACAGGCCGGTAAGAAGGGGGCCATCACCATCGCCACCAACATGGCTGGCCGTGGTACCGATATTATGCTGGGCGGCAACGCCGAGTATATGGCAAAGGCCCAGATGCGCAAAGAGCACTTCTGCGAGAAGCTGCTGAACCCTGAAAAGCCCGAGGAGGCTCTGCCTGCAGCCGTGGAGCTGCTGCTCATCGAGGCCGACGGCCATGGTGAGACTGCCGACGCCAACATTCTGGCTGTCCGCAAGCGGTTCGATGAGCTGTATGCGCAGTACAAGCCCCTGACCGAAGCGGAGGCTGAAGAGGTGCGCGCTGCTGGCGGTCTGTTCATCATCGGCACGGAGCGCCACGAGAGCCGCCGTATCGACAACCAGCTGCGCGGCCGTGCAGGCCGTCAGGGCGACCCCGGTGCATCCCGCTTCTATCTGAGCCTCGAGGACGACCTGATGCGTCTGTTCGGCGGTGACCGCGTGCAGAGCCTGATGGGTACTCTGGGCATCGACGAGGACACCCCCATCGAGAACCGGATGATCACCAGCACCATCGAGTCTGCCCAGAAGAAGCTCGAGGGCCGGAACTTCGAGATCCGCAAGAACGTCCTGAAATACGACGACGTCATGAACCAGCAGCGTGAGATCATCTACGGCCAGCGCCACAAGGTGCTGAACGGCGAGGACATCAGCGCCGAGATGCACAATATGCTGAAGGAGAACATCGAGTCCAGCTGCAAGCAGTTCCTCGCGGGCGATGTGAAGGACGAGTGGGACTTCGGTGCGCTCCGCCGCCACTATCTGGGCTGGCTGACCACCGACGCCGACTTCCACTACACTGTCGCTGACTACGACAGCATCTCGCAGGAGAGCATCGCTGATATGCTGTATCAGCGCGGCATGGACGTCCTGAACGACAAGGAGCAGCGCTACGGCGCACCCCTGATGCGTGAGCTGGAGCGTATCTGCCTGCTCAAGTGTGTAGACCGCCAGTGGATGGACCATATTGATAACATGGACCAGCTGCGTCAGGGCATCGTTCTGCGCGGCTACGGCCAGAAGGACCCCGTCGTCGAGTACCGTATCGAGGGCTTCGATATGTTCGACCAGATGGTGGATTCCATCCGGGAGTCCAGCATCAAGATGCTGCTGACCATCGAGGTGCGCGAGGCGGGCGCAGCCCCCAAGCGTGAGCAGGTGGCAAAGCCCACCGGCGAGGGCTATGTGCCCGGCAACGGCGCCCCCGGCGCAAAGGGTGCGCCCAAGGGCCAGCCTGTCCGCGTCATCAAGATCGGCCGCAACGACCCCTGCCCCTGCGGCAGCGGCCTGAAGTGGAAAAAGTGTACCTGCGCCAAGTACCACCCCGAAGGAAGCCACACCGAGGGCTGAACATAACACAGCAAAAAAGCTCTCCCTCAGGAGAGCTTTTTCTGAATCAAAAAACAAAGGAGCGGATGAGTATGAATATCACATCGGAAGAGCTTTTGAAGGAGGCCCGCGCACTGGAGCCGCAGCTGCAGCAGTGGCGTCGGACGCTCCACCGTCACCCGGAGGTGGGCTTCGATCTGCCCCACACGAAGGAGCTGGTCAAGAAGGCGCTGACGGAAATGGGCTATGAGCCAAAGGACTGCGGCAAGGCCGGTGTCATTGCGCTGGCAGGCGGCAAAAAGCCCGGCAAGACCATCCTGCTGCGTGCCGATATGGACGCCCTGCCCATCCCCGAGGATTCGGGTGAAGAGTTCAGCTCAGAAGTCCCCGGCAAGATGCATGGCTGCGGCCACGATATGCATACGGCCATGCTGCTGGGTGCAGCAAAGCTGCTCAAGGCTCACGAGGACGAGCTGGAAGGTACGGTCAAGCTGGAATTCCAGCCTGCCGAAGAAATTTTCCAGGGCTCCCCGGATATGATCGCGGGCGGCCTGCTGGAAGACCCTCATGTGGACGCTGCTGTGATGTTCCATGTGCTGGCCGGAATGCCGCTGCCGGTAGGTACGGTGCTGGTGCCGGGCGGCGGCATCACGATGGCCAGCTGTGAGCAGTACCATATCGTGGTCAAGGGCAAGGGCGGTCACGGCTCTACCCCGGAAAACTGCATCGACCCCATCACGGCTGCAGCCCACATCCACATCGCCCTGCAGGAGATCAACAGCCGGGAGCTGAAGCCCGGTGACGTCGGTGTGCTGACCACCGGCCGCTTCGAGGCGGGTGCGGCTTCAAACGTCATCCCGGATGTGGCCCAGATGTGGGGGACCATCCGCACCACTGACCCGGAGAATAAGACCGGTGAGCTCATCCGCACCCGCATGACCGAGATCGCGCAGGGCGTGGCGGCGGCCTTCCGCTGCACCGCAGAGGTATCCTTCGCCGACTACTGTCCCTGCATGGTGGTGGACAAGCCCCTCGCCGAGAATGCGATGAACTATATGGCCGAGCTGCTGGGGAAGGGCGCTATGGACATGACCGCCCTCACCGGCGGCAAGCCCGGCGGCGGCAGCGAGGATTTCGCCTTCGTGAGCCATGAGGTGCCTACTGTGAGCATGTTCATCGCCGCAGGCGGCCCGGAGCAGGGCTGCTGCTACGGCCAGCACCACCCCAAGGTGCGGTTCGACGACAGCATCCTCTACGAGGGTTCTGCGGCCTTTGGCTGGTTCGCACTCCGCTGGCTGTACGACAACGCCGGCATCGCGTTCTGATCTTGAGACAGCAAAAGGCCCTCTCAGCGCCGCTGAGAGGGCCTTTCTATCGCTATCAGGTGTGGGTGCAGAGATAATCCACCCATGCGTCGTACCCGGCGGGCAGCAGATGGTAGCCGTCCGGCGTGGGCGGTATTCCTCGATGAGGTCGCCGTTCTCGTCGGCCAGCGCCTCCCAGAGGTTCAGGAAGGTGCAGCCCTTTTCCAGCGCGATGGCCGAAAGAGCATCGTTTATCTCACAGAGCCGCTCCTTGTAGAGGCCGGGGGACTTTTTGCGCACTTCAGGCCGGACCGGGGTGATGGACTGGACATAAATTTTCGTGTTGGGCAGTGCCTGCGAGATCATGTCCAGCATCAGCCGGTAATAGGTGAGGAAGCTGGTATAATCACTGTCAGCGGTCAGCACATTGGTACCCAGCAGGATGTAGAGCGCCCGGGGCTGCTGGGAGGCCAGCGCTTCCATCGGGACTTCCTTTTCGCCGTCGGCCCGGCGGCAGGTGGTGTTGTTGACGACGGCATTGGGACCGACGCCCTTATAAGCGCAGAAGTGCGCGTTGGGCAGGCCGGTGTCGTACAGCTGCATCCCCTGCGTCAGGCTGTCGCCCAAAAAACTCACGTCCGAAAAGCTGCTCCGCTCCACGGCAGGGCTGGCAGGCTGGGCCGCGAGGCGGAAGTCCATCGCGGTCATCCCATTGTCGAGGGTCTGGACACTCAGGCGTCGGGCCGGGGTGTAGCTGATGGTGTTCCACTCGCTGCCGGTCAGCTCCTGCTGCAGAATGGTGGTGCCTTGGGCCGTATTGGGGGCTGGCTCGCGGTGAAGGCGCTTCCAGAGGACGCCCACAGCGGCCAGAAGCACCAGTAGGATGAGCAGCGCAGCGGTGATGAACATCCTGCGCCAGCGCCGGTGAAGGATGCGGCGGCGATATTCCTGATAATCTGCCATAATGTCCTCCTGTGGCGGAATGGTTATTTTCGCCCCTATTATACAGCACAGCCCCGGCCCGTGCAACCCGTGAGGAAAAATTCCCATATTCCGGGGGCCTGCCCTTGCGTTTTCTGTTATAAATATGATATACTAAAGTGAATCAAGTATGATAGGGAGGCTTTCACGATGCCATTTACTCCGAAACTGACTTATAAAGGCAAGCCCCTCGTCCGCAAGGACAATGAGCTGTATTACGGCTGCATGACCGACCCGTATGTGCTTTATCTGCAGATCCAGTCCACCAAGACCGTGGGCGGTGTGGATGTGGCAGACAAGGTCCATCTGCAGCTGCTCTCTACCGATGAGTCCAAGCCCCGTGAGGCCCGCGTGGCACGTCAGACCACCAAGAACGGCCTGTACAATGCGCTGGACATCGGCAGCATCTGGCTGCAGAAGGCAAACGAGAACGGCTGAACCCAAACGCGAACCGCAAGCTGCTGAAAGGGACTGCTCCTGCATGGAGCGGCCCCTTTTTTGCTGTGCAAATATTTTGCGTTATGCGGAACTTTGTGGTATACTTATCCTGATATTTTATGCACAAAAGGCAGGAATGAAATTATGCTGCATGATCCGGAACTGCATTATCTGGATAACGCCGCCACCACCATCGTTGCTCCCGAGGTGGCAGACGTGATAGACAAAGGCCATGCGGGAGCACTGGGCCAACCCCTCCAGCCTCTATGCCCCCGGCGCACGGAGCGAAGAGGCCCTGAACGCCGCCCGTGCCGCCGTGGCCCGCACCCTGGGCTGCAAGTCGAAGGAGCTGTACTTTACCTCCTGCGGCAGCGAGGGCAATAATCTGGCCCTGCTGGGCGCGGCCCAGACCCGCACCTTCGGTAAGGGCATCGTGGTGTCGGGTTTCGAACACCCCAGCGTCCAGCGCCCGCTGGAACGTCTGGCCGCGCAGGGCTATAACGTCACTGTCGTGAAGCCTCAGGCCGACGGCACACTGGACATCAACAAGATGCTGGATGCCGTGGACAAGAATACCATCCTCGTGGCCTGCATGATGGTCAACAACGAGATAGGCACCCGCAACGACGTGGAGCGTCTGGCCGCCGAGGTCAAGCGCCGCAACAGCCGCACCATCGTCCATGTGGACGCTGTGCAGGCGTGGATGCGCGTCCCCATCAAGCTGGACAACATCGACACGATGGCCGTCAGCGGCCACAAGATCCACGCACCCAAGGGCGTCGGTGCGCTCTACCTGAGTGACCGGCTGGTGCAGGCGTTCCAGCCGCCCTATCTGGGCGGGGAGCAGGAGCGCGGCCTCCGCCCCGGCACCGAAAACCTGCCCTATGCGCTGGGCCTTGCCGCTGCGGCCACCCGCCTGGCCGGCAGCATCAAGAGCCGCGACAAGGCTGTGCGCGCCCTCAACGACCGCCTCCGCGAGGGGCTTTCTGTGTTCCCGGAGGTAGAGATCAACAGCCCGGCGGGCGCTGTGCCTGAGGTGCTGAATTTCAGCGAGAACTGCATCAAGAGTGAGACGATGCTGGCCTGGCTGTCCGAGAAGCAGATCTACGTCTCGTCGGCCAGTGCCTGCGGCAGAGGACAGCCCAGCCACACGCTGGCGGCTATGGGCCGCGACCCGCTGGCCATCGACACGGCCATCCGGGTGTCCTTCTGCGCCGATAACACCCCGGAGGATGTGGACGCCTTCCTCGAGCGCTTTGAGGATGGCATGAAGCATTTGCAGAGAATCAAAAAGTAAGGAGTAACGATGAGAGAAGTCATTATGGGCTATCAGGGCGAAATGTCCCTGAAGGGCCTCAACCGCAACCAGTTTGAATCGACGATGATGAAGATCCTGCGCTACCGCCTCAAGACGGTGGGCAAGTTCCGCGTCTACTGCACCCAGTCCACCTTCTACATGGAGCCGGAAGAGGAAGATATTGATATGGACCTCGCCTTTGAGCGGGTGAGCAAGGTGTTCGGCCTCGCGGCCCTCAGCCGTGCTGTGGTCTGTGAGAAGGATTTCGACACCATCTGCCAGACCGCCGAGGATTATCTGGGCGACAGCCTCCACGGCATCAAGACCTTCAAGGTCGAGGCCCGCCGTTCCGATAAGACCTTCCCCATGACCAGCCCTGAGCTGATGCGGGAGCTGGGTGCCTATCTGCTGGGCAGGCACAACTACCTGCGGGTGGACGTCAAGAACCCTCAGTTCAAGGTTATCGTGGAGATCCGCGATTACGGTGCGTATATCCATGGGCCGAAAATACAGGGTGAGGGCGGTCTGCCTGTCGGAACCTCCGGCCGCGCCCTCAATATGCTGTCCGGCGGCATCGACAGCCCTGTGGCGGCATACCGGATGGCAAAGCGCGGCCTCGGCCTCGACCACATCCATTTTGCGTCCCCTCCGTATACTTCTGAACGCGCAAAACTGAAAGTTAAGGCTCTGGCCCAGCTCATCACCCCCTATACCGGCAGCACCAACCTCTTTGTGGTGCCGTATACCAAGCCCCAGGAGTATATCCGCGATAACGCGCCCGACGTTCTCTTCACCGTCCTCATGCGCCGCAGCATGATGCGCATTGCCAACATCATCGCCAGGAAGCAGGGCTGTGAAGCCCTCGTCACCGGCGAGAGCCTGGCACAGGTGGCCAGCCAGACCGTCAAGGCTCTGCAGTGTACCGACGCCGCCCAGGACTTGCCCATCCTCCGCCCCCTCATCGGCATGGACAAGACCGAGATCGTCGAGACGGCCCGCCACATCAACACCTTCGAGACGAGCATCCTGCCCTATGAGGACTGCTGCACCATCTTCACCCCGCCGCACCCGAAGATCCGCCCCGAACTGAGCGAGATCCTCGAAGCCGAGGCCGGGATGCCCGGTCTGGCAGAGCTGGAAGCTGAAGCTGCGGAGGCCACCGAGCGCATCCGCCTGCGTATCACCGACGACGTGGAATTCGAGGGCTGAGCCATGACAGCAGAGATCATCAGTGTGGGTACCGAGCTCCTTCTCGGCAACATCCTCAACACCAACGCCCAGTACCTCAGCCGGGAGCTGGCCGATCTGGGCATCACGGTCCAGCGGGAGAGCACCATCGGCGACAACCATGGCCGTCTGGCCGATTTCGTCAACGAGGCCAAGAGCCGCTGCGACTTGCTGGTCTTTACCGGCGGCCTCGGCCCCACGGCGGACGACCTGACCAAGGAGACCGTTGCCGCCTGCTTCGGGGATGAGCTGGCCTTCGATGAGGCCGAGTGGGATAAGATCACCAGCTACTTTGCCCGCACCGGCCGCGAGACGACCCCAACAACCGCAAACAGGCGATGGTCCCCACCAAGGGCCATAAAATCATCAACAACCACGGCACTGCCCCCGGCGCGTGGTTCGAACAGGACGGCCACTGCGCCGTCCTCATGCCCGGTGTCCCCCACGAGATGAAAGCCATGTGGACGGAGAGCGTCCGCCCTCTGCTGATGGAGCGCCAGAACTGCACTCTCCACTCCGTCACCCTCCGTGTGCTGGGCGGCGAGAGCGATATTGAGTATAAGGTGCGCGACCTGCTGGAAAACCCGAACCCCACCGCCGCCATCTACTGCAAGACCGGTGAGTGCGAGATCCGCATTACCGCCCGCGCCCGCTCCGACGAGGACGGCGAAAAAATGTGCCGCGCGTATGCCAAAAAGTTCTATGATATGCTGGGCGATGCGGTGTATGATGAGGATGTGGCCGGTCTGGAAGAAACGGTGGTCCACACCCTGCAGGAAAAGGGGCTGACCATCGCCACTGCCGAGAGCTGCACTGGCGGCCTCATTGCACAGCGCCTGACCTCCGTGTCCGGCTCCAGCGAGGTGTTCGGCTATGGATTCGTCACCTACTGGGAGCAGGCCAAGGCAAAGCTCGTGGGCGTGGACCCGGCGGTCATCGAAAAGTACAACGTCGTGTCCGCCCCCGTGGCGGCACAGATGGCTCTGGGCGCGGCAAAGGCTTCGGGCGCTGACATCGCTGTGAGCGTTACCGGTTTGGCCGGCCCCACCGGCGGCGACGAGGTGCGCCCTGTGGGTACCGTTTATCTGGGCGCTGCCCGGGATGGCGTGGCCTGCGTCAAGAAGCTTTTCGTCTCCCGGCCTGACCGTGCGCTGGTGCGCGCCCGGGCCGCACAGGCTGCGCTGGAACTGGCGCTGCGTCTGGCACAGGGCAAAGTCCCGGCCGGGACGCAGGCCCTCACCGCAGCCCAGCAGTCGGACGACGAAGCGCTGGCTGCACTGGATGAGGCGTTCGTCCGGTAAAAATCAAAGATGAGGGGTTGATGGGATTTGGCAGAGGAGACCCGCTGTGTGCTGCGCCTGTACGGTGCGCCGCAGGGGCGGCTGGCGGCCGCTGTGGCGCTGTTTGCGCCCCAATGGAGGGCTGAGGCCCAGTGGAAGAGCCGGGGCGCAGAGACGCTGCTGGCTGTCCATGCGGACACGCCCACGGGACTGAAAAAGGCGGCCCAGAGCCTCCGCAGCAGCTTTGGCGCGGACGTATATGGTGCAGGCGATACTAGTCTGGCCGCTGCCGCCGTGCAGGCGCTGGAAACCCATGATCGTCTGCTGGCCTGCGGTGATGCCGCCGCCGGTGCGCTGCTGGAATCCCGGCTCGAGAAAGTCCCCGGTGCCGAGAAGGTCTACGACTTCGGCACCATGAGCTATGCCGACGCCAAGGTCGGCCCCCAAATCGAAAAGCGCGCCGGGCCAAGCTCGCGGGGAAGGGGACAACCCGACCCTGTCCGTCTGGCCCTTTCCCGGGCGCAGGCGGCCCGCCGCATCGTGGGAACAGAGCTGGCCGTGGCCTGTGCCGAGCGGGAAAGCGACCATGTGCTGGTGCTCTGCACCAAAAAAGGCTGCTGGCTCCGCACCGTCCCCGCTGCAGATAACCCCGGCCTCTGGCTGCTGGATATGGTGCGCCGCGCCGCTGCCGGTCTGCCGCAGGCCGAGGGGACAGGCTTCCTTCCCGCCGGACAGACCAAACAGAGCGATCCTCCGGGCCGTTCGCAGAGCAAGGACCCGACCCCAAAGAAGAAGCATCCTCTCCGCGTTCTGCTGGCGGTGCTGGTGATCCTGGCGCTGGCGGCGTTCGGTGCGGCGTGGTATCTCACGGGCGGCGATCTCGCCGCCCTGCCCCAGCGCCTGAAGACCCTGCATCTGCCCGAGTGGGTCACCCTCTGGCAGGCCCATGAGCCGAAGCCCGGTGCAAGACTGATATAAAACACAAAGGGGCCGCTTCCCGGCAGAAATACGGGAAGCGGCTTCTTTTTATACAGCACAAAACCCCGCCGCAATGGGATGCTTCCCAATGCGGCGGGGCGTTTGTGTTAAAATACAGTCAAGTGACAGTGCTTAGAGCTGGCTCTGATATTCCTTGCGGTAGCCTTCCAGCTCCTTCTGGTTGCCATAGACGAAGTGGCCGTTGGCGATCTCCTCCCACACCGGCTTGTCCACGCTGTAGTCGTGGATGGAGGGGTCGTAGACCAGGAGCTTCTTGCTCTTTTCCAGACCCGGGTCGGGGATGGGAACGGCACTCAGCAGGGCTTTGGTGTAGGGATGCAGGGGGTGGAGGAACAGCTCTTCAGCCTCTGCAAGCTCCACGATGCGGCCCTTGCTGATGACGGCGATGCGGTCCGAGATGAACCGGACGACCGACAGGTCGTGGGCGATGAACAGGTAGGTCAGACCGCGGGACTTCTTCATGCTGTTCAGCAGGTTCAGCACCTGCGCACGGATGGAGACGTCCAGTGCGGAGATGGGCTCGTCAGCCACGATGAACTCCGGCTCCATGACCAGCGCACGGGCGATGCCGATACGCTGGCGCTGGCCGCCCGAGAACTCGTGGGGGAAGCGGGAGGCGAACTCCGGCAGCAGGCCGACCTCGTGCAGAGCGTTCATGACCTTTTCGTGCAGGTCATTCTGGTCCTTGTACAGGTGGTGGTTCAACAGACCCTCAGCCACGATGTACTCGACCTTGGCGCGCTCGTTCAGGGAGGCCATGGGGTCCTGGAAGATCATCTGCACTTTGCGGATGACCTCACGGTCCAGCTCCTTGGAGATCTTGCCGTTGATCTTCTGGCCCTTGAAGAAGATGTCGCCGCTGGAAGTCGGGTTGATGCGGCAGATGGCACGGCCAATGGTGGTCTTGCCGGAGCCGGACTCGCCGACCAGCGAGAAGGTCTCGCCCTTGTAGATGTCAAAATTGACGTGGTCCACGGCCACGAACTTCTTTTTGCCGGAGCCAAAGGTGATCTGAAGGTCTTTCAGCTCAATCAGCTTTTCACGCTCAGCCATTTAAGTTGGAACCTCCCATCTTTCCCATTTTCTCACGCAGGTTCTGGATGGAGTGCGGGCGTTCCATCTTGGGAGCCCGGGGGTCCAGATACCAGGTCTTTGCCGCGTGGGTCTCGGACACCTGGAAGAACGGAGGTTCTGCCACGAAGTCGATGGCCAGCGCGTGCTTGTTGCGGGGTGCAAATGCATCGCCCTTGATCTCATTGAACAGGTTCGGCGGCGTACCGTCGATGGTGGGCAGGGCCTCACCCTTGGTACCCAGCTGAGGCAGAGCCTGCAGCAGAGCCCAGGTGTAGGGGTGCCATGCGTCGTAGAAGATCTCTTCGACGGTGCCGTACTCGACGATCTGGCCGGCGTACATGACGGCCACGCGGTCTGCCACGTTTGCCACAACGCCCAGGTCATGGGTGATGTAGATAACGGACATGCCCAGCTCCTTCTGCAGGTCACGGATGAGCTGCAGGATCTGGGCCTGAATGGTCACGTCCAGAGCGGTGGTGGGCTCGTCGCAGATGAGGATCTGCGGACGGCAGGCGGCAGCGATGGCGATGACGACACGCTGACGCATACCGCCGGAGAACTCGTGCGGATACTGCTCGTAGCGGCGCTCCGGGTCGGGGATGCCGACCTTGGCCAGCATCTCGATGGCGGCCTTCTTGGCCTCCGCGCCCTTCAGGCCCTGATGGTGCTCGATGCTCTCCTGGATCTGCTTGCCGATTTTCTTCAGCGGGTTCAGGCTGGTCATCGGGTCCTGCATGACCATGGCGATCTTCTTGCCGCGCACGCCCAGCCAGTCCTTCTCGGTGAACTTGGTCATGTCGCGGCCTTCGTACATGATGGAGCCGCCGGTGATCTTACCGTTGACATCCAGCATACCCACGAAGGTCTTGGTGAATACGGACTTGCCCGAGCCGGACTCGCCCACGATGGCCAGCGTCTCGCCGTCATAAAGGTCCAGCGAGCACTTGCGGATCGCGTTCAGCTTCTTGCCGCGCAGGCTAAAGGTGATCTCCACGTCTTTGGCAGAGATGATCGGTTGTCTATCCATTTTTGTGATTTTCTCTCCCATCTGTTAAACGTGGTTGCGCGGGTCAGCAGCATCCGAGAAAGCGTTGCCCATGATATAGAAGGAAATAGAGATGATGGACACGATGGATGCGGGGAAGACCAGCAGGTAAGGATAATCGAGGAAGAAGCCGCGCACCTTGCTCAGGATGAGGCCCAGAGACGGAGTCTCGATGCCCAGACCGATGCCCAGATAGGACAGGGTGGACTCGAGGTTGATGGTGGCGGGGATGCTCAGCGCCATGCGCAGGATGATGACGGAGACCAGATAGGGCAGGATGTTCTTGGTCAGAACGCGCCACAGCGGGGTGCCAAGGCAGCGGGACGCGAGGTTGTACTCGCGGTCACGGAACATGAACACCATGTTGCGGACGCGGCGGGCCATGACCAGCCAGCCGATGGCGATCATCGAGACGGCCATGATGGTGAAGCTCTGGCCGACGACCAGTGCGATCAGGGTCATGTAGATGATGTAAGGCACATTGTCGATGAGGTTGTACAGCTCGGTGAAGAAGCGGTCCAGCTTACGGACATAGCCCCAGATCAGGCCGATGATGACGCCGAGGATGCTTTCGCCCACGGCAACGATGAGGGCCAGACGGATGGACACCTGAGTGGCGTACCACACCTGACACCAGTAGTCGCGGCCGAGGTTGTCGGTGCCGAACCAGTATTCGCTGCTGGGCTTCCGGAAAGCCAGAGAGGAATCCGTCACCAGCGTCTGATAATCGTACTTGCCGATGGCCAGTGCGATGAAGGAGAAGATGACGAGGAACAGGAACAGGAACAGGCAGACGACAGCAGCCTTGTGCTTGAGGAAGTTCTGGACGACAGAACCCCAGTAGCTGTAGTTGGAGTAGCCGACACGCTCGGCTTCTTCCGGAGAGTAATCGACGAAGTAGAACAGTTCGTCCTGCTTCTTGCCCTCAAAATCAGATGCTTTAGCCATCAGCGTGCGGCCTCCTTTCCGGTCAGAGTAATGCGCGGGTCAACCAGCATCATCAGCACGTCGCCCAGGAAAACACCCACGATGCCCAGTGCAGCGTAGAGGATGACCAGAGTCTGGACGACGTTCAGGTCATAGCGCTGGATGGCGTCGGTCAGCAGGGGACCCATGCCGGGAACGGAGAAGAACCGCTCCATCAGCAGAGAGCCGCCGACCGTCAGCAGGATGGACTGGGGGATATACTGCACCATGGGGACCATGGCGTTGCGCAGCACGTGCTTGAACATGATCTCGCTGGAGCTCAGGCCCTTCACGCGGGCCAGCTTGATATAATCGCGGGTCAGCTCGTCCACCATGTAGCGGCGGGTCCACAGAGCGTAGCCTGCGATAGACGCCAGCGACAAGCAGACGATGGGCAGCACGCTGGACGGGCCGACATTACGGGTGGAGTACAGCGTGGGGAAGCCCAGGTATTTGGAGCCGAAGACCAGCACCAGCGAATAGGAGACCAGAGAAGGCACAGCGTTGACGAAAACGGTGTAGGCAGTGCCGATCCAGTCAAAGACCTTGTCCTTGAAGGCGGTCTGCAGGATGCCCAGCATGATGCCCACCAGCAGAGAGATGCCGGCGGAGATCAGGCCGAGGCGCATGGAGACGCCGAATTTCTTGCCGATGACCTTCACGACGGAAGCGCCATTCTGGATGCGGCGGGAAGTGCCGAAGTCCAGATGGAGCAGGTCGTTGTAGAAGTGCAGCAGCTGGGTGCCGATGGGGTCGGTCAGACCGGCGGCTTCCAGCGCGGCGTATTTCTGCTCTTCGGTAAACTTCATGAGCTGTTCTTCCGTGAAGTAGTAGTCCGTAGGCAGGCAGCGCATCAGCAGAAAGACGATGGTTGCGATCAATAAGATCGTGACGAGCGACTGAGCCAGCCGCTTGACGGTGTATTTTAACATGATAACCAAACCTTTATAAAATAATCATCAGGCTTTGGTTGCTGCATCGAATGCAGCGGAGAAAGCCTCGTACTCCTCGGTGGTGTAGCCGTCGCCCTGACGGGTCTCCCAGTTGACGGCCTTGTAGTTGCAGGGACCGTACATGGCGTTGATCTTGGTGTACTCGTTGACGTGGGTCAGGCACCAGAGCACCTCGTACAGGCAGGGGATGCACAGTGCGTTGTTCAGCATGGAAGCCTCAGCCTTTGCGAATGCGGCATAGCGTGCATCGGTATCGGTGACGATAGCCTTTGCCTCGGTGACCAGATCGGTGAACTCCTGGTAATCAGCCAGCAGGTCCTTCTGGTAATCCTTCGGGTCGGCCTCGACGGCTGCGATCCAGGAGGTGGTCTGAGAGTAGTAAGCGTTGTCGTCGCTCAGGACTTCCTGACCCAGGAAGTTGACGGGGTCACCGAAGTCAGCGCCCCAGCCGTTCTGCAGGATGGAGTGCAGCTGGACGTTACGGACTTCCTTATAAACAGAAGAGACGTAGGTGCCGATGTCCAGCACGACGAAGTCATCGCCCAGGCTCTCGGAGAAGCACTGCTTCAGAACGGTGGCGGTATCCAGAGCAGTGGTGTCGCCGCTCTTGATGTAGTGGTAGCAGTGGACGGGGAAGGTGACGCCGATAGCGCTCAGCTCTTCCATGGCCTGCTTCTTCAGGTCGGCGATGTCGCCGCCGTTGTCGCGGTGGCGGATCATGGTCTTGCCGTCGTAAGCCTGACCGTCGATGCCCAGCTCCTTGGCCACAAGGTCAACATAATCGGTGCCTTTGGAGTTGTAGCAGACGCCCTTCATGGTGTAGTAGTCGTTCTCGCACTTCAGGGGGTTGATCTTGTTGGTGCGGGCGTAGTAGTTGGTGAAGTCGATGCCCTTGTAGAAGCACTGACGGAATGCGCGGTTGGAAACAGCCTTGTTCCAGTTCTCGTCCAGATTGCCGTTCTCATCCTTGCGCTGGAAGTTCAGGTGCATCTGGAAGCTGAACTTGGTGGGGCGCTTCTCGCACAGGAACTTGTTGTGCTCGTTGTTGGGGTCGGAGGTGATGGTGGTCAGGTTGGACTCGGTCAGGTCGATGTTATCGACCTCGCCGTTCTCGTACAACTGCAGGCCCATGGACAGGTCGGGGATCATGGTGATGGTGTGATGCTCGAAACGGGTGCAGTCGTTTGCAGCGTAGTAGTTGGGGTTGGGGATGAAGCTCTTGGTGTTCTGCTGGATGTACTCCTCGATGAGGTACGGACCATTGTACCACATGGTGGAGTAATCGCAGGAGCGGAAGCCATCGATGCCCAGCTCCTTGATGAGGTCCTCAGAGACGGGGTAGAAGCTGTTGTAGGCAACAACAGTGTCGAAGTAGGGGCAGGGGTCCTTGCAGGTGAAGACCAGAGTGTAGTCGTCCGGTGCCTCGACGCCGACACCGGCAGCCAGCATATCCTCATAGGTCATGTCAGCAGCAGCGTCGCCCTTGTCCTTGGTCAGGTCGTAGTACTCAGCAGCGCCCACGACGGTCTCAGAAGGCATGGAGGTGTTGAAGGCCTCGTTCTTGAGAGCGTTCATGACCCACTCAAGACCCACGAGGAAGTCCTTGGAGGTCAGGTGAGACTTGACCTCGCCGTTGACGTCGCACCAATCGACATTGTCGCGCAGGTGGAAGGTCCAGACGGTGGAGTCCTCGTTGTGCTCCCAGCTGGATGCGACTGGCCGGCACTGCCTTGCCGTAGCAGTCGAAGCTCAGCAGGCCGTCCCAGCAGTTGGTGGTGACGTTCAGGTCGGAAGCGGACTGGCTGTACAGGAAGTTCCAGGTCTCCAGCTCACGGTTGGCAGTCTCGAAGGAGACGTAATCGGTGATGGCGTCGGCTGCGGGTGCAGCTGCGCCGGAGGCAGCACCGGAGGTGCTGGCAGCAGTGCTGCTGGAAGAACCACCGCAAGCGGCCAGGATGCTTGCAGCGCCCACGACGCCGGAAGCCTTGAGGAAGCTGCGGCGGCTGATGGAATGAGACTCAAAATTTGCGTTCATTGTGTTTTCCTCCCAATTATTTTTCGTGTCTCGGCTCTATGGCGCAGGGTACCTTGCCCTGCCGATTTCCCACTCCTACGAGATGATCTGCCCTCTCTGTATTGCCAGAGAATACAAAAGAGCGCAGAAACAGACCCCTCTGTCTGTGCCTGTGCTCCTCCCGTAAAATCCTTAACACGACATATATTGTACCATCGAAATAAATGGTTGTCAATGGAATGGAAATCGCTTTTTCTT
>ENA-OQKS01000264-OQKS01000264.1-human-gut-metagenome-genome-assembly--contig:-NODE-264-length-16478-cov-3.128616_pt1 | contig 16478 bp, 17 predicted proteins | sample MGYA00242804_ERZ504808 | MGnify/ENA primary metagenome ERZ504808 (study PRJEB26092, sample SAMD00036375) | human gut metagenome | host: Homo sapiens | study: EMG produced TPA metagenomics assembly of...
TGGACCATTTCCTCGCTCTGGAAGGCGCCGGTGACGAAAAACGTGGTGTGACGTTTCGCCGGCGGCGACATATTTCTGCTTGACGGCCAGAGCATCCAGCCCGGGCATGAAGGCATCCTAGCAAAACCACCTGCGGCCGCTACCACAAGCATCTTCTGCAAAATCTGAAGGCCGTCTTTTTACCACGACGGTCACTTCTACGCCTTTTTGCTCCAGCGCCTCTCGGACAGGCTGCCGTAACATCCGCGCTGGTATCCGACATCAAAAATCTTACTTTATCCATCGTACTATCCTCCAATGTGTGCAGTTCCCTTTACAGTCTAGTATTTTACCATAATTTACCATGGATTGCAACAGGAAATTTTTACATTTTCTGGAATTTTCACAAAAAATCTTCTTGTTCATTCTGCGGTCCGCGCTTCGGCACCGTTTTGAACGGCTTTTTTTGCCTGTTCGAGCATCGTCTGGGCGAAAATCCCGTAGCCTCGGGTGGGGTCATTGACCAGAACATGGGTCACAGCACCCACGAGGCGCCCATTTTGGAGGATGGGGCTTCCGCTCATGCCCTGCACGATGCCGCCGGTCGCAGACAGAAGCGAAGGGTCGGTCACCCGGATGACCAGATTCCGGCGGGGGTCGGCGTCGCTGACCCGCTCGATCTGGATGCGGTATGCGCGGGGCGTTTCCCCCTCGATGGTGGCCCATATCTCAGCGGGGCCGGTGACGACTTCCTGCGCGAACGCGATCTCCCGCAGCTGGCCCGAGAAGTGGGTGCGCGTCGTGCCGTAGACGCCGTTCTCGCCGTTGATGCGGATGGTGCCGATGGCGTGGGCGCTCAGGAAATGACCCTTTAGCTCACCGGGGCTTCCGGCCGTTCCGGCGCTGCAGCCGGTTATCTCGCAGGGAACGATCTCGCCGCTGCGCAGGGCGACGCTTTCGCCGGTGTCGCTGTCGCTGATGGGGTGGCCCAGTCCCGCAAATACGCCGAGCTCCTCGTCGGCGAAGGTCAGTGTACCCACACCGGCGGAGGAGTCCCGCACCCACATTCCGGCCCGCCACTGCCCGGCAGCATCGTCCCACACTGGGGTCAGGGCAGTCAGCTTCTGCTCACCGCTGCGGATATACACGACCTCCACGGACTGCCCCTCGGCAGCGTCCAGAGCTTCCTTTACGGCGTCATTGCTCTCGGTGCGGGTCTGCCCGATGCAGATGACCCGGTCGCCGAGGCGAAGCCCGGCCTCCTTGGCGGGATTCGATGTCCCGCCGCCAGCCTGCCCGATCTCCGAAAATCCTACGATGAGCGCCCCTTCGGAGAACATCTTGACGCCGAACGGTGTACCGCAGACGGTCACTCTGGGCCGCTCTGTCACCACCGCCCGGATGGTCTTGATGGGGAGCCACCCGCCCAGCGTCAGCGTCGTCTGGTAGCTGCCCACCGCCCGGGTGCTGGCGACATTCCGGCTCCCATGGCCGCGCTGCGGCTCGACCCATGCAAAGCGGGGAAGATATAAGGCTTGCCCCGGCTCCAGATAGACCCGGTCCGGCAGACAGCTGTACAACCAGCCCAAACGCTGCCGCAAGAGCCAGCAGCAGATATGCCGCCGCAAGCTTTGCCCGCTGCATTCTCTTCACGCCATGGCCTCCCTCGTCTGTTTTTGGGGTATTTATGCGGACGCAGAGAGGGAATTATCCTTCGGCAGTTGACTTTTGCGGCGAATCTTGCTACTATAAATAAAGTTTCCGTGCGGGAGTGGCGGAATGGCAGACGCGCTGGTTTTAGGCACCAGTTCCAACGGAGTGAGGGTTCGACCCCCTTCTCCCGCATGAGGAAGAATCCACGATGAGTCGATAAAAACTCGAAACATCGTGGATTTTTTCTTTTCATGGAATGTCGAATACTGCCAGATACTGCGGGATTCTGCCCGGTTGCGTATGATAAACGTATGCAAAAAGTGGTCACCAGTCCAAGGAAAAAAGCACCTTCCGCGGAGCACGGCGTATGAAAAAAGCCCCCACCTCGGATGTTCTCCGCGGCGGGGGCTTTGTCATGCTATGATTTTGCAGGGTGCAGCTCAGTGTACACCGCTCACATACGCGTCCAGCTGGGCCGTATATTTGGCGTCCTCGGCCTCCCGGATATGCTGGTAGACCCGCCGGGTGGTCATGATGTCAGCGTGGCCCAGAAGCCGCTGGGCCACCATGTCCGGGACGCCGGCGTAAAACAGGTTCGTGGCGAACAGATGCCGGAACTGGTGAGCTGTCACCAGCGGCTTGTACTCCAAGCGCTCGGCGGTATGGGCGGGCGTCAGCGAGGTGGCTGGTACTTTATATTTCGCCATGTAGCTCTCACAGAGGCCCAACTGACGGCAGTACATGACCCAGCGCCGCCGGTACTGGCACTGGGTGAGCGGCGTATCCGCACCGGACATGACATAATCCTCGGGGCGGTGTGCTGCCTTGCCTGCCTCAAGCAGGGGCCGCAGCGGCGACAGGATGGGGATGCTCCGGTAGGCATTTTCCGTTTTCAGTTTTTCTTTATAGGGCTGGTTCTTATACCAAGGCATCGCCTGCATCGGGGTGATCGTACCCGCAGCCAGGTCCACATCCTGCCAGCGCAGGCCGTTGGCCTCGCCCATCCGCAGCCCCGTATACTCGAACAGCCACGCCCAGAAGCCGCAGCCCTCGGGGTGGGCGTTGATGAGCCTGCGCTGTTCTTCGGTGGGTTCTTTCCGGCGGCCATACTGCATCCCGGAGGGCAGCTTGGCCAGCAGCGCCGGATTGTTGGTGCCGTGGTACTCCGCGCACCAATAGGAAAAGATGCAGGAGATGACACCCCGCGCATTTGCGATGGTATGCTTGCTCTTCCCTGCTACCTTCATCTTTTCTAGATACCCGCGCACCGCCTGTGCGTCGATGTCGTTCATCACGGTGTCGCCGAAGTACTCCCGGGTAGGCTTGATGTGAAGACGGTAGGCATTGACGGTCCCCTTGCGGATGGGGTGCAGCGGCCCGGTAATATAATCTTCGTAGGCTGTGGCTATCTGCCGGTAGGTGTAGCGCCTTTCTTTTGGCGACAAGCATTCCAGCTGGTAGTCCCGCACCGCCTGCTGATACTTGCGTTCTGCCTCGGCTTTGGTCTTTCCATAGAAGACGCGGGGCTTCGGCAGGCCGACCCGGCGGTTGATGCTCACCCGGCGGACGGGTTTCTTTTTTGTCGTTCCCATATTTTTACTACCTCCATCAGGGTACACTTTGACAAGCCTGCCCGATGGTGGTACAATACAGTCGTGTAGCTCTGTGTTGTACCTCCATCAGGTAAGCCAGTCTATCAAAACGCTCTCGGTGTTCCAGCACCGGGGGCATTTTTTTGTCTACAAAGACCTCTTTCAGGCGACTACAAACCTGCGCAACGCTTGTAGTCAGAAAAAAGTGAGTGTTCATGCGGGTTTTTTGGGTTTTGTCTACGTTGTCTACCATAATCCTTATACAGACCCTGAATAGAAGAAAATAAGAATATACACGCGTATATATAGCCTTATAGCCTTCCCGTGAGGGATTTATAGGGATTGACGTAGTTTTGTAGTCCTGTAGTCAGACCCAGTGCAACCAGCCAACGGCTTTGCCCTCGATCTGCACGTCGTTCATGTCCTCTTTGTGGCGGATGATGGACTCAAAGGCCGGGTTTTCGGGACGCAGCTCGATATAGTCCGTGTGGAGGTAGACCCGTTTCAGTGTAGCTTCCTCGCCGATTCGTACCGCAGCGATCTCGCCGTTCTCCACTTCGGGCTGGATGCGGATGAACACCGTGTCCCCGTCGTAGATCCCCGCGCCGATCATGCTGTCGCCGTGGCACTTGAGGGCGAAATCACAGCGCATATCCTCCGGGGCGTCCGCCTCCCCTTCCCGGTTCTGGAGGGCGGTGATGGGGTCGCCGCAGGCGATGGCACCGATGAGCGGCACCTTCTTCATCTTGGGCAGAGGAATAAAACCGGGAGGGATTGCAGGAGCACCTTTTGCCCCCGTCTTTCTCTCAGGCGGGACATCATACCCCCATGAGCCATGCTTCCGATACGTCCAGTACCCGGGCCAGTTCATACACTGCGTCCTGTTTCCCTTCCCAATCTCCCTTGAGGTAGTGCGAGATGCTGTACTTCGAGATGCCAGATAGCGTAGCCAGCTCAATCTGCTTCATCCCCCGCATCGTCAAGCCCTCCCGTAGGCGTTGAGCGAAAGTTGCTGTCTTTTTTGCCATAAGGATAACCCCTTTCTTTTCGGTCTAGTGTAAGTATAATTTATCAGTTGCGAAAAATCAATACCGTTTGCGATAAAAATTGTGAAATCTCTATTTTTGTGTTGACAATCAGGAACCGGGGTGATACACTGAGGCCGTGGTTGCGAATCCACAACATTTCAAACAGGAGGTGAAACATATGCCCGACATGGATTATACCCTGCTGCGAGGACGCATCCGGGACTGCGGGCTGACCCAAAAAGAGCTGGCGGAAAAAGACCGGAATCAGCGAGGGACAGTTCTGTCAGAAGTTGGCCGGGAACTATGTCTTCCGACAGGATGAAATCGACCGCATTTGCGCCCTGTTGAGCATCCAGCCCACGGACATCGGTCAGTATTCTTTTGCCGAAAAAGTTGTGATTTAACAACATTGAATTGGAGGACAGCGCAAGTAAAGGAGTGACCCACCCATGAAACGTCCGGAAGCATGGCATGACGCCTACAGCGCCATCTACGGCAACCTCGGCTGCATCCGCCTGACGGTGGAGCAAGCCGCCGCCCAGATGGGCACCACCGCGAAGCGCATCACCCAGCAGTACCCGGACGGTTGGAGTGGGCGGGGCCGGGGCAAGACCATCCGGCTGGACACCCTGCTGGATCAGGAATTCAACTGTTACTGAGGAGGAATCACAAATGAAAATTAGCCCGAACGCTCAGCTGCAAATCCAGATGGGAGAGGATGAAAACCCTACGATTTACATCTGCGGCACTGAGATGGAACAGAAAGCCCTTTGCGCCGCGCTGATTGCCGGGGTTTGCATGAGGCAAAGTAACCCGGCAGCATTGCTCAGCATAGTGACTGCCGCCGCAGACCTTATGGATAGCATGGAGGAGGCCACCGATGAAGAAGCATGATAACATCGCCGTCACCGGTGTGGTGGCCCTGCTGGCCCTCATCGGGGCCGTCAAGGTGGCCCAGACCGCCTGCGCACTCACCGCCCTCGCACTGACCCGCTGGGGCGGCTGGGACATCGCAGAGGCCGCGCAGGCGGCACCGGTCATCCTCGCGGCAGCAGCCGGCGGGCTTATCATTTTCCTGCAGGGGCTGTACGATGACGACGACAGATACACCGAAGCGCCGGAGCACCGGGACGCATGAGCCGCCCCACCGTCGCGTGGTACACCATCTACCTCGCCGCCTCCGACGAGATCGTGGCCTGCGGCACCGCCGAGGACTGCGTGCAGACGCTGGGGTTGTCCAGCGTTCCTGTTTTCCGCAGCATCGTGAGCCACGCCCGGCACCAGCCGGAGCAATACCCAAAATACATCGTCGTTACGGAACGAATCAAAAGGAGCGAACTACCATGAAAACCATCAAAGTCAGACTGACCTTCCTCGAGCCGCTGCTTGGCACCTGGCCTGCCAACCCCAATGTGGCCCGGGAGTACATTGCCAGCAAATCCCCGGACGCCGGCAGCATCGAGGACGAGGTAGCCGCGCTGGGCGCAGAGGCCGCAGCTGACAAGGCGATGACCGTGTTCCCCCGCAGCGCCGAGGGCCAGCCCATCCTCTACGACTACCAGATCAAGGGCTTCTTCAAGGACGCCTGCGGGATGCTGGGCCGCATCGGCGGCAAGGACGAGAAGGGCAAGAAGCGGGCCATCAACGAGAGCGGGAAGCTCACCGCCTACAAGAAGATCATCGACGGCCTCATCTTTGTCAGCCCCCGTCAGATTCCCCTGACGGTCATCGGCGAGATGAACGAGTGCCAGCGCCCTCTCCGCGCCCAGACGGCGCAGGGTGAGCGGGTGAGCCTCGCCAACAGCGAGCAGATCCCCGCAGGCAGCACCTGCGAGTTTGAGGTCCTCTGCATGGACGACGCCCACGCAGCTGCGGTGATGGAGTGGCTGGACTACGGCCAGCTCCGGGGCCTCGGCCAGTGGCGCAACTCCGGCAAGGGCCGGTTCCGCTACACCCTTCTGGGCTGAGTGCAAGGGCATTGCTCCGCTTCGTCTGGCAATGGCTAGGCCCCGCGAAGCATAGCAATGGCTTTGCTCAGGACAGCCTCGCTTTGACCCGCAAGGGCAATGGGAGGCATAGCACCGACTTGCAAAGGCAGAGGATAGTACAGCCACGGTCTGCGAGGGCATTGGATGGCCCAGCTATGCAACGGCATTGGATGGACCTGATGAGCATTGCGACGGCTATGTTGAGCAGGGCTAGGTTTAGCCAAGCGACGGCAAAGCCATGTTCTGATTAGCACAGCACCGCAAAGGCAAAGCACGTCATGGCCAAGCGTTGATACGCATCGCAAAGGCAAAGCGAGGCTCTGCGCGGCGTTGCAACGGCATAGCATTGGGGCGCTAGGAGAGGCAACGGCATAGCATTGGGACGCTAGGAGAGGCAGAGCAATGGCACAGGACAGAACAGCTCCGAACTGCAAAGCGTAGATTCAACAGAATCTTTTTATAAAAGGAGCGATTTACAATGACTTTCAATCTGAATCTTTACGGTGACTCCCCCGCCGAGCTGCGGGCGCTCATCAACGCGCTGGCAGACCTGCCGGGTGGACTCACCATCGAACACACCCCCAGCGCCCCGCACCCTGCACAGCCCCAGGGCGAGGCTGTGGCGCAGCCGGACAAGCCCAAGGCCTCGGCACCTGTCAAGTCCAAAAAGGCCGCACAGAAGCCCGCAGCGGCCGAAGCCCCGGCGTCTCCTGCGCAGGCGGATACCGCACCGGCGTCCTCGACCACCTCGCCCGAACCCAAGGCTGACCCCGCCGTGCTGGACAAGATCCGCGACCTTGCCCGCAGCCTCATCGTACAGGGCAAGCGGGACGGCGTCCAGCAGGCCATCAAGAGCGCCGGCGCTGCCGCCATCTCCAAGCTGCCGCCGGAGAGCTACACCGCAGTGTGGGAGCAGCTGCTCAAGCTGAAAGACGAGGTGGACGCAGATGCCGCCGGTTAAACACGCCCTGCTGGGGGCCTCCAGCGCGGCCCGGTGGCTGGCCTGCCCCGCTTCGGCCCGGGCCACCGAGGGCCTGCCGGACGACGAGACCCCGTATGCCGCCGAGGGTACCCGGGCGCATGAGATGTGCGAGACCGCCCTCCGGCGCAAGCTGGCAAAGTGGGAAGACGGAAAACCCTTTGATCTGCTGTCCGACTGGGCGCAGCAGTCAATGCCGACAGAGATGTTTAATGCCGCCAACCAGTACACCCGCTTCATCCACGAGCTGTGGGTCGGCTTTCCCCGCCACCCGGGCGTCTTCATCGAGCAGAAGGTGGACGTCAGCGAGTGGGTACCCGGCGGCTTCGGCACCTGCGACTGCCTGCTCATCGGCGGCGGGCTGCTCCACATCGTAGACTTCAAGTACGGACAGGGCGTTCCGGTCAGCCCGGTGCGCAACCCGCAGCTCATGTACTACGCTCTCGGGGCCTACGAGCTTTTCCGGGACATCGACGACATCGATACCGTCTGCATGAGCATCGTGCAGCCCCGCGTTCAGACCGAGCCGGAGACATGGCAGCTGCCCCTCGCCGACCTTCTGAGCTGGGCCAGAGAGGTGCTGCGGCCCCGGGCCGAGATGGCGTGGAAGGGCGAGGGCGGCTTCTGCCCTGGCGACCACTGCAAGAAGACCTTCTGCAAGGCTTACCCCAACTGCCGGGCATGGCAGGATAAATACGGCCCACTGGCCGGCTTCGAGCCGCTGCCGGAGCCCGCTACACTGAGCGACGAGGAGCTGGGCGGATGGCTGGCCAAGGTGCAGGGCCTCGCCGCCTACGCCAAAGACCTCGAGGAATACGCCCACAACGCCCTTCTGGCCGGGCGCAGCCTGCCCGGCTGGAAGCTGGTGCAGGGCCGCAGCACCCGCAAATGGACCGATCAGGACGCGGCCTTCCAGCGGATGGAGCGCAGCGGCATCGACGAGGCCCTGCTGTACACCCGCACCCCCATCTCCCTGACCGTGGCCGAGAAGATGATCGGCAAGAAGAAGTTCGCCGAGCTGATGTCGGCCTTTATCACCAAAGCCCCGGGAGCACCCAAACTGGCCACCGCCAGCGACCCCCGCCCGGAGTACAACGCATTAGAGGGCTTCACGCCCGAGGAGGACTAGTATGAACACAAACGAAGTTATCATCCCCTGCCGCCTTTCCTACGCCAACATCTGGGAGCCCAAGCAGGTCAACGGCACCGGCGACCCCAAGTACAGCTGCTGCCTGCTTATCAAGAAAAGCGACACGGCGGCCATCGCCAAGCTCAAGGCCGCCATCGAGGCCGTCAAAAAGGACCCCAGGGCACTGGCCCGCTGGGGCGGCTCAGTGCCCAAGAACCTGAAGCTGCCCCTGCGCGACGGCGACACCGAAAAGGACGACGAGAACTACGAGGGTTGCTACTTTCTGAACGCCAACGCCAGCGAGAACCGCCGTCCGAAGATCATCGACCGCGCCTGCAACGACGTACTGGATCAGGACGAGGTGTACAGCGGCTGCTACGCCAAGGTCAAGATCGGCCTGTTCTCCTACAGCGCCAGCGGCAACAAGGGCATCGGCGCAGGGCTGGAGGTCATCCAGAAGGTCCGCGACGGCGAGCGGCTCTCCGGCGGCAACTCCACGGACGGCTTCGAGATCCTGAGCGACGACGATGATGACAGTTTCCTCGACTAAACACCCGTACACCGGAGGCCCCCGCAAAGGACCTCCGGTCTTTTATCAGGAAAGGAGGAACCCGTGAAACCGATCATCACGGTGGATATAGAGACCTACTCACCGCAGGACATCGCCAAGGTCGGTGCCTACCGGTACGCCCAAGACCCAGACTTTCAGATCCTGCTGCTGGGCTATGTCAACGAGGGCTTGGACACTCCAAAGGTCATCGACCTGACAAGCTGGCCGGACACGGCATATTTCCTTCGGGAGCAGCTGCCGTGGTTGCTGGATGCCAGCTACACCAAGCGGGCGCACAACGCCACTTTTGAGTGGTGGTGCTTGTCGGAGGCCATGGGGCTTGACTGGGCGCAGCGGGTGCTTTGGCTGCAGCAGTGGGAGTGCAGCATGATCCACGCCCTCTACTGCGGCCTGCCCGCCCAGCTGGGCGCCCTCGGCAAGGCGCTGCAGCAGCCGGAGGATGCCCTCAAGATGAAGGAGGGCAAGACCCTCATCACCTACTTCTGCAAGCCCTGCAAGGCCACCAAGGCCAACGGCGGACGCACCCGCAACCTGCCCCGGCACGACCCCGCAAAGTGGAAGCTGTTCTGCAAGTACAACGGCATGGACGTCATCGCCGAGCGGGCCAACGACCGGAAGCTGGCTCCATGGCCGGTGCCGGAGGAGATCATGCAGCAGTGGCGGGAGGACGTGGAGATGAATGCCCGGGGCGTGGCCGTGGATATGGAGCTGGTAGAGGGTGCCCTCGCCTGCTCCGCGCTGATCACGGATGAGCAGACCGCCGAGAGCAAGACGCTGACCGGTCTGGCCAACCCCGGCAGCCGTGCCCAGCTCCTCGACTGGCTCCACAACCGGGGCGTAGAGCTGCCGGGGCTGACAAAAGAGGATGTGACCCATGCGCTGGCCGGAGAACTGCCCAGCGACGTGCGCAGGGTGCTGGAGCTCCGGCAGCAGCTGGGCAAGACCAGCAACACCAAGTATGAGACCATCGCAGCCAGCGCAGGCCCTGACCACCGGGTGCGTGGAACCCTGCAATTCTATGGGGCCAGCCGGACAGGCCGCTGGGCCGGGCGGCTGCTTCAGGTGCAGAACCTGCCTCGCACTTATCTTGACCATCAGGCTGAGTGGCGCAGCATTGTAAAGCTACACGACCCCGAAGCGTTAGCTCTGCTGACCGACAATGTATCTGATACGCTGAGCCAGCTCATCCGCACAGCGCTGGTGCCCGGCAAAGGCTGCACCTTCGTGGATGCAGATTTCTCGGCCATTGAAGCCCGGCTCATCGCATGGCTGGCCGGTGAGGAGTGGGTGCTGGACGTTTTCCGCACCACCGGAAAGATCTACGAAGCCACCGCAGCCCGCATCTTCGGCGTGCCCTTTGACAGCATCGTCAAAGGCAACCCCAACTACAAGTACCGCCAGCGCGGCAAAGTGGCAACGCTGGCTCTGGGCTACCAGGGCGGCGTGGGGGCCATGAAGCGGATGGGCGGCGATCAGCTGGGTCTGGACGACGAGGGCCTGCAGGACATCGTGAACCGCTGGCGCAGGCAGAACCCCAGCATCTGCAAGCTCTGGCGCAGGATGCAGGACGCAGCGGTGCATACCATCCGCACCGGCAGGACTACGGTTCCCCGAGTAGGGGTGACGCTCCGCAAAGAGGTGGCCTGGGGGTTCCCCTTCCCGTTTCTGACGATGCAGCTGCCCAGCGGGCGCAAGCTCTTCTACGCCGACCCCGGCACCACGCCGGATGACCGCATTACTTATAAGGAGTGGGACACGGGCAGCTGGCGGGAAGCCGAGACCTACGGCGGCAAGTTGACCGAGAACCTCACCCAAGCTGTGGGCCGGGATTGCCTGGCTTTCGCGCTGGATAACCTCCGACGGGCTGGGTACCAGGTGGTGTTCCACGTCCACGACGAGGTCATCATCGAGCTGCCTACCACGCAGGACGCGGAAGCCGCGCTGGACAACGTGGTGCGCATTATGAGCATCGTGCCTCCCTGGGCCGAGGGGCTGCCCCTGAACGCAGCAGGCTGGCACGGAGACTTCTTTACAAAGGATTGATGACGATGAGAAAGACTTACCCACCTGACAACTCAGATGTGTGTCCCTGCACCTGCGGGGCGGTGCCCTACGATGCAGAGAAACGTCCGAAGGGCAAAGTCGGGCTGACCCGCTACCGCAAGAGCAGCAGGTACGCCAGCGACGGTGGCTGGTCGGTGGTCTGCACCCGCTGCGGCAGGGTCGGCGAGCGCGGCAGCACGCAGATCGATGCAAAAGCCAGATGGAACGCAAAGCGGTACAAGTATGGCCCGCTGAAGGAGGGAGAAGAATGAGCGTTACACCGATTACTATCAGCGTAGGCGGCAGCCGGTGGGCATCCAGCTGGGAAAGCCGAACCCTTTCATGGGGGGATTTTATTCTCACCCTGAAAGGCCGGATGAAACGCAACTGCGGCACCGAGACCCACGCGGAGTACATGGCCCTGCCCAAGGCTGAGCGGGACAGGCGTAAGGACGTGGGCGGCTTCATGGGCGGCACCTTACGGGATGGCCTGCGCCGCCGCGGCTGCTGCACCGGGCGCAGCCTCATCACGCTGGACATGGACAACTGCGAGCCCGGCAGCACCGCCAAATGGGTGCAGGTCATCAGGGGCATGGGCACGGCAGCGGTCTACTCCACCCGGAAACACGACCCGGAGCACCCCCGGCTGCGGGCAATCTTTCCCACAGATCGCATGATGCAGCCGGAGGAGTACCAGCCCTGCGCCCGGATGGTGGCCCAGATGCTCGACCCCACCATGCAGGTGTTCGACAAGACCACCTTTGAAGCCGAGCGCCTGATGTACTGGCCCAGCCGCAGCAGCGACAGCCAGTGGGTCTGCGAGGCCACCGAGGACGGTGACCGGATCAGCGTGGACGACACCCTCTGGCTTTACGAGGACTGGCACGACGTGCGGCAATGGCCTGCATGCCCCGCTGAGGCGGTCAAGCTGCCCGGCGGCAAGCAGGCCGACCCCACCGCCAAGCAGGGCGTGGTGGGCGCTTTCTGCCGGACTTACGACATCCGAGCAGCAATCGCAAAGTTTCTGCCCGGGGAGTACGTCGATGCCGGGCAGGATCGCCTGACTTACGCCGCAGGCAGCACCACGGCGGGCGCGGTGCTTTACGACAACGACACCTTTATTTACAGTCACCACAGCACCGACCCCGCAGGCGGCAAGCTGCTGAACGCATGGGATCTGGTGCGCATCCACAAGTTCGGTGATCTGGACGCAGATGCCGCTCCCGGCACGCCCACCGCATCCCTGCCCAGCTGGCAGCAGATGCGGGCGCTGGCCGAGAGCGACGGCCCCACAGCGGCCCTGCTGCGGCAGGAGGCGGTAGACCACGCGATGGAGGGCTTCGAGCCGCTGCCCGAGGAAGACACCGACCCGGACAAGTGGCAAGAAAAGCTCGACCGTACCCAGAAGGGCGCACTGGCCAGCACCATACAGAATGCATGGATCATCCTCGAGCACGATCCGGCGCTCAAGGGCCGCATCTGGAACGACACCTTCTCGGAGCGGCTGCGGTGCAAAGGGCCTTTCCCGTGGAGCGATAAAACACAGGAGCGGGACTGGTCGGACGAGGACGACGCAGGCGTGCGGTGGTACCTTGAGACGGTCTACCACTTCAGCGGGGTCAACAAGGCCGCAGACGCGGTAGCCCTGACCGGCGGCCACCACGCGAAAGACCCGGTGCGGGAGTACCTGCAGGGTCTCGTCTGGGACGGCACTGAACGGCTGGACAGGCTGTTCATTGATTACCTCGGCGCAGAAGATAGCAGCTACACCCGGGCGGTGACGCGGAAGATGTTTGTCGCAGCGGTGGCCCGGTGCTTCCGCCCGGGATGCAAGTTCGACCAGATCTGCATCCTCAGCGGCAGGCAGGGCATCGGCAAGAGCCTGCTGCTCAGCCGGATGGGCCGGGAGTGGTTCAACGACAGCATCACCAGCTTCGACGGCAAGGATGCCCGTGAAAACCTGCGCGGCGTGTGGATCGTCGAGCTGGGCGAAATGACGGCTTTCAGCCGCTCCGAGAGCGAGGCAGCAAAGCAGTTCCTGAGCCAGACCGAGGACCGTTACCGGGCCGCTTATGGCCGGAGAACGGTGCAATACCCCCGCCGATGCGTGTTCTTCGGCACCTCCAACAGCTCCGATTTTCTCCGCGATGCCACCGGAAACCGCCGATACTGGCCCATAGATTGCAGCTTTGAGCGCCGCACACGGGTCGTTCACGATGAGCTGACCCCTGCAGAAGTGGGTCAGCTGTGGGCCGAAGCGGTGGCCCGGTTCAACGCCGGAGAGGAGCTGATCCTCCGGGACGAGCTGCAAAAGGCCGCTCTGGCAGAGCAGCAGGCACACACTGAACGCGATCCGTGGGACGGTGACATCCTCGAATTTCTGGAAAAACCGGTGCCGCTGGACTGGGCGAAGCGCACGGTAGACGAGCGCGTTGCATGGTGGGAGAACGGCCCGGCTAAGGGCACCGCCACCCAGCAGCGCACCGCGATCTGCGTCAATGAGATCTGGCGGGAGGCGCTGGACAGCACCGGAAAGGCCCCCGACCGGATGCAGTCCAAGCGCATTGCAGCGGTGCTGAACAGCTCCCCGAACTGGCAGCCCGCGAAGTATCCACAGCGCCATGGACCCTACGGGGTGCAGCGGATCTGGCGCAGGAAATCGGAGTAATTACCCCGCCAAAAACGTGCATACAAAGCCCGCCGAAACCCGCCGCCGTGCATACAAAGCGCCAGCGGCAAGGTCGGCAAAAATTCATACACGAACATACAGAAAAGTATGAATTTTTTGTAAACACGAGGGATTCAAGAAAACCAGCATACGGTGCATACAAAGCCGACATACACGCTTTTTGAAAGTTGTATGCATGAAAAAGTGAGTGTTTATGCGGCTTTTTCGGTCAAAACAAACTCAACATACAATCTTTTCCCCTAGAAGAAGAAAAAAGAAGAGAAATAAGACGTGCGCGTAAAGCTCCCGCACGTACACGCTTACACGCGTAGGGATATAAGGAGCTCCGGTATGTTTTGTTACATGACAAATGAGCGAAAGGAGAAACTACAATGCCGACAAATAAGCCGCTTGAGAAAAGCATCGAGAACGTGCTGCGCAAAGCTGTGGAGGACGAGGGTGGGGTGTGCCTGAAATGGACCTGCCCCGGACACAGGGGTGTGCCTGACCGGATGATCCTCTTCCCCGGCGGCATCATCGCCTTTGTGGAACTCAAGCGACCCGGGGCAAAGGTCAAGGCGGGAGGACTGCAGGAGTGGTGGCGGCAGCGGCTGGTGGAGTTCGGTTTTCCCTGCTATGAGATCAGCACAGTCGAGCAGGCAAAACGTCTTACCCGTGCTTTGGCAAACGCATCGTACATGATGCAATCACAAGAAGCTGATGAACCGTGGTGCATCGAAGATCACCTTGACTGACACACTGCCCTAAAAGAAACGGAGGTCAAAGTAATGCAGCAATTTCACCCGCACCCATATCAGCAGGCGGGCATCGAAGCGATCCTCGAGAAGTCCGGGGTGGCGCTCTGGATGGAGATGGGCCTGGGCAAGACGGTGGTCACCCTGACCGCCATCGACCAGCTGATCTACGACCGGCTGGAGATCAGTCGGGTACTTATCATCGCGCCCCGGAAGGTGGCCGAAGCGACGTGGCAGGACGAGGCAGCCAAGTGGGAACACCTGCGGCATCTGCGCCTATCCACCGTGCTGGGCAGCGAGAAGCAGCGCCTCGCCGCGCTGGCTGCCCCGGCGGACATTTACATCATCAACCGGGAGAACACGGCGTGGCTGGTGCAGACGCTGGGCCGGAAGTGGGATTTTGACATGGTGGTGCTGGATGAGGCGTCCAGCTTCAAGAACCATGCAGCCCAGCGCTTCAAAGCCCTCAAAGCCGTGCGCCCCCGCATCCACAAGCTGGTGGAGCTGACCGGGACGCCCAGCCCCAACGGCCTGCTGGACCTCTGGGCGCAGGTCTGGCTGCTGGATCAGGGGCAGCGGCTGGGCAGGTACATCACCCACTACCGGCAGCAGTACTTCTGGCCCACCCAGTACAGCTACGAGCCGAAAGCAGAGGCTGCGGAGGCCATCCATACCGCCATCCGGGACATCGTCCTCAGCTTCAAAGCCGCCGACCACCTGACCCTGCCGGAGAAGATCATCGACGACATCCCGGTAGTGCTGGACAAGCCCGCCAAGGCGGCCTACAAGAAGCTGGAGAAGGACTACCTGCTGGATGTGGACGGCGAGACCATCACCGCCCAGCAGGCGGCAGCCCTGACCGGCAAGCTTCTGCAGCTGTGCAACGGCAGCATCTACGACGAGAGCGGCACGGTGCACCAGATCCACCGGTGCAAGCTGGATGCTTTCGATGAACTAATCGACGCGCTGGACGGCCAGAAAGCCCTCGTGTTTTTACGGCTTCCGCTTCGACGAGGAGCAGCTCACCGAAACACTGAAAACACGCCACAGGGGCCTCAGATTTGCCGTGCTGCGCTCCGGGCAGGATGCCGCAGACTGGAACGCGGGAAAGCTGGATGTTCTGCTGGCCCAGCCTGCCAGCTGCGCCTACGGGCTGAACCTCCAGCAGGGCGGGCATCACCTCATCTGGTACAGCCTGCCGTGGAGCCTAGAGCTTTACGCGCAGGGCGAAGCCCGACTCTACCGGCAGGGCCAGACCCAGAGCGTCATCGTCCACCGCCTCATCGTCAAGGGCGGAGCCGACGCGCTGGTGGCAAAGGCCCTCACCCGCAAAGACACCGACCAGAACGCCCTGATGCAGGCCGTGAAGACCCGCATCAGGGAAGTGCAGAGAGGAGACCACTTATGAGCATCCGAGCATTCCGCAGGCTGACCCGGACACAGCGCCGGGCCTTTATCCACACCATCACCGACCCCCTCACCCGCCGGGTGTTCGAGATCGTATTCCTCGGCCCCGGCAAAATCAGCTGGCAGAAAGCCGCCCTGCTCTACGGCGGCGGCATTTCCCCCGAGACCCTGCGGGTCTGGGTCTGGCGTGAGCTGCATCGCGCGAGCGCCCACGCAGAACGTCCGTGAGCGTTCCGTCTCGCCAGACAGCGAACTTCACGCTAAAGTACCAAAAGCCCCGCACAGAGCCTCGCATCCGCCCGTCCGTGCAAGTCGTAACGCTTTTGAGGTTTTTACCCATGCTATGCTTTCTGAGATAACGACACAGGAGGCAGAGCATGGTTTTTTCGAATGAACGGATGAGGACGGCGCAGCTGGCGGGATGGTTCCTGCTGGATGGCCTCGAGCTGACCCCGGCGGGCAACCCCATCACCCAGCCGCAGGAGCTGCCCTTCGGGGTGGATCACCTCATCGGCTTCAACGAGCTGCTGACCTGCAAGCACTCGGAGAGCGCAGGGGTGCATTTCTTCCTCGACGACTACCAGTTCGAGCGGTTCTGGCGTCAGCCGCAGCGGTATCTCGCCGCGCTGGCAAAGTGCCCGCTGGTCATCGGGCCGGACTTTTCGCTGTACACCGACTTCCCCGCC
>ENA-OQKS01000266-OQKS01000266.1-human-gut-metagenome-genome-assembly--contig:-NODE-266-length-16242-cov-2.906298_pt1 | contig 16242 bp, 15 predicted proteins | sample MGYA00242804_ERZ504808 | MGnify/ENA primary metagenome ERZ504808 (study PRJEB26092, sample SAMD00036375) | human gut metagenome | host: Homo sapiens | study: EMG produced TPA metagenomics assembly of...
CGCGCAGGTCGCCGGACTGGTGATTATGGGCGGTCCGATGGGTGCGCTGGATTATGACAAGTATCCCGGTCTCAAGGTCGAGGCGAAACTGGTCAAGGCGGCCATCAGCGTCGGCAAGCCGGTGCTGGGCGTGTGCCTCGGCCATCAGATCATCGCCACCGCGCTGGGTGGCAAACTCAGCCGTGGCGAGTCGCCGGAAATCGGGTTCGCGCCGATCAAGCGCGTTGACAAGCACAATTACTTCTCGATGTGGAACAAGCAGATCGGACGTGCTGCACGTGGCACAACGACGTGGTGGGGCTTCCCGCCGGTGCCCAGCTGCTGGCGCGGTCCGAGCACACCAAGGTGCAGGCGTTCCGCATCGGCTCGGCGCTGGGCATGCAGTTCCATCTCGAAGTGACGCCGACGTTGCTGGAGGAATGGCTGGATGAGTCCTCGATGGTCAAGGACCTCAAGGCGGTGGGCGGATCGAAGTCGCAGCTGCGCGAAGCGTTCGCCGAATATAATCCGCGCCTGCAGCCGTTGGCCGAGCAGGTGTTCGGCGGATTCGCCGCCCGCTGCAACACCTACGCCCAATCCCTGCGCTAGCGAACTGCGAGTTCGCTCCCCGCTGGCGGGGGGCGAACATGACGAGCCAGCGGGGGCGGATGGTGGTTCGGACGTTGATGCCCACCGCTGACGCTACATTGGTGAGTCATGCCGACTTATGACCTTGGACTGGAACACGTTTCACTCGCCTTCGCCACCAAAACCATCTTCACCGATGTGACGCAGGGCGTATTCGAGGGCGACCGCATCGGCATCGTCGGCCGCAACGGCGACGGCAAATCCACGCTGCTGCACCTGTTCAAAGGCACTCAGGAGCCGGATTCCGGGCGAGTCACCAAGCGCGGCGGACTGACGTTCGGCATGCTCGACCAGCGCGACCCGCTGGACGACGACGCCACCGTGCGCGCGGCCGCGCTGGAAGGCCGCGAGGATTACGAGTGGGCCGCCGACAACAAGTCGCGCGAGATCGTCGAGGCGCTGCTGGGCGGCATCAACCTCAACGCCCGCGTCGGCTCGCTGTCCGGAGGCCAGCGACGCCGCGCCGACCTGGCCCGGCTGCTGCTCAAGGATTGGGACATCCTCGCGCTCGACGAGCCCACCAACCATCTGGACGTCGTGACGATCCACTGGCTTGCCGAACATCTCAAGAACCGCTGGTCGAAAGGGCAGGGGGCGCTGCTGCTCGTCACCCACGACCGCTGGTTCCTCGACGAGGTGTGCGAGTCGATGTGGGAGGTCCACGACGGCGTGATCGACCCGTTCGAAGGCGGCTACTCCGCATACATGCTGCAGCGCGTGGAGCGCGACCGACAGGCCGATGTGCGAGAGACGAAGCGCCGCAACCTCGCGCGCAAGGAGCTCGCCTGGCTGTCGCGCGGCGCCCGCGCCCGTTCCACCAAGCAGAAATTCCATGTGAAGGCCGCGCGTGAGCTCATCGCCGACGTGCCGCCCATGCGCAACGCCGTCGAACTCAAGCAGATGGCCACGTCGCGCCTGGGCAAGCAGGTCGTCGTACCTGATCGACGTCACGCAGATCTTCGCGAAAAGCCAAGGCGAGCAGGCCGGTCACGCCGACCGACGACACGGCGGCGGATCAGGCCCCCGCCTCCTCCTCTCAGATCGATATCGTCCCCTCCCTATACTCGGAGCCGCGCGTGACCGGTTCCGTCGAAGTCGCCGTCGACACACTCGCCGACTGCGGCATCACGCGTATCCTGACGCATGGTGGTGCTGCCGGAACGCCGGATCGAGGACAATCTGGAGCACCTATCGCGTCTTGTCGAGTATGCGGGCGACCGCCTGACCATCCTTCCCGGCGGCGGCATTTCCACGGCCAACCGCGATACCGTGGCGGCGGCATTGGGCGTCTCCGAGCTCCATGGCACCAAGATCGTGCCGCTGGAGGCGTAACCCGTGGCGCTGGTATTTGACGTTCAGCAGGCGAGCGGCAAGCCCGACGACAACCGGCGCCCTGGCACCGCGTGCCCCTTTTGCGATACCGAGGGACTCGCCAATATCATCCGGCGCGACGGCGACTGCATCTGGCTCGAGAATAAGTTCAAAACCCTGCGCGCCACCCGTCAAACCGTGCTGATCGAGTCAGCCGATCACGATGCCGACCTGGTGACCTATGAGCCAGATGAACTCCACCATGTGATGAGGTTTGCCCTGGATTGCTGGCAGCAGATGATCGATTCACGGCAGTATCGAAGCGTGCTCATGTACAAGAACAAGGGTCCTCTCTCGGGCGGTAGTCTCGTTCATCCGCACATGCAGATTGTGGGTTTGGAGCAGGAAGACGGCTATGCTTCGTTGACTTCCGCCAATTTCGAAGGCATCAATGTCTGGCAACAGGGGAGAATCGCGGCCAACATCTCACCGAACCGATCATGGGGTTCTTTGAGGTCAACGTTTCAGCCCCCGCAGGGAATCGCCGCCAGCGATGACACAAGAGACCAAGCCGAGGCAGATCTCTTCGCCGATGCGATCCAGGTGGCTCTGCGCTATATCCTGAACGAGCACCACGGTGGTCGCGCAGAGTCGTACAACTTGTTCTTCTATCACCTGGGCGGTCGGACCATTGCCAAGGCGCTGCCGCGTTGGGTGGTTTCGCCCTACTTTGTCGGCTATCGTTTGGCCCAGGTCAATGCCGAGACAACGCTCGATATCGATGCTGAGCGCTTGCGTGCGCATCTGGAAACGCTCGTATAGCAAGATTAACACCCGTGTAATGCGGACAGTCTAGCGCGCCATGGCGTCGCGGCCGGCCTCGACACGCTTGCGCTGGGCGGCGCGCTCCTCGCCGGTCAGACGCTCAAAGAGATGCCCGATAAACGAGGCGAGTATCTGCTGAAACAGCGTTCCGCACATGACGGGAAACACGACTTCGCCTGGAAAGTACTGTGTGGCGATGACGGCGCCCGAAGAGATGTTACGCATGCCGCAGGTAAAGCACATGGTAGTCGTCTCGCTATATGGCAGATGCAGCGCACGGGCGACCAGAAAACCGACGACAAAGCCGCTGATGGCGAAGGTCAAAATAAAGAGGGCGACTTCCAGACGCATCGCGTTCATGTGCAGGACGTACTCGCTCATGGCGGTGGAGTTGGAGGCGATAATGCCCATCATCATGAACTTGCAGGCGGGCGAGAGCGCGGGGGAGAGCTTCTCGTGTCCCCATCCACGTGTGAGCTCGTTGATCACGATGCCGAGCACGGCGGGGATGGCGATCATAAAGGCCATGTCCTGCATCATGCTCGGCACATCGATCGAGACGGTGGCACCCAGCAAGAGCTTCAGCGTGAGCGGAATCGTCACAGGCGAGATAACCGAGGACGTCAGGATGATGGTGAGCGCGAGCGGGCCGTTGCCGCCGAACATGCTAATCCACATAAAGGCAGTGACCGCCACGGGTACGCTGTACTCGAGCACGATGCCGCAGACAAGGTTGGGATTGGAGCCAAAGAACAGCGACTCCCATGGCATAGGCTGCTATGGGAATAAGCACCGCCGAGACGAGCAGCGACCAAAATCAGGTGCAGGGGACGGCGGAACACCTCAGCGACCTGGTGGAAGGTGTTGCTGAGCGCACCTTGGAACGTCATAAAGGCGAAGAGGGCGGGAACGATGGGCTTAAGTACTCCGATCTGCTGGGGAAAGAGCACGCCGAGCGTTACGCAAATCGGAACGATGACCTGCATATGCCCCGCGAGGAACTTTCCCAGTCCAACCCATTGCTTCATATGCCCCGTGACTCCCTTTATCCGCGAACTCGTTTGAATGGATATGCTAGACGCTCGCATGCGTCCGTGCGTCAGAAACGCTCGATTATTTCGAGGCTATTACCGGCCTCGTTTACCGAAACCAGGGCGTGCCGCGAGGCTCTGCGTCCGTGCCGCACGGTATAATAAATCCGTTCAACAGATCTGCCTGCCGAAGCGGGCATACACAGAGGACTCATCGCTATGAACCGTGAGAGGTATCGCGGCGACCTGCCCCTATCGGGGGTGGGCGCCTATGTCATCGCTTAAGACGACGCATCGCTGGGCGGTCGCTCAGCAAAATCCCGAGCTCGAAAAGGAGCTTTCGGCTGGTCTGGGCATACCCGGGCTGGTGGCGCGCATTATGGTTGCGCACGGCATTACATCCATCGAGGAAGGCCAGCTGTTTTTGACGCCTTCGCTCGATCGCGACTGGGCGGACCCGCTTGTTATTCCGGGCATGGCGGTCGTCGCCGACCGCGTTGAGCGTGCTATTCGCAACCACGAGCGTATCGCCGTCTTTGGCGATTTTGACGTCGACGGCATTACGTCGACTTGTCTGTTGACCGAGGCGCTACGTTCGTTTGGCGCCAACGTCACGCCGTTTATTCCGCACCGCTTTGACGAGGGCTACGGCCTGTCGCGTGCGGCGCTCGACCGCGTCAACGAGCTTGCTCAACCCAACCTGATTGTGACCGTCGATAACGGTATTGCTGCCAAGGAAGAGGTCTCCTACCTGGAGAGCCTGGGGATTGATTTGGTGGTCACGGACCATCACGAGCCGTCCGACCAGGTGCCGCAGGGCGTGCCCCTGACCGACCCCAAGCTCGAGGACGAGGGCCCCTCGCGCGAGCTTGCCGGTGCCGGTGTGGCGCTTAAGCTGGTACAGGTCCTGGGCGAGCGTTTGGGCAAGCCGTCGTATTGGCGTTCGCTGATAGAGGTCGCGGCGCTGGGCACCGTGTCCGACATGATGCCGCTCACGCCCGAGAATCGCGCACTGGTCGCCGAGGGCATCCAGCAGATGCGCGTGACGGCCCGCCCCGGTTATATCGCGCTTGCCGCACTTGCCAAGGCCGACCTTTCTACCATTACGGCCGACGGCCTGTCGTTTTCGCTCATCCCTCGTCTGAATGCTGCCGGCCGCATGGCTGATCCCAAGCTGGCGCTCGACCTGCTGCTTGCCCGCGACCCCATCGAAGCGAGCGCGCTTGCCGCCGAGCTCGAGGAAATCAATCGCCAACGCCGCGAGATCGAGGCCGAGCTTACGCGCGATGCCATGGCGAAGGTCGAGGAGACTTATGACGGCGGGCGCGCGATTGTCGTGGGCGGCGAAGGTTGGCACGAGGGCGTCAAGGGCATCGTGGCGAGCCGCCTCACCAACCGTTATCACGTGCCGGCGCTGCTGTTCTCGATCGAGGACGGTATCGCTCGCGGTTCGGGTCGCTCGGTGGGCAAAGTCAACCTGTTCGACGCCGTAGAACGCTGCTCCGACCTGCTGATTCGTCGCGGCGGGCATGCCGGTGCGGTGGGCGTGACCATCGAGGCATCCAAGCTCGATGAGTTCCGCCGTCGCCTTTCGGCCGTGCTATCGGAGCTTCCTGCCGATGACTTTGAGGACACTGACGAGGTTGCCGCCACCGTTGACCTCTCCGAGCTGAATATCGAGACCATCGAGCAGATTTCCCGCCTTGAGCCGTTTGGCCAGGGCAATAAGGTGCCGCTTCTGGCCGCCGAGGGCGTGACGATGTGCGATCGCGCCGTGGTGGGCAAAACCGGCGAGCACATGCGCTTTGTGGCGACCGATGGCGCCGCGAGTGTGCCGGCCATCATGTTTCGCGTGCCGCAGATCGATAGGCTCATCAATTGCGACAGCGCCGTCGACTTGGTGTTCGAGGCCGTTGCCGAGCATTGGCAGGGGCGCGTGAAGCCCAAACTCATGATCAAAGATGTCTTGCTACGCGATGCCACGGCGCCCAATATCGACGATCCGGCATGTGAGCTTCGCCGCGGCGTACAACCGGCGGATTCTGGCCTGCGCCTGGAGTCGCGTAAACGCGAAACGCTCGCTCAGCTTTCCTATACCGAGCTCACGCGCTCGCTCATTCACAGCTTTATCGGATCGAACCAGCCGCACCGCGCACAGGTCGAGGCGCTTGACGCCCTGGCCGACCACCAGAGCGTTTTGGCCGTTATGGGAACGGGTCGCGGCAAGTCGCTCATCTTCCATGTGCACGCCGCGCGCGAGGCGGTCCTTCGTGGGCGGGCGAGCATCTTTGTCTATCCGCTGCGCGCGCTCGTTGCCGACCAGGCTTATCACCTCTCGTCGACGATGGCTGCGCTCGGCATTGGCGTGGGCGTGTTGACCGGCGAGACCGTGGAGGCAGCGCGCGATGACGTGTTTGCCGGTCTGGCTTCGGGCCGCACCGGCATCGTTCTCACGACGCCGGAGTTCCTGTCTATCCATCACGATCGCTTTGCGCGTTCTGGACGTATTGGCTTTGTCGTTATCGATGAGGCACACCATGCCGGTCTTGCCAAAGGCGGCGACCGGAGCGCCTACCTTGACATGCCCGATATTCTCAAAGCCCTGGGCGATCCCGTTGTCATGGCGGCAACGGCTACCGCGACGGCCCCAGTCGTGGCGGAGCTTGCTCGTGTATTGCCGATTACCAGGACGGTGGTCGACGAGACCGTTCGCGAGAACCTACAACTCGAGGACGACCGTGACCTTGCGAGCCGCGAAAATCGCCTGGTGTCGATCGTGGCGACGGGGGAGAAGACCGTTATCTACGTGAACTCGCGCGACCAGTCCGTGGCGCTTGCCAAGACGTTGCGCAAACGCGTGCCCGACTGCGCGACCCATATTGCGTTCTATAACGCCGGGCTTGCGCGCTCCGATCGCCGCCGTGTCGAGGAAGCCTTTAGAGACGGAAGTCTCAGCTGCATCGTTTCAACTTCGGCCTTCGGTGAGGGCGGTCAACCTGCCCGACTATCCGCCACTGTCGTGCTCTACCACATGCCGTTTGGTGTCGATTGAGTTTAACCTAGATGAGTGGCCGTGCCGGCCGCGATGGACAGCCGCCGTCGATTCACTTGCTCTATTCGTCGCGTGACGCTCGTATTAATGAGCGCCTGCTCGATTGTTACGCGCCCGAGCGCGATGAGCTTGTCACTCTCTATCGAGCGCTGCAGACCATGTGGCGCTCCAACCGTGGCAAGACGGGGGACGATTCATTCTGCGCGAGCGATATCGACATTGCGCAGATGTGTCTTGCCATCGATGCCCGCACGCCGGTCGACGAGCGCTCGGTGGAAAGCGGCCTGGGAATCTTCGAAGAACTCGGTTTCTGCCGCGTTTCGGGGTTTGACGATACGCGTCGCATCGCGATGGCGGAAAACCCCGGTCGCGTGCAATTAAGCAGGTCAATTCGCTATTTGGAGGGCTTGCGCTCGCGCATGGAGTTCACGGCTTTTCGGAGCTGGGCGCTCGATTCGTGCGCTTCTGATATGCTAGCCAAAGTTAATCGCCCGATCGTACCGCGGGCCTAGGGGAAGGGGACCTCGATGGACGCCGCAGCCCGTACCGCCCATGATTCCACCCTCCAGCCGTTTTCGGAGATGGAGCACTATAAGCATGCCGATGAGCTGCCGCCCGAGATTATGGCGGACAGCTACGACAAGCTGGAGCGTCTGTGCCTCAAATATATGAACGAGGACGACTTCTCCAATGTGGAGCAGGCCTACTGCTTTGCTGCCGAGAAGCACTGCAACCAAAAGCGGCGCTCGGGCGAGATGTACATTAACCATCCCGTCGAGGTAGCTATCATTCTGGCTGACCTCAAGATGGACTGCGATGTGGTGTGCGCCGCGTTGCTGCACGATACCGTCGAGGACACCGAGACCTCGCTTGCCGATGTTTCGGGTCTGTTTGGCGAAACCGTGGCAGGGCTCGTCGACGGCGTGACCAAGCTCACCAACATTGAAGTCGACAGCATGGACGAGAAGCAGGCGCTTACGCTGCGCAAGATGTTCCTCGCCATGTCCAAGGACATCCGCGTCATCATCGTCAAGCTCGCCGACCGCCTGCATAACATGCGCACGCTTGCCGCCCTGCGCGAGGACCGCCGCCTGTTTAAGGCACGCGAGACCATGGACGTGTACGCGCCTTTGGCCGACCGCCTGGGCATGAGTTCAATCAAGTGGGAGCTCGAGGACCTGTCCTTTTTCTACTTGGAGCCCGATGCCTACCAGCGCATCGCGCGCATGGTATCCGAGTCGCGCGAGGTTCGCGAGCGTTATCTGGCCGAGACCATCAAGACGCTCACCGATGAGCTCAATCGCATTGGTCTTGAGGGCTTTCAGATCAACGGTCGTTCCAAGCACTATTGGTCCATCTATCAAAAGATGAAGCGCAAGGGCAAGGAGTTCTCCGAGATTTACGACCTGGTGGCGCTGCGCGTCATCACTCATTCGGTGCGCGATTGCTATTCCACGCTTGGTGCCGTGCATACCCTGTGGCATCCCATGCCCGGTCGTTTTAAAGACTATATCGCCATGCCCAAGGTCAATAACTACCAATCGCTTCACACGACGGTTATCGGCCCCACGGCCCGTCCGCTCGAGATTCAGATTCGAACCTACGAAATGCACGAGCAGGCCGAGTACGGCATTGCCGCCCACTGGCTGTATAAGAAATCGGGCGGATCGTCTGCGTCTAAGACCAATGATGCCCAGCGTCTGGACGACCAGATTAACTGGCTCAAGCACTCACTCGATTGGGCGGCGTCTGACGAGATCACCGATGCCAAGGAATACTTGCACTCGCTGAAGGTCGACTTGTTTGACCAGGAGATTTTTGTCTTTACGCCCAAGGGCGAGGTCATGGCGCTTCGTGCCGGCTCTACACCGCTCGACTTTGCCTACGCCGTTCATACCGAGGTCGGTAACCACTGTGTCGGCGCCAAAATCAACGGTGCGGTGGCGCCGCTCACGCACGAGATCAAGACGGGTGACCGTGTCGAGATTCTGACTAACAAGAGCTCTAAGCCGTCGCGCGATTGGCTCAAGATCGTCAAGACACCTTCGGCCAAGTCAAAGATTCGCCGTTATTTCGCCGCCGCGACCAAGGATGACGACGCTGCCGCCGGCCGCGATATACTGGCCAAGGACCTGCGTAAGCGCGGGTATGGCATCTCTACGCCACGATCCACGCGTGCGCTCAACGCCGTGGCGGAGCAGTTTAACTTCAAGCAGCTCGAGGACCTTTTTGCAGCCGTTGGCGCGGGCAAGGTCGCCCCGCGCGCTGTGGGCAATAAGGTCGAGCAAATCTTGGACCCCAAGCCCGAGGAACAGCTCACCAAGGCCGAGGCTATCGCCGAGGTCGTAAAGCAGCCCGCTCGCGGCTCCAACCGCAAGCCGCAAAAGCGCGGTAAGAGTGCCAGTAACGGCATTATCGTCAAGGGCGAGAGCAACAGCGGCCTGCTGGTCCGTCTGGCTCATTGCTGCAACCCCGTGACGGGCGACGACATCGTCGGCTTCATCACGCGCGGTCGTGGCGTTTCGGTGCATCGCGCCAACTGCCCCAACGTCAAGGGCCTTATGGAACATCCTGAGCGCATGATTGACGTAGAGTGGGATGGTGCTGCCGATACGCTTTTCCAGGTCGAGATTGTGGTCGAGTGCCTGGACCGCATGGGCCTGCTCAAGGACGTCACCATCGCCATTGGCGATGCAGGCGGCAATATCCTTTCTGCCGCCACGTCGACCAACCGCGAGGGTATTGCAACCCTGCGCTTTATGGTCGAGATCTCGGACGCGAGTGGTCTGGATCCACTGCTGGCCTCCATCAGCAGCGTTGACTCGGTCTACGACGCGCGCCGCCTGATGCCCGGCGAGGGTGGAGCCCAGCTTAAGCGTCGCGTTTAGTCGCGACGAACGTGCCACATTTTCGATATTCGCTACACTCGAGGCATCGTTCGATGCCTCGAGTTCTATTGAGAGGAGAGGGACATGAATGCTGTGTCCTTGGATTTAACTCCCAAGGGATCGGTCAAGATCGAGACGCTCGTAAACGGTCCCATTCAGACCAATAGCTATGCTGTTATTTCGGACAATGAGTGCGTGATTATCGACCCCGCATGGGAAGGCGGGCGCTTGGTGGAGCATATTCGAGCCGAGCATCCCGGCGTACGCATGCTTGGCGCCGTATGCACTCATGGCCATGCTGATCATGTTGGTGGTGTTGCCGGCGTACGAACCACCGTTGGCGAGGGCTGCCAGTATGAGCTGTGTGCCAAGGATGTGGCGGTGCCGCATGCGAACATCGAGGAACAGCGAGCTATGTGGGGCATTGAGACGCCCGACCCTGGGGAGCCGACGCGCCTGCTCGCCGAGGGCGATGCAATCGAGGTGGGCGATATCTGCCTGCAGGTGATCGAGACACCAGGGCATACGCCGGGCGGGATCGTCTTGTTTGCTGCCACCGAGCAGGGGAACATTGCCTTTGTGGGCGACACCCTGTTTCCGGGTGGGCACGGCCGTACCGACCTTTCCGGCGGAGACGAGGCGGCGATTCTGCGCTCGCTCTCCAAGCTCGCCCGGCTTCTCCCGCCCGATACCGTTTGCCTAACCGGCCATGGCGATTCGACCACCATGGCACGCGAGCTCATGCAGAACCCTTTCATGCAGGTGTAGCTTTATAGTCAGCTCCTGAAGCACGAGAAGCGTCCAAACGTCAAGCTATTTTTCCCCAACGGGTCGATTCCGTAGGGCAAACGGTCAAAAAAAGTCTGTTTGGACGATATTCGTGAACAAACGAACGTTTATGCTCGGGTACGCCGTGGTAAAATCTCAGGCGTTATCGGAGCAACCTTACAGGAGGTTTCTTTTATGCTCGTCAACGCAGCAGACATGCTCAAGAAGGCCGAGGCCGGCAAGTACGCTCTCGGTGCCTTCAACACCAACAACCTCGAGTGGACCCTGGCTATTCTCCAGGCCGCCGAGGAGGCCAAGTCTCCGCTGATCCTTCAGTGCACCGCTGGTGCCGCTAAGTGGATGGGCGGTTTCAAGGTCTGCGCCGACATGGTCAAGGCTGCCGTCGAGGCCACGGGCGTTACCGTTCCCGTCGCCCTTCACCTCGATCACGGTTCTTACGAGGACTGCTTCAAGTGCATCGAGGCCGGCTTCACGTCCATCATGTATGACGGCTCTCACGAGGAGACCTTCCAGCTTAACCTCGACCGCACCAAGGAGCTCGTTGAGCTTGCCCACTCCAAGGGCATGTCCATCGAGGCCGAGGTCGGCGGCATCGGCGGCACCGAGGACGGCGTGACCTCCAACGGCGAGCTCGCTGACCCTGCTGAGTGCAAGCAGATTGCTGACCTGGGCGTCGACTTCCTCGCCTGCGGCATCGGCAACATCCACGGCGTGTATCCCGCCGACTGGGCTGGCCTTTCCTTCGAGCGTCTGGGCGAGATCAAGGCTCAGACCGGCGACCTGCCCCTCGTTCTGCACGGTGGTACCGGCATCCCCGAGGATCAGATCAAGAAGGCCATCTCCCTGGGCATCTCCAAGATCAACGTCAACACCGACCTGCAGCTCGTCTTCGCCAAGGGCGTCCGCGAGTACATCGAGGCTGGCAAGGATCAGCAGGGCAAGGGCTTTGATCCCCGCAAGCTCCTCAAGCCTGGTCGCGACAACATCGTTGCCCGCACCAAGGAGCTCATGGAGGAGTTTGGCTCCGTCAACAAGGCGTAAGCGTCGCTAAACTTCCCGCCGGAAGCCCCGTCCCCCTACACTGTTTCCTTTGCGCTCACCTGGCTTCGCCAGAAGTCGCGCCAAGGAAACAGTTCCGGGAGACGGGGCTTCCTTCGTTTAACGCCGCAGGGTTACTGGGCTGAATTCATTTTTTATAGGCACCGTTTATCAGTGTTGGGGGCTCCTTAATTGGGGCTTTCTTTTTTATCTCGCTACAATGGGCTTCAAGCGTTCTAGTGACTTGGAGTTTTGGTATGGCTGTTATTAATGTGCTGCCTTCGGATGGGAAGGTTATTGACGAGGGTCCTGTTGGTTGCTCTGTTGATGTTTGCTGCGATGACTTTCGTCATCTCGATATTGAACTGCCGCCCGAGATTCTTCGTCTCAAGGATGCCGGCTATTTGACGCGGGCTGTTGCTGCCTGCGATCGCCTTTTGGAGCAGAATCCTGAGCCTTCCCTGGCAGCCTGCGTTCGTGCCGAGCGGTATCGCATGCTCGAGACGCCGCTTCATTTTTCGGTGTCGCGTGATCTGGCTATTGCGATGATTCGCGAGGAGTGGCCTGAGTTTACCGAAGAGCAGTTTGATGACCTGATTAATCGTAAGCGAATTGACTGGCGCTTTATCGATGGCGAGCTGTTTGTTCTCGATAACTTCCTCGATTCGCTTCGCGTGTACCCCAGGGAGGTTCCGGGTCTGCGTCCCGATTCTACGGACGGAATTGCGCTTCGCAACCAGATGCTCAAGGAGATGGAGTCGCAAAACGGGTTGAGTCGCCTCATCACGCTTAAGGCGTCCGTGTCTGTCCCTGGGGCTCTGGAGGGAGAGACTGTTCGCGCGTGGCTGCCCGTTGCCGCCGCCTGTCGCCAACAGTCTCATGTCGAGGTTCTCGATATGACGTCGGAGGGCACTGTTGCCTCTGAGAACGTTTCGGCTCGTACTGTCTCCTGGACATCTTCGACTGAACATTCATTTTCGGTGACCTATCGTTATCACATCGATGCCGCCTATTGCGATATCTATGGTGGCGCGCTCCCATCGCATCCCTGTATGGACGCGCCCCTGCCCGAGGACACCTCCGAGGACCGTCCGCACATTGCGTTTACGCCGTATCTGCGACAGGTGACGGAGCGTGTTATTGACGGGCTCGAGGATTCGCTCGATCGCGCTCGCGCCATCTATGATTATCTGACGCAACATATCGACTATCGCTATCAGCCACCATATCTGCTTTTGGGCTCCATCGCCGATGACTGTGCACACTCGCTCCGCGGCGATTGCGGCGTTATGGCGCTCACGTTTATCACCATGTGCCGTATCGCGGGCGTGCCTGCTCGTTGGCAGAGCGGCCTGTATGTTGCTCCCGATTCGGTGGGACCGCACGACTGGGCCGAGTTCTTCACACCCCAGACCGGTTGGCTTAACGCCGATGTTTCGTTTGGTTCCTCAGCGCGCAGAATGGGGGAGGAGTGGCGTCGTCGTCACTACTTTGGCAATCTCGACCCGTGGCGTATGGTGGCTAACAATCGATTCCAGGCTGAGTTTGTGCCTGCTTTCGATGGCATGCGCGAGGATCCCTATGACAACCAGATGGGCGAAGCCTCGGTTAACGGACGCGGGTGCCGCCAGCGCGAGATGCTTCGTTCGGTCGAACTCATCGAAATGCTCGAAGTTCCATTTTCGGACTAATCAACAGAAAGCTGTGATAAACTAACTCACGCATTACGTGCCCGAGTGGCGGAATTGGCAGACGCAGTGGACTCAAAATCCACCGTTGGCAACAACGTGCGAGTTCGAGTCTCGCCTCGGGCACCATACATGCAAGTGAGCGTTCAAGGTGGTCAAGGCCCCTTTTTCGTGCCGAACTCGCGTGAGCGCGCGGAGCGTTAAGCAAACAGGCCTGTGGCCTGTTTGTAGCGGAGCGTGGCGAGGGCGCCATGCGCCTGAAGCCCGGGGCTTCGCGAAGCGAAGGCCCTTCGAGTCTCGCCTCCGGGCACCATACATGCAAGTGAGCGTTCAAGGGGTCAAGGCCCTTCCCCCCCTTTTTCGTGTACGTAATGTGATAACGCGCTGCGCGTGTTATTATCCACAAGGCGTTGTTCCCGCAATGCCCTAAGAGGAACCGAGGGTTCCCACCTTTTGGCGCCAATGAGCAGCTGACTGGTCATACAACCTAGATTCCCTTCCTCACACCGAGGATGTCTATGTGTACGACCTGGTTGCAAAGAAGCGCCGGTTATTTTTTTATGAATGGAGGTAGGGAAAATAGCTAAGTCTGATGACACCCGCATCAACGACGAGATCACTGCATCTTCGTGCCGTTTGATTGGCGTCGATGGCTCTCAGCTCGGCCTGTTCGCCATCCGCGATGCCCAGCGCGTCGCTGACGATCAGGGTCTCGACCTGGTCGAGATCGCTCCCAACGCGGAGCCGCCGGTCTGCAAGGTCATGGACTACGGTAAGTTCAAGTACCAGCAGGCCATGAAGGCCAAGGCCGCTCGTAAGAACCAGTCCAAGGTCGAGGTCAAGGAAATGAAGTTCCGACCCAAGATCGACGTTGGCGATTACGAGACCAAGAAGGGCCACGTTCTGCGTTTCCTCAAGAAGGGCGCACGCGTTAAGATCACCATCATGTTCCGCGGCCGTGAGATGGCTCACCCGGAGCAGGGTCTTAACGTTCTCGAGCGTCTCGCCGAGGATCTCAAGCCTTACGCTACGGTCGAGTCCAAGCCTAAGATGGAAGGCCGTAACATGCTTATGCTGCTCGCCCCGATTAAGGGCGCCTTCGATGAGGATAAAGCGGCAAGCGATACCAAGTAACTAGTGTTCTGTAACCGATTAAGGAGTATTTCATGCCTAAGATGAAGTCCCACAGCGGCACCAAGAAGCGTTTCCGCAAGACTGGTACCGGCAAGCTTGTGCGCGCCAAGGCTTTCAAGAGCCACATCCTGAGCAAGAAGTCCACCAAGCGTAAGCGTGGCTTCCGTCAGGAGACCGAGATCGCCGCTGCCGACCGCAAGGTCATCAAGTCGCGTCTCGCCTAAGTTCGCGTTCCCGTTTTTCGTTTTACCGTCTAGGAGTTGATAGAACATGGCACGTATTAAGCGCGCTGTTGCCGCCAAGAAGAAGCGCCGTACCGTTATGCACCGTGCGAAGGGTTACTACGGTGCCGCTTCGCGTACTTACAAGCATGCTAAAGAGCAGGTCCAGCACTCCCTGCAGTATCAGTATCGTGATCGCCGCAACAAGAAGCGCGAGATCCGCTCTCTCTGGATCACCCGCATCAACGCTGCCGCTCGCCTGAACGACATCTCTTACTCTCAGTTCATGCACGGCCTGAAGGTTGCCGGCATCGAGCTCGACCGCAAGGTCCTGGCTCAGATGGCCTACGAGGACATCGAGTCCTTCAACGAGCTGGCTGCCATTGCCAAGAAGGCTCTCGAGGCTTAATTGCTTCTTGCATCTTAAAGGGGCGCTTCCAATCCGGAAGCGCCCCTTTTTGATTGATTAGGGATGTGATCGATTTGGGACGTAGCCAAACCGATCAATTCGATAGCGTCCGAGTTGCAAGAAAGAGCAGGTAGCGTATGTGTCAAAGATTTTTGACACTCTAATCTGCGCGCAGCCATCCGTATGGGTTTGATTTTGGGATTACGCTTTGCTTGCCGGCTTCCGTTGTGTAGCCGCCCAATAAGAGTTGAGATGCATTCGAAGGGAACGCCATGCAGCTGCCAAAACACCTTAAACAGTATCGACTCGATGCTGGTTTGTCCCAGGAGGATCTTGCAAGGCGCATTTTTGTAACACGTCAGACCATCAGTAATTGGGAGCGCGGTAAAACGTACCCCGACATCCAGAGTCTCCTACTGCTGTCTGAACAACTGGATGTAACGATTGACGAGCTTGTTAAAGGCGACATTTCAATAATTAGAGAAAGGGTTGAACGCGATAGGGGCACGCTCTATCGCTTGGGTGCGGGGATGTTGGCTGGGCTTCTTGCGTTTACCGTCTCTATGGCCTGGCTCATGTGGCAACAAAACCACGGGTGGGGGATGGTCCAGTGCGTTCCGACGATGGTGTTGGCAGGCGTCTTTGGTGCTGGCGCAATGTGCTGCGCGCTTGCAGCGGAACATATCAAGAAGAAGAATGATTTGGTGACGTATCAAGAGATATCCGACTTCTTGGACGGAAAGAAGGCGGACAGCGAAGAGACGAGGACGGGCTGGGCTTATGAGCATCCACAGCTTGCGAATGCCATCAAGTTTGCCGCAGCGGCTCTTATTGGACTAATCGTTTTTGAACTCGTTAACGCTGCTATGTCCCATTTCTAATGGGTATACAGCCATTAATGCGGCCGAAGCTTAACCGTTGGAAAACCGAAAGGCCGCTCTAATAGGGGGCCGCGGCCCTGTTCTTTCTAGGCTCTCACAGAGAGGGTCCCATCCTCATTTGTGTAGGAACCGTGGAGTCCCAGATTCCCCCCCCGGGGCCCCTCCGGTCTGGCAATATATCTCCTTGCCGCGCGGCCCGGTGGAACCGGATGAGCCGCGGGGCGTGCACCTTGAGAACCGGATACTGCGAGGATGGACACATTCAGTGTCGCATCCGGGCAGACATCGAACCATTTGAAATGGTCTAACTTGGATTTGTTTTTCGCAAGGCCGCCGAGAGGCGGCCCC
>ENA-OQKS01000271-OQKS01000271.1-human-gut-metagenome-genome-assembly--contig:-NODE-271-length-16042-cov-3.519070_pt1 | contig 16042 bp, 11 predicted proteins | sample MGYA00242804_ERZ504808 | MGnify/ENA primary metagenome ERZ504808 (study PRJEB26092, sample SAMD00036375) | human gut metagenome | host: Homo sapiens | study: EMG produced TPA metagenomics assembly of...
ATTAAGAAATCGATGTCGGTGTCGTAGTAGCAGGCCTTGAGAATCTTCTCGAAGTCGGCACGCCTTGGTCTCACGGCGGGTTCGTCGGGCGTGCAGGCGTCGGTCTCGGCGTTCGCGGCGATCTCGGGCAGCTTGGCGAGGAACTCCTCCTCGGAAACCATCTGCGGGTTCTCGGCGTCGACCTTCACGCCACCATTCGCGTAATCCTTGATGGACTGCGGAATGTTGAGCTGGTCGTTGAGGTCGCGAATCTTCTGGACGAGCGCGGCGATGAGCTCCTCGTTGGTCTCGCCGGGAAGGTGCAGGATCTCCTTGGCCACGTAAGCATAACGCTCGGCAGCACGGGGATCCTTGGAGTTCCACTGGATGACCTTGCCCAGGTACATGGCGTTAGCAGCACCGTGGATGATGTGGCCGTTCTCGAAGGCAGCACCGGTCTTGTGAGCCATGGAGTGAACGATGCCGAGCAGGCCCGAGGAGAAGGCGATACCGGCGATGCACTGAGCCTCGTGCATGTGCTGACGGGCCTCATGGTCGCCAGCATAGGACTTGGGCAGCCACTCGACGATCTCGCGGATGCCGTGCAGAGCGTTGGCGTCGGTGAACATGGAAGCGCAGGTGGAAACGTAGGCCTCCATGCAGTGGGTCAGAGCGTCCATGCCGGTGTGAGCGCACAGCTTGGCGGGCATGGTGTAGGTGAGCTCGGGGTCGACGATGGCGACATCAGGGGTGATGTTGAAGTCGGCCAGCGGGTACTTGATGCCCTTGGCATAGTCGGTAATGACGGAGAAGGCAGTGACCTCGGTAGCGGTACCGGAGGTAGAGGAGATGGCGCAGAAGTGAGCCTTCTGACGCAGCTCGGGGAAGCTGAACGGCTGGATGATGTTATCGAAGGACTCCTCGGGATACTCGTAGAAGACCCACATGGCCTTAGCGGCATCGATGGGCGAGCCGCCGCCGATGGCGATAATCCAGTCGGGCTCGAACTCGCGCATGGCCTCGGCGCCCTTCATGACCGTCTCGATGGACGGATCGGACTCGACGCCCTCGAACAGCTTGACCTCCATGCCGGCCTCTTTGAGGTCGGCCTCAACGTCCTGCAGGAACCCGCCGCGGCGCATAGAGCTGCCGCCAGAAACGATGATGGCCTTCTTGCCCTTGAGGTTCTTCACCTCGTGGCGAGCGCCCTCACCAAAGTACAGATCGCGAGGATTGGTAAAACGTCCCATACTGTGCCTCCTAAACAAGCCCCTCTTAGACTTGCGTATATAACGGAGCACCCAATTGGCTCCGTTAGGACCGTTTTGCGCGTTGCCGGCGATGACAATGCGCGATGTCTAAACGTCTCAACGCTCAGACAAACACTATTCTACCGTTCTGGTTGGTCAGTTATTCACCTAAAGCCGACAATGATGAAACGTTTTTTCTATCCCTGAAGACCCTTGTGGGGCATTCATACTCCCAAGCTGGGCAAACGTTTTATCAAGGTTGACCACATATCCCGGGCAGGACTGTGGCCCTCCAAAATGTGCCCCGTTCGCCGCCAAAAATCGACCGTTTGCGGCACCGTGATACCACTCAGTCGTCCAAGGTGCCGACATTTGTGCGACATCCGTCTTCGTGGTGCAAAGGTGCATGTCCAAGTGCGGCACCCCCGGTGTGCCACATGCGGGTAAACTAGAACCTTATATAGAGACATTTGAACCCTAACCGCAGCAAAGGAGGCCCCATGGCATTCGATCCCATTCAAGAGGATTGCCATCGCCTCGTTCTTGAGGCCTTGCGCCGCGACAATATCCCGCTCACCGACGGTGCCGCCGTAGAGCGTCTGATGGAACAATTCACCCGCGACCCCGCGCCGCTCATCGTGCACGACCGCGACCGCGCCGGGCACCTCATTGCCAAGGTGGTCGAGGCTGTCGACTACCGCATTCCCTTTATCCCTGACGATACCCAGGCAGAGCAAGAAGAGGCCGCTGCCGAGAACATGCTTCGCGAGGCAGCCGCGCTCGACCCCACCAACTGGGATGCCCAGCGCATGCTGATCGCCCTCACCGCCAACTCCAACGAGGAGTACGTACAGTACTTGGTATCCAAGCGCGATGAAGTCGAGCACGACCTGGCACTCAAGATCGCCTCGGCGCAGGACCCCTACGAGCGCGAGGCCGCAGGCGACCTTATGCGCCGCCCCTACCTGCGCTGGCTTGCCGCCCTTGCGTCGCGCGCCCTCATTAGCGGCCGCTATCGCATGTCGCTCGAAGCCGCAAACCGCAGCCTCGACTTTGCCCCCAACGATCCGGCCGGCGTCCGTCACACCGCGATGCTCGCCATGGCGAAGCTCGAATACCCCGCCGAGGAGCTCAAGCGCTTTCGCTCTGCCCACTCCGTCCCCTATCTCACCAACACGCCGCTACGCCGTCGTCCCAAGGACGCGGAGCGCGACTTGGACCCATGGACGCTCATCGCGCTGATGAGCGCTGCCTGGCGCGAGCTGGACTACGAGGGTGCCGAGCACTACTTGCGCATCCTTGCACGCTCGTGCCCACACGCAGCCGAGGCGCTCTATTTCCAAACCGAGTTTCCCGATGGCGTCTATGCCCGCGTCAACGTGGGCGTGGGCTCCACCGACGAGCTTGTCCTTGCGCTGTCCGAGGCGACGCCGGTACTGCAAGAGGGCTTGGGCGCCCCCGACAACGCCAGCTTTGCCGCCTGGGTCGCCACCAACGATATCGTGCGTTCCCAGATTGACGAGCGCATCCTGCGGGCGGCCGAGCAGGGCCTGCCGTTTAAGGGAGGAGACCTCTAATGGATCCGAGCGTCTACATCCCCGCCTACCTGGAGCGCGCCTACCTTGCGTCGCACCCCGAACTCACCGATGCAGCACGCGAGCTTGTCCATAACGACGTGAGCGTCAACCCTCATAAGTATGCGCAGACCGAGCATGCCCAGGCACTGCTGTCCTATGCAGGCGTCCACCGCCACCTGCTCGACGAGCTCCATCGTATCGAGGACATGGGCAGCGACGAGGAGTTTGAACAGACGCGCAACCACCTGTTCGACGATACGCGCGATGAGCTGCTCAAGATCGTCCGCGTCGACGCGCTGGCCGTCGATGCCCAGCTGCTCGCCATCATTTTGGCGGACACGCCCGTCGACGCCTGTCTAGGCGACTTGATGAAGCTCGAGGCGACCACGGCCGATTACTTGCAGCAAAGCGTGCCCGGGTTCGACATGGAGGCCCCGCACTACTGGGCCAACAAGGTTTTGACGGACGGCGTGACGGCGGCCGATCTCACCGTAAGCGAGCCGGCTCTTATCGGGTGGCTCCACACGCTCGAGGCCATCTCGCAGCTGTGCATGGCGAGCGCTCGCTACCGTGCTGCCGCCAACTATTCTCGCCGCGTTCTTAAGGCGGAAGGCTATCCCACCCGAGCTGCAGGCACCGTGCTACTCGCCCTCGCTCGCCTGGAAGACGAGGACGGCTTTTTTTGCCCTGGCCCACCAGCTCGAGGAGCAGATGGGGGCCGATGCCCTCGAGAGCTCCCCCTGGTACCTACTCGCCCGCACGATCCTGTTGTTCAAAACGAACAAGATGCGCCCGGCGACACGCGCGCTGCGCGAGTTTGCCAACCGCTGCGAGGGCGGCGCGTTCTTCTTGCTGAACCCCATGTACCAGACGCCGTACCTTCCCTGCCGGCCCGAGCCACGCGATCCCTGGGATCTTTCGCACCAGGCCGTTTGGGAAGCGGACGGCATTATCTCGGATACCCCCGACTTTGCCCCCTGGGCCAATGCCTGCGAAGACGTATCGCAGCTTGCCCAGGAATTTGCGCGCCGTTACGGCTTTTAACGGCGCAAACGCCACGACCATGTCATTCACGTTAGGAACGGCTTCATGAACTTCCGCTCATCTCTCGCCTGCACCTCGAGCGATATCGCCCGCTGGGGGCTGCGCTCCGTCCTTAAGCGCCAGGGCGGCGTACTCCCCGGCCGCATCGCCATGAAGATCGACCCCGAGCTGCTAAGCGACCTCGCGGGCCTTGTCGACCGCAGTGTGGTGATCACCGGCACCAACGGCAAGACCACCACCTCCAACCTCATCGCCGATGCCGTTGCCGCCAGCGGCGCCACCGTGGTATGCAACCGTGCCGGAAACAACATGGAGCCGGGCGTGGTTGGTGCCCTGCTCGAGGCGCGTGGCAACCTTAAGCGAACCGCCAGCAGCAAGCGCGTAGGCGTCTTTGAGTGCGACGAGCTCTACACGGTGCGCGTCCTGCCCAAGCTCAAGCCGACCTACTTTGTGCTGCTCAACCTGTTCCGCGACCAGCTGGACCGCTACGGCGAGATCGACCACACCCAGGACGTCATCGCCCACGCGCTGGAGCTTTCGCCGACAACGACGCTCATCTATAACGCCGACGACCGCTGTGTGCGCGATCGCCGTGCGCGTTCCCAATGCAAGCATCGCCTTTGGTCATCGACCGGCGGCCACCGACACCGAGTCTGACCGCCATTAGCGACTCGCGCTTTTGCTCGCAGTGCAACACCCCGTTGGAGTACGACTACGTGCAATACGGCCAGCTCGGTGCCTACCATTGCCCCTCGTGCGGTTGGGCACGCCCTGCGCTTGTCCGTCGCGTGACGGGCGTGGAGCTCGGCTGCGACGGCTACGATTTTGACCTGGTCTTTGGACCCGACGCCGACGCACCCGCAACGCACATCGCCACGCGCTACAACGGCCTGTACATGGTCTATAACGTTGCCGCCGCCTTCTTTGCGGCGCGCGAGTTGGGCGTGGACGCGGCACATCTGCAGCCCACGCTCGATGCCTACGTCCCCGCCGGCGGACGCATGGGCCGTTGGGATATCGCCGGCCGAACCGTCGAGGCCAACCTGGCCAAGAATCCCGTGGGCTTCGATCGCCAGATCCAGTCCATCAAGACGGCAGGCGGCAGACTCTGCGCCTTCTTCCTCAACGACAACGATGCCGACGGCCACGATGTCTCCTGGATCTACGACGTCGACTTCGAGCGCATCGCCGACACACCGGGCCTTGTCGCCTTTGCCGGCGGCACGCGTGCGCACGATATGCAGGTGCGTCTCAAGTACGCCGGCATCGACGCCGCCATCATCTCGAATATCGAGCAAGCAATCGGTGCCGTGGCGGACGAGGAGGCTGGCGATACTTTCTACGCCGTCGCCAACTACACGGCCTTCCCGCCACTGGTCAAGGAGCTCGACGATCTTAAGGGCACCGATGCAAGCTCGGTCGCCTCCTGCGCCGTAACACGCGCCAATGGCAGCGCTGTCCCCACCGATATTGCGCCGGTCGAGCTCTCGCGCCCGCTGCGCATCGTCTACCTGTATCCCGATGCTCTCAACCTCTATGGCGACGGCGGCAACGTCATTGTCCTCGAGCGCCGCTGCTCCTGGCGCGGCATTCCCGTGCGTGTAGACGAGGTCCGTATGGGCGAAACGCTTGATTTGACCGATGCCGATATCGTCATGATGGGTGGCGGCTCCGACCGCGACCAGCTAGCCGTGGCACACGAGCTGCTCGCCCAAAAAGACAAGGTCGCGGCCTATGTTGAGGATGGCGGCTCGCTGCTCGCTATCTGCGGCAGCTATCAGCTGCTCGGCCGTTCGTACTATATGGGCGAGGATCGCATCGAGGGCCTGGGCGTCGTTGCTGCTGAAACCGTGCGCGGCTCCGACCGCCTGATCGGCAACGTCGCCGTCAAGACCGACCTGTCACCCGAGCCCTTTGTGGGATTTGAGAACCACGGTGGCCGCACGCTTTTGGACGCCGAGGCCACGCCGCTCGGAACGTCCGTCGTCACGGGCACCGGTAACAACGGCGACGACGGCTTTGAGGGTCTGATCTACAAGGGCGTCATCGGCACGTACCTACACGGACCGGCACTGCCCAAGAACCCCGAGCTCGCCGACTGGCTCATCGCCCACGCTCTCGAGCGCCGCGGCGATGCACGGGCCACCGCTCTGCTGCCGCTCAAGCCCCTCGACGACACTTACGAGCACGCCGCCCACGACGCCGCGATGAAGCTCCTCCTCTAACGCCCCGCCACCACAAAGGGGACAGGCACCTTTGTGGTGGTTTTGACCTGCCACGGCAGTTTGTCTCAATCTGTAACATCTAGACCGTTAAAAGTCGTCTTACTGTTACAGATTGAGATATTCGTCCCGACGCCCGCCGTTTGTCTCGATCTGTAACAGATAGAGCCGATTTGCCCGCCCAGATGTTACAGATTGAGATATTTGAAAATCAGGATAGGGAGCCAGCTCCTGTGTGGTGGTTTTCCAGTTTGCCAACGATATACGCGCCGGCAAAAAAGTCTGCTATACTCTTTCCCGCTGTCCCCATCGTCTAGCGGCCAAGGACGCCACCCTTTCAAGGTGGATATCGCGGGTTCGAATCCCGCTGGGGGCACCACAGAATCTGAGAAGCCCGTTGCCAATTCGGTAGCGGGCTTTTTGCTACCCATGCGCCGGGATTCGAACCCGACAGGGTGCGGAGCTGAGGAAACGCGCAAGCGTTTTCCAGCGCAGCACGCAAGGAGTGAAGCGACGCAGCGAATGCGGGCGGCGCCAGCCGCACGCGGACATCCCGCTGGGGGCACCAACTTTAAAATGTTCGAACCCGCCGGATGTAAGGTCCGACGGGTTCGTTCTTTTTGCCGTTATAAGACGAAAAGTACTCAATGCCCTTGCGCTAGATAAACAGCTCGCACTCCTTCCGTTCGGCACAGGCTTTGCTCAACATCTTGGTAGCCGCAGAGAGCATGATGGGGTTTACCGCGCGGGCGGCATGCGGACACACGGCGACACAGCGCATGCAAGAGATGCAGGTCTTTTTGTCCACCCGCTTGGGATCGTCTTTATCGATAGCGCCAACAGGGCACGCTGCGGCACAAGCCCCGCAAGCGGTGCACTCTTTTGTGGCCTTGGGCACCATACCGGCGCCCCCCGGCCTTCTTATAGGGACGATTGCCCGGAATAGCCGGCTCAGAAGCATCTCCTGCAGATATCTTTTGCTGAATCTGATCCGCAAACCCAATGAGCTGCGCCGCGTCCTGCGCATCTGGCCGACCGGCTGCAAACTGGCGAACAATAGAATGCTCGGCGATGGCAGAAACCGCCGCGATCACCCGAAAGCCCGCGCCCTTTGCCGCATCCTCAAGCTCGACCAGCGTGTCCTCATACGCGCGGTTTCCGTAAACACAAACCAGAACCGCCTGCGCACCGTTTCCCCGCATCATACCCAAGCGCTCCGCAGCCACAGCCGGGACTCGCCCGCCATACGAGGGCACCGCGATCACGGCTACATCCTCTTTTGTCATCGCAACCGTGCGAAAACCAAGCCCGCTATCGGTCAGATCTACAGCAACGGTTTCCCCTTCCAACGCATTGGCAATGTAGCCAGACGCCCTTTCCGTTCCGCCGGTCGGGCTAAACACGATATCGAATACCCTCATCGGATCATCCTCCCCTTTATGAACAAACGCCCGAAACGTCCGCATGCCAAAACAGGTTACAACTTTTAAAATGCCCCGCGCGAAACGCTCGCTCGGCTGCAAGTTCAAAGCAGGTCAAAGCGGCAAAAAAGAAGGGGCCTCACACAGGCGAGACCCCTTCACACGCAAAATCAAACGTGTCTGTTACACATAGAACAGAATGTCGTCGTAGGTCGGGACCGGCCAGTAGTCGGCGGCCACGATCTCCTCCATGGCATCCACGGCGGCGCGCAGCGTATCCATAGCGGGAACGACCTCGTGTGCATACACGTTGGCCTGCTCCTGACCATCGAGGGCTTCGGCCTTCTGATGCACGGCGTCGAGCGCCTTGATGGAGTCGTTGATGGTGGTGATACCGTTGCAGAGCTTGTTGAGCGTGTTCTGCTCGCACTGCATGGCGGCCTCGGCACCGGCGGCACGAATAGTCTCAAGGCCCTTAGCGACCTTGGTGGCATAGGCGGTAATGACCGGGCGATAGGTACGACGCGCCTCGCGAACCATCGTGGTAGCCTCGATGTTCATGAGCTTGTTGTACTTCTCGAGCTTGCAATCGTAGCGGCACTGAGCCTCGGCCTTGGTCAGGACACCCGTCTCCTCAAAGAGCGCAATGGCCTTTTCGGAAACAAAGGCGGGCAGGGCGTCGGCCGTGGTCTTGTTGTTGGCAAGGCCGCGCTTCTCGGCCTCGACGGGCCACTCGTCGGAGTAGCCATCGCCGGAGAAGAGGATGCGCTGGTGGTCGGTCAGGACCTTCTTGCAGTACTCGAGCGCAGCGTCCTGGAAGTCATCCTCGGGCGTACCCTCAAGCGCGTCGGCGAAGGACTTGAGCGACTTGGCCACGGCGGCATCGAGCACCAGGTTGGAGTCGGAGACGTTCTGCTCGGAGCCGCAGGCACGGAACTCGAACTTGTTACCGGTGAAGGCAAACGGGGAGGTGCGGTTGCGGTCGGTGTTGTCCTGCATCAGCTTGGGCAGGGTATCGGCGCCCAGGTCGAGCACGCCGCGCGTGGCATGGACGGAAGCCTTGCCATCGATGATCTTCTCGACGACCTCGGTAAGCTGGTCGCCCAGGAAGATGGACATAATCGCCGGAGGAGCCTCGTTGGCGCCCAGACGATGGTCGTTGCCGGCCGAGGCAACGGAGGCACGCAGGAGCTCCTGATAGTTATCGACGGCCTCGATCACCGCGGTGAGGAAGACGATGAACTGCAGGTTGTCGAGCGGGGTGTCGCCCGGATCGAGCAGATTCTCGGACTCGGTGCCAAGCGACCAGTTGTTGTGCTTGCCCGAACCGTTGATGCCCTCGAAGGGCTTCTCGTGCAGCAGGCAGACCAAGTCGTGGCGGGAGGCGATGAGCTTCATTTTCTCCATCATGACCAGATTCTGGTCGATGGCCTCGTTGACCTCGCCATAGACCGGGGCGAGCTCATGCTGGCAGGGAGCAACCTCGTTGTGCTTGGTCTTGGCGGGAATGCCAAGCGCCCACAGTTCATCGTCCAAATCCTTCATATAGGCCGAGACAGTGGGGCGGATAGCGCCAAAGTAGTGCTCCTCGAGCTCCTGGCCCTTGCAGGGAGCAGCACCAAAGAGGGTGCGGCCGGTGATGACCAGGTCCTTGCGCTTGCGGTAGGCGTCCTTCTTGATCAGGAAGTACTCCTGCTCGTCGCCCACGGAAGGAACGACCTTCTTGGGGGTCTTGCCAAACAGCGCCAAAACGCGCTTAGACTCACGCGAGAGCGCAGTCATGGAGCGCAGCAGCGGGGTCTTCTTGTCCAGGGCCTCGCCCGTGTAGGAGCAGAAAGCCGTGGGGGATGCACAGGACATCGTCCTTGATAAAGGCGGGGCTAGTGGGGTCCCAAGCGGTGTAGCCACGGGCCTCGAAGGTAGCACGCAGACCGCCGTTGGGGAAGCTCGAGGCATCGGGCTCGCCCTGGATGAGGTTCTTGCCCGTAAACTTGGTAATGGCGGTGCCGTCGTGGTTGGGCTCCAGGAAGCTGTCGTGCTTCTCGGAAGTAATGCCCGAAAGCGGCTGGAACCAGTGCGCGTAGTGCGTCGCGCCCTTGGAGATGGCCCAGACCTTCATGGCATGGGCGACGGCGTTGGCCACATCCAGGTCGAGCGGCTCACCGCCCTCGAGGGTTGCAGCAAGGCGCTTCCAAATGTCCTTGGGGAGGTAGTCCTTCATGACTTCCTCAGAGAACACCATGGTCCCGAAGCGGTCAGTAAGTTCGGCCATACGGAACTCCCTTCGTATCGGCACCGCGTGAGAAGCGGTGTTGATTACTAACGAACGAGTCATAGCTTAGACTCGCCGTGTTTCCGCGACATTACCGTTATGTTGCTGTCGCGAAACCAATCATTGAGGTTACCCTATCGAGGCGGCGTTGCCACCCTCAACAGCCAATCAACTGCATAAATTGCAGACCTCTCCCCATGGTTTAAGGGTAGTCAATGTAGAATGGGGCTTTATTAACTGGTATTTCGCATCAGATACCATTCAATATAGCCCCATCCTACATTGACCGCCCTGTTATAGGAAATGCCGATAGCGAAGCATTTTCGATTGGTATCACCAAATCGCGAGAGAAATTCCGTCTTGGCGCAGTGGTGCTGTAGAATCCTTGCAACAAAACATCGCACCTAGGCATCTAAAGGAGCACGATATGCGCGTCGACGAGGTTTTTAAGCAGGCAGCATCCCGGGGCACCGCGCCCGTTTCGTTTGAGATGTTCCCGCCCAAGGGCGAGCTGACCCTCGATACGGCTCGCAAAGTGGCAGGCAATCTGTGCAAGCTTTCGCCGAGCTTTGTCTCGGTCACCTGTTCGGCCGGCGGCTCGGGTAACGGTGCCACCACCGCCCCCATCGCGCATATGATTACGAGCGAATTCGATACGCCCTCGGTAGCGCACCTCACCTGCGTGGGCCGCACGCATGCCGATATCGCCGCCAAGATTGACGAGTATCGCTCGGCCGGTGTGGAAAACGTGCTAGCCCTGCGCGGCGATCTTCCCGCCGGCGCAACCGAGGACGACAAGCCCGCCTCGGACTACGCCTACGCCCGCGACCTCATCCCGGAGCTCGTCGATGCCGGCTTTTGCGTGGGCGCCGCAGCCTACCCCGAGGGCCACATTGCCTGTGAGGATCTCAACCTCTCGGTCGAATACCTCAAGCAAAAACAGGACGCCGGCGCGAGCTTCTTTGTGACGCAGCTCTTTTTTTGACAACGAGTGCTTCTACCGCTTTCGCGAGCTTGCCGACAAGGCCGGTATCACCGTGCCCATTACCGCGGGCATCATGCCGTTTATGGGCAAGTCACAGATCAGCCGCATGGTCTTTATGTGCGGCGCGTCGCTGCCCTCCCCCGTCATCAAGATTCTCGCCAAGTACGAGAACGACCCCCGAGAGCCTGCAGGCAGCCGGTGTAGATTATGCCGCCCGTCAGCTTTGCGACCTCAAGGAGCACGGCGCCGACGGCCTGCACCTGTACACTATGAATCGTCCTGCGATCGCCGCAACCATTATGGAGCGCCTGGGGTAATGGAAAAACCGCACATCGATACAGCTTTTGGTGAAGTGCCGGCCGACCTTGCGTCGCCGGCGCTCTACCGTATCGATGCTGCCCATCGCCCCCGAGTCGACCGTGCCGAAATGCTGCGCTACCTGGGCTACGGCGGTCAGCAGATTGAGCCCGAGCTGTCGCAGCGTATTGAGCTTGTCGTTGAGCGTTTGGAACTGGACATTGAGCCCCGTGGCGTGCGACGCGTGTTTGCCGTCGATGCCACGGGCGTCGACGAGCAGGGCGAGCCTTGCATCCGCCTGGTCGGCACCAACGTTGAGCTGCGCGGCCGCGATATCTATCGCCACCTCAAAGACGCCCGCTTTGCCGCACTCATGGCATGCACCCTCGGCATGGACGCCGAGCGTCGCCTGCGAACCACGGGAGCCCAGCAGCCCCTAGAGGGAGCCGTGCTCGACGCCGCATGCTCTGCCTATGTAGAAGCCGCCGTCGAGCAGATGGACCAACAGGTCAAGGCTGCGGCCGCCGCACACGGACTCGCCGGTAACTGGCGCTTCAGCCCCGGCTACGGCGACTGCCCGCTTACGGCCCAGCACTCAATCGTGGCTGCGCTCAACGCCACGCGGCTCATCGGGCTTACCGTCACGCCGACCAGCCTGCTCATGCCCACCAAGAGCGTGACCGCGGTGATCGGTCTGTTTGATGGCAAGGTCCGCGACGCCCAGAGCCGCCCCACCTGCAATATCTGCCGCATGCGCGAGCACTGCCGTTTCCGCGCCGCCCACACCACCTGCTATTCCAGCCATTAGGAGCCCTCGATGTTTACTCCGCTTATCACCCATGATTCCGACGGTACCGCGCTGGCAGCGCCCGTCAATACTGCGCGTTGTAACGGCGCCACGTACAAGACGCGCACGATCGGCGACCTTCGCATTAAGGACGATCGCCTGCGCGCCGCCATCGAGGGCACGGGGCACCTGCTGTTCGATGGCGGCATGGGCACCATGCTGCAGGCGGCCGGCATGAAGGCCGGCGCCCTGCCCGAGCTGCTCAACTTTGAGGAGCCCCAGGTTATCACTGATATTCAGCGTCAGTACGTCGAGGCTGGCTGCGACGTAATCACCGCCAACACCTTTGGTGCCAACGCCCACAAGCTCGACGGTGCCGCCACCGTGGCAGATGTCTTTGCCGCCGCCGTCGCCTGCGCCCGCGCGGCCGGCGCCCACTACGTCGCCGGCGATATCGGTCCCATCGGCGCGCTGCTTCGCCCCTTGGGCACCCTGAGCTTCGACGAGGCCTATGACCTCTTTGCCGAGGAAGTGCGTGCCGGCGTCGATGCGGGTGTGGACCTCTTTATTATCGAGACCATGACTGACCTTGCCGAGATCAAGGCGGCGGTCCTCGCCTGCCGCGAGAACTCCGACCTGCCCGTCTTTGCCACCATGACCTTTGAGGAAGACGGCCGTACCTTCCTGGGAACGAGCCCCGAGGTCGCCGCCATCACCCTCGACGCCATCGGCGCCGACGTCCTGGGCATCAACTGCAGCCAGGGACCGGCCGAACTCAGAGGGCTCGCCGCACGCATGCTCACCGTTACGGACAAGCCCGTTATGGTGCAGGCCAATGCGGGACTGCCCCGCGTGGACGATGACGGCAATACCGTCTTTGACATCCAGGCACCCGAATACGCCGAGGCCGTCGCCGGCATGATTGAGGACGGCGTGAGCGTCGTGGGTGGCTGCTGTGGCACCACGCCCACGCACATGGCGGCACTTCGCACCCTCATCGACAACCACACGCCCAGCCCACGTCACCGCAAGCCCAGTATGTCGGTCACGAGCGCCCAGACGGTCGTGGACCTTCCCTGTGACGGCCACAAGATCGCCGTCATCGGCGAGCGCATCAATCCCACCGGCAAAAAGCGCCTGCAACAGGCCCTGCGCGACGGCGACCTAGACTACGTCGTGAGCCAGGGCATCAGCCAGCAGGAACAGGGCGCCGACATCCTGGACGTCAACGTAGGCCTGCCCGAGATCGACGAGGTCAAGATCATCCAGCAGGCGACCGAGCAGCTCCAGGGCTCCACGCTGCTGCCGCTGCAGATCGACTCCACCGACCCCGCAGCCGTCGAGGCAGCCGTGCGCCGCTACGCCGGCAAGCCCATCATCAACTCGGTCAATGGCAAACAGCAGATCATGGATGAGATCTTCCCGCTAGTCGCCCACTACGGCACCAACGTCGTCGGCCTCACACTCGACGAAGGCGGCATCCCCGATACTGCCGAGGCTCGCTTCGCCATCGCCGAGCGCATCGTGGCCGAGGCTGCCCGTTACGGCATCGGACCGGACCGCATCCTCATCGACTGCCTGGTCATGACCGCCTCGACCAACCAGCGCCAGGCCGAACAGATCCTGCGCGCCATGTCCCTGTGCAAGGAACGCCTGGGCGTCAAGTGCGCGCTCGGCGTGTCGAACATCAGCTTTGGCCTGCCTGCCCGCCCGCTGCTGGGCTCGGTCTTTTTGGCCGCCGCCTTTGGCGCGGGCCTCGATGCCCCCATCATGAACCCGGGCTCCAAGCGCTTTATGGATACCGTCTACAGCTATCGCGTCCTGAGCGTTGAGGACGAGGGCTCGACCGGATACATCGAACGCTACGCCGGCTGGACCGATCCGTACAAGATCGCCGCGAACCCGGCGGCGGCTCAGGTAGTATCGACCGACACCGCGCCCGCTGCTGGCACCGCCGGCACTGACAGCAACGACGACCCGATTCGTCGCATGGTCGTCTCGGGCCGCAAAGGCGAGATCGCGGCCGAGACCGAGCGCCTGCTGGCAGATCACGACGCCATGGACCTCATCAACAATCACTTTATCCCCGCCCTCGACGAGGTTGGCATCCTCTTTGACCAGGGCAAGTTCTTCTTGCCGCAGCTTATGGCCTCGGCCGAGGCCGCGCGCGTGGGTTTTGACACCATCAAGCGCCTGATGCCCGCCGGCGAGATTGCCGACAAGGGCAAGATCTGCGTGGCCACCGTCAAGGGCGACATCCACGACATTGGCAAGAATATCGTCAAGATGCTGCTCGATAACTACGGCTACACCGTCTTTGATCTGGGTCGCGACGTCGACCCGCAGGAGGTGCTCAAGACCGTCAAGGAACGCGACATTAAGCTCGTCGGCCTCTCGGCGCTTATGACTACCACGGTCGTCGCCATGGAGGAGACCATCAAGCTGCTTCATGCCGAGGTGCCAGGCGTCAAGATCATCGTAGGCGGTGCCGTGCTCACCCCCGAATACGCCAAGCAGATCGGCGCTGACTACTACGCCAAGGACGCCGCCGAAAGCGCGCGCATCGCCGAAGAGGTCTTTGGACAGTAACACAACGGAAACAACCGAGCACCAAAACGTGCCGCACGCGCCACGAGACGCGTGCGGCACGTTAGAATAGACAAGACTATGCTCGTTTTGGCAGATAGGAGTGCAAGGATGGCGATCACGCCCGCAGAAATCGCGGAAACCCGCGGCATGGTCGAGGAGCAGAACCTCGACATCAGGACCATCACCATGGGTGTTTCGCTCATGGGTTGCGGTGACGAGAACCTCGACCGCATGTGCACGAAGATCTACGACCACGTGACGCACACGGCTGAGCACCTGGTCGAGACCGCCGAGAACCTCGAGCGCGAGTACGGTATCCCCATCGTCAACAAGCGCGTTTCTGTCACCCCGGTGGCACAGATCGCCGCGTGCTGCAAGGATGAGGACCTCACCCCCATCGCGCATGCCCTCGACCGCGCGGCCGAGACGCTCGGCATCGATTACCTGGGCGGTTTCTCCGCACTCGTCCAGAAGGGCATCGGCGACGCCGACCGCCGCGTCATCCAGTCCATCCCCCAGGCGCTTGCCACCACCAGCCGCGTCTGCTCCAGCGTCAACGTCGCCAGCCTGCGTGCCGGCATCAACATGGACGCCGTGCTCATGGCGGCTCAGACCATCATCGATGCCGCCAAGCTTACGGCAGACGAGGATTCCGTTGGCGCCTCCAAGTTTGTCTGCTTTGCCAACATGGTCGAGGACTCCCCGTTTATGGCGGGCGCCGTCCACGGCGGTGGCGAGGCCGACGCCGTCATCAACGTAGGCGTCTCGGGCCCCGGCGTTATGGCGGCAGCCCTGGAGACGCTGCCCGATTCCGCATCGATGATGGAAGTCGCCGAGAAGATTAAGCAGACCGCCTTTAAGATCACCCGTGCCGGCGAGCTCATGAGCCGCGAGGCCGCCCGTCGCCTGGGTGTCGAGAAGGGCATTGTCGACCTGTCGCTGGCTCCCACGCCCGCCATCGGCGACTCCGTCGCGCGTATCCTCGAGATCATCGGCGTGGGCACCTGCGGTGGCCCCGGCACGACCTGCGCGCTCGCCATGCTCAACGATGCCGTCAAGAAGGGCGGCGTCATGGCCAGCTCCAGCGTGGGCGGTCTCTCGGGCGCCTTTATCCCCGTGTCCGAGGACGCCGGCATGATTGCTGCCGTCGAGGCCGGCGCACTTTCGCTCGAGAAGCTCGAGGCCATGACCTGCGTGTGCTCCGTTGGCCTGGACATGATCGCCATCCCCGGCGACACCCCAGTCGAGACCATCGCCGGCATCATCGCCGACGAGATGGCCATCGGCGTCATCAACAACAAGACCACGGCCGTGCGCGTGATTCCCGCTATCGGCAAGGGTGTGGGCGACTGCGTTGAGTACGGCGGTCTGTTCGGCCGTGCGCCCATCATGCCGGTGAACCCCAACGCCGGCACCGTGCTTGCACACCGTGGTGGACGCTTCCCGGCACCGCTGAACTCGCTGAAGAACTAGCTGAGGGGGACTGGCGAGGAGCCCCGGGGGAGGGCAAATATATAAGGTCGCCTGCTCGGACAGTCCTGACTCGCACGGAGAGCACATTAAGTAGCTCTCCGGCTCGTGCGGAACTCGCGATCGACCTTATATATTTGTCCCTCCCC
>ENA-OQKS01000272-OQKS01000272.1-human-gut-metagenome-genome-assembly--contig:-NODE-272-length-16039-cov-2.951735_pt1 | contig 16039 bp, 11 predicted proteins | sample MGYA00242804_ERZ504808 | MGnify/ENA primary metagenome ERZ504808 (study PRJEB26092, sample SAMD00036375) | human gut metagenome | host: Homo sapiens | study: EMG produced TPA metagenomics assembly of...
AACCCAGTTCGCCAACGGCGACATTCTGAAGCGTACTCCGGAAGAGTGGAAGAAGCAGATCGAATACATCAAGATCTTCTTCGACTCTCTGAAGAAGAATGACCAGAACGGCACTTCCGGCACTACAGACACGGACTCTCAGGAAGCCTCCAAGCCTTCCGAGTCCGAATCTCAGGAAACCACCAAGCCGAGCGATGATGACATCATGCCGTTGAACGAAGGCGAAGCATCTGAGAGCGATCAAGCTGCACAGGCAGTTGAAGAAGCCGGCAAGACCGACGAAGTGGCCGCTGACGTGGCTACCATGCAGCAGCTGCTGGAGGACATGGGCGCTGATCTCAACTCCAAGCAGACCGACGTGGTCTCCCCTGACGGTGTCGCTCCGCAGGCCGCTGAAACCTACACGCTCGACGATCGTTACCAGTTCCTCGCATCCCTGCAGCGGCTGCTCGACCTGTACAACAAGAACAAGCAGTATCTGCCGGAATTCATTACCAACGAGCTCGACAAGTGGCTTACCGAAGAGAATCTGGAGAACTTCATCGACTTCGTGGGCGTGCTCAGCTACCTGCATTACTCCAACGATGAGACTCGTGGCTTTGACCTGATCGTCTCCTCCGATGGCACGAACTTCCAGACCATCAGCCGTAACGGTTTCGGAGATAACAACAACCACGGTCTACGCGTGTTCGCCGTCACCGATTCCGGTCTGGCAATTGGCACCGCAAACCCGTACCATGGCACTCAGGTGTGGCTGCTGAATGATGGTGAAATCAAGAATGCTGAGCTGACGAATGGCGATGCATTCGACTACGACAAGTATGATAGCGATAAGAAGAGCGCCAACGCCAACGGTCTGACCGTTGGCATCAACCCCAATGGCAATACCGTGGAAGACGTGCAGTACGACTACCAGTCACTGACCGCCGGCACGGATTACACCGTGGCCGATGACGGTTCCATCGTGTTGAGCAGCGCATTCCTCAATGGTCGCGAAACCGGCAGCACCGGTTCTGTGGTGGTGTTCTACAACCAGGGTGCACGCGTGCGTTTCACTGTGGCCATCAAGGACAGCACTCCGAACGCACCGAAGAAGGATGATGACAAGCAGAATACGAAGCCTGCCGCACACAAGAAGGCAAACACTGCCAACACCGGTTCCAACGTAATCGGCGTTGCTGTGGTGGTCGCTGTTCTGGTTGTCGCAGCAGGGGCATTGTTCGTGTTCAAGCGCAAGCGTTCCTGAATTGCCAGAGCCTGTTCTTAGGACTCATTCCTAAGTTCGTCCGCATATAACAATCCCGTATGATCCGGTTCGCCGGAATCATGCGGGATTTTTTATTTTGCAGGAATCGCCCATCTCACGTCATGTCAAACTGCCATCACAAGCTGATTTCAATGTGCGATATGCAACCATGTGGAAGTTCCGATACGGGACCCATTGAAAATGGCACGCAATCCTACAAATAACAGATTCACCGCAAGCCACAGCAATGCCATACGCAGCGCGGAAGACGCCTGCATCGCATCGCATATCCAACCAATCGCAGCAAGACAGGGTACATATATTGCAGCTGTCGCCGTACACGTCAATGCAAGATAACGGTAATCCCCTGCCCCAATCAGAATGCCATCAACAGCCCACATCCAACCAGCCAACGGCAATGTCACGCCAACAACCACCATACCGACAGTGAGCAAATGCTGGATCTCAATCGACTGAGAAAACAGCGGGGACGCACACCATCCGGCAATCATCAAACCAATACCGATTACCGTTCCTCCGCATAATCCTGCCCTGCCAGCGATTCTCGTCAAACGCATGGCTTCATCCTCTTGACGGGCACCAATCTGCGCGGCAACCAACGTCTGACCGGCAATACCAATGGCATCAAGCATGTTCAACACGAAATTCCAACTGGAATTCACCACCTGATACGCAGCCAACACTTCCACGCCCATATGCGTAGCCAGCACCACATTCGCCACCAGGCATGCACGCAACGCAAGCGTGCGCAAGAACAACACCGCACCATCGCCAGCACTGTTCAACACTCCTGACAAACGCGGCCGTAAACGGGCACCTTCCGCACGAGTCCACAACACAGCAGGAACAATAAGCACTACCGCCATAAACCATTGCGAAATCAGCGTGGCCACTCCAGACCCAAACACACCCCAACCGAATCCGAGAATAAACAGCAGATCCAGCAACGTATTGAGTATCGCACCCAGCGTAGCAGCTACCAACGTGATGCGAACCTTCTGCAGTCCGCGGAAAATACCGTTGGCCGCATACACCAGCAACATGCCGGGAATACCGAACACCACGGCACGCACGTAGTCAACCGCGTTATGCAGCACACTCCCTTGGGCTCCCATGGCCATGCACAACGGGCGTGCAATAACGAACAGCGCCACAGATACCACCACGCCAATGATTCCAGCCAGCCACAGACCATCAACGCCTGCTTCCAAGCCTTCTCTTCGTTTGCCAGCGCCCAAAAGACGCCCCACCTGCGATGTGGTGCTATACGCAAGGAACACACATAGCCCCACTACAGTGAGCACAATGGTTGACCCGACCGACAGACCGGCGAGCGCCTGCCCGCCAATATGTCCGACGATGGCGGTGTCGATGAGCACGAATGCTGGTTCGGCGATAAGTTGCCCGAACGTTGGTATGGCCAGTGTGAGAATGGTGCTGATGGTGGTGTATGATGCGTTGTTTGCGGTATCTGTTTCGTGAGTATTCTGCGAAGTTGATGTGGTCATAATCGTAAGCGTCTGGCGTGTTGGGGACTACATGTGCAGTGTAAGGTCACGTGTTTCACCATTGCCGTTGATTGCTCAGATTATGACTATGCCTGTTTTGCGCTGTTGAGAATGCCGTTGAAGGTTTTCGCTGATTGTCTGCATAAAGGTAGAGGGGCATATAATTCCCGAACCGCTCGTGACGCATAGTCCAAGCTCCTGCGAGACCCATTCGGCCCTATCCAAACCCTAGTGGATTCCCGAATCCGCCTTCGCAGTAATACTTCATGTGACCGTCGAACTTAGCCCCGAACTCGTCAATGGGCTACCGCCTGGTCTCAAGCCCATGAGACACTAGGAACCATGACTACAGTTATCATGCGCACCACTGAAGGCGACATCAAGATCAACCTGTTCGACGACAAGACCCCGGAAACCGTGGCCAACTTCCTCGGCCTCGCCACCGGCGAAAAGGAATGGGCCGACCCATTCACCGGCCAGCCGAGCCACAAGCCGTTCTACGATGGTCTGACCTTCCACCGCATCATCAAGGACTTCATGATCCAGGGCGGCTGCCCGCTGGGCACCGGCACTGGCGGCCCGGGCTACAACTTCGATGATGAAATCGTTCCAGGACTGACCTTCGATCGCCCATACCTGCTGGCCATGGCAAACGCCGGCCTGCGCCGCGGCATGGACGGCAAGATCCACGGCACCAACGGCTCCCAGTTCTTCATCACCACCGTGCCAACCGAATGGCTCAACGGCCATCACACCATTTTCGGCGAAGTCGCGGATGACGAGTCCAAGGCCGTCGTCGACAAGCTCGACTCCGTGGCAACTGACCGTTCCGATGCTCCGCTCGAACCGGTCGGCATCACTTCCATCGAAGTGCTGAAGTAAGTTTCGCATCAACAAGACTTACGGCAAAACAATGAAAAGCCCCTCGCGTGAGGGGCTTTTCATTATCTCCGAGAGAATCTACAGCAGTTCAGATGAGTCTCACGACCGCACTGATCGTGTCAGATTTTGCGTAAACGAGGTTCGGCGGAGTCCTTGGCACCGGTGATACGATACACATCGAACACGCCTTCAATCTTGCGCACTGCGGCAAGCAAAGTATTCAAATGCTGGGGGTCGGCCATTTCGAAGCTGAATTGGCTGGTGGCCACACGATCGGTTCCCGTGGAAATGGAGCCGGAAATAATGTTCACTCCATGGTCGGAAAGCACGCGCGTCACGTCGCTCAGCAGATGCGGGCGATCGAGCGCCTCCACCTGAATCTTGACCATGAACACGCCCTTGGTACTCGTCCACTGCACGTCAACCACACGTTCCGGCTGACGCTTCTGCAAGTCCAGCATGTTCTGGCAGTCCACACGATGCACGGACACGCCCTGATTGCGGGTGATGAAGCCGATGATGTTGTCTCCCGGCACCGGCATGCAACATCGGGCGAGCTTGACCCAAATGTCTCCCACGCCCTTGACGGAAATGCCCAGCGAGCTGGTGGTCTTCTTGGTGCGTTCCACCTGCTTGAGCGGCAGAGCCTCCTGCTCCACCTCCTCATTCACCTCGTCGCTGCCCGCATCACGGACCAGATGCGAGATGACATTCTGCGTGGAAATCTGCCCTTCGCCAATCGCCACGAACACGGCTTCGGCATTGGCGAGATTCAGCTCATCAGCAACACCGACCAACGCCTCGGGAGTCAGCAGAGTCGCAATCGGAAGATTGCGCTTGCGCATGGCTCGTGTCAGCTCGTCACGACCTTCTTCGATGGCCTCGGTACGACGCTCCTTGCTGAACCATTGGCGAATTTTGTTGCGTGCCTTCGGGCTCTTGGTAAAGCTCAACCAGTCACGAGACGGACCAGCCGATTCGGACTTCGACGTAAGCACCTCGACGGTGTCGCCGTTTTCAAGCTTGGTGTCGAGCGGTACCAGACGTCCGTTCACGCGGGCGCCCATGGTACGGTGGCCGACTTCGGTATGCACCGCGTAAGCGAAATCGATCGGTGTCGCCTCGGCAGGCAACGATACGATCTTACCTTTTGGAGTGAACACGTAGACTTCGGCAGCACCCAGATCTTCCTTCAGGGAGCCAAGGAATTCATTGGAATCCGGGGTCTCACTCGTCCAGTCGGCGAGCTGCTGAATCCACTTGAAATTGTCAGCCTCGCTCAGCTCCTGGTTCTCGCCACGTTTACGATCGGACTTATCGGGCGAGCTCAGCGCACGGCCAGCTTGACCGTTCTCCTTGTACTTCCAATGCGCGGCGATACCGAATTCCGCACGGCGATGCATGTCCCACGTACGAATTTGAATCTCGACAGGCTTGCCGCCAGGACCCACCACCGTGGTATGCAGGCTCTGGTACATGTTGAGCTTTGGCATGGCGATGTAATCCTTGAAACGGCCCGGAACGGGGTTCCAACGCGCATGCACCGCACCCAACGCGGCATAGCAATCCTGAATCGTGTCGACGATGATGCGCACACCCACCAAATCGTAGATATTCGCAAAATCATGACCACGTACGATCATCTTCTGATAAATCGAGAAATAGTCCTTCGGACGTCCCGTTACGTACGCCGTAATGTTCTGTTCGTCAAGATCTTCGTTGATCTCCGCGAGAATCTGCTTCAAATACACGTCTCGCTGGCCTGCGCGACGGGCCACCAGCACCACGATCTCGTTGTAGATTTTCGGATAGAGCACTTTGAAGCTGAGCTCTTCCAATTCGGTTTTGATCGCGTTCATGCCGAGACGATTGGCAAGTGGCGCGTACACGTCAAGCGTTTCATGCGCTTTCTTCTGCGCGCTCGGAGTTTTGACGTAACGCCAAGTACGCGCGTTGTGTACACGGTCGGCGAGTTTGACGACCAGCACACGCACGTCGCGGCTCATCGCGACCACCATCTTGCGAATGGTTTCGGCTTGCGCGGAATCGCCGTATTCCATCTTGGAAAGCTTGGTGACGCCATCGACCAAACCGGTCACGGTATCGCCGAACTCGGCGCGGCACTCATCGAGCGTATAGTCGGTGTCCTCAACCGTGTCGTGCAACAGGCCGGCGGCCACAACCAACGGTCCCATGCCGAGATCGGCAAGAATCTGCGCCACGGCCAACGGGTGGATGATGTACGGCTCACCCGATTTGCGCCGTTGCGAAGAATGCTGCTTGACCGCACGCTCATAAGCGCGCTCAAGAATGCTTATGTCCTCATCGGGATGATGGTATTCGCACATCTTCAGGATCGGCTCAAGCGGATCAAGCGGATTCGTGCTGATCTCGCAGCCCAACATTCGGGCAGAATGAACCTCACGCTCAACGTCACCCATCGTCCACCTCCTCGCTCGCAATGCTCCCTATACTACCCGCGCCTCACCGTGCATCCGAGGCATCCGACCGCGTGTTGCAAGGCCAAATACCCCCGAAACCATTGAGATGTCAGCGTTTGCCGATTCCTCTGCGACTAAGCCAGTGCGTTCAGCTCAGGAAGCCACGCCTGTGGAACCAAACCCACGCTCAGCGCGATCCGACCCAGGCAGCGTTTCCGCCTCGATGAACTTCGCTTCGACGTAACGCTGAATAACCAGCTGCGCGATACGGTCTCCCGGATGGAACGTCACGGTGTGTTCCGGATCAAGATTGATCAGCGGCACCTTGATCTCACCACGGTACCCCGCGTCGATGGTTCCCGGCGCATTGAGCACAGTCACACCCTGCTTGACGGCAAGACCGGACCGTGGATGCACCAGAGCCACGTAACCCGCTGGAAGGGCGATCGCCACTCCTGTAGGCACCAGTGCCCGCTGGAACGGCTTCAGCGTGACTTCCTCCGTAGTGCGCAGATCAGCGCCAGCGTCACCGGCATGGGCATAATACAATTCCGCCGGATGGTCAGGATCCAGCGACTTTACCAGAACCTCGACGTTTTCCGGCTCGTTGTATGCCTCGTCGAACGCCATCAGGCAGCGCACTCCTGACACACCGGCTGACCGTCGTCAGTGGTGTAGGCAAGCTGGCTACGGTGCTTCACCAGGAAGCATTCGGAGCAGATGAACTCGTCACCCTGCATAGGAATGACGGTCACCGAGGCGTCCTCATTGCTGAGGTCCGCACCGGGCAGCTCGTAATCTTCGGCGATGGCGTTCTCGTCATCGTCCATATCGTTGGAAGTGTTCTGGGAGCTCTTGCCCAAAGCCTGGAGCGACTCCTCGTCCTCGTCTTTGTTGCGCGGGGAATCATAATCCTGTGCCATCGAGATTCCTTTCGTCATCTATGGTGCTTATGCGCCATAGGATACATGACTTTTACCCCGCATAGGATACACGAATCGAAATACTCGTAAAATCCGACACGTGGGGCACAATGGAATAAACAGAAATTCTTGAAGGAAAGTGGTGTGTTGTGCCTGGGAATTCACTCGAGGAAGCGCGGTTCGATCATGTCAGCGACACCGGTGAACTCGTCTTTGTTTCAGGTGCCGGAAAGTTCGCTGTAAAGATCGACGAAGCGCTTGAAAGAGCCATTTTGGAGGCCAAGCAGATTCGTTCCGAAGTACAGGAGGAACAGAAGACACGCATCCCACCCACCCTGCCGATTTCGCAAATTCAATCGTTGATTCGCGCTGGCGCCGATCCCGCGCGTGTCGCGGAAAGATATTCGTTAAGCGAAGCGCTTGTTCGGCGTTTCTCGGCTTCGGTCGAAACGGAAAAGCAATATGCGATCGAGCAGTTTCTCGCCGTTCCAGCGCCGAAGGAAAGCCGCGTACGCACGCTTTCCGAACTGATCGAACGCACTTTTGCGGCAGCGCGGGTGCGCTTGGAAGATGTGACTTGGAAGGCCACCAGACTTGGCTTGGAGCCTTGGAAAATCAGCGCTCAGTTCGTCTCCTCCGGTCACAATGTCTGCGCGGAATGGTCGTGGAACATGCACGACAATGCCGTAAGCTGCCTGAATTCCGCAGCACGAAAACTCATTGGAGAACAGGACACGTCGAAAGAAGGACACGCCGAGAAACACGCCGATGAAAATTTTCTCGTGTCACTGAATCTTCCCGGAAATTCCGCACGGTCGGCGCGTATCGAGCAAACGGTGTCCGCATGGAACACGCCCGAGCCGTCCATGCCTGCGGCCCGTCCCGCGGCAGCGCCTTCCGTTCCGATCGCGCCAATCGGCGGCGTGTCTAATGAATCCGACACGCCTGACACGCCGAACGCGCCAGCCATCGCATCCGACTTGCCTCTGCCGAGCCGACCGGAGAACCCTGCTGCAGGAGCCAATACAGCCAGCGCAACAAACACCGACACACGCAATACCGTTCCATCCACGCCGGAGCCTGCTTCGAACATGGCGAACGAGAACCAGACACTTGACCCGCATAGCCAGAACACCACCAAATCGAAGCGGCGTGCCGGACGTTCCGCCGTGCCAAGCTGGGACGAAATCCTGTTTGGCGACTGAAGTTAGGCCACGTCGATCAAGCAGGGAATGTCGGATTCGAGCATGGTGAGCGACCCGTGCACGCTTGGCAGGTGCATCGCCTTTTCTGCTTGCGTACGTGAGTCCACAATAGTGACGGCTTTGGCGGCCGATACGATCACATCGCCGATCATCGGTTCGACGCGAGCTTCCACCGGCCCATACACGCCTTCATCCATTGCCTGCGAGCGCGTGCGCACCTGCGCACGGTCCTCCAGCACGCTGCGCCATCGTGTGGCGATGTCTTCTGGATTCTCGCCTTGTTCCGCGTAGAGCATGACGCAACGCGGTTCACCGCCGACATGGGCGACGCCCTGCATGAGCCGCTGATCCTGTGCAATGTCAATCACGGATTCGGGATCAGTGGTGATCATACCGTGGTCCGCCACAATCACAATCAATGTGCCTTTGGGCACGCTACGGCGAAGAAGGCCGAGTTGCCCGTCGACACGCTCGTACGTGCCGATCCATTTGTCGGAATCCCAACCGTAATTGTGCCCGATCTTATCGGTGTCCCTCAGATACAAATATGTCAGACCGGGCGTTTTTGCCGCTTGCGCCGCGGCTGCAATCCGTTTTCGCGGATCATCGTTGGAAATGTAGTCGCTGCCCCGTAGCGCCGCCTGCGTCAACGCGGAAAAGGCGAATTTCGGCAGTCCAGAACTGGTCACTCGAACATCCTGCGCGCTCAGCCGTTCGAAAATGGTCGGTTGTTGCTGCAATTCAAGCGGAGGAATTGCGTTTTTGAAGGAAATCAGCTGGCATATTTCATCGGTTTTCGGATTGAGCTGCGTGTAGCCGGTCATACCGGTCATACCGGGGCATGTTCCCGTACCGAAGGTAGACATGGCTGCGACGGTGGTGCTTGGCATGCATGTTGCGATGGGACGTTGATTGGCGGTGTCGTTCATCAGCGCACGCAAGTAGGGGGCATGTCCCAGCCTCATGTTGAGATTCCAGTAGCCGAGACCGTCCACGAGCGCCACAACCACGGAAGTCGCATCGGGAATGCCGAGCGCTCCCTGCAAACGCTTCGGATCAGGATGGACTGCCGTTGGCATGGGGTATCCGATGGCGTTGGAAACAGCAGGAAGTACCGATGACAGGTGCAACGCTCCCCCACGGGTTCCTTCAGATGACACGTCATCGCCGTAGCATGCCGGTTCGGTCATGGTGAGCAGCTCTTCGACGCTTGGCACTTCAACACTCATAATTCCCATTCAAGCACCGCGGCGGTACCGGCTGGTAGCATTGCTAGGTTGATTACCATTACTTTTCCGTGAGGAGATTCACCGCATGGTGTCGCACCGCAAACCGGCAAAACCAGCCTTTGACCCGCGTACGGTCAAAGAGAACATCGTCGAAACACCGTTGAATGAGGAGATGAGCAAGTCGTTCCTCGAATACGCGTATTCGGTGATCTATGCCCGCGCGTTGCCCGATGCCAGAGATGGTCTGAAGCCGGTGCAACGCCGCATCATCTATCAGATGGGCCAGATGAATCTCAATCCTGATCGTCCGTATATGAAATCGGCCCGTGTGGTCGGCGAGGTTATGGGCAAGTTGCACCCGCATGGCGACTCCGCCATCTATGAGGCGATGGTTCGTCTTGCGCAGCCGTTTGCGATGCGATTGCCGTTGGTGGATGGCCATGGTAACTTCGGTTCCCTTGACGACGGTCCTGCGGCCTCCCGTTACACTGAGGCGCGTATGGCCCAGGCAGCGCTTGGCATGAATGCCAATATCGGTGAGAATACCGTTGATTCACACCGAATTACGATAACAAGCTGCAGGAGCCGACTGTTTTGCCCGCTGCGATTCCGAATCTGCTGGTCAATGGCGGTTCCGGTATTGCCGTCGGCATGGCCACGAATATGGCGACGCATAATCTGGGCGAGGTGGTTGCCGCGGCCAAGCATCTGATGCATCATCCTGATGCCACGTTGGAAGAGCTTATGCGCTATGTTCCAGGTCCGGACTGGCCAAGTGGCGGCGTGATCGTTGGGCGTAACGGCATTCGTGAGGCGTATGAGACCGGACGTGGCGCGTTGACCACGCGTTCAGTGACGCATATCGAAAATGTGACGGCCCGTAAGAAAGCCATCGTCGTGACGGAACTGCCGTTCATGGTGGGGCCCGAACGAGTGCTGGAACGTATTTCCGAGGGTGTGAAGAATCGCAAGCTGGAAGGTATTTCCGGGGCGATCGACTTGACGGATCGTCATAACGGCACTCGTCTTGTCATTGAAATCAAAACCGGTTTCGATCCGAACGCCGTGCTTGCGCAACTGCTCAAGCACACGCCGTTGCAAGACAATTTCACTATCAACAATGTGGCGTTGGTCAACGGCCGCCCGCACACCATGGGTTTGAAGGAAATGCTTCAGGTGTGGGTGGACCATCGTCGTGTGGTGATTCGCCGTCGTAGCGAATTCCGTAAGAAGAAGGCGTTGGAGCGTCTGCATTTGGTCGAAGGCCTTCTGCTTGCGATGGTCGACATTGACGAAGTGATTCAGGTGATTCGTTCGTCTGACGATGCTGATGCCGCGAAGACGAAGCTGATTGCCGTATTCGATTTGGATGAGATTCAGGCACAGTACATTCTTGACTTGCGTCTGCGTCGTCTGACGAAAATGAGCCGCATCGAGCTTGAGTCGGAACGTGACGATTTGAAGCAACGTATCGAAGAGTTGGATCGTATTCTCGCTTCCGCCGAAGCGCTCGACAATGTGGTGATCTCCGAAATGGATGAGGCCGTCGCCACGTATGGCACGCCTCGTCGAACCGTATTGCTGGATGAGGATGCCGATGGTAAGCTCGTGCCTGTTGTGGCGCATGGTGATGATGGCGTGTCCGCTTCGGCTATGGCCGCAGCCCGTGCCGCCGCAACGGTCTCTTCCGCAGCAGCTGATGTTGCCGCAGCCGCTAAGGCAGCGACGAAGGCCGGTGAAGACAATGCGGCCGCTGTGGCATTGCAGATTGACGACGAACCATGTGCGGTGATGCTGTCGGCCACGGGTTTGATCGCGCGAACCTCCGAAGATGCGTTGGAACGTTGGGAGAATCGTTCTTCTGCCGACAAACGTGTGAAGGACGATCAGATTATTTCGATTTTCCCTACCACCACACGTTCCTCATATGGTTTGATCACATCTCGCCGGCCGTCTGATTGTGGCGCATGTCGTGGAGTTGCCGGTTGTGTCTGCGGATGGTCCGCTCCATGTGACTGGCGGCGTCCATGCCGAAGAGTTGATCGGTATGACGGAAAATACCGATCCGATTCGCGGCGAACGCGTGATTGCTGCGATTGCCATGCCAACTGCCGATGATTCCGGTGATCATGCCGCAGAACCTGCTCCTCTTGCATTGGGCACGCGTAATGGCGTGATCAAGCGTTGGAATCGTGAGTCGCCCACCACGATGGATTCATGGAGCATCATCGATTTGAAGGATGACGATGAAGTGCTGGCTGCCGCTGAAGCGCGCGATGAGGATCGACTGGTGTTTGTTTCTACCGACTCGTCTTTGCTGACGTTTGATGCGAAGAACGTACGCCCTCAGGGCCGTACCGCGGGCGGCATGGCAGGTATCCGCTTGGCTGAAGGCTGCTCGGTTGCCGCGTTTGCGGTGATTCCCGCCAACAAGGTGGCTTGGAATTACGAGGAGGGAGACAATGGCCTGTTCTCCGCGTCTGGAGCCGTGGTGTTGACGGTTGCCGGCGATTCCGAAGCACTGCCGGGCACGGAGAATGGTTCAGCGAAGGTAACCCCGTTGGAGATGTACCCGACAAAGGGTCGCGGTACCGGTGGCGTGCGTTCGCAGCGTTTCCTTAAGGGGCAGGATACGTTGATCCTCGCCTTCGTGGGCACATATCCGGTACATGCTTCCACGGAGGGCGGTGCCGGCGTGGAATTGCCGAAGCCGGATATGCGTCGTGACGGTTCTGGTACGGAACTTTCCGCGCCAATCGCCATCGTCGGCTGACCCATTGCAATGTGACGTGCCCGCGTTTTGCGAAGTTTGGAATCGTTTAGGATTCCGTTCGTAGGACGCGGGCATTGTTGTTCCTGCGTTTTCGTCCGCGCTGTCACTATGCATTAGCGATGATGATCTTTTTCAACAGTAAAGTTTCATGCCTTGCGGACTATCGACGAAACCTGCGGCGTAAAGGATTTGCCGGTATTCATTGCGTGCTTTCAATGATGTTCCGTTCATTTCGCTGAAGCTGATGCTGCCACTGGGTTGGCGCTGCAATACGTAGGCAAGTTCGGCGCATGACGGTCTTAATATTGTTTCGTCTGCGGTGAAGCTGACAATTTTATGGCTTTTTGGCACGGAGAACAGTACCGGTTCGCCTTGTTTGAGCACAATGATGGAACCGGATCTGCGTACTGGTTTGAGGTAATCCTGTTCTGGCCAGGCGATTGCGGAACCAGTGAGATTGGCGGGATCGGTCACGTCGAGCGCAACGCAGGATTGACTGTGCCATTGCGTGTCGCTGCGCAGCGCGTCGACGGTGTCTCGTTCCGCGAATTGTGCCGCGCCAAAACCTTTCACGAACATGCCTCGGACCAGTGTGCCATGTTCTTCCATTCGTTTGAGTACCGGATAGAGCGCTGAAAATCCTCCGGCAATCCGTTCCTTGTCAACCAAAGGAGCGGCAATCACGCCGTATCGGTCCAGTAATGAGTCGATGAGCGCCAGCTCACGCTCCTCTACACTTGCCGTATGCGCCATGTCAATGCCGGTATCGCTGTTTTCGAGCATGCCCGGCTCGATAACACCGTCTAGTGGTTTGTTTGGCATAACGGTTCGCCCGTCGCCACAAGATACTGCGGACCATAATCCACTCAGCGCCAATGGTGTTGGAGGACGCATGGTGACGCGTCTACGCGCGGCACGACGGGGTGCGCGAACGGTTTTGCCTCCGTGCAGAAGCGCTCGTACTGGTGCGAACGAACTGTTCGTCATTTTCCCCTGCCATACCAGCGACCATAAGGCTTCTTCGAACTGCCGCTCGCCCCATGCCGGAAAGATGATTTCGCCCGTTTCGGGGTTCACCTGCGCTTCGGCATGCTCAAGCCAGATGGTTTTTGTCACGGCTGAAAGCAGTTGAATAGGAAATGCTCCGCCACCGCTTAACGCCGTTAACACGGCATCCGGCATGGGCAACGTTTCATTATCGTTCAGCTTATCCACCGCCGATTCAGGCTGGTTGAGCAGCAAGGAACCTGCTGGATAGAAGGCGATCTCACCAGCTTCTTTGGCGTTGGATCCACTTGCTTTCGAACCGACCCACACCACATCCGACGATGAGATGAGTTCGTCGAGCATACTAGGCTGATAGTCACGCACACGTGCCGGGAATACCATGGACTCCCATACCGAAGCGTTCAGGAACACGCCTTCCAACTGCTCGATGACACGCATCAGACCATCAACGCCTTCGTAGCGTTCACCTCCAACAGGGCCAACGCCCTGACGATTAAGCAGAAACGCCTGATAGACGCTCGGATCGACCGGTTTGACGGCCTTTCTGGCCTTGGCAAGAGACAATGCTCGAATACGCCGGAAAACATCCTTGTGGAGCCATTGCTGAATATCGTTCTTTTCGGAAGTCTCACCTGAATCAGTGAATCTTCCCTTGATGAGTTCTCCTCGGGCATCCAGTTCATCAAGCGCATGCACCGCCTGAGCCGCGTCAATGCCCAGTTCGGCAATCATCTTGTCAGCGGTGAATGGTCCATGCGTTTTGGCGTATCTTGTTACGCGCCCGCTGATATCTTCTTCAGCGAGATCATTCCAGAATGTTCGCCCAGCAAGCTCGCCCTCCACTTCGTGTATAGCTTCGGCGTCCAACAACGATGCCATATCCATGCTTCCTAGAAGCCGTTCGAGCACTTCCAGATCCATGGACAGCAACTGCGTGCTTCGTTCGGCTTGAGGCACGTCATACTGGTACATCACCGATCCAACGAAGCCGAACAGCATGTTCTGCGCAAACGGAGAAGGTGTTTCAGTAGTTGCCTCCGATAAAAGTATTGTTCCCGCATGCAGGCCTGTCATAATCGTGCGTAATGCCGGCAAATCATATACGTCCTGCAGGCATTCGCGCGCAGTTTCCAACAAGAGGGGGAAGTTCTTGCAAATACGAGCCGCATTCAACAGTTGCGCGGCCTTCAACCGCTGCTGCCAGAGAGGCACACGCTTACCGGGACGTGTGCGCGGCAGAAACAGTGATCTGGCCGCACATTCGCGGAATCGAGCCATGTAAAGCACGCTTTCGCCAACTTGCGTCTCAACAGTGCGTTGCAATTCGTCCACGTCGAATAGCAACAGCTCACGTGTAGGCAAATCGCCGTAACCGTCCGGCAATCGTAAAACAATGCCATCGTCGACCGCGTACACTTGACCGTCGAAACCAAACCGCTGTTTGATTCGAGTGGTGATGGCTAACGCCCAAGGCTCATGCACGCGCCTACCATATGGTGAATGGATGATGATGCGCCAATCTCCGCCTTCATCCCGGCAACGCTCCACCACGAGATCACGATCCGAAGGAATCGTACCGGTCGCTTCACATTGCTCGTCAAGCAGTTTGGCAAGATTGCTTATGGCATTATGGTCGAGACCATCTCGCTCCAAACGTTGCGCGGTCTCACGGTTGAACTGTGCTTCCAATACAGTCTGAGCCGTATTCTGATCACCATTCTTTGCTGGTTCACGCCTATGCAATCCTTGGCTGAGCTCACGCGTCAAACGCCCTTGCGCCAATCCGAAACCATAATCACGCCCATCCTGATCCCCATGCCAAAATGGCAAGCGCGCGGTGCGCCCGGGAGCAGGAACCACCACTACCCTATCTCGTGTGATCTCCTGAATCTGCCAGGTGGAAGTCCCCAAAGTGATGACATCTCCCACGCGGGATTCGTATACCATTTCCTCATCAAGCTCGCCCACTCGCCGAGGACCTGGACCAGAGCCCTCTTCTGGAAGCACCACCGCGTACATGCCACGGTCGGGTATGGTGCCGCCACTGGTCACCGCCAAGCGTTGCGCTCCTGGACGTGCGGAAATCAGCTTTGCCTCTTCGTTGTATTGCAGCGGTGGACGGAATGCGGAAAAGCTCTCACTGTTGTAGGCGCCCGTCATCATGCCGATGACAGCGTCGAACATAGACCGGTCGAGATTTTGGAAAGGTGCGGAACGACGCACAAGCTCGTACCAATCGTTCGTGGAAAGATCTTCCATGGCCGCGGCTGCGACGGTCTGCTGTGCGAGCACGTCCAGAGGGTTGCGGGGCATATGCAATGGTTCTATAACCCCTTCCCTCATGCATTCCATGCTGGTTGTTACGCCAATAATCTGTTGGCGGGTTATGGGGAAGAACAACGCGTGCGAGACTCCGCCGACATTGTGGTCGGCACGGCCCACTCGCTGCAATCCCGATGCGATCGACAATGGGGCGGCCACCTGAACCACGAGATCCACCGAACCCATATCGATGCCGAGTTCCAGGCTGGAAGTGGCCACCACGCAACGTAATTCGCCGCGTTTTAACTGTTCTTCGATCTGTTTACGTCTATCTTTTGACACGGACCCGTGATGAGCCATGGCAATCGCATCAATGTCTTCATGCGATTCAACCAGCATGGTGGTGGATCCCACCACCGAGTCATAGTGCCCCGGCAAATTGCTCGCGGCCCTCCGGTGAGCCCAAGTCACGGTGCTCACTCAGATCAGTTGCCACCGTGCCCTGTTTCGACTCCGCATACATGTCGTTGAGCCGTGCGGT
>ENA-OQKS01000273-OQKS01000273.1-human-gut-metagenome-genome-assembly--contig:-NODE-273-length-15896-cov-3.143700_pt1 | contig 15896 bp, 17 predicted proteins | sample MGYA00242804_ERZ504808 | MGnify/ENA primary metagenome ERZ504808 (study PRJEB26092, sample SAMD00036375) | human gut metagenome | host: Homo sapiens | study: EMG produced TPA metagenomics assembly of...
TCTCCGACTCAGCACGACACGGGCAACCATGTGCTCTACCGCGTCACGCCCATGTACAACGAAGAGGAACTTGTCTGCCGCGGCGTGCGCCTTGAGGCGCAATCGGTCGAGGACCACGGCAAGACCCTGTGCTTCCACGTGTACTGCTACAACCTGCAGCCGCACGTGCAGATCGACTACGCCACCGGCCGCAACCAGGCCTCGGGGGACTAGTGCCGGCCGCGACAGGAATCGATTTGCAGTCCCAGGGATCAAAAAAGGGCCGCCCCGGATTACCCGGAGCGGCCCTTGCATTGGCACGTATGTTACAGGCAACGCCACACGTTACTTAGCGCGGCCCTCCTCATAGCGCTCGACCAGCTTAGCCTGAACGTCATAAGGCACCTGCTCGTAGCCAGCGGACTTCATGGTAAAGTCGCCCGTACCGCGCGTGATAGAGCGCAGGCGCGTCGAATAATCCGTCAGCTCGGCCAGCGGCGCCTGGGCGATGACCACGGTATCGCCGCGCTCATCGGTCTCCATGCCCGTCACGCGACCGCGCGAGGCCGAGATGTCGCCCATCACGGCGCCGGCATAGCTCTCGGGGATCGTCACCGTGATTTCCTCGATGGGCTCCAGCACCACCGGGTCGGCATCGGCGCATGCCTTGCGCAGGCCGATGCGTGCCGCCGCGCGGAACGCCATCTCGTTGGAGTCGACGCTGTGATACGAGCCGTCGTACACAGCCACGCGAATGCCCGTGAGCGGGTAGCCGGCAATGATACCGTCCTTCATGGTCTCCTGGACACCCTTGTCCACGGCGGGAATCAGCGAGCGCGGAATGCGACCGCCCACGACCTCGTCCACAAACTCATAGCCGTCGCTCGTGCCGTCGGGCCCAATGAGCGGCTCCACGCGCAGCCAGCAGTCGCCATACTGACCGGCGCCACCGGTCTGCTTCTTGTGGCGACCCTGGGCACTTGCCGTGCGGCGAATGGTCTCGCGATACGGAATACGGATCGGCACGCTCTTGGCAGCAACCTTGGTGCGGTCCTCAAGACGATTGAGCAGCACCGAAACCTGCGCCTCGCCCACGGCGGAGATGATGGTCTGGCCGGTCTCTTCGTCACGATCGATGCTCATGGTCGGATCGGCCTTGCACGCCTTCTCGATAAACGTGTAGAGCTTCTCCTCGTCACCGCGGTTCTCGGCCTCGATTGCAATGCGGTACTGCGAGTTGGGGAACTTAAACGCCGCCGCCTCGACCTTGCCGGTAATGGAGAGCGTATCGCCCGTCTCTGCCGCCAACTTGGGCGCCACGATAATGTCGCCGGCATAGGCATGACCGACCTCAGTCATGTCGCGGCCGCACATCACATACAGGTGAGCCAGACGATCGCTCTTGCGGGTACGCGCGTTGACCAGCTCAAGGCCCGGCTCAAGCGTGCCCGTCAGCACCTTGATAAAGCTGATGCGGCCCTGCTGCGGATCGGCCAGGGTCTTAAACACAAACGCCACCGGACGGTCATCGTCGCTCGAGATTTTGAGCGAATCACCGTCGATGAGCGGCATCTCGCCGTAGTCGGTCGGCGCCGGAAAGTACGTCGCGATGTCGTCCATCAGCGAGTTGACGCCCTGCTCCTTAATGCAATCGCCCGCAAAGACCGGCACAAAGATGCGCTCGGCGATCGCCTTCGACAGCAGGCCCTCAAGCTCCTCCTGCGTCAGCGTCTCCTCGCCTTCCAGGTACTTCATCATCAGCTCATCGTCGGCCTCGGCCACCAACTCGCACAGATGGTCATGGGCCTCCTCGGCCTGGGCACGATACTCCTCGGGAATCTCCGACTCAACGGCTTCGGTGCCGTTGCAATGGCGCGCCTTCATGCGCACGAGGTCGATGATGCCGTCAAAGTCCTCGCCCTCGCCCCAGGGAAGGGTCACGGCGCCCAGGCGCGTGCCAAAGCGCTCCTGCAGCAGGTCCATGGTGGTCGTAAAGCTGGCCTCGGAGCGCGACAGGCGGTTTACGAACACCGCGCGCGCCAGGCGCAGGTCCTCCGCTGCATACCAAAGCTTGACGGTCGTAGGCTGCGGGCCGGCCTCGGCATCGACCACAAACAGAGCCGTCTCGCAGACGCTCATCGCGGCAAAGGCGTCGCCGATAAAAATCGGGATAGCACGGGGCATCGAGCACGTTGATGCGCGCACCCTTCCAGTCGATCGGCGCGATGGTCGTCGAGATGGAGAACGAACGCTTGACCTCTTCGGGGTCATAGTCGAGCGTGGGCTTGGTGCCGTCGTGGCCGCCCAGGCGGGCGGTCTTGCCGGAAAGGTGGAGCATGGCCTCGGCGAGTGAAGTCTTGCCCACCCCGCCTTGGCCTACGAGCACCACGTTCCTTACATTGCCGGTCTTGGGAGCACCCATGATGACCTCCTTGCAGGGCCGCGCGCAATGCGCGACGCCAACGGGGAGAGTTCGCGGTCGGTGCCGTCCCGGGAGCAGCATGGTCGGCAGCCGAGCCGACTCACCCTCCAAATGTCCTATGCCACCACCCTACCCTCACAGGTGACTGTCCATGCACACCTTTCGGCGCACGTATGGATACGGGCGGCGAGAGGAAGGAGAACGCATGCGAGGCGATTATTGAACCCCGCCGATGCAAATAAAATGTCGCCGCAGGCCATAAGACCTGCGGCGACTTCGCCTCAATCAATAGTCGAGTAAATAGCTGAGCCTACCCCTCGATACGGCTCAAGAACTCGCGGGTACGCTGCTCGCGTGGATGGTCGATGACCTGCTCGGCAGGACCCTCCTCGACAATACGGCCGCCGTCCATAAAGACCACACGGTCGGCAACATCGCGCGCAAACTGCATCGCGTGGGTCACGATTACCATCGTCATATTCTGCGCCGCCAGGTCCTTAATGACACGCAGCACCTCGGCCGTCAGCTCGGGGGTCGAGCGCCGAGGTCGGCTCATCAAAGAATAAGATTTCCGGATCAAGTGCCAGGGCGCGGGCAATGCTCACACGCTGCTGCTGACCGCCCGAAAGCTCACACGGCACCTTGTTCTCGTTGCCCGTCAGCCCCATTTGCGCAATCAGCTCGTGCGCACGGGCCTCCGCCTGCTCGCGCGGGCGCTTGAGGACGCGGACCGGAGCATCGGTGATTGTTTTTCATCACGGTGTAGTGCGGAAACAGATTGTAGTTCTGGAACACCAGACCAAACCGCGAGCGCGCCTGCTTGGGCACATCGCCTTTCGCATATACCGTGCCCGAGCCCGCGTCCGTTGCAACCGCAAGGTCACCAAACGAAAGCGAGCCGCCGTCGAGCGTCTCGAGCAGCGTGGCGCAGCGCAGCAGCGTGGACTTACCGCCACCCGAAGGTCCGATAATCGCCACGACCTCGCCGCGCTTGACCTCGAGCGAAATATCTTTGAGCACCTCATTGCCACCAAACGCCTTGCGCGCGTTCGTTATATTCATTACCGAATTAGTCATGGTAGTAATCCAATTTTTTCTCGGCGGCGCCCAACAGCATCTCGACCACAAAGTTAAAGACCCAGTAGATCAGCGCCGCAATCGCAAACGGCACCATGCTCACTTGCGAGGCAACCAGCGCCTTGGCGGTCGAGAACATCTCACCCACGCCAATGGCAAACGCCAGCGACGTGTCCTTGACCAGCGTGATGATCTCGTTGCCCATCGCCGGCAGAATACGCTTGGCGACCTGCGGCATCACGATATACAGAAACGTCTGCATACGCGAATAGCCCAGCACCTCGGCCGCCTCGTATTGACCGCGAGGAATGGACTGCAAGCCCGAGCGATAGATCTCGGCAAAGTAGCCGGCGTAGTTGATGATGAACGCCACGACGCATGCCGTCCATTTGGAATCGGGCGTGAGCGAGATGCCGAACACGTAGTACGGGACAAAGTAGATGGCAAACATCTGTAGCATGAGCGGCGTACCGCGCATCACCGAAATATAGATGCGCGCGATCCAGCGAAGCGGCGCAATTTTGCTCATGCGCATGAACGCCACGGGGATTCCCAGCGGAATCGACCCGAGTAGCGTCAGCACAAACAACTGCAAGCTGACCAAGAATCCCTGGCCAAGCATCTGCATCATGACCTGAATAGACATTACTTAAGCACCCAATTATCGAAAGATAGACCATAGCTTGAATACTTGTCGCACAGGTCCTTGACCGTGCCGTCCTCGTAGAGCGCCTTGAGCGACTCGGTCACGGCGTCGGCCGACTTGGTGTCGCCCTTCTTAAAGCCGACGGCATAGTGCTCGCTGGACAGCGGCTTATCAAGCTGCGCATAGGCATCGGGCTTTGCGGCAAGCTGATACTGAGCAATCGAAAGGTCGCACGCCACGGCATCGACCGCGCCACTTTCGAGCTGCATAAAGGCCGTGTTGTACTCGCCGATGGTGTCGAGCGTGGCAAACGTCGCCGCCAAATCCTTCTGGTCGCCCTCGAGCACGTCCTGAGCAGCGGAATCGGTCTGGGTGATCACCGTCTTGCCGGCAAGATCATCCCAGCTCTTGATGCCCGCATCCTTCTTGACCACGAGCACCTGCTCGTTGAGCATGTACGGATCGGAGAAGGTGTAGTCGTCCTCGCGACCTTCCATGGTAAAGCCGTTCCAGATGCAGTTGATGGCGCCGGAGTTGAGCAGCGTGTCCTTGGCATCCCAATCGATAGCCTCGTAATCGACATCCCAGCCCTGCTTATCGGCAACGGCCTTGGCGAGGTCGAGGTCAAAGCCCGTGTACTCGCCGTCATCTCCCACAAAGCCGTACGGAGGATAGGACTTGTCAAAGCCCACCACGAGCTTCTTGGACTCGACGGCGCCCTTCACGTCCTTTGCCGCAGTAGATCCGGCAGCAGAGCCCTTATCGACACCGCCACAGCCAACCAGGCCAAGGCCTAGAACCGTAGCGAGTGAGCCGGCTAGACCAACAAACTGACGACGAGACATATCGGTGTTCATGGTATTCCCCCTTGATGACACTTTAGTTAGGTAAAGTGAGTCATGTAACGTTCAGAATCATACACTTTAGCGTGATAGAGCACAAGGCGAGTTTGCCCGCCGCGTGAGGGGTGTGGGGGTTAAGTTTCCTGCTCTACAGTCCTGCTCACGACGGAGGCCACATTAAGTGGCCTCCTGTTCGTGCGGAACTCGCGATAAACTTAACCCCCACACCCCTCACGCGGCGGGCAACCGTCGTTGGGCTTATCACTGACACGAATAAACCGCTTGTATATCGTCTGCTGGCTTGGCACGGTACAATACTTGCAGCTTTAATTCATGAATTAGTGGAGTTATTGATGGCAGAATCTCGTGCGGAGCGTAGGGCTCGTCGTGCTTTGATCGAGGCGGCTGAGGGGTCGGAGGAGAAAAAATCTTCTAAGAAATCCAAGTCGTCTCAGGATGCGAAGGGCAAGTCAGCCAAAGGCAAGGCTAAGGCCAAGCGTCCCGGCTCTCGTCGGAGCGAGGACAAGGCATCTCAGACTCGCTCCAAGCGCTCGCATATAGATCAGGTTTCGTCTGCGCGTAAGGCTGTGGATCCCAAGTCTCCCTGTCCGATCATGAAAGCTTGCGGGGGGTGCACGGCGCTCAATCGTCCTTATAAAAAGCAGTTGGCAGCTAAGCAGGCTGTTATGGAGGAGCTTTTTGCTGCTCTTTGCGAGCGCGAGGGTATTAGCGTCGACCCCATTCGTGGTATGGGTGTCACCCTTGGCGATCCGGGCAAGTATCCTGCGCCGCGCGGTTTTCGTCATAAGGCTGCCACCCCCTTTGCTCCCGGCAAGGAGGGCACTGTCCGCTGCGGCTTTTTTGAGCGCGGCACGCACAAGATCGTCGCCGTTCCCGAGTGCCCTGTCGAGGCCCCGGGTGCGCGCCAGATTCTCAACGGCATCGCGCGCGAGGCCGAGCGTCTGCACATTCCTGCCTTTAACGAAGACAAGCATCTCGGTCTGCTTCGCTATGCCGTCGTTCGCTGTGGCTGGCGCACCGACCAGATCATGGTCACTCTCGTGACCGCCCAACGCGACCTGCCGCATGCACAAGAATTCTTTGAGGCCGTCGCTGCACTCGATCCGCATATCGTCACCATTGCGCAGAATATCAACGGCCGCCCCGGCAATGCCATCCTGGGCGAGGAGACTCGTATCGTCTATGGCGCCGAGTGCATGCGTGACCAGCTGCTCGGTTGCGAATTCGATATCTCCCCTACCGCGTTCTATCAGACCAATCCGCAGCAGACCGAGCTGCTCTACCGACTCGCCATTGACGGCATGGATTTGCAGCAGGGCGACGTACTCATGGATGCCTACTGCGGCAGCGGAACCATCGGTCTGTGCGCCGCAAAAGATGCCCAGGACAAAGGCGCCGGCATTATGCTGCTCGGCGTGGAGCGCAACCCCGCTGGCATTGCCGACGCACGTCGCAACGCCGAGCTCAACGGCCTTACCCGTAACGCGTGGTTTATGGCTGACGATGCCACTGACTATATCCTCGATGCCGCCGATAACAACGAGCGTGTTGACGTTCTCTCCATCGACCCGCCGCGCGCCGGATCCACACCCGAGTTCCTCGAAGCCGCTTGCGCGCTCAAGCCACGCCGCATCACCTACATCAGCTGCAATCCCGTCACCCAAGAGCGAGACTTGCATCAGCTCCTCGATGGCGGTTACCGCCTGCTCAAGATCACGCCGGTCGACATGTTTCCCCATACCGACCACACCGAGACCGTCGCGGTCCTCGAGCGCCGCTAAGCCGCCTTGGCAGACTTCTGACCATATCCCAAAAACCTACTGGCATAAGAAAGGGACGGCCCGTCTGAACCGCCCCCTTCTTGTTGCATATTGAGCCTCGCTACATCCCCTTGCGCAGGTCGCACACGCCGGCTGCCGCCATCTCGCGCAGCAGCGTCTCGCGATCGCGCGTCACGATCAGATCCAACGGGAAGTGAATCTCGTCGAGCATCTTGCGAGCGTAATCGAGCTTACCAATGGCCATGCCAATGTGCGCATCGGTCGAAACGCCAATGCCCACGCCCAGCTCGGCGCAGCGCTCAGCGATCTTGCGGCATACGGCCCAATGCTCAGTGTCAACACCGTGTTCAAGACTATGGTTGTTGATCTCGATAATCTTGTGCTTGGCCTTAGCCGCCAACAGCACCTCGTCGATATCGAACGGCACGCCCGAACGCCCCGTGTGACCCAGCATGAACACCTTGGGGTGCTCCAGGGCATTGATATACATCTCGGTCGCCTGGGCCAGCGTCGCGCCCTCAGCAATCTGTGGATTATGCACGCTTGCAACCAAATAATCCAAATTACGCGTAACCAAATCGAACAGCGAATGCTGACGACTGTACGAATCGCCAGCGATATCGAGCGTGACAGGAGTGTCCTCGCCAAACAGGCTTCCGTCCAGCGAAACGATATCGGCCTCGGCACCACGCAGCACCAGCACGCCGCTCCAAATGCGCGGCCAGATATCCTGGTTGATAAAGAATTGGTAACTGCGCAGGTCATTGGGACAAGCCGTAACCATAGAGCTCAGATGGTCGGCAGACCCGAGCACCTGCAGGCCACGCTCTGCCGCCCAGTACACATTCTCCTCAATGGTCGAATATGCATGCGCAGAGAACATCGTATGGGTATGAATGTCACAAGAAAGCAGGTAGGGCATCAGGTCTCCTTATCTGGCACGGCCGTCGCTTATATTCATTGTACGCATTGCCTTCGATAGTCGTAAAACCACTCCATCCCAAAGACACAACGTCCATGACAACGGGGTCCGGCTTAACACCAAACCCCGTTTCACGTAAAACATTGTAGGCAGAGCGCTTTACTTTTAACGATACTCGTCCGCCAACTGTTTCCAAGCGGGTAGCGAATTGACAATCGTTTCGTAACTCACGCAATAGCCCAGGCGGAACCAACCCGGCATACCAAAGCTGTCCGAGGGAACCGCAAGCAACTCATACTTCTTTGCGCGCTCACAGAACGCATTCGCATCGGGCTCCAATGCTTTCACCCATAGGTAGAACGCGCCATCCGGCTCAACATAGGTGTAGCCATACTCCGCTAGTGCGTCGGTAAGCGCGGTGCGGTTGCGTGCATAGGCCTCAACGTCACTCGGCTCATCGATGCAGTCGATAATTACGCGCTGAAAAGAGCGCCGGCGCGCACACGAAGCCCAGCGTACGGGCGGCACCGGCAACGGCCGGCATCAGACGGGCAGCCTGCGGATTGGTGTTGGGAACCAAGATCCACCCCACGCGCTCACCCGGCAGCGACAGCGACTTGGAATACGAGTAGCACACGATGGTGTGCTCGTAGATCGAGGGCACCCAAGGCACCTCGGCACCGTACACGATCTCGCGGTACGGCTCATCCGAGATGAGCATAATCGGATTCTCGGGATCGCGCTGAGCGTTGGCCTCGCGCAGAACATTGGCCAGTCGCGTCAGCGTGTCGCGCGTATATACGGCACCGGTCGGGTTGTTGGGCGAGTCGATAATGACGGCTGCCGTCTTGTCGGTGATCGCCTTGAATACGTTATCCACGCTCAGCTGGAATGTGTCCTCGTTGGCAAGCGCCTCGACACACGTGCAGCCGGCCTTCTCAATCCAAACGCGATACTCCGGAAAGTACGGGGCGATAACAATAACCTCGTCGCCCGGATTCGTAACGGCGTTGAGCGCGCAGGTGAGCGAAGCCGCGGCACCCACCGTCATAAAGACGTCTTTGCCCTCATAGCTCGTGCCAAAGCGGCGGTTGAGCGATTCGGCCACAGCGGCACGACATTGCGGCAGGCCCGGTGCGGGCGTGTAGCCGTGCAGCTGGTCGCTCGGCAGCTCCAGGGCCTTCTTAATGGACTCCGCCACAGCAGCGGGTGCCGGAACGCTCGGATTGCCCAGCGAAAAATCGAATACGTTTTCCGCACCGATCTGCGCCTTGCGCTCAAGGCCATAGCTAAAAATCTCACGGATGATGGAGCTTTCCGCACCGCGAGCATACATGGTTTCGTTGATCATCTGTTCCCCTTTCGCATAGGCGGTATTGTACGCTTTAGTTGAGCAAAGTGCCGCAGCAATGTTAATTGGGGACAGACTTAAATGCGTGAAAACGCTCATTTAAGTCTGTCCCCAATCAACAGATGGCCCCATATCGCTAAAAAAAAGCCTCCGCAGGTTTCCCCGCGGAGGCTTTCGCCACAAAGACTATTTGTCGTCGTCGGCGTCGGCATCGGCGTTGACGGCATGGTCATCGCCAGCGCCATCGGATGCCACTTCGGCATCCTCCTGCATGGCCGCCTGCGCAAAAGCCGCGGCATCAGCCGCCAGCTCCTCCTCGCTCATACGGGGCGCGCGCTTTTTGGTCGGCATACCGGCCGCCTTGGCATTGCGCTCCTCCTTGGCCGCCAGGATATCGCCCTCGCGCTCAAGGTAGGCATCCCACTCGTTGTCGAGCAGGGCATTCACGGCGTCGCCTTCGACGGTCTCGCGCTCAAGCAGCACCTTCGCCATCAGATCAAGCTGATCGCGACGGGCATCCAGAATCTCGACCGCGCGGCGATGGGCCTCGCGCATAATGCGCTGGACCTCGATATCGATGCGACGCGCCGTCTCCTCGGAGTAATCCTGGTGATCGGCGTAATCGCGGCCAAGGAACACCTGATGCTGCGCCTCGCCAAACACTTGCGTGCCGAGTTCCTCGCTCATGCCCAGGCGCGTGACCATTTCGCGCGCCATCTTGGTTGCGCGCTCCAGGTCGTTGCTCGCGCCCGACGTGATGTCGTCGCACATGAGTTCCTCGGCAACGCGACCGCCCAAGAACACGGCAAGCTCGTCGAGCATCTCGTTCTTGGTCTTGAGGAAGTGATCCTCCTGCGGAAGCTGCAACGTGTAGCCCAGAGCCTGGCCGCGGCTGACAATCGAAATCTTATGAACCGGATCGGAGTGTTCCAAGATGTGACCCACCAGGGCATGGCCGCTCTCATGATAGGCAATCGTGGTGCGCTCGGCCTCGGTCATCACGCGACCCTTGCGTTGCGGTCCGGCAATCACGCGCTCCATCGACTCCTCGACCTCGTCCATCGAGATCACGGAACGATGGCGGCGAGCGGCCAGCAGCGCAGATTCGTTGAGCAGGTTTGCCAGATCGGCACCGGTAAAGCCAACGGTCATCTGGGCGAGCTTCTCAAACTTAACGTCCTCGTCCATCGGCTTATTCTCGGCATGTACGCGCAAGATCTGCTCGCGACCCTTTACGTCCGGACGGTCGACCGTGACCTGACGATCAAAACGACCGGGGCGCAGCAATGCCGGATCCAGAATATCGGGGCGATTGGTTGCGGCGATCAGGATGACCGACTCGCTTTCCTCAAAACCGTCCATCTCGACCAGCAGCTGGTTGAGCGTCTGCTCGCGCTCGTCGTGACCGCCGCCTAGGCCGGCTCCGCGCTGACGTCCCACGGCATCGATCTCGTCAATAAAGATGATCGACGGAGCCTGAGACTTGGCCTCCTTAAAGAGGTCGCGCACGCGGCTGGCGCCGACGCCCACGAACATCTCGACAAAGTCAGAGCCCGAGATGCTAAAGAACGGCACGCCTGCCTCGCCGGCAACGGCCTTAGCCAGCAGCGTCTTACCGGTACCCGGAGGACCAACCAGCAAAACGCGCGCGGAATCTTGGCACCCAGCTTGCGATAGCGGTCCGGATCGCTCAGGAAGTCGCGGATCTCCTCGAGCTCCTCGACGGCCTCGTCCACGCCGGCAACGTCCTCGAACTTTACCTTGGGACGCGTAGCCTCGTTAGTCTTGGCGTTGGTCTTGCCAAACTGCATGTTCCTGTTATTGGCGCCCATCATCTGGCGCATAAAGTAGAACATGATGGCGATCAGGGCGATCGTCGGCAGCACGCTCATCGCCAAGTCGCCCCAAAAATCGGGGTCGTTGGTGTTGACGATATACTTGGTGTCGGGGTGCTCCGCCATAAGCTCGGCAAGCGAATCGGAGCCGACATAGGTCGAGGAAAAGCTCTTGAGCTCGCTCGTATCGCCCTTGTCCTTTTTTGTCTTCCAGTAATGACCCGCCACGCTTCCGTCTTGAACCGTATAGGTCAAATCTTCGACGCGATCCTGCTTAATGGCGCTGACCATCTCGCTCGTCGCGAGCTTAACGGTATTGCTGGAGCTGGCAAAACCGGAGCCCATATTAAAGAAGGCATAGCCCAGAAGCGCGCAAGCCAAAAGAAAATACAGCCAGCCCGTACGCGTGGGCTTCTTGCCTCCGGGCATCCCCGGGATCTTAGGCTCCCGGGGAGTCTGGGAATTGTTGTCGTTACGGTCGTCGGGCATCTTACGAATAAACCTCCGGTTTCAAAATGCCCAGATACGGAAGGTTGCGATAGCGCTCGGCATAGTCGAGGCCGTAGCCCACCACAAAGGCATCGGGGCAATGGGTTCCAACATACTTGGGCGTGATGGCCGAGGTGCGGTCCTCAACGTCCTTCCACAGGAAGGCAGCGACCTCCAGCGAGGCGGGCTTGCGGCTCTCAAGGTTCTTCATCAGGTACTTGAGGGTCAGGCCCGAGTCCAGAATGTCCTCGACGATCAGCACGTCGCGACCACGGATGTCGATATCCAGGTCCTTAATGATACGCACGATGCCCGAAGACTTCACACCGTCGCCATAGCTCGAAACAGCCATGAAATCGATGTTGGTCGGCAGCTCGATCTTGCGCATCAGGTCGCCCATAAAGACAACGGCGCCGCGCAGGACCGCGATCAACACCAGATCCTTACCAGCGTAGTCGCGCGTAATCTCCTCGCCCAGGCGAGAAACGATACCTTCGATATCCTCCTGCGTAAACAGAACCTTCTCGATATCCGGATGTTGAGAAGCCATGACAACCCTTTCTTGTGCTTAATCGCCCACACACCGCCGTATGGACGCGAACTACACATTCTAGCAGCGCACGGGGTATATTTTCCAGCCCGCGCATCATCAGCGCTGGAATACCGTCAACGCCGCACAGAAAAGCTGGTACGAGGGGCTAATCCGCGTCAACCACGCGAAGCAGATAGGCCACACGCGTCGCCGCCGTGCACTTAAAGCGTTCGTCCGCGCGAACTCCGGCGACCCACACCACGGCACCTCCCGGCGCCGTCCTCACCATGGGCACGCCGGCGCGCTCGGAAACGGGAATGCGAGCCTCTCCTAGCAAGTCGGATACCTTCTTGCTTCGGCCACTCATTCCTAACGGGCACATCACGTCTCCCGGTGCGGGACCGTCCACCCATAGGCGCGCCAATCGCGCCTCGGCAGGGATCTCGCCACGCGAGCCCGCCAGGATCCGCTCGCTATCGCTGTCGGCAAAACCCAGGGCAGCCGCGTCTACCAAAGCTGCCACTTCCCCGGCAGCCGCAAGCTCACGGGCGCGGCGCACGATATCGCATCCCGGTTCAACGGCCATCGGCTCTGCGACCAGCATACGTCCCCCGCCCAACGGCAAACGACCGGGTACGGTAACCCAGTCCGCGACCAGGCCCTCGCGAGCCACCGGAGCCTTAAACGCCAGCATGCCAAATTCGACGCGTGCGTCAATCCCCGCCGGAAGCCGTGACCGAGCCTGCGCCCTCGGCAACGCAGGAAAGGACTCGCTCCACATGTCGCATCTCTGGACGAGCGTCCGGATCGATGCGTTTGATCGCCAGTCGCACGATGCGCCGCGCGATTACCACCTCGGCCGCAGCAAGGCGTCTGGCATCGAGCACTAGCGCACCCGCCGCCTCCTTGCGCAGGCAGCTTCGAAACGCCTGTGCCGACAGCTGGGATAGAAACGCATCTTCGTCACCAAGGATCTCGCAGGCGGCGCCAATCGTCTTGCACACGCTCGCATTACGCTGTGCCACCACTGGCATTACCCGATGGCGCACGTAGTTTCGCAGATACGAGATATCCTCATTGCTCTCGTCCTCACGCCACGGCTGACCATGTACCTGTAGATAGCCCACGAGCTCGCCATGAGTTAGGTCGAGCAAGGGGCGCACCACGATATTCCTCCGGTGAGGAATGCTCGATAGGCCAGCGGGCCCTGAACCCTTAATCGCGTTCATCAAAAACGTTTCCGCGCGATCCGAAGACGTGTGCGCGGTGCAGATACGAGCCGCCGTTCGCGGTGCCCCCGTCTGGGCGCAGAGCTCGCGAACATACCTCCGCGCCGCGGCATAGCGCACCTCGCGGGCCGCGGCCTCAATATTGCCCGACTCCCCATCAAAATAAGCGTGCTCCACGCACAGCGGTAAACCATATTTCGCGCAGAGCTCACGCACAAAGGCCTCGTCGCCATCGGACGCCTTGCCGCGCAGATGATGGTTTACATGCAGCACATGCAGGCGCTCGCGAGCAATGGGGGCAACACCGCGTCCGTCTTGGATATCCAGCTTTGATGTGCACGCCATAAGAAGCAGTGCCGTCGAGTCCGCGCCGCCTGATACCATGAGCACGACAGGAGCAGCCTGCTGCCTCGTCCGGGTCTCATCGACTGCCCCAGGCACGGCATGGTGTCCATAATGCTGAGATACCGTAGGCATTTGCTTCCTCCTCTATTCGTCCGCACCCATTGTATCCTTTGGAATCTTATGTCTCGTCTGCACCTTCATATCCTCGGCAGTGGCTCTAAAGGCAACTGCGCACTCATCGAGGGCCCGCAGGGGCTCATTATGGTCGATGACGGACTGTCTCGCCGCGAAACGCTCAAACGCATGGCGGAACTCGGACTGTCGGTAGACGACGTGTACGCCCTTGTTGTCACCCATGAACACAGCGACCACATCAAGGGGCTTGAGGTATGGTGCAAGCATTGGAATGGCCCAGTCTTTTCCAGCAGAGGAACGCTCACGTCCAAAGAAAGCCTCGCACATCTACCTGTCGAGGAATTCGACCCAGGTGACGCCCTCTCTATTGCCGGAGTCCACATTCAAACATATTCGACATCCCACGACGTCGTTAATCCCGTCGGCTACCGGTTTGACGCTCAGGGTGATTCAATTGGCTTTGCCACCGACACCGGCGAGTTGTCGAAGCATGCCATCGATACGCTCAAGGACTGTCGCATTCTCGCACTCGAAAGCAACCACGATGTAACCATGCTGCGTCAAGGCGACTATCCTCGCTTTCTTCAGGAACGTATCCTGTCTGTAAAAGGGCATCTCTCCAACGATCAGGCCGCCGATGCCGCACGCGCGTTGGCAACCGATCGCACCGAGCAACTTATCGCGATGCACATTAGCCAAGACAACAATCGCCCAAGCCTGACCGTCAAAAGCTACGCAAGCTCCCTCGACGCAACGCTCGACAACGAGCTTGGCAGCACCGCCACCCGCGTTGAGGGGCTGCATAAACTCACGATACGTCCCGCCGGACAATATCGGCCCATGACCATACAGTAAACAGCAAAGGGGGCTGGGAATCACTTCCCAGCCCCCTTAACGTAGGCACCGATTTTAAAAGCCGATAGCCTTAATCGATGGAAATCTTCGTAACGTTCTTCTTCTCGACAATCTTAGGAACCGTAACGGTAAGGATGCCGTCAGCGTACTTTGCAGAAAGGCCCTCGCTCGAAGCATCCTTCAGGTACACGCCGCGCGTCGCGCTGTACGAGCTGAACTCCTTCTGCAGGAAGTTCTTACCCTCGTTCTCCTCGTCTTCCTCGACATTCACGCTAATGGACAGACGGCCCTCGTTAAGCTCGACATCGATATCGTCCTTGGCGACGCCGGTCAGATAAGCCTTGACCTCATAGCCATCGCCCTTATCCTCAACGTCAACGGGGAACGCCTTAGAGGCAATCGAGCTGTTCGCTAGGTCGCTCATATCATCAAAGAGATCAAACAACGAGCTAGCAGAGGGACGAACACCAAAAACCGAACGATAAGGAACCATGCTTGCCATGACTACCACTCCTTTAAGGGACTGCCGAGCCATCTTCTAGGTGGCAGGGACTTCTTTTGACGCTCTAATATATGCCCATCCATTTCTTATATATACATTTTGATATAAAGTTTTTTAAGTCTCTTTCTATAAGCATATCTAAGTCTGGTCGACTAAGGTTTTAACGAAGCTAAAGTTCTTTGAACCGTGCCTTAAATACCATATACGCGGCCTGTCAAAACGAAGCGAAGGGCTTACAATGAGCGCATACACGTTGTTAATGACAACCTAAGGGCATCATGGACGATCAGACCTCCGACAATTCGTTTGAGTCGCTGCAGAACGATAGTTCTGCCTATTCACAGCCCATACGCTACCATCGTCCCCATATTTCCCAAGAGCCCATTAACGATGCAGAGCCTGAGTATGTAACTCGCAATCGATATCAAACCCTAGAAGAATCTCAATCAGCGCGCAGACACATGGGTGTCGCCTCGAGCGATCCGGTGTATCTAAAAGATGCCCCCTTATCCAAAAACAGCGCAAGCAGCCAGGAGCAGACACAAACACCCACAAAGCAACATCGCAGAGGGCCCCGTCCCAAGCAAACTCTAACGCATTCCGCCCGCTATCTCGAGACGCCTAAGCAGGGGAAATCGATATTTACATCGTCAAACAGACGGCGCAGACAGCACCGTCTCCAAATTGCGCTCTTGATCATTGCCATCGTGGCAATCGCGCTGGTCATTCATTTTGTTTTCTTCAAATAGAAAAGGCTATTAAGCCATAGAGGCGTTTTAGCCAATATCGACCAAACGCAAAAAGGAGGAGGCCGCGAGGCCTCCCCCTTCTACATTCCCAATGGCGGCTCGGTGCCGTCCACCGGTCAGCGGCGCCCTGGCCTCCCACGGGCTGACCCCGCAGTACTCTCGGCGCGATGGGGCTTAGCTTCCG
>ENA-OQKS01000274-OQKS01000274.1-human-gut-metagenome-genome-assembly--contig:-NODE-274-length-15885-cov-3.108580_pt1 | contig 15885 bp, 12 predicted proteins | sample MGYA00242804_ERZ504808 | MGnify/ENA primary metagenome ERZ504808 (study PRJEB26092, sample SAMD00036375) | human gut metagenome | host: Homo sapiens | study: EMG produced TPA metagenomics assembly of...
GGACGGAGGAAAACGGATCATCGCGCGCTGGTCTATCTACGAGATCTGCAATCCTGCCCGCCCCTAGGGATCATTTGGGTAGACTCTTGGGGTGTAAACGGCTATCGATAGTAAGGAGGCGCCATGGGGCGCAATAACAAACATAAGCGTAGCGCACGCAATAAACGCGGGCCGGTGCGCAGCGAGCGTCGTCCGAGCATGACTGGCCGCGTGCAGCTCCATGAGCACAGCGCTTATGTCGTGACCGACAACGGCGATTACAAGGTCATGGGTCGCGGTAAGCGTGAGATTATGGATGGCGATACCGTGGCCGTAAGCATCAAGGCGGGCCCGCGCGGCGATCGTCGTGCCGTGATCGAGGGCGTTATCGAGCGTGCCGCCATCAGCGTGGTGGGTACGTATCAGACGGCCGGCCCGCTTGGCGTGATCGAGCCGCTCGATTCGCGTCTCAAAGCCGATTTCTTTGTTTTGCCCGAGGACGCTTCGGCGGAGCGCCTGGGCGTGCATCCTGGCGATGCCGTCGTCGCGCGCATTCTGACCTACCCGACGCGCTTGGAGTCGGGCACGGTGACTCTTGAGCGCCGTATCGGCGGCGACGATGCGCCCGATCTGGGCGTCCAATATGTTATGGCGCGCTATGGCTATACCGACAGCTATCCCGAGGCGGCTCTGGCAGAGGCAGAGGCGCTTTCGCTCGATGTGACTGCAGCGCTTAAAGACCCGCTTCGCCGTGACCTGCGCGATCGCTTTGTCATCACCATCGACCCGGTTGATGCGCGCGACTTTGACGATGCCATCTCGCTCGAGCGCACGCCCGAGGGCGGCTATAAGTTGGGCGTGCATATCGCCGACGTTTCGCACTATGTTGCCTGGGACGGACATATCGACCTAGAGGCCCGCCGTCCGCACCGACGTCGGTGTACCTTGCCGATCGCGTGCTCCCCATGCTGCCCGAACGCCTGTCGAACGATTTGTGCTCGCTGCGTCCCGACGAGGACCGCTTGGCGTTTACCGTCGACATTGAGCTCGATGCGCAGGGCCGTGTGCGCCATTACGATCCCTATCCCAGTGTGATTCGTTCGCGTGTGCGTATGGACTATGACGGTGCCGAGGCGCTGCTGGTGCGTGCCGGCGCGGTTGAGTATTCCGTGTTGGAGGGCGCCGCGGAGGATGTCGCTGCGGCCGAAGCCTCGCGCGAGGAAGCGCTTGAGCGCGGGCTTGCGTGCGAGGATGCCGCTCGCGGCTATAACGTTGACCTGGCCGATTTCCTGGTCGCCGCAAACGAACTCGCGGAGCTTCGGCGTCGCATACGTCGCGCACGCGGTTCGGTCGACTTTGACACGGCCGAGATTCGCGCGCTGCTGGACGAGGACGGCGTGCCCGTGCAGATCGTGGCGCGCGAGCGTTCCTGCGCCACGTCTCTCATTGAGGAGGCAATGCTGCTGGCTAACGAGTGCGTTGCCGAGTGGCTGGCCGACCGCGATATCGAGGCATGCTATCGCGTGCACGATGACCCCAGCCCCGACAGTCTGCACGGTGCTGCCGTGGCACTGGCGCAGCTCGGCATCATTGATGATCGCCGTGCGGCGGGCATTGCCCTGGGAAGTCCCGATGAGCTGCAGGCGACGGTTGACGCCGCTGCTGGCACGGCTAACGCGCCACTCGTCAACACGCTCCTTCTGCGCAGCATGCAGCGTGCGTTGTATAAGCCTCGCAACGAGGGCCACTTTGCGCTCGCTGCGCCGTGCTACTGCCACTTTACAAGCCCCATTCGCCGTTATCCTGATCTGGTGGTGCATCGCGTGCTCAAGCTGCAGCTGGCATACGAGCAGCTGGGTGGAAAAGACGCCTTAGTGCGTACGCCGAGGTTGATCGGAAAAGGCAGAGAGTCGCTTCCGCGCATCCTGCCGCAAATCTGCCGCGCGTGCAGCGATGCCGAACGTGCGGCCGACGCCGCCAGCCATGCGACGCAAAAGATCAAGATTGCCCAGTACTACGAGGACCGTCTGGGCGAGCGCTACGCCGGAACGGTCTCGTGGGTCAGCAGCATGGGACTATTCGTGCGTCTCGATCTAACGCAGGTTGAGGGGCTGGTTTCCATTAAGAGCTTGGGCAACGAGTGGTTTGAGTTTGACGAGGACGCGCTCACGTTGACGGGCGCCGACACGGGGACTCGCTACGAGCTGGGGCAGCGCGTGATCATCGAGGTCTCGCGCGTCAACACCACGCGCGGACATTTGGACTTTAAGCTCATTCATTAACCGGCACGCAGTGAGTATCGGCAAAGCAAAGAGGGCGGTCTTTCGGGGCCGCCCTCTTTGCGTGTCTCTTGATTGCCCTGCCATGAGCTCGGCCGCTTCTTCATATGCTTTTGGGAGATAGGACCTACCAAAACAAACCTGTCCCTTTTTTGGCGGGTTTACGAGAGAGCGGGGATGTTGTGGCAACAGTATATGGGTATGCGCGGGTGAGCACGCGTGATCAAAATTTGAATCGCCAGTTGGATGCGCTGAGCGCCTATGGTGTGGAGCCGGCGAATGTCTTTGCCGACCGTGCGAGCGGTAAGGACTTTAATCGCCCGCAGTATCGGGAATTGCTTCATGCCTTGGCTTCCGGTGATGTGTTGGTGGTGCTTTCCATCGATCGGCTGGGTCGAAACTATAGCGAGATACTCGAGGAGTGGCGTCGTATAACCAAGGAACTTGGTGCGGCCATCGTTGTGCTGGACATGCCGTTGCTCGATACGCGTGCGAGAGATTGCGGCGGATCGGATGTGACCAGCACGCTGATCGCCGATATCGTTTTGCAGCTGTTGAGTTATGTGGCGCAGGTGGAACGAGAGAACATCCACCGTCGTCAGGCGGAGGGAATCGCGGCGGCGCGGGCGCGCGGTGTGCGTTTTGGTCGGCCCGCAAGCCGTGCCCTCCGCAATTTGAACGAGTGCGCGATATCTATGAGGCGGGCAATATTACCCGGAGTCAGGCGGCAAAGCGCCTAGGCGTGTGCGTGGGGACCTTCGATCGCTGGATGCGCGAGACGGAGTAGGGCTGTCGGGGACGCGGGCTCAACGGCTACCGTCGCCCATCCAGACCCACTTGCCCCCGTTTGCATGTGGATGGGCACCAACATCCGTCGTGGCGCCCATACCGTACCATTGACGCCCATGCGAGACGTTAACCTCAAGATGGAAAACCGCGACCGCCTGTACGCCGGCGCTGGCTACAATATCGGCATCGGTCGCAGATGGCCATCGGTGCGCTGTTTGCCAGACACTTGTCTTTTCTAAGAAGGGAATCCCCATGGCAGTATTGTTTGTTGAATATCCCAAATGCTCGACGTGTAAAAAGGCCAAGGCATGGCTGGACGAACATGGGGTTGAGTATATCGACCGCGATATCGTTACGGACAATCCTTCGGCTGAGGAACTTGCGACCTGGATTGCGCGTTCGGGGCTGCCGGTGCGACGCTTCTTTAACTCGTCGGGCATGAAATATCGAGAGCTGGGCCTGAAGGCGCGCCTGGATGCGGGTATGACGGACCAGGAATGCTGCGAGCTACTGGCGACCGACGGCATGCTGGTTAAGCGTCCGCTGCTGGTGGGCGATGACTTTGCGATCCCCGGTTTTAGGGAAGCAGCCTGGGCCGAGGTGCTGCTGTAGCAACTGCGGAAAGCGTGTCCCGTTTCGAGTGCTGATTCTGGGATGCGCTTTCCGCCGGCAGGTTCGCTCCGGTCAGTCCTCAAACTGTGCCCACTTATGCGGGTCGTAGATCTTTACCTGCTTGTTGGGCTTGCCGCTCCAGTACTCTTCGTCCATAAAGGGCAGATATGCCTGAATGCCGGGGCAAATGAACGGGATTCGCTGCGCTTGCAAACGGTCGCGTTGGCATTGCTCCAAATGGGTCTCCGAAATCACGACGGGAATACCGGATAGCTCCACGAGGCCTGCTTGAACTCGCTTGAGGTCGGGTAGCGTCGCGTGCCATGCCATTCGCATCATCAAAAATGAGGCGCCGCGATACGTTGCCTGCATGACTGTGATGGCGGGGCGTAGCGTGGGATGAATTTTGTGTCGATCTGGCCAAGGGATGGCAGTTATCTCGAGGCCGAGGGTCTCCCATAGGTAATCAAGCTCTTCATCCATGTCGTCTCGATATCCGCGCGATAATTGGTGTCCTGATTGTGTCACTATTGACGGCGACCAGGATGCAGCAATCTGCCAACGGCGGCTATGGTGCGCTTGCGGCATTTTGCCCCTTGCATGCGGTTTGGCTTCACAGGTCCTTCATGGGTCGGGGCAAATTGGCCGATTTTCAAAAAAGTTAAAAATGGGGCTTGCGCCACCGTAGAACTTCCCGTATATTTCTTTCTTGCGCAAAGGCACAGCCGAGCGCAGCGATGCAGTCATTGGGATGTCGTCTAATGGCAGGACAGCGGATTCTGGTTCCGTCAATGGGGGTTCGACTCCCTCCATCCCAGCCATTGCATTTGCTACATATGGCCCGTTCGTCTAGCGGTTTAGGACGCCGCCCTCTCAAGGCGGAGATCACCAGTTCGAATCTGGTACGGGCTACCACAAAATGAACACCCGGGCCTCGCAAGAGACTCGGGTTTTGTGTATACACCGCATGTGTGGAATGAGCCGCGTTTCACCTGGACCGAGGAGTTGCCATGGACCTGCCCATCAGCCTACAAGACATTACGTATGCCGAGAATTACCTGGCGCAGGGAGACTTGGCCACGGCGACGCCGCTGTTGGAGCGTCTGGTTGAGCTCGCCGAGGAGTATATCGATGCCGAGTGCAAGACGGAGGAGAACCGCCAGTACTTTAGCTTCGATAGCAAGTTTGAGCGTCTGGCTTACCGCCGCGTGGAAAAGGATCCGCGCGAGCTGGTGCAGGTCGAGGTGCCCTTTGATCGCCTGTATTCCGACATGGCGTTTGCCTACATTCGCCAGCAGGATTATGTGAGTGCTCGCAACGCCTTGATGCAGGCCGTTCGCTGGGACCCCATGAACTGCAACTACCGCCTGGATCTGGCCGAGCTGTTCCGTGCACTCGAGGACAAGCAGGAGTGGGCCTCGCTTTCGTTTTCGGTACTAGAGCGTGCGAGCGACGGCAAGTGCGCCGCCCGCGCCTACGCCAACTTGGGCCAGTATTTCCTTGAGCCCGAGACCGAGAACGTCTCGGCGGCTGTGGGTTGCGCGCGCCTGGCGCTGCGCTTGGCCCCTGGTGATGCGCATACGACGCGCCTGCTCAACAAGATCCATACTGCCTATCCCGATGCCGCCGAGGAGAGCGACGAGCACGTGATGGGTGAGTTGGCGTTGCAGGGCGTGCCGACCTCGCCTTCGGCCGAGATTGCCATTTGCCTGATCATGTGTGCGACTGACGCTGCGAGCGACGGCGACAAGCAGGAGGCTACGCGCCTGACGGTCCGCGCCCGCGACCTGGTGGGCGAGGAGGCATGTGCGGCGATCATTAAGCTGGTACGCGAGAGCGATGCCGAGCTCAACGCCGAGCGCAAGGCAAAGCGCGCAGGCGCCGACAAGGGAGCCGACGGCATCAAGGAGGCCGGCGATGCCCAGTAAGCGCGAACGCAAGCTCATTTCCAAGAATCGCTCGGCGCATCACGAGTACTTTATCGACGAGACGTTCGAATGCGGCATTGAGCTGAGCGGTACCGAGGTCAAGTCGATCCGCGAGCGCGCCTGTCAGATCACCGACACCTTTGCACTGATTCGTGGCGGCGAGTGCTGGCTGGTGGGTCTGCATATTCACCCTTATAGCCACGGTGGCGTGTGGAACCGTGACCCCGATCGCCGCCGTCGTCTGCTGCTGCATCGCAAGGAGATTGACTTTCTCGACGGCAAACTGCGCAACCGCGGCTATGCGCTGGTGCCACTGGAGCTCTACTTTAATACCGATGGTCGCGTAAAGTTGCTGTTGGGTCTAGGCCGCGGCAAAAAGCTCTACGACAAGCGCGAAGACATGGCCAAGCGCGACGTTCAGCGCGAAATCGATCGCGCGCTCAAGGAACGCAACCGCTAGGCACATGGCTTGCGGGGAGGTGGTCTACTACGACTGTTCCGTCTTCCTAACTGTTCTGACACATATGTCTCAAAGGCGGCATCCGTTATGGGCGCCGCCTTTTTTGTGGGTACATACATCCATGAGGTTCCAACCCGGGTTAGGGGAGTGATTGTTATGGACAAAACTGCGTTCTTTACCATGCCGAGCGGTCTGTACGTGGTGAGCGCCGCGGCAGACGGGCTGCGCGCCGGCTGCGTCATCAACACTGCGGTGCAGGTGACGTCCATGCCGCCGCGCATTTCGGTTGCCGTGAACAAGGACAACGTCACCTCGGGCGTCATCGCATCGGCCAAAGCGTTCGCGCTGACCGTGATCGATCAGACGGCCGATATGCTCTACATCGGTAACTTTGGGTTCCGCACCAGCAGCGACTATGACAAGTTTGCCAAGTACGAGACTCGCGAGACTGCTCTGGGCATGCCCTATGTGCCCGAGCACGCGGCGGCGCTGTTTAGCTGCCGTTTGATCGACACTGTGGACGTGGGCACGCATCTACTGTTTATCGGCGAGGTCGAGGATGCCGAGCGCCTGAGTGACGAGACGCCACTCACCTACGATTACTACCATAAGGTCCTGAAGGGCAAGACGCCTCCGAAGGCGTCCTCGTATCAAGGCTAGAAATGTTTTAAAAATACTTGCATTATATTATTGAGAATCTATACTGATAAATGAAGTACATCACCAGTCGCGTTCGAGAGGAGAACATCATGGCTGAGGAGAAGAAGACGTATAAGTTCGTGTGCGTCGTTTGCGGTTACGAGGTTGAGGTCGATACGCCCGAGCTGCCCGAGGATTATGTGTGCCCGGTGTGCGGCGTCGGTCCCGATCAGTTTGAGCTCGTCGAGGAGTAGCTCGCAGACACACGGCGAAAGCCGAACATAGCTCTGTCCAAGGGCCCCGGTCGAATTCTCGGCTGGGGCCCTTTTCCTCCGTCCCCAAGGGATCACGGTTGCTGTTGGCCGATCCTGTCTGTTGTGAGTCCGGCCGACCTTTTGTCTTGACCTGCCACACCTAACGGCTCAAAACGGGTCTTCCTGTTACAGATCGAGACGTTTGCCTGGGTAGGTGCTCCGCCCCATTACATCCCGGTCAACAACACGGCGTCGAGTGCCGTTACGACGACACCGATCCCTACGAGCAGCGCGTTGAGCGGGCGCGAGTTGGCGTATTTGCCCATGACGCGGCGTGAGCTGGTGAGCCGTATGAGCACAAAGACCGTAATCGGCAGCTGAAGCGACAACAATGCCTGACTCCAGATGAGACCCTCAAAAGGATTTGGGACGACCAGGCACGCCGCTACTGCGCCAGCGAAACAGGCTGCCATCCCGATCGAGGAATGTCGGTCGTGGATGTCGTATTCCTCGTCGAACATGCCCGCGGTGATGGTGCCCGCCGCCATGCCCGCCGTCACACTACTCGAGAGCCCCGCAAATAGCAGCGCCACGGCAAAGATGGTCGAGCTTGCCGGGCCCAGAATGGGGGAGAGTGTGGCCGCTGCGACGGCGAGGTCGTCTACGACAATGCCGTGCGCAAAGAAGGTCGTTGCGGCCAGGATGACCATGGCCGAGTTGATTGCCCAGCCCACGCCCATCGAAAAGAGCGTGTCGAAGAGCTCGTAGCGCAGACGCTCTTCGATAACCTGCTCGCCTTGGCCTTCGAAGTGCATGGATTGGATGACCTCGGAGTGCAGGAAGAGGTTGTGTGGCATAACAACCGCCCCTAGGACACTTACGATAATCGCGGCCGAGCCGGTGGGCATACTGGGTGTGATCCAGCTTGTGGCGGCTTGCGGCCAGTCGACCTTGACTAGTGCAAGCTCGGCTAAAAACGAAAGTCCCACCACGCCTACGAAGGCGATGATCCAGCGTTCGGCGCGTTTGTAGGAGCTTGTCATGAGCATGGCAATCGATGCCGCCGCCACGATGACGCAGCCCGCGCGCACGGGTAGGCCAAAGAGCATTTGAAGGGCAATCGCACCACCCAGGACTTCGGCCATGGCGGTGGCGATGGTCGCGAGATAGGCACTGGCGAGCACCGTGCGCCCAACGAAGCGGGGGAGATAACGTGTCGTGGCCTCGGCAAGACAGGCGCCCGTGGCGATACCCAGGTGTGCCGCGTTGTGCTGCAGCACAATGAGCATAATCGTGGACAGCGTGACGATCCACAGCAGCGCGTAGCCAAACTGCGAGCCCGCGGCCATATTGGAGGCCCAGTTGCCCGGGTCGATAAAGCCGACGGTCACGAGCAGCCCGGGGCCGATATGCCGCGCAATGTCTAGGCCTCCGTGACCGCCGGTGCGCCGGGAACCAAAGTGTTGTTTGAGATGGTTGAGCATGGTGCGCTCCTGCGTGCTGTTTGTTTGATGTCGCAAAGGATACCCGTTTTAGGCTCGAAAGTTAACCAAGACTAACAAAATTGCTGTATTTGAATAGGATAGCGAAAGGGGGCTGCCGAAATGTCTCGATCTGTAACAACTAGGGATGAAAATTGGGCCTAGCTGTTACAGATCGAGACAGGAAGAAATGGTCCTATGGAAAATCTCGATTTGTAACAGCTGACCGCCAAAACCGGCCCTTCGTGTTACAGATCGAGACAAACCAAAGCCGTCCCGCAGAAAATCTCAATCTGTAACATCTAGGCGCCAAAATCGGCTCCTCCTGTTACAGATTGAGATGTTTGAAGCGGTGAGTTTACAGGTCGAACTTGGGCGCTGACGTACACGTTTGATAGCAAGACGTTGATGGCCGGCGTGCGTTACGCGATTGTTTCGAAACGGGCGGGAAACACAGCGGGCCGGCGATGCTCCTAGTATGCCTAGTCAACTGACTGTCTAAATTTCTAGGGGAGGATCGCGATGCAGGCAGATTCCGCTCAGCAGCAGGGCCTTTATCGCCCCGAATTCGACCACGATGCATGTGGCATCGGCGCGCTTGCCGATATCAACGGTGAGCGCCATCACCAGATTCTGGACGACGCGCTGTCCATTCTGGTCAACTTGGAGCACCGCGGCGGCACGGGACTCGAGAAGAACACCGGCGACGGCGCTGGCATCCTGTTCCAGGTTCCGCATCACTTTTTTCGCAAAGAGGCTCAAAAGTGCGGCCAGATTCTGCCGGCAGAGGGCGACTATGGCGTGGCCATGCTGTTCTTCCCGCAGGACGACAAGGGCGTAGAGGATGCCCGTCGCGTGTTTGAGGAGGGCTGCGCCGAGGCTGGCGTGCCGCTGCTCTTTTGGCGCGAGGTGCCGGTCGACCCGCACGACCTGGGCGAGACGGCCCGCGCCTGCATGCCCACTATCCTGCAGGCCTTCCTGGGCCGTCCGGACGACACGCCCGCCGGCGATGCCTTCGAGCGCCGCCTGTACGTGTGCCGCCGCACCATCGAAAAGAGGCCGACGCCGAGTTTGCCCTGCGCGACAAGATCTTCTACGTGTGCTCCATGAGCTCGCGCACCATCGTGTACAAGGGCATGCTGGTCGCCACGCAGATGCGCCGCTTCTTCATCGACCTCAACGACGCCGCCGTCAAGACGGCCGTGGCGCTCGTCCACTCGCGCTACTCCACCAATACCACGCCCAGCTGGGAGCGTGCACATCCCAACCGCTTTATCATCCACAACGGCGAGATCAACACCCTCAAGGGCAACGTCAACTGGATTCGCGCCCGCGAGCCCAACCTGTACAGCCCCGTGCTGCAGCACGATCTTGAGCGCGTGATGCCCATCATCAACCGCGAGGGCTCCGACTCCGCGATTCTGGACAATGTGCTCGAGTTCCTGGTTATGAACGGCCGTCCGCTCACGCGTGCCGCATCCATGCTGCTGCCCGAGCCGTGGGACCACAACGACAGTCTGAGCGAGGACCGCCGCGCCTACGACGCCTACCAGTCAATGCTCATGGAGCCGTGGGACGGCCCGGCCGCCATCGCCTTTACTGACGGCCGCACGCTGGGCGCCGCCCTCGACCGCAACGGTCTGCGCCCCGCCGCTACTATGTGACGCGCGACGGTCGCTTTATGCTGGGCAAGCGAGGTGGGCGACCATCGAGGTAAGCCCCGACGAACATCCTGACGAGCGGCTGTCTGGGGCCGGGGCCGACGATGCTCGAGGTCGATTTTGCCCGCGGCCGCGTGATCTACAACGACGAGCTGCGTGCCCGCTATGCCAAGGAAAAGCCCTACCGCGACTGGATTGCCGAGGAGACGCTGACCGTTGACGCGCTTGATGAGCCCGTTGCGACAACGCCCGCCGAGGACGCCGAGGTGCCCGCCGCCGTGCGTATGGCCAAGCTCGGCTACCACTGGGATGACGTTGACGAGGTCGTACGTCCCATGGCCCAGCAGGGCAAGGCGCCGCTCGCCTCGATGGGCATCGATGCGCCGCTGGCCTGCCTGTCCAAGAAGACGCGCTCGTTCTTCGATTACTTCTATCAGCTGTTCGCCCAGGTCACGAATCCGCCGATCGATGCCCTGCGCGAGCATATGGTCACCTCGACCACGCTCTACCTGGGCAACCACGGCAACCTGCTCGAGGACTCCCGCACGGCCTGTCAGCTGGTTCGCTTGGAGCGCCCGCTGCTGAGCGAGGAGGAGTTCGACCGCATCTGCGCCATCGACCGCGTGGGCTTTAAGACCTGCCGTTTCCGTGCCGTCTACCGCCGCGATGCCGGCGAGGGCGCGCTGCAGGCTGCGCTCAAGCAGCTTGCAGAGGACGTTGAGGCTGCGGTCCGCGACGGCGTGAATATTGTGGTGTTGAGCGATCGTGCCGCTGCGGGCGAGGTGCCCGTGCCGTCGCTGCTCGCCGTGGGCTGCGTGCACAATCACCTGATCCGCGCCGGCGTGCGCACCTTTGCCGATATCGTGGTGGAGTGCGGCGATGCCGTGTCTCCGCACGACTTTGCGGCGCTGGTGGGCTACTCCGCGAGCGGCATCTATCCGTACAACGCACATGCGTGCATTCGCGACTTGGCGGCACGCGGCGATTTGGACGTGACGGCCGAGCAGGGCATCGCCAACTACAATAAGGCTGCGACCGCCGGCATCGTCTCCATCATGTCCAAGATGGGCATCTCCACGGTGCAGAGCTACCATTCGGCGCAGATCTTCGAGGTCGTGGGCTTTACGCCGGAGTTCGTCAACGCGTATTTCGCCGGCACGGTGAGCCGTGTGGGCGGTATGGGCGTCGAGGACGTCGAGCGCGAGCAGAATGAGCGCTACGACGCCGCGCTCGCCATCCTTAGGAGCCCGGCTCCCGATCAGCTGCCCACACTGGGCCTGACCAAGTGGCGCCCGCTCGGTGGCGAGGATCACCTGATCGACCCTCAGACCGTCTACCTGCTGCAGACCGCCTGCCGCGAGGACAGCTACGACACCTTTAAGGAGTACAGCGCCCGCCTGCACCGCACCGTCCGTGCCGTGCGCCTGCGCGACCTGCTCGACTTTGACGGCAGCGGCCGCACGCCGGTTTCGCTCGACGAGGTGGAGCCCGCGCTCAACATCGTCCGCCGCTTTAACACCGGCGCCATGTCGTACGGCTCCATCAGCAAAGAGGCGCACGAGTGCATGGCCATCGCCATGAACCGCCTGCACGGCCGTTCCAACTCCGGCGAGGGCGGCGAGGACCCGCGTCGCGAGACCCCGCTGGCTAACGGCGACTCCAAGAACTCCGCAATCAAGCAGGTGGCAAGTGCGCGCTTTGGCGTGACGAGCCGCTACCTGTGCAGCGCCTTCGAGATTCAGATCAAGATGGCCCAGGGTGCCAAGCCCGGCGAGGGTGGCCACCTGCCCGGCAAGAAGGTCTACCCCTGGATCGCCGAGGTCCGTCAGTCCACGCCCGGCATCGGCCTGATCTCGCCTCCGCCGCACCACGACATCTACTCCATCGAGGACCTGGCGGAGCTTATCTTCGATCTTAAGAACGCCAATCCCGGTGCGCGCGTGTCGGTTAAGCTGGTCAGCGAGGCCGGCGTCGGCACCATTGCTACCGGCGTGGCCAAGGGTGCCGCCGACAAGATTTTGATCAGCGGCCATAACGGCGGCTCGGGTGCCGCGGCGCGCGATTCCATTTGGCACGCCGGCCTGCCGTTGGAGCTCGGCCTTGCCGAGGCTCAGCAAACGTTGCTGCAAAACGGCCTGCGCTCGCGCGTGGTGCTCGAGGCCGATGGCAAGCTCATGGACGGCACCGATGTTGCTGTCGCCTGCTTGCTGGGTGCCGAGGAGTTTGGCTTTGCGACCATGCCGCTCATCTCCATGGGTTGCCTCATGCAGCGCGACTGCCAGCAGGACACCTGCCCGGCCGGCATCGCGACGCAAAACTGCCGCCTGCGTCACGGCTTCCGCGGTAAGCCCGAGCACGTCGAGCGCTTTATGCTCTTTGTTGCCGAGCAGCTGCGCGAGGTCATGGCGAGCCTGGGCTTCCGCACCGTCGACGAGATGGTCGGCCATCCCGAGTGCTTGCGTCAGATCGAGGTCCCGGGCAACCGCAAGGCAAACCTGCTCGATCTGTCGCCCGTGCTGGCGAGCGCGACCTGCGAGTTCGGTGCCCATATCCCGGGTGCCGACGGTCGCCACTTCCTGCCGCAGATGGCCGCGGACAGCGAGCTCGACAAAACGCTCGACTCCACGTTGTTTGTGCCCTATACGGCCGATGCCCGTGCACACCTGCGTCCGATTCGCTTCCGCGCCGATATCGCCAACGTCAACCGCTGCGTGGGCACCATCTTGGGCAACGCGGTGACCAAGGCGCATCCCGAGGGCCTGCCCGCCGGCTCCATCACCGTCGATTGCGATGGTTCGGCCGGTCAGAGCTTTGGCGCCTTCCTGCCGCGCGGCATTACGCTCAACGTGTGCGGCGACGCCAACGATTACTTTGGCAAGGGCCTTTCGGGTGGCGAGGTGTCGGTGCGCCCCGAATCCGCATGCGACCTAACAAGTTCGACGAGAACATCATCGTGGGCAACGTTGCGTTCTTTGGTGCTACGAGCGGCCGCGGCTTCATTAACGGTCTTGCCGGCCAGCGTTTTGCCGTGCGTAACTCCGGTGCCACCGTGGTGGTCGAGGGCTGCGGCAATCATGGCTGCGAGTACATGACGGGCGGTCTGGCGCTCATCCTGGGCGAGGTCGGGCAGAACTTTGCCGCCGGTATGACGGGCGGCGCGGCCTATGTCTTTGACCAATACGGCACGCTCGACGCCCGCGTGAACCATGAGAGCGTGGAGCTCAAGGCCCCGACGGCCGACGAGCTGGCGCAGATTCGTGCGCTCATCCAGGAGCACGTGGACGCGACGCAGAGCCCGCGCGGCATTAAGCTGCTCTACAGCTTTGAGACGATGAGCAAGCACTTTGTGAAGGTCATTCCGACTGAGTACGAACGCGTGCTGGCGATTGTCGCGGCGGGCGAGGCTGCCGGCAAGACGCATGCGCAGGCAGAGGAGCTGGCGTTTGACATTGTGACCGGTCGCGCGAGCGCTGCGGATGTCGCTCGCTTCGATGTCGCAGGCGGCGCTGCGGGCGCTGCGCCCGTGGTCGCTACCGGTTCTGTTGCTTCGACCAAGAAGGAGGCGTAAGTGCCATGGGTAAGCCCGGTGCTTTTCTTGATATCGATCGCGTGACCCACGAGCTTCGCCCCGTGGAGGAGCGCAGCCATGATTTTGATCCGCTGTACGTGGAGCTCGATGACGATGCGCGTCGCGCCCAGGCGAGCCGCTGCATGATGTGCGGCGTGGCGTTTTGTCAGATGGGCGCGAGCTTTGGCAAAGCACGCCCGAGCGGCTGTCCGCTGCACAACCTGATTCCCGAGTGGAATGAGCTGGTGTACCGCGGCCGCTGGGACGAGGCTGCCGAGCGCCTGTCGCTCACCTCGCCCATGCCCGAGTTCACGAGTCGCGTGTGCCCGGCGCTGTGCGAGGCCGCGTGTAACCTGGGTTCGGTCGACGGCCAGCCCACGACGATTCACGATAACGAGCGCGCGATCAGCGACCATGAGTGGGCAAATGGCGGTCCGCGCCGCTTTGAGCCGGCGGGGGAGGGCGCACCCACAGTTGCCGTGGTGGGTTCCGGTCCTGCTGGTCTGGTGGCAGCATGGGAGCTTGCGCGTCGCGGTGCCCGCGTGACAGTGTTCGAGCGTGACGACCGCCCGGGCGGCCTGCTCATGTACGGCATTCCCAACATGAAGCTCGAGAAGTCTGTGGTCGAGCGTCGCGTAGCGCTCATGCGCGAGCTGGGCATTGTGTTTGAGCTGGGTGCTGACGCTACGAACCCTGCGGTGGCGGCCAAGCTCAATGGTTTTGACGCCGTTGTGATGGCTGTCGGCGCTCGTGCGCCCCGCGGTCTTTCGGCTACGAACGTGGATGCCCCGGGCGTGGTGTATGCCGTGGACTACCTGACGGCCTCGACCGTCTCGGTGCTCGATGGTGGTGAGCCTGCGGTGAACGCGCGCGGCCTGGACGTTGTGGTCATTGGCGGCGGCGATACCGGCAACGACTGCGTGGGTACCGCGGTGCGCCAAGGCGCGCGCAGCGTGCGTCAGTTTGAGTTCTTGCCGGCCGCGCCCGATAAGCGTGCAGTGAGCAACCCCTGGCCGCGGTGGCCCAACGTGAAGAAGACCGATTACGGCCAGCAGGAGGCCATCGCTGCCATGGGCGGCGAGATGCGTGCCTGGGGCGTGGATATGCTCGAGGTGCTGCTGGACAAGAAGGGCGCGGCAGCGGGCCTGCGCGTGGTCGACCTGGATTGGTCGGCCGGCAAGCCCGAACGCATTGCGAGCTCCGAGCACGAGGTGCCGGCCCAGCTGGTGCTCATCGCCTGCGGCTTTACGGGTCCGGAGCACAGCGTGTTCGATGCCGTCGGCGTGCCTGTTGCCACGGCGGGCCGCCCGCTGCCCGTGATGGCCTCCGAAAGCTCGCACCTTGCGGCCCGCGTGGATGGCGTTGCTGCGGATGCCGCGCCGGTGTATGTGGCCGGCGACGCCCGCAACGGCAGCTCACTCGTGGTGAGCGCCATGGCCGATGCCCTCGCCTGCGCGGCCGAGGTCGCCGAGGCCCTGGCGCTGTAAGACAGTCATTCAAGAGCGTCCCCAACGACTAGTCATTGGGGACGCTCTTGACGTTTGACTGCTCATTTGCTGACGTGCGGGCTCGCGGCGCCTTGCTCTTTTCGTGATGGCTGCGGCTGGCAAGCTCAAAAGCTCTGTTTATTTGCCTATTTTTAACTGGTGTTTTGCTTTGGTATAACGTATCGGTCAAGCGTTCCGTCAAGTATTCGGTCAGCATCTGGTTTGCAACCCGATGCCCATTTCGCCCGCGCTGGCGGCGACCACCGGCCCTCCTCGTAAGCTCAAATTGAGGTTCATCAGTTTGAGGAGGATGCCATGGCTGATCATGTTTTGGACCGGGGACGTCTGGCCGAATCTGTCGGTAACGATATTGCCGATATGGCCCAGTTTTGGATGCTGCGCAAGTTTCAGTTTTTGGAGTCGGCGCGCACACAGTTCGAAGTGATCGTCGATCCATGGCTCAGCTATTGCGAGGAGCCCTCGCAAAATGAAATCATGGCCTATAACATGGCATTTACCGATTGGCTGCTGTTCGAGCGTCCCTATTACCATGACAAGACGCTGCTGGAGCTGTATGTGGACGAGCCGCCGACGTCGCTTTCGCCTGCTTCGCTCAGACGGCTCGAACAGGTGCGCGACACGCAGTATTTCTCGCGCTTTGGCATTTTGGACAAGGATCCTGTGACTGGTATGGTCGCGCTGCGTGACACGCGCACCGACCGACGTTTTGATGTCTACGACCCACATA
>ENA-OQKS01000278-OQKS01000278.1-human-gut-metagenome-genome-assembly--contig:-NODE-278-length-15801-cov-4.184956_pt1 | contig 15801 bp, 11 predicted proteins | sample MGYA00242804_ERZ504808 | MGnify/ENA primary metagenome ERZ504808 (study PRJEB26092, sample SAMD00036375) | human gut metagenome | host: Homo sapiens | study: EMG produced TPA metagenomics assembly of...
CAATGAGCATCTGGCCTATCTCCGCTTTGGAGAGGTATCGCATAATGCGGAACATGCTTGGATTCCTTCTCTTGTGTTGCGTTTGAAGTTTTTGCGATTGATGGATTGGTTGGATCAACTACATGAGTTGATCGAATTGCGATTAATGATTTACATAAGTCCTATTGAATTGTCTTACGATATTTAATTACTTACAGTGTAAGACAATCTCATATTTCTGTGTATTTGCTGAGAGCGATTCTTCTCAGCTCGGTCGCGCGCGGCCAACATATACCATTCGCGACACACTCAAGGCCGTTTGGCCAAGCTCATAGTCGCGAACGGCACATGTGAGGCGCACGCTTACGTGGTGGGCAGTCCCTACGCAGGATCTTCAGATTCGGCTTTTGCGAAGGCTTGCTTTACTTCTTCGGCGGTGGGGCGGGGCTGGCCAGGGATGCAGATGGTCACGTATGTGGCAAATTCCTCGGTAAGATCCACGAATTCGCGCGTGCGACGCTCCCCCATCTGCGAAAAGACCCAGCAGACGGCGTCGCGCATATCCTCGCGCTGCTGCTTGGCCTTCGCCCGCCCCTGCTCGGTAAGATTCACATGCACAATGCGTCGGTCGTTGGGATCGACCTCACGCTCAATCAGACCCTTTTTTTCCAGCGCAGCCAGCAGTGTGGAGATCCTGCCCGACGTGACCTTCAACGCGGTAGCCAACTGCGAGGGCGTTTGCGCGCCCTTGAACTCAAGCTCGCGAATAATGAATGGCTCGCCCTTGGAATCACGCGACATCGCCTGCTGCATCTGAGACTTCTTACCCCAGACCACTTTCATCAGCTTGTCAAACGACTCCCGCTCGAAGCCCACGCTTCACCTCGCCTTATTCGATGCCCATCAGTTATGTCTCGATAATATCTTTTACTGTAAACATTTTTTCGATCGCAACGTGCAAGTACAGGAAAACGCCCAAAAAAGGAAACGATAATCAGCAAGGAAGCATCGCAAGCTCTTCTTGAGTGAGCTGAAGTTGCGTTGCAGCGAAGGAATCGTTGATTTCCTGCGGATTGCGAGCACTGGGAATGGTGAACAGACGTTCGTAACGAGTCAATTCCCACGCCAGCACCACACGCTGGTAGGAGCAACCACGTTGCGCGGCAACCGTGCGGAACGGATCGTACGCGCTCTGATCGAACGTATCGAGGAATCCGCCGAGCGGCGACCAACAGACGAAAGCGAGCCCCAATTCGGCGCAATGCTCCATCGTATGTTCCGGATCGGGATGCGACGGCGAGAACTGGTTTTGCACGGCGACCAAGCCGCTGCCGATAATGCCGCGCGCAAGATCGATCTGCTCGTTATTCACACGGGAGATGCCCGCATATTTGATCACGCCTTCGTCGAGCAGCTGCTTCAACGCGCCGCATTGGTCTTCGTAAGGCACCGCGGGATCGGGGCCATGCGAATACAACAGGTCGAGCGTATCGACGCCCAAGTGCAACGCGGACTCCTTGGCGTCACGAATCATGGTTTCGGGGCGCGAATCCGCCATCCACCCGTATTGACTGCCCGCCGCCTGCAAATGCTGGCGTTCCTCGCCAGGCCGACGGCTGCATCCCTCAGAATCCCGCCCCTGAGTGTCCGATTCTGGTGAATCGGACATCTGTACCCCAAATCCGGCACCCTGTTTGTCCGATTCTCCAGAATCGGACACAGGAGCAACAAAAGCGGGGACCTCCATGGTGCGTCGATAGCCAGTTTTCGTGGCGACCAGCACTTCATCTCGGGGGCCATTCCACGAAGCGAGCGCATCACGCACCAACTTTTCGCCGTAGCCAAGGTCTTCCGCAGTGCCGGTGCCAGGCTCGCTCGGCAGATAATATGACCAAGCCGTGTCCAAATAGCGAACACCCGCGTCCAAACCGGCATGAATCGTACGAATCGCGGTATCGCGATCCGGGCGCCCCTCAATCGCCAAAGCCATCGTTCCCATACCAAGCCGAGGAATCGCAAATCCTGCCAACTCGCCGTCCATCATCATCTTCCCCTTCCTTGCAAGCACTCAGCCGATTCGCACATGTTCACATCAAGACTAACCCAACGTGAACCGGCGCAAGCTTGTCGGGCGCGTGCGCGAAGATGAAGGCACAACCGAACGGGAGCCGAAAGGCTGAGAGGGAGCTCATAGAGCTTCGACCGAGGACTTGATGCGGGTAATGCCGCCGTAAGGAGACGGGTTGTTCACGCCGCAAGACGTATCTCATCTTCCGTTCGCGATAACCGAATATCGCGTGATTAGGGTCACGGAGGGGCGCACCACCTCATAGGGTACGGTTCCTTCGGCGACCCTTTTTTCGTACCAACCTTGAGTGCCCGATTCTGCAGAAACGGACGCACAAGCGGCTCGAACAAGCGTCTACGTGTCCGATTCACCAGAAACGGACATCCGTGGACTGAAATAGATGCCGTGCGTGTCCGATTCTGCAGAATCGGACATTTAAAGACCAACAATGAACCTCCGGATGTCCGATTCACCAGAAACGGACATTTGGAGTGCAGGAAGCATGTGTCACGACAGACACAGAAGGGAACCGCAATGATCATCAACGGTAAGGAAGAGAACATCGCCACGCCGATCACCGTGGCCGAACTGATCGAAAGCAAGGGCCTGCGCGCCGACCGCGTGGCTGTCGAGCTCAATGGTGAGATCGTGCCTCGCACCCAGCGTGCGCAGACGCAGCTCAAGGGCACCGATACGTTGGAAATCGTCACGTTCGTGCAGGGCGGCTGAACCACTTTCAAAATTTCTTGCGATTACGACCGGCACAATGCACGCGTAACAATCGCAAGAACATACAAAACACAACCAACCCGGCAAAAACAACGCACGAACGGAAAACGAGAATACGAGAACAACCATGACTTTTGAACCATCCGCATCGCAGGCGCAGATCGACGCCCGCCAGCACGCTTTCGACAACCAGCCCGACCCGACCACGCTCGTCAGCCGCGAAGAAATCCGTGCGGCCCTGCTCGACCGTCATACCGCAGCCACGCAAGACAAGCTCGACGCGGCGCACGTGGCCATTTGCGGCTGCGGCGGCCTCGGATCGACCATTGCGGTGGCGTTGACCCGCATTGGCGTCGGTCACCTGCATCTGATTGATTTTGATCGCGTGGATATGACGAATCTGAATCGTCAGCAGTTTTTTTTGAAGGATCTTGGGCAGTACAAGACGGAAGCATTGCGCAGTAACTTGCGTCAGATCAATCCTTTTATCGATATCACCATTGATACCGTGAAAGTGACCGACGAGAACGTGCCGACGCTGTTCGACAATGAGGATATTATTTGCGAAGCGTTCGACGTGCCGGAAAACAAGACGATGCTGGTGAATGCCGTGCTTGAGAGTCTGCCGGACAAGAAGCTGGTGAGCGCTTCTGGAATGGCGGGATTCCGCAGTTCCAATTTGGTGAATACTCGTCGCGTTTCGAAGAATTTCTACTTCTGCGGCGATGGCGAAACCGCTCCGGTGCCGGGCGCTGGTCTGATGGCACCGCGCGTGGGCGTGGTCGCCTGCCATGAAGCCAATATGATCACTCGCTTGATTCTCGGCGAAGAAGACGCCTGACAGCGAAACGCAAACACAAACGCGATTGCAATTGCAATCGCAAATCGCAAATTGCAAATTGCAAATTGCAAATTGCAACGAATGACACAACACTAATCGCATAGTAAGGATTAACCATGAGCACCGAAAACACGATCACCACCGCGGAAAAAGACTTCGCGGCGGCACCGAACGCCACGCTCGACGAGCTGGTCGGCACCACCACGAACACCGCACTGCTGCCGGAACCGGATGCGCACGCGTATGACGAAATCGCCACCGGCGACGCCGATCCGTTGATCCTCGGCGGACACAAGTTCACCAGCCGTTTCATCCTCGGTTCCGGCCGCTACGATCTGAACCTCATCAAGGCGACCATTGAGAACGCGGGCACGCAGATCGTCACCATGGCGTTGCGTCGCTGCCGTACCACCGAAAACAATCTGCTCGATTACATTCCGAAAGGCATCACCATGCTGCCGAACACGTCCGGCGCACGCAATGCCGAGGAAGCGGTGCGTATTGCACGTCTCGCCCGCGAAGTGTGCCAGACGGACTTCGTGAAGGTGGAGATCGAACATGAGGCGAAGTATCTGCTGCCCGACAATGAGGAAACCATCAAAGCCACGAAACAGCTGGCAAAAGAAGGCTTCGTGGTCATGCCGTACATGTTCCCCGATCCGATTGCGGCGAAGCGTCTTGAAGACGCGGGTGCGGCTTGCGTAATGCCGCTGGGCGCGATGATCGGCTCGAATAAGGGTCTGCGTGCACGCGATTTCATTGAAGTGATCATCAAGAACTCCAATGTTCCGGTGATCATCGACGCTGGTATTGGCCGTCCGAGCCAGGCTGCGGAAGCCATGGAAATGGGCGCGGACGCGGTGATGGCATACACGGCCATCGCTTCCGCCGGCAATATTCCGCTGATGGCACGCGCGTTCAAGAAGGCGATCGAAGCGGGTCGTGAAGCGTATTTGTCTGGCTTGGGCAAGGTTACGGAAGATCATGCCGTGCCGTCCAGCCCGACGAACGAGGCCGACTACATCGGCTGATTTGCACTGGATCCCGTAATGGGGATTCGCGCAAAGACCATGCTGAAAGGGGCGTTTGCCGAACGTACGTGATGCACTCACGTTCGGCAAACGCCCCTTACTTGTATCCTGCGTTACCTGCAAACGTTACTGCTGCAAGGCTTCCTTAAGATCGCGATTCTGGAATCGTTCGTGTAGCAGGCAATATCCGCCAAACGCAACCAGCCAAATCAGACCGGCAATCGCAGAACCAATCGTGTCCGTCGACAGGAACAACGTGACATACACGAGCACAAAGAACGTGATCGCAATCCAATCAAACACCTGCCAAGCGGGCATGACGAAACCGTCCGGTAGAAAATCGCTGCTCTGACGATACCTGTGGTGGGCGAGCATCGTCAGCACGTAAATGAAAATCACCACAGCGCTGGCGGCCGAAGCGAATAGCACGAACGCGCCGGAAATACCCGGAATCGCGTTGATGATCGGGGAGAACAGAATCATGCAACCCGAAGCGACGATCGCCTTCGCAGGCACCTTGTGGTCGGAAACCTCAGCCAAACGCGCCATCGCAGGCGACTCGGAATCCGAAGCAAGCTGATACAAGTGACGACCGGCCGAATAAATCAGCGAATTCAACGCCGACGCGGCAGCCGTAATCACCACGAAGAACACCAGGGCGGCGGCCCAATCAAGACCCGCATATTTGAACACCATGATGAACGGCGAACCGAACGAGCCATCGGAATTCTCGTGAAAGTTACGCCAGGGCACAATAGCCATGATCGCGATCAGCGCGCCCACGTAGAAGATCAGAATACGCATGATCAGCTCGTTCACCGCCTTCGGCAGCACCTCGCGCGGATTCTGCGTTTCCGACACCGTGACACCCACGAATTCGATGAGCTGGTAGGCGAAGAACACCATTTGGAAGCTCATGAAGAAGTTCATCCAACCGTTCGGCGCGAGCTGGAAGCCGTCGGTGATATTCGTAAGGCTCACCGTGGCACCCGACACCGTGCCGTCCACACCTTCGATGTGCGTGGCGGGGTAGCTGAAGCCGATGATCAGCATCACGATGGCGGTGACGATCAGACCGACGATCAGCGTGATCTTGATCATGGAGAACCAGAATTCCGCCTCGCCGAACACTTTCACCGCAATCAGATTGATGCCGGTGAGCGCTACGAGGAAGCACAGTTCGATCAACCACTTCCACGAGTTCAGGTCTATGCCGAATGTGCCGAAGAACGTTACGAAATATGTGCTTACGGCGGTGATTTCGGTCATGCCGGTCAGAATGAGCACGATCCAATACGTCCAGCCGGCGAACTTGCCCCACCCGCGGCCGAGATAGCGCGTGATGAAGTTGATGAACGTGTGCTGACTAGGATCACTGTACATCATTTCGCCGATGGCACGCATCAGCAGGAACATAATCAGGCCAACGCCGATGTACACGAAAATGATGCTCGGGCCGGTCAGTGCGATCGACTTGCCGGAGCCTAGGAACAGGCCGGTGCCTATGGTGCCTCCGATGGCGATGAACTGGACGTGGCGGTTTTTCAGGCCTCGCTCCATTTCGTTGCTTTGGTCGAGGCTTTCGACGGATTTGATGTGCGCGGCGCTTGAGCCCGCGGAATTGGTGTTCTCGGAAGTCATAATGTTCACTACCCTACCCCGCGAACCGCACATTGCGCCCGCCGAAGCTTTGTTTTTGGGCACGTACGCAGATTTTGCGGCACTGGCGCATCCCGTTTGTGGTCAACCGTGCCCATCCGACCACCTTATTCCCGTATTTTCGCCTCGCCATACCCCCCTGCCGCCCTATCTCGCCTATATATGGCAGATTCACGAGGTTGACCGCTACTTTCTCGCTTATATATGGCACTTGCTCACGGCAAAACACCACTTAGGGGTACGTTTTGGGCGTATTTCCGCAGGCTGACTGCCATATATAAGTGAGATACGCCCAACTGTCCGACACAAATCGCGCCTCGCTTGTCCGATTCTGCAGAAACGGACATCCACAGCACACTTTCAGTACTCCAGTTGTCCGATTCTGGAGAAACGGATATCCGCAACACACTTTCGCCGCATTACTTGTCCGATTCACCAGAAACGGACAACTGAGACCCGTTTTTGCCTGTGTACTTGTCCGATTCTGCAGAATCAGACACTTACGCGGCATAACGATGGTCTGGGTCAGGCGGTGGCGGCGATTTGCCCGCGCAGTTCGGCGTTCGCGCGCTCCAGTTCGTCGATACGGCGTGCCTGCTGTTTGATGATGATGCTCGCGGTTCCCACGTCGATGCCGTCGTCGCCTTGCGCTTTGACGGGAATATGTTCCATCGTCCTGTTGGTGATGCTATCGAGGTTGCGCCTCATCACGAACGCATGCTCATACCGGTTGACGAGTTGCGCGATGATCTCGCTGTCGCTCATGTTGCCGCTGCCGGTCACGGATTTGATGGCCGACGTTTTCCAACGATCCACACACCGTTCGATGCGCTTGTATCCGATGAGATCCGGCGGAAGTCCCGCTTCCCGGAAGATTTTGGTTGGCGATTCGCCTGTCAAGTAGCGGATGGTGCACACTTGCTTGAACGAATCGGCGTAGGTGATGCGATTGCGCGTTACGTTGGCGACCGCTGGCAGTCCGCGCAATAGTTGGATTTCCTCGTCGCTGAACGCTCCCCCACCCTCGTGCCATGACACCCGCCTTTCCACTGTTTTCATGGATGTGCTTGCGATTGTAGGGTGCCATTGTCGTGAGATGCCCCCACCTGCAACCCCTGTATGATTGCTTTGGTTGACGCCTGTTTTGCCACCTACTCGCCACCTGCGGATACCTTTTTCATGCCGGATTTCGCCGTTTGGTACCGGATTTCACCCGCTTCGATCCCGTATTGCCCCGTGCAAAACCTTCACCCCTAAAAAGTATGGAAAGGCACGATAAGCGGGCATCCACGGATGGTTTCCGCGAATGCCCGCTTATTTCGTTTTTTTCGCTTATTGTTTCAGCGATTGAGCGCATATCAGCGCACGCGCTGGCGCGACTTGAGTGCGACGGTAACGCCGGCACCTGCCACGAGCAGCGCCACCACGGTGAAGAGGGTCGTGCCCGCAGCACCGGTAAGCGGCAGCTGGGTGACGTTCTTCACGTTCTTGACCTTGTACGTGTAGTTATCGGAGACCTCAGTGCTCGGAGCCAAGCCCCAGATATCGGCACCTGTATACTTGACGGCCTTACCGTTCGTAATGGTAAGGGTAAATGCAGCTTTGAGATTCGGCTGGAAGCCTGCAGGAACCTCGGTCTCGGTGACCTTGTAAGTACCGTCCGCAAGACCCTTGAAAGTCACCGTTCCATTTGACTCGGAAGTCGCAGTAGCAGTGGACGGAGTCGAGGCACCGTTCTGTCCTTCGATCTCAAACTTAGCACCGGCCAGAGCATTGCCCTGGGCGTCGGTCTTGGTGAAGGAGAACTGACCGTTGGTGATGGTAGTGCTGTCAGTAGCTTCAGCACCATTGTCGGAGAGCACAACCGTATTAGTCACGGCCTTGCTGCCGGCGGCTTCCTCACTGGTAACAGTGGCATTGTAGGTCACAGCGATCTCTGCGCCTGCGCGCTGCGTCTGGATGGAGCGGATGGCAACAGTGAAAGGTTGGCCATTAGCGCCCCCGGTCACGGTGTAATCCGTATCCTTCTTCAGTTCGGCGTTAGCAACCTTCACCTTAAGGGAGTTGAGATTCACGGTCTGGCCAGCGCTCGGGGTATCCGTGTAGGTGTAGGCGTAATCGCTGTAGTACTGCGTGTTCTGCGGCACCTTGCTCGTAATGGTGTAAGTCACCGTCTGGCCGGCGGAAGCGGTTGCAGCGCTCACCGTCTTGCTCACAGTGGTGGTCTGGTTCTTAATGGTCACAGTTGCCTCAGTGAGCGGATTCAGCACGCCATCCTTAACGTTACCGGAGCCAACGAGGATTGCGATAGACGGAGTGGCAGCTCCATTGGTGCCAACCGAGTAATCCGCGTCCACAAACAGGTACAGGCCTGTAGGGAGCGTCACAGTAGCGGAAGTGCCATTAGCGGCAGCACCCAAATCAACCTCTTCTGCGGTACCAAGCTTGTCAGTCGTGGTCTTCAGCGATTCCACAAACTTACGGGAAGCGCTATTATTCCATGCACCATCTGCAGAATTGTCCACAGACAGCACGCCTTCGGCGAGCGCCCAAGCCATCAGATCGCCGCCATCGGTCGGAACCGTCTTATTAGTGCCTGCAACAGCAGCTTCGAGCGCAGCCTTGATGCCGGAGTTATCCGTCACCGTGCCGGCAGTCTGCACACCGTACGTTGCATTGCTACCAGTGCCGTACTGCACATAGTCAGCGATCTTGTAGGCGTCCAGCTTACGATTGGTCAGCTGCTTGGCGTCCTGAGCAGTGAATGTGAAATTCACCTTACTAGTGACGACAGTGCCGCTGCCGTCAGCCTGTGCGCTTGCCGCGCTCAGGGCCATGCCGCCCAGCAACGTCGCAGCGGCGGCGATGCCGGCGAAAAGTTTCCTCATCTTCATGAGAATCCCCTCTCTTGTGTTGTTTATGTTGTGTTTGTTTTTGCTAACGGGATCCGAAGCCCAACATGCTCCGGATCCACAAATTTGTGATGTGCAGCTGGACCGCCCTGCGAAGGTTGGTAGGGCAGTCCAGCCCGAGGAACCGTCTCAGACGAGACGCTTCTTACTGTTCCAGATGCCAGCCGCGCCAACCAGCAGTACTGCGAGTCCGCCGATCGACCCACCGACCAGCAGCCATTGACGATCCGTGGTTCCGCCCGTCAACGGCAACGCCGATACCGCCACATACGTATTGGTGAATTTGGCGACATTCGCAGACTGATTATCAACAGTCTTGCCGTTGTCGTCCTTGACTTGCCTGATGCTCACTGTTGGCGTGCCCATATCGGCAGGAACTGCCACGGTTACCGTGTATTCCGCCTGGGAATAGTGCAGTCCGGCAATGGCGTTGGTGGGCTTGGTTTCCTTCACCGTGTAGGTGTAGGTGCCATCGGTCTTGTATACGATCTCGCCGAAGCTCGCCTCGTGCTTTGCGGTATTCGCATTGATCGTGACGGAAGCTGAATCGGGCAGTGGAGCGTTCTGGGTTGAGCCAGAGCCAACAATGGTGAAGTTAAAGGAGTCACCATTCTTCCATTCACGACCGCCGATGCTCTTGGACACCTTGATCGAACCTTCAGCCAACGTCAACTTCTTGTGAGTGTTGGTGACGGTAACGTTCCATGTCTTCACATTGTCAGCCGTATTCGCGTTGGGCTTGGCTTTCCACAGCTCGTCGGCAGTGATTGTCACGTCTTGGCTCTTGTAAGAAGTTTCGTAGCCTTCAACAGCCTTTTCGACCACCTTATAAGTGTGACCGGGAGCTAGGTTCTTGAAGGATGCCTTCCATTCCGTATCAGCCCTTGCCGTAGCTTCGCGTCCCGAATCTTCTCCGTCGGTCTGCAGTGTAAACGTCACCGATTCAGGATTGCCTTCTGAGCTCGCGTTGCCATCAGCATCAGCCCACTTCTTCTGCACTGTGATGACACCGGTCTTGACCTGATCGACAGGCCGTTCCGCATAAGACGTATCATCGCAGGCGTGCGTTTCGCCGTCACCCGAATAGGCCAAGCCTGCGCTGTCGTTGGTGTAGAAACCAGGCTTACCTGCAGACGTGGCATTATCGGCAGCGTCAGAACCTGCACTACCAATCACGTTGTTATAGCCATCCTGACCGTCGTTCTTGTTCGCCGCATAATCGTCATACGCCTTCTGCGTAGGCTTAATGTCGAACTGCAGCGTGTAAGTCACACCGTCAGGAAGTGGATCGGCGTTCTTCGGCGATGCGGTAATCGTCCTGCCATTCACCGTGATATTCCATTGCGTAGTTACATCAGTGTCATCGTCGGTAACCACTTTCGCGGTTTTTGCAGGATCGGCATCAGCAAAATCTGCATATTCCGACAGCGTATCTTGAATGGTCACGCCGGTATATCCGTTAGTGGTCGTAATGGTTTGCTGAATGTCTTCGAAAACCTTCGACAGTCCTTCTGAGTTCGACGCAATCATGTAGTAGTTGCCACCGTCAACCTTTGTGCCAAGGTTCCTGTACGTCGTGGCATTCGGATAGTTGCTGGAAACAGCGTTCATATACGCATTGAATTTTCCAGAAGTATCCGAAGGATCAGCCTTTGAGAATACGCCGACACTGTAGATGGTAGTTCCCGAATCCTTCAGCGTTTTCGCATTCTTCACTGCCGTATTAGCGACACCATCGTCAAATCCACTATAAGAGCTCGGTTCTCCATCGGTGAAGAATACCACCACTTTTTTAGCATTTGCACGAGCACCAGCCAGCACAGCATTAGCCTTTTCCAAACCGTAATCGGCCCGTGTAGCACCTCCCGCTTGTAACGCATCGACACTTGCGCTCAGAGTGTTCATATTGTCAGTTAAATTATTGACAATCTGCGTATAATTATGCTTTCCGTCCCACGAATTGTAACGGTCATTGCCAGTTGTGTCGCGCTTCGTCGAAGCAAACTTAACCAGCGAGACTCTAATCTTGTTGCCATTATCGGCAATAGCTGCGTTCTTATTAGCGGTATTCGTCAAGAATTCCTTCGCAGCCTTCTTCAATGCAGCAAGTTTTGTCGTCTCGCCCATTGTTTTACTCATCGAACCAGACACATCGAGCACTAGTGCGATGTCGACTGGCTGGGAGACGGTTTGCGAAGTGCTGGACCGCTTGCCCGTCACGTTGAGGTTCAATGTGTACGTATCGTTGGCACCATTCTTCTTGGCGATGGTTTTATGATGTTTCGGCACTCCAAGCGGCTCAGGCTTGGCAGTCACCGTAAAGTGACCTTGCACCGTATGATCGGCCGCAACAGTCATATCAACGTAACGATGTCCATATTCATCTGTCTGAATCGCAAGGCCGGAAACAACCTTGCCATTGTCAGTGCCTTCGAATGCTACGTCATACTTAGACCAGTCCGTCGTGGTGCTTGTCAGGTAGAAACGAACCGTTTTCTTTTCACCGGCGGCGGCGAGGATTGGCAAGGTGCCGCTTTCCCTGGTTCCTGACGAGATCACACCCGATTCAAGACTTCCAGTTTCGCCCAAAACACCAGCATTAAATGTTGCGCTCGTATCGCCATTGACGGTGATCTTCGCAACAGCCTGCGAGAAAATAACGCCGAACGCCGCACCCTGCCTTGAGCCATAACCACTGTTCTTCATCTCAATGGAAACCTGAGTTGGAGTGGACGTTGTATACAGACGAATGCCTTGAGGTACGCTGTCTCCATCCTTACCCGTGCAAGTTATGGTTTGATTGTCAGTCGAAAATTGCGGCTTACAGAAACTGTAATTGCTACCGTCTGTTGGATAAGATCCCAGTTGCGTAATCGCGGAACTGGAGGCGTACACCATTTGCTCGTCTTTGTTAGTGCTTTCCGCATCCGCCATAACGAACGAATACTGCAGATTAGTTACGTTCTGACCGTCTTTAGCAATGGTGATCTTTGAAAGCTGTATCCTCGAATCGTTCTGATATCCATCGTTTTGATATAGCGCGGGCTTGCTTCCGGCTGGGAAATCAGAATATCCCTCAACACCGAAGATTGCGTGATGTCCAGCTTCACCTTGGTATGTACGCTCATCCCACGTTGGCACTTCACTGGCGACGACCGTACGATTGCCGGAATATTGCGCGGTAAATGACATGGTCAGGCCGCCGCCGAGATTCACGGTCATTTTTTGGCCGGCTTTTTCTTTGGCGGTCTCTGAGCTGAACTTGGACATATCAAGCCAGCACACGCGCTGCAAAGCATTCGTTCCAGCGTAAATACAGTTGGAATCAGTGACATCCGCCACTACGGAAGGGCTATTTTGCTCGGCGTTGACAGTTTGTGGATCGGGCTGCGAAGCGGTATCAGTCTGCGAGTTCGTATCCGAAGATGTAGCATCTCCGGCATTTGCCGCATTCGCCGTGTTTACGCCGGTATCCGTACCAGTGTTGGTATCGGATTCAGTGCCCGTAGGGTCGACGGAAGTATCGCCCGCATTGTCAGTGCCCGCGTTATCCGTGGCGTTACCGTCACCGGTCGTTTCGTTAGCAGTGGTCACGCTCTGGTCCGTGGTGGTTTCCACAGTGGTCGGCGTATCTTCCGCAAGCGCGGCGGAGGTGGTGGCATAACCCATGCCGCCCAGCATGGCGACCGATGCGAGCACAGCCACTATACGTTTTGCAAGTCCTCCCCTGGGCTTCGCCTCATATTCATGTGCATGCCTCATGAGCATCCCCTTAAATCCTGTGCAATCACGCGTCTTACGACGCGCAACCTCTCTTCATGCCAAGATTCGCAACATCTTCTACGTGCCCGGAAAATCCTGACAGTACTTCAACTCTGGAAGCTAGAGGAAAAGGGACTGCCATGCGTACACCCTAAGTGCGGGAAAGTCGGGTATCGCACAATCGATGGAAATTGCTGAATCGCAACACAAGTCACCCACGAAGAGCACCCGACGTTATCGCGAAGAAACGATGGGATAATCACTGCAATGACGCTTCTTCACACTTTCGTAACCATTAGTCAATAATGGCAATCACGCATGCTCTATTCGCCAACCACAACTTTTATATTCAAATTGCATGTCAGACACGCCTTCATGCAGTAACCGAATCAGCCACGCTTCGGCCACCAAGCAGCATGCCTGCGAATATGCCACGGCTTGCGTCGCAACCAAACCAACAACGCGCCCACTACGAGAGTCGCAATACCTGTGATCGCACCAATCGCGCGGGCATCCTTCACCGCGTCGTTTTCGGCGGGAATCTCATCTGGAATGGCGGAACGTGTGGCCGAAACCAGCAGACGGTGCGTGTTGACGCCATATGGCGTGCAGGTCATCAGGGTCACGCGATCCTCACCAGGCACGATTTTCAGCTGCGACGTGTCGTTCGGCTCGATCACCGTGATACGGTCCACCTGATAGCCGAACGTTCGACCCATCACTTCGATGTAGAAGTAGTCGCCGACACGCATTTCATCAAGCCGCGTGAACATGGCCGCCTCGACCAGTCCACGATGCCCGGTGAGCACCGCATGCGTGCTCTTGCCGCCGACCGGCAAACTGCTGCCGTACAGGTGGCCCGCGCCCGAAGCAAGCGCCGATTCGGAAGTACCATGGTAGATCGGCAGTCTCACGGAAATTTTCGGAATGCGAATCGTACCCATCACGCCACCGCCGGAATCCAACAGACTCCGGTACTCCGCGTCCGCCGAACTGGCGCTTGCGGAACCAGCGTCCGCGGAACCGGCGTCCGCGGAACCGGCGTCCGCGCCTGTACCCGCACCACTCTGATTGTCCGATTCACCAGAATCGGACACACTGGCACGCGATCCTCCACGCACATCAGCGAACGGATCCTTCGCCTCACCTAAAATCGGCTGTCCGGACTGCGCAAGCCGCTTGTTATAGTCCTGGGCCGCGGCGAACGCGTCATCCGCCTGCGGATACGGCCAGCCCGCAACCGTCTGCGCGGATCTTACCGACGTTCCCGACAGATCACGCGCCGACCGATACTGCAACATCGCCGGAAAACCGCCAATACAGATCGCAGCGACAATCAACAGCGCCGCAATCGCACGCATCGCCAGCGTTTTGCCGCGAGCGTGACGTCGTTGACGCATTTCGTCGGCAACGTCAATCGCCTCTTCGAACGACGGAAAGCGACTTTCCAACGAAAGTCGACCACCCATCGGAGCCTCTTCGGATGACGGCCAACGACCGTCATGCCATTCCGCCGTTTCCTCCATCTCACGCAACCGTGCCGTCACCCGACAAGCTTTCGCAGCACACGTTCCAGTTCGTCGATGCGCAACGCCTGTTTCGCGATCAATTCGTCGCATTGGTTGATGATGAGTTGCGCTTGGGCGAGCTGCGAAAGCGCATCCTGCGATTCCGTTGCCGACGATTGCGCATCATCGCGCATAAGATCATGATGCCGAATGACGCGCAGGTCGTCGCGGTCCACCCGCTTGCTGTTGCGGCGGTCTCGTTCCTCCTGCTTTTTCCAGCGTGCAATGCACCGCTCAATGCGTTTGTATCCGATGAGTTTCGGGTCGAGACCCGCCTCGCGGAAGATGGCGGCCGGCGATTCGCCCGCATTGTATCTGCACATGACTTCGATGCGGAAACTGTCGGCATACCGGATATGCGACGCGCTCACGCTTTCCACTGCGGGAAGGCTGGCCAAATACGCGCGCTCCTTTGCGGTGAATTTTCCATCAACCATTCTTCCCTCCCCCTATATTGCCTAAACAGCTTGGTTCAGAATCGTATCGGAGCTTTCCCATTGGCACCCTCGTTAAAACCCTCGAATAAAGCCCACCCTTCCCCCAATGAAAAGAAGGAGTTCCATCTTCAAAACAAAACAGTTCCGCCATTTTGCACAGATAGTAACGCTCATAGAATTACCCCCCCCCCCCATAAAATTTACAAAAACTTAACCTTGCCCCAGAGTGCCCTTTGGCTCATCATGGGGCATCACGTCCTTGAACACCGTCATGCAGACTCACTAGGCTAGAAACATGACGCAAGAGCTCGTTTCATTGACTATCATCATGGCGGTGGCGGCCGTCAGCCCGATTGTGGCGCAGCTGATTCCAGGAAGGTTCATTCCACAAACTGTGCTGCTGCTCGTCACCGGAGCCGCACTCGGTCCGTACGGACTGGGCGTAATCGAGGTGAACGACGCCGTGAAACTCTTGAGCGAGCTCGGCATGGCGTTCCTATTCCTGCTCGCCGGCTATGAAATCGACCCGAAACGACTCGCCGGACATCAAGGCAAAGTCGGCCTTGTCACATGGATCATCACCTTGGGGCTCGCCGGACTCGTCGTGACCCTGCTTCCATTCTTCGCAAAGCAAGGCATCAACGGCATCGCCACGGTAATAGCACTTACCACCACCGCTCTCGGCACACTCATGCCGATTCTCAAGGAACGCAACCTCGAAGGCACCCCCATCGGCGACGCCATCATCTCGTACGGAACGTGGGGCGAACTCGGCCCAATCCTTGCCATGGCCATCCTGCTATCCACCCGAACCG
>ENA-OQKS01000279-OQKS01000279.1-human-gut-metagenome-genome-assembly--contig:-NODE-279-length-15787-cov-3.169285_pt1 | contig 15787 bp, 17 predicted proteins | sample MGYA00242804_ERZ504808 | MGnify/ENA primary metagenome ERZ504808 (study PRJEB26092, sample SAMD00036375) | human gut metagenome | host: Homo sapiens | study: EMG produced TPA metagenomics assembly of...
TTTTTCGCGGACAATAGAGATGGAAGTCATCATGGCGCATATCAACATTAAAATCAATCCCATTACTCCCGGCACAAAATTGTAGGCGCTTTGCATACCCGGATTGTACAATAACTTTATTTGGGGGATAATCTGTATGGGTGATTGTTGTTGCATGATCCGGCTTTGCTGATAATCTGCAATAATATTGGATGCGTAAGAGGTCAGTATGGTAGCATTGTTGGGATCGGTGGCATCGGCTATCAGTTGTACTCGGGCTTTACCGGTATGCCGCAGATTGTTATCGAAACCAGCCTCAAACACAATGATCAGGTCCGAACTGCTTTTCCGGAGTGTTTCCTCTATCTCGTTGTTGTCATACAGTATCTTGTTGACATTGAAATAGTCACTGGCATCCAGTTTGTCGATGATTTGCCGGGTGGATACATCTTTTGAGAAATCCAGCACAGCTACTTTTACATTCTTTACTTCGGTGGTGATGGCAAAACCGAAAAGAATAATTTGTACGACAGGCATACCTAATAATATCAGCATCGTCCGGAGGTCCCGGAAAATGTGATAGAATTCTTTTCGCACGAATGATATAAATTGCTTCATTCTCTTTTTTCTTTATCTTTTTTTCAACTTCTTACAGCCTTGCGTGCCAACTGTCTGAATACTTCATCCATATCTTGGGCATGAAACCGTTCTTTTAACCGTTGTGGGGTGTCCAGTGCTTCGATTTTTCCATCCACCATCATTGAAATCCGGTTACAGTATTCCGCTTCATCCATATAGTGGGTGGTAACGAAGACGGTGATTCCCCGTTCTGCCGCCTGATAAATCAATTCCCAGAACTGACGGCGTGTGGCAGGGTCTACCCCTCCTGTCGGTTCATCCAGAAAAACGATCTTCGGCTCATGGAAAATAGCTACCGAGAAAGCCAGCTTTTGTTTCCATCCCAGGGGAAGTGACCGGACCAATGTGTTTTTCTCATTCAAGAGCCCTAATTGTTCCAGCACCTTGTCTGTTTTTTCAGCGATCTCCTTGTCACTCATTCCATAAATCCCTGCATATAGCCGGATGTTCTCCCATACTTTTAAATCTTCATACAGTGAGAACTTCTGGCTCATATATCCGATCTTCTTTTTAACCTTGCTCGTATTGCGTGGCTATGTCAAAGCCCGCTACTGTACCTTTTCCCCCGGTAGGTTGTGATAAACCGCATAACATGCGCATGGCTGTTGTTTTTCCGGCACCATTAGCACCTAGGAAACCAAAAATCTCTCCCTGTCTCACTTTGAATGAGATATGGTCCACTGCCGTGAAATTGCCGAATTGTTTGGTCAAGCCTTCTACTTCTATGGCGTATCGCCCGGTGACTTGCGGCTCATTAAAAGAGAGCCCTTCAGGAGAAAGGATCGAACTGAACTGTTGAAGAATACGGTCCGGAGTGTCAATGCCTTGAATCTTTCCTTCACGGATAAATGCAATACGGTCACAGCATTTCATCTCGTTCAGGTAAGGTGTTGCCGCAATGATGGTAAGACCTTCTTGTTTCAATTTCAGCAGCATGTCCCAAAACTCCTTTCTGGATACAGGGTCCACACCGGTGGTAGGTTCGTCCAAGAACAGTATGGAAGGCCTGTGAATCAATGCGCAACTCAGAGCCAGCTTTTGTTTCATGCCGCCGGATAGTTTTCCGGCACGCCGGTGTTTGAAAGGTTCTATTTGTTGGTAGATACCCTTTACCAATGCGTAGTTCTCCCGGATAGTGGTATTGAAAAGCGTGGCAAAGAAAGTGAGATTCTCTTCTACGGACAAATCCTGGTATAAGGAAAAACGTCCCGGCATATATCCTGCCTGCCGGCGTATCTCTTTGTAATTCTTCACCACATCCTGCCCGCAGACTTCCGCTTTTCCTTCATCGGCTAGCACCAATGTGGTGAGAATGCGGAAAAGAGTAGTCTTTCCTGCACCGTCCGGTCCGATAAGCCCGAAGATTTCTCCCGGTTTCACCTCAAAGCATACATCTTTCAGGGCTTGAACTTCACCGTAGCTTTTGCTAACTCCTTTGACAGAAACGATATAATCCATTGTCTTATTTATTTCTTCATTTCTCCGTACATGCCTATCTTGATGTATCCGTCATTCTTTACTGCTATCTTTGTGGCGTATACCAGATTGGCGCGTTCGTCACGTGTCTGGATTGTTTTAGGGGTGAATTCCGATTTGTCTGAAATCCAGGTGATTGTCCCTTCGTATTCCCGGCGGTCATCTTTCCCTAAATCAGAAAACACTTTTACTTTATCTCCTAATTTCAGTTGGGATAATTGATCGGCGGTGATATAGGCGCGTAAAAAAAGATGTTGTACATCCGCCACTTTAAATAAAGGTTTTCCTTGCGTGGCCAGTTCCCCGGCTTCGGCATATTTGGCCAGTACTGTTCCGCAAATCGGACTGGTAATGTGACATTTGCGAAGCTGGTCATCCAGTTGGGCTACTTGTATTTCGTAGGCCGAGCTTTCTTCTGTGATACTGGCATTGCCGCGCTGAAGCGTAGAGATCTGTGCTTCCAACTGTTTTTTCAGAACGGCAATCTGGGAGTCAATATCATCTATTTGTTTTTGGGTGGCGGCATTTTCCTTCAGCAAGTTTTCTGTGCGTTTTCTTTCATATTCGGCTTTGCCGATTTGTTCTTTTGTGGCAGCTATCTGTTTATTGATGTCCGTGCTTTTGCTGGCTATCGCTTTACCGCTGGCCAGTAACTGCATCTTTTTCAAATAGAGTTGTAAGGTATCTATGCACCCCACTTCTTCCCCGGCCTTTAATAACTGTCCTTCTTCTATGTTGAATTGCATGATCTTGCCATTGGCTTCGGAGGATACAATTACTTCGGTAGCTTCAAATGTACCTGATGCATCATAGTCGCCTCTCTTGTTTCCGCAAGAGGATAAACCGAGCAGAGTGGCGGCAAGTAAGATATATTTATTTGTTCTCATATTGGTTTGTTGTATATTTTAATTCGTAAATGGCTGACAATAACTGAATTTCATGCAGGATTTTATCCTGCATGGCAATGTTCTCGGCTGTTACTTCACGTAACATTTCTGTAACGGTCAGTGTTCCGTTGGCAACTTTTGCTTGGGCTGATTTTTTTATGTTGTTACGTAGGGTGATAATCTCCTCATCGTTCTTCATCAGTTCCGTCAGTTTCTTAATTTCACTGTTGTTTTGAGTGATTTCCAGATGAGTGTTAAACAAGAACGTTTCTTTCTGTACGTTCACATCCTGTTGATTCAGTATTAATTGGCGAGATTCATTCTTACGAGTATATAGGTTGCCGAAGTTCCAGGAAAGGCGTACGCCTGCTACGTAATAGGCCGAAAATTCATTTTTCAGCATATTCAGTCCCGGGTTGCCGTATGCGCCTTGCACGAATAAGTCTAATCGGGGGAGGTTCTTGGCGGTAAGTTGTTTACGTTGCGCCTCCAGTTGCTGGTTCTGTACCGCAAACAAGTTAAGTTCCGGACGTCGGATGAATTCTGTAGAATAGGCTTCTCCTTTATATAATAAGGCATTTACATCTGGTTTCTTTAGTGTGTTTTCGGTTAAAGGAGTAGGGTGGTTAATCATGATCTTCAACATCTCGCCGTAAGCACGATAGGTGGCTTCCAGAGTATGACGTTGCTGTATGTTGTTCAATTGTTCCACTTTTACAGCATCCAAATCGGCTTGATTGGCAATGCCATTCTTTACATATGCTGCAACATTGTCATAATTCCTTTGTAATTCTTCCTGCATAAGCTGGTTTTGCTTCAATTGCTCTTTCAATAACAGGATGCCAAAAAAAGTTGGTTTACCCGTTCGTTGATGGCATACATGTCCACTTCCAGTTTCTGTTTGTCTACTTCGGATGTGGCACGGGTTACCTCTTTCCGTGCCCGGATGTTACCACCGTCCCATACCACTTGGTCCAGTTGCAACATAGCTTGGTATTGATCCTTGCGTATGCCGCGAATATCAATTCCGGGCAGGTCAACGGGTATTTCCGTTACATCCGATTGATAACTGGCTTTGGCGGACAATGAAACCTGTGGCAGATAACCCTTGCCGGCGTTAGAGATGTTGTATTCTTTCGTCTTTTCAATCAGTCCGTACCGTTTAATCAGCGGATAATGCGCCTGGGCTTGCTGCTGACACTCTTCCAGCGTGAGTTCCTGTGCATTCAAACAAATGGGACTGATGCCGAGAAGAAAGGTTGTGAGAATGAATAACCTTTTCATATTCTTAATCTGCTTAATATGATTTCTACATTTTCTTGTTTTCTGCGTTCCATATATTGATGATATTCTTCACCTTTTTCTTCTACAAACAATTGTATCAGTGGGTTTGCCACAAAGACAAAGATATTGAGTGAAATGGCGCTGACCATTAAATCTTCCGCCTTGACGGGGCGTATTGTGCCCTTCTTTATTTCCTCTTGCAGTGACCGGTCGAGCAGACTGATTGCTAACCGGAAATTAGGGAACAAGGTTTTACGGCAAATTTCTTTTCCGCATTCATTGGTCAGAATCTCCCTGTATATAAATAAAGGTAGTTCGGGATTAGCAGTCAAAAGGTCGAAGTGTGCTTCAATGAAACATTTTATTTTCTCCAAAAAAGGCAGTGACTCATCTACACGAGAAAGAAATGTATCGGCCAGTTGCCTGGCTTTTTCTTCAAATACTTTGTTGAACAGATTCTCTTTTGTACGGAAATAATAATGCAGCATGGCATGGGTTACACCAGCCTCCTTAGCTATTTCTGTTGTTTTGCTTCCGGAGAATCCTTTCTTAAGGAATTCTTTTTCAGCAGCTTTTAGTATGGATTGTTCTGTATTGCTCGTTTCTTCTTTCATATTATCATTTTTGTTTAACAGGATTGTTAGTAAACGCAAATGTATAAGGAATTATTGGAAACAACAAACAGATGAGATAAAAAAATGTGCTTTCTGTTCTTATGAAATGTTTTTTTCAAGGAAAGCTAATCTCTTTTTTTGAGGCAGGTTAAGGCTTTTCTTTCTGTTGTGTTCTATCTCCATAGGCTTTGGAGTTAACTCCAAAGGCTGCGGAGATAACTCCAAAGGTTATGGAGATAACTCCAAAGCCTATGGAGATAGAAATAGAACGGCCGGAAAGCCTTAGCCTTCTTGGTAGAAAGCCTTAGGTCTGCCAATGAAAATACTTAGCTGTTTTCCCACCTGTCAGGTTGGGCCTCTCAGTAACACTATCGTTTGCCATAGGGGGGGATGGAGGCGGGGTATCACAAGGTGATAATGATTAATATATAATAAGGTATAAGCTCTAAAAGAGCACAGACATTCCACGGCGGATATATTCTCTTTCCATATCTTCCGGTTTCAATATCTTATTGTCAAAGACCAGCAGGTCAATATCCAGTTTTACCACCCCTTGAGCCTTGTCTTCGGGAATCCGTCCGCTGCGTCGTTCCAATTCTTTAAACAAATCACGAACGGAATCGGGTGAAAGCGTAGTGCTGAATTTTGCCAGTTGATTGCTGAAAGGGGAGTGAAAGCCGCTGCCAACAGCTTCCGTTTCCATCATCTCGCCGAAATGAATGTCGGGAAACGTGGTGCGCAATGCTTCCCGTGCAACCGAGAGTTGCGCGTAACGGTTGGTATTAGAGCCCATACAAAGCAAACAATGGTGTTCGTCCATAACATTTATTGCATTAATGGTGCAAATGTATGAAATGTTTTTGTTACTTTTGCATGAATATATAAAAGAAATGCTACCATGAAATTTATTGGAATTATTCCTGCAAGATATGCCTCTACACGTTTTCCTGCCAAACCTCTGGCCGTCTTGGGAGGCAAGCCTGTGATTCAGAGAGTCTATGAACAAGTGTCCGGCATATTGGATGAAGCATATGTAGCGACGGACGATGAACGCATTGAATCCGCCGTAAAAGCTTTTGGCGGAAAAGTGGTCATGACCTCCGTTCACCATAAAAGCGGCACAGACCGTTGCTATGAAGCGTATACCAAAGTAGGACGAGGATATGATGTGGTTGTAAATATCCAGGGTGATGAACCTTTTATTCAAAAATCACAGCTTGAAGCCGTGAAAGCTTGCTTTGAAGATCCTGCCACACAGATTGCGACTTTAGTGAAACCTTTCATCCCGGATGACGGGCTTGAAGCCTTGGAAAATGTAAACTCTCCCAAAGTAGTAGTCGGTAAGAATATGAATGCTTTGTATTTCAGCCGTTCCATCATTCCTTTCCAGCGTAATGTGGAGAAGGAAGGCTGGCTGAAAGGGCATACTTACTATAAACATATCGGTCTGTATGCTTATCGGGCCGATGTACTGAAAGAAATAACTTCGCTTCCACAATCTTCGCTGGAGCTGGCTGAATCGTTGGAGCAGCTTCGTTGGCTGGAAAATGGTTATACTATTAAGGTGGGAATCAGTGAAGTGGAGACAATAGGCATTGATACGCCTCAGGATCTGGCACGTGCCGAAGCATTTTTAAAACAAAGGGAGGGGGAGTAAATGCTGGACAGAACCACCCCACCGCCAATCCGCCAACTAAGCGAATTCAGTATAACCCGTCCCGACAGGAGGACGATGAAGAACGGGATGCCTTTGAATATCATTCATGCGGGAACCGAGGATGTTGTACGTTTCGATCTTCTGATAGGAGGCGGACAATGGAATCAGGAACAGCCGTTGCAGGCTATGTTTGCCAACAGGATGCTGCGTGAGGGAACTGGGAATTTAACGTCTTCACAGATTGCGGAGCGATTGGATTATTATGGAGCCTGGCTGGAGTTATCTTCTTCCGTGAACTATGGATTCATAACACTTTACTCTCTGAATAAATATTTTGCCCGCACGCTGGCCGTCATATCCGAGATGATAAAGGCTCCTACGTTTCCGGCAAAGGAACTTTCCGTGGTGGCCGATACGAACAAACAGCAATTCCTGGTGAACAGCACCCGGGTGGAAATGATCGCCCGAAAGCAGCTGAATACAGCCTTGTTCGGTCCGGAGCATCCTTTCGGGCGCTATGCGGTAGCGGAGGATTATGACCGGATTACCCCGGAGGTGCTCCGTTCGTTTTATCGGAAATATTATCATTCGGGCAATTGTTCGGTATATATTTCGGGAAAGGTCACATCGGAAATTATCCGTTGTATAGAAGATAACTTGGGAAGTGGACAATGGGGGGAAGTGACGGAAAAAGCAAAGACAACGCTTGTTCCTCCGGTTACCACCAAAGAAAAGCGTATCTTTATAGAACGTGAGGATGCACTTCAAAGTTCCTTGAAAATGGGATGTTTCGTAATGGACCGTCATCATCCGGACTTTTTGAAGGCACGTGTCATGGTCACTTTGTTCGGAGGGTATTTCGGGAGCCGTCTGATGTCCAATATCCGTGAAGACAAGGGATATACATACGGTATCGGCGCAGGCATTGTGTCCTATCCGGGAACGGGAATACTGACTGTCAGTACCGAGGCGGCCAATGAATATGTGGATTCTATCATAACAGAAGTTTATCGGGAGATGGACAAATTGTGTAATGATCTCGTTCCTCAAGAAGAATTGGAAATGGTGAAGAACTATATGCTGGGCGATTTATGCCGGTCGTACGAGGGACCTTTTTCTTTGTCTGATGCCTGGATTTATATAGAAACGGCAGGGCTGGACGAACGCTTCTTTATCCGTTCGCTGGATGCCATCCGGGGAATCACCAGAGAAGAAATACGCATATTGGCTCAAAAGTATTTCTGCAAAGAAAACTTAATAGAGGTCATTGCGGGTAAAAAAGTGTAATAACCTATCATGTCCAAAGATAGAAAATCGTATCTTTGGCATAAATCTTATCTATTATAAGTAACGAACCAATGAAGAAATACGTATATATATTATTGCTTTTGGCATCGGTCAGTACATTGGCCACCGCCCAGATAAAAATCGGGAATTATACTTTTAAAGACGGGGGCGAATATACCGGAGAACTGAAAGGCAGAAAACCAAACGGTAAAGGAAAAACAATCTACAAGAACGGAAATACCTACGAAGGGGAATATATAAAAGGTAAACGCGAGGGGAACGGGACATATACGTTTCACGATGGAGAAAAGTATGTGGGGCAATGGTTCCAGGACCAGCAACACGGCAGCGGAACCTATTATTTTATGAATAACAACCGGTATGAGGGTATGTGGTTTGCCGATTATCAGCAGGGTGAAGGCACTATGTATTATTATAACGGAGATGTTTATATAGGTAACTGGTTTCAGGACAAACGTAGCGGAAAGGGTACTTATACCTGGAAAGCAGGAGCCAAATATGAGGGCGAATGGAAAGAAGACAAGAAAAACGGACAGGGTGTTATGGTATGGCCCGACCAGTCAAAATATGAAGGCGAGTGGAAAGATGACGCACGTGACGGAAAGGGGACGTTTTACTATGTCAACGGTGACAAGTATGTGGGTGACTGGAAGGATGACGTGCAGCACGGTAAAGGCATTTATTACTTTCATAGCGGTGACCGTTACGAAGGTGACTACGTGAACGGTGAACGTACCGGGCAGGGTATTTATATACACAAGAATGGTGACAAGTATGTAGGGCAGTTCAAGAACGGCGAGCAGCATGGGACCGGAACCTTTACATGGGCCAACGGTGCTGTGTATGAAGGGCAGTGGGTGAATAACCAGCGCAGCGGTAAAGGACACTATATCTGGGCGAACGGCGATGACTATGAAGGTGAATGGAAAAACAACATGGCCGACGGTGAAGGCACTTTGCGCACGGCTGACGGAACCAAATACAAGGGGCATTTCGTAAAAGGAAAGGAAGACGGCAAAGGTGTGCTTGAAGATAAGAACGGAGTACGCTATGACGGATTTTTCAAACAAGGGAAGAAACACGGCGCTTTTTGTGGAGACTGACAAGAATGGAAATGTAATCCGTAAAGGTGTTTATAAGTTTGGAACGCTGGATGCGGAACAAAAATAAGAATATAATGTTGGATTTAGAGAAGATAACGTTGAATGTACGTGAAATAGCACTCCGGGCGGGTGCTTTTCTTCGTAATGAGCGTAGCGGTTTTGACCGTAGCAAGGTAGAGAAGAAAAATGCTCACGACTATGTGTCGTATGTAGATAAGGAATCGGAACGCCGTATTGTGGCCCAACTTCGGGAATTGCTTCCCGAAGCAGGATTCATTGCCGAAGAAGGTTCGGGCAGCCTGACTACGGAAAACTATTGCTGGCTGGTAGATCCGCTGGACGGAACCACCAATTTTATCCATAATAATGCTCCTTATTGTGTGAGTATCGCCCTTCGCAATAAAGAAGAACTGCTGGTTGGGGTGGTGTATGAGGTATGCCGCGATGAACTTTACTGGACTTATAAAGGAGCGCCTTCTTATCTGAACAACAAAGAAATACATGTGTCAGATGTTTCTGATATGGACGAAGCGTTTGTGGCGTTAGGCTTTCCATACGATTCGCAAAAGTATAAGCCTTTGGCGGAGCATATCGTGCACGAGTTATATGGAAATGTGGGAGGCATGCGCCTGCAAGGAGCTGCTGCGGCAGAACTTTGCTATGTAGCTGCCGGTCGCTTTGAAGCCCGTATAGAAGGGGCTGCTGGGACCGTGGGATATTGCTGCCGGTTCGATAATCTTGATGAATGCCGGTGGAAAAGTGACAGATTACAGCGGGAGGGGGAGTACTTTTATTCCGGTCGTGAAGTGTTGGCTACTAATGGAAAGTTGCATGATGAGTTTCTCAAGGTCTTAGGGAAAAAAATAAATACTTCGTCTTTTTTCTAGTTCGTTACAAATATATTTTGTAAGTTTGTCAAGTGAACACATGAACATAATGTAACATGGATGTATCTGTTATCTTTCAATTTTTAAAAGACCTGGCCGCAAACAATAACCGGGAGTGGTTTCAGGGGCATAAGGATGAATATCTGAAAGCTCAAAAAAGAGTTTGAGGAATTACTGACAGCAATCATCGCCCGCATTTCGTTGTTTGACGAAAGTATTGTCGGTATTCAAGCCAAGGACTGTACATACCGAATTTATCGCGACACGCGTTTTTCCAGTGATAAGACTCCTTATAAGATACACTTGGGCGGCTATATCAACGCTCGTGGAAAGAAATCGGAACATTGTGGATATTATGTTCATATAGAGCCTGATAACTGTATGCTTGCTGGTGGAAGCTGGTGCCTGGAACCTAAAGTGCTGAAAGCTGTCCGCCAGTCCGTTTATGACAACATAGACGAATACAGGGAAATTGTGGAAGATCCTGCGTTCAAGCAATACTTTCCTGTTATCGGAGAAAATCACTTAAAAACGGCTCCCAAAGGATTTCCGAAAGATTTTGAATATATTGATTATTTAAAATGTAAGGATTATACCTGTGCTTATATGGTGCCTGATGCGTTTTTCCTTGCCCCTGACCTGTTGGACAAAGTAGAGGATGTTTTCAAGCAACTGAAGCGTTTTGCTGATTTTACAAATTTCACAATAGACGACTTTGAATGATAAAAGCAATATTTTAACCATTAAAATGAAATAATTATGGTAGTAGACAGATTAGAAAACTTAGAAAAGTACGCTTCATTGAATCCTTTGTTCGCTAAAGCAATGGAATATCTGAAGACTACAGACTTGAACGCTCAGGAATTAGGAAAAGTAAAATTACAGGGTGATGAGCTGGTAGTAAACTTTTCTCAGACCAAGCCTAAAACTAAAGAAGAAGCAAAATTAGAAACTCATAATCAGTTTATTGATATACAGATTCCTCTGTCAGGAGTGGAAGTGATGGGTTATACGGCCCGTGAAGATCTTCCCGAAGCAGACTATGATGCAGATAAGGATATCTCGTTCTATCCGGGACTTGCCGAAAGCTATATTCCTGTAAAGCCGGGAATGTTTGCCATCTTTTTTCCACAGGATGCTCACGCTCCGGGAGTGTCTCCTGACGGTGTGAAAAAAGTGATCGTTAAAGTTTTGGTTTGAAAGAGAATAACTAACAAGTAATCATATTATGGAAAATACCACTCCTAAATTAGGCATAATAGAAAGTGATCCTTGGCTGGAACCGTATTCGGCAGCGATTGAAGGACGCCATCAGCATGCACTAGACAAAGAATTGGAACTGACCGGAGGCAAAGGAACTTTATCGGACTTTGCCACCGGATATTTATATTTCGGCTTGCATCGTACCAGAAGAGGGTGGGTGTTCCGTGAATGGGCTCCGAATGCGAAGGAAATTTATCTTATCGGAGATTTCAACGACTGGAAAGAACATGGCGATTATAGGATGTACCATGTAAAGAACTCTCCTGGTGTATGGGAGGTGGAATTACAAAGCGGTGCTATAAAGCATGGTGATTTGTATAAACTGAAAGTCCGTTGGAATGGCGGTGAAGGAGAACGCATACCGGCATGGGCCAACCGTGTGGTACAGGATGAGCAGACAAAGATATTCAGTGCACAGGTCTGGGAACCGGAGAATCCTTACCGGTTCAGAAAGAAGGTGTTCCGTGCAAAGACTGATCCTTTGATGATTTATGAATGTCATATCGGTATGGCTCAGGAAGAAGAAAGGGTAGGGACTTATAATGAGTTCCGTGAGAAAATATTGCCGCGTATAGCGGAAGCCGGATATAACTGTATTCAGATTATGGCTATTCAGGAGCATCCTTATTATGGGAGTTTCGGGTATCATGTTTCCAGTTTCTTTGCTCCGTCATCCCGCTTCGGTACACCGGATGAATTGAAGGAATTGATTGATACGGCACATAGAATGGGAATTGCCGTCATTATGGATATTGTTCACTCTCATGCCGTGAAGAATGAAGTGGAGGGACTTGGCAATTTTGCCGGTGATCCTAATCAATACTTCTATCCGGGCGGGCGGCGTGAACATCCGGCATGGGATTCCTTATGCTTTGATTATGGTAAGAATGAGGTGATTCATTTCTTGCTGTCCAATTGTAAGTATTGGATGGATGAGTTCCGTTTTGACGGTTTTCGTTTTGACGGTGTGACATCGATGTTGTATTATAGCCACGGCTTGGGAGAGGCGTTCTGTAATTATGGGGATTACTTTAACGGGAATCAGGATGATAATGCGATTTGTTATTTGACATTGGCCAACAAGTTGATTCATCAGGTAAATTCCAAAGCGATTACCATTGCGGAAGAAGTTTCGGGTATGCCCGGGTTGGCAGCACCGATTCAAGATGGTGGATATGGGTTTGATTACCGTATGGCCATGAATATTCCGGATTATTGGATTAAAACAATCAAGGAGAAGATTGATGAAGACTGGAAACCGAGCAGCATGTTCTGGGAAGTGACCAACAGACGCAAGGACGAGAAGACTATTTCGTATGCCGAAAGCCATGACCAGGCATTGGTGGGCGATAAGACTATAATTTTCCGTCTGATAGATGCTGACATGTATTGGCATTTCCAGAAAGGGGATGAAAATTATACAGTGCATCGCGGCATCGCATTGCATAAGATGATTCGTTTGCTTACTGCCTCTACCATCAATGGAGGATATTTGAACTTTATGGGTAATGAATTCGGGCATCCCGAATGGATTGATTTCCCGCGTGAAGGTAACGGATGGTCGCATAAATATGCCCGTCGTCAGTGGGGGCTTTTTGATAATAAGAACCTGTGTTACCATTACTTGGGCGATTTTGATTCAGCTATGGTCCACCTCATTGAGAGTGTGAAAAATATTCAGGAAACTCCAGTGATTGAAGTATGGCATAACGACGGTGACCAAGTGTTGGCTTACCGGCGTAAGAATTTGATTTTTGTATTTAATTTCAATCCTACCAAGTCATTTACAGACTATGGTTTCCTAGTGCCTGTCGGGGCGTATGATGTGGTACTGAATACGGATGCGACAGCTTTCGGAGGCAATGGTCTGGCTGATGACAGTATACGTCATTTCACTAATTTCGACCCTCTTTATAAGAAGGATAAAAAGGAATGGCTGAAACTGTATCTGCCTGCCCGTTCGGCTGTGGTATTGAAAAAGTGAAAGAGTAATTATGAGCAGCAACAACAGCTTATCCTATAAAAGAGCCGCCCGCATCCTCACGGTTGCGTGCGGTCTTCTTTTCTCTATTTTTAGTATTGTCTATCTTTTTGTGCTTCAGAAAGATGTAGTAGGTGCATTGCATTATTCATTGTCACAAGGAAAGACACATTATTCTCCGTTGGTGGGAGCTATTATCATTACAGTGGTTTTATTGGTATTCCGTTGGGGAATCAATGGATTGATGGGATTAAAGGGGCCTGTACGGACACTTTCTTATTTCCCGTCTTGTCTGTTGCTGGGAGTGCTGACGGATGTGGACCGGACTATTTTCCACGGAGGAAACATAGGAGATAAATGGTTTTGGCTGCTGCCGTTGCTTTTGCTTATATATATAGGTGTGGTCTATACTTTACGGCGTGTGTTTCGTTCCTGGCTGAATCAAGAGGGGTCCATATTGGGCTTAATAAACTCTAACTTAGCTATTTTGACACTTTTATGCCTGATGACGGTAGGTATAGGAAATACGAATGTGAATTTTCATCATGAACTGGCTGTGGAGCAGGCTATCCGTAATCATCATTATGAAGCTGCACGGATGGTAGGAGCAAAGTCTTTGGAAACAACCCGTACATTGGCAGTGCTTAGAGCCTATGCTATGTCTTTGGAAGGTACCATGGGGGAGCATTTGTTTGAATACCCTCAATATTATGGTGCGGAAGGGCTTTTGTTTGCGCCTCATTCTCAGGAAACTTTGCGCTTGAATGCCGATAGCTTGTATGCTTATCTTGGTGCAAGACCACATGTTGCAGAAAAGACAGTAGACTTTTTGGCTCGTATCTGTCGTGATGAAATAGGTAGACATACCGCTTTGAATTATTATATGAGTGCATTGCTGCTGGATAAGAAATTGGACAAATTTGTATCGGCGGTTGATATGTATTGTTTCGAGCAAGATACATTGCCGCGTTATTATCGTGAGGCATTGGTGCTTTACAAACGGACTCATCCTGGATATGGAAGAGAAGTCAAAGACACGCTGATGGTGCGGCGTTTGGATGAGTTTCTTAACCGTCAGAAGGAATTTTCATCACCGGTGGAAGAGAAAAACCATATGCGGCGGGAATATGGTGATACCTATTGGTGGTATTATCGTTATCAATAAGTTATTTTTATACTTTTTGATCCTATATTTTTGCTAAATCATTGGTACTTTCCCATGCTTTTTTACTAATTTTGCAAACTCTTAAAAAGGAAAAACAAAAATAACGATATAGCAATGGCAGTAGAATTGAAAGAACTTACCAAAAGAAGCGAGAATTATTCTCAGTGGTATAATGATTTGGTGGTGAAGGCCGATTTGGCTGAACAATCACCTGTGCGTGGATGTATGGTTATCAAGCCTTACGGATACGCCATTTGGGAGAAAATGCAGCGTCAGTTGGACGATATGTTTAAGGAAACCGGCCACGTGAACGCTTATTTCCCGTTGCTTATCCCGAAATCTTACCTTAGCCGTGAAGCTGAGCACGTAGAAGGATTTGCCAAAGAGTGTGCTGTAGTTACTCACTACCGTCTGAAGAATGCAGAGGACGGTTCGGTGTTATCGTAGATCCGGCTGCCAAACTGGAAGAAGAATTGATTATCCGCCCTACATCTGAGACAATCATTTGGAGTACATATAAGAACTGGATTAATTCCTATCGTGACTTGCCTATCTTGTGTAACCAATGGGCAAATGTTATGCGGTGGGAGATGCGTACCCGTTTGTTCCTGCGTACTGCGGAGTTCTTGTGGCAGGAAGGACATACGGCTCATGCGACCCGCGAGGAAGCAGAAGCGGAAGCACAGAAAATGTTGCATGTGTATGGTGACTTCGCTGAGAAGTATATGGCTGTTCCGGTAATCAAAGGGGTAAAATCGGCTAATGAACGTTTCGCCGGTGCATTGGATACTTACACCATCGAAGGCTTGATGCAGGATGGAAAGGCATTGCAATGTGGTACTTCTCACTTCTTGGGACAGAATTTCGCAAAAGCGTTCAATGTACAGTTTGTTGACAAAAACAATAAACTGGATTATGTTTGGGCTACTTCCTGGGGAGTATCTACCCGCCTGATGGGTGCTTTGATAATGACTCACTCTGATGATAACGGATTGGTGTTGCCACCGCATTTGGCTCCTATTCAGGTAGTTATCGTTCCTATTTATAAGAATGATGAAATGCTGAAGAGATTGATGCAAAAGTAGAAGGCATTGTCAATAAGTTGAAAGCAATGGGTATCTCTGTGAAATATGATAATGCAGACAATAAGCGTCCGGGATTCAAGTTTGCAGATTACGAACTGAAAGGTGTGCCTGTTCGCTTGGTAATGGGTGGCCGTGATCTTGAAAACAATACAATGGAAGTGATGCGTCGTGATACATTGGAGAAAGAAACTCGTTCTTGCGACGGAATCGAAGAATATGTACAACAATTGTTGGAGGATATCCAGAACAATATTTATCAGAAGGCATTGAACTATCGTAACGAACATATCGTGAAAGTGGATTCATACGATGATTTCAAGGAACAAATAGAGAAAGGCGGCTTTATTCTGGCTCATTGGGGATGGAACCCCCGGAAACGGAAGACCGGATTAAAGAGGAAACCAAGGCAACAATTCGTTGTCTTCCTTTTGATGCTGATGAAGAGAGCCTGACTCCGGG
>ENA-OQKS01000280-OQKS01000280.1-human-gut-metagenome-genome-assembly--contig:-NODE-280-length-15765-cov-2.040031_pt1 | contig 15765 bp, 16 predicted proteins | sample MGYA00242804_ERZ504808 | MGnify/ENA primary metagenome ERZ504808 (study PRJEB26092, sample SAMD00036375) | human gut metagenome | host: Homo sapiens | study: EMG produced TPA metagenomics assembly of...
TTCCCTGCAATGACATTCATGTCTTTCTTAATGCCGTCTTTGCTTCCTCTATTGATCAGAAAGATGTCAAACCAGTTTCCTGATCCTTTACTGATGACTCTGGCTCCCACTGTATGATATTTTTTGTATTTTGTTTTAATTTCAAAGATCCTGCAGACGTTCTAATTCTACTTGATTCTGCTGTAGCACACGATTCTGCATCTTCAGAACATCGATCTTCTCCTGTAGACGCTCATTCTCTGCTCTCAGTGTCTTCTTGCTTTTCGTCATTCTCATTCCATGAAACACGGCATTTCCTACCGAATTAATGCCTTCCTGCATCGGAGATAAAACAGTGAAAAAGATATTCTTGACTGGAGTTAAGACTCCTCCGGCAAAAACACTGATTCCCGCCAGTAACCCACACACCACGATAAAAATCGCTAACAGGTGGTTTGAATTAAATTTTTTCTTTTGCAATTTCATACGTCTATCCTCTTTCATCATCTATCGTTTTAAATATGACTGCATTCCTAAGATCACATGATCTTCTGGCCGGTCAGCAATATGAACCGGTATCTTAAATTCTTCTTTGATCCACTCTGCCGTCTTTGGAAATGCTGCCCCGCCTCCAGATACATAGATTCCCTGATTCATAATATCTGATGCAAGTTCTGGCGTAATGCTTTCTAACACTGCTTTTACCTGCACACAAATGTCTCTGACCTGACTGTGGGCCTTTTCTTCAACGATCTGAATTGGTATCTTCTCTTGTTTTGGAAGTCCACTCACAAGATTTCTTCCCTTGATCATAGCTGCTTCTTTATCTTCTATCTTCGCATATGCAAGTTTTAAGTGTCTTGCACTTCGTGTTCCGATCGCTAATTTATAATTCTTCTTTACATAATCTCTGATCCACTCATCGATCTGGTCTCCTCCATATGGAAAAAGTCTGCTTGTTACGATCCCACCTAAAGATATCACAGAAATCTCTGTTGTTGAAGCTCCTATATCAATGATCATATTTCCACATGGCGCATTGACATCAATTCCACTTCCAATTGCCGCAAGGATTGGCTTGGGAACTAAAGTTACATCCTTAACCCTTGAAGCTGATTCCCATGCAAGATCTTCAAATGCTCGTTTCTCAACATTCGTAATATCCACGGGAACAGCGATCATAAGACCGGTTTTCCTGATCCGTTTGAAATAATGGTCCAATACCGTTCCTAACAGATATCTCATATTCGTATAATCTGAGATCACGCCGTGTTCCATTGGTTTCACTACATGAATACTGTATGGCTGTTTCTCATACATCGCAAATGCTTCGTTGCCGAATGCTTTTAGTTTCGCATCTTCATCAAATGCGATCATATTCTTTATCTTTAAAAATTCTTCTTTATCTCTTGTACAGATTCTTAAATGTCTGGTTCCAAGTTCAATTCCTAGTTGTGCCGTTTTCATGTTCTGCTCCTTACATCATGTGTTCTTCTCGAAAACTTAAATATGTCTGGTCTCCGATGATAATATGATCACATAGCGGAATCCCAAGAAATTCTCCTGCTTCTTTCATTCCGCTTGGTCGTCAGAATATCCTGGCGGCTTGGCGTTGGATCTCCAGATGGATGATTATGGATCATAAGTACGGAAACCGCTTCGCATCGAAGTGCTTCCAGAAATAATTCTCTTGGTGATGCCACTGTCTGATTCACTGTACCAACAGAAACCGTAAGTTCCTTTTATAACTTTATTCTTTCCATTAAAAAAATTAAAATCATCTCTTCCCGGCTTAAATGCCGCATCCGTTCCATATAATAATCTGCAATGGATACTGGTGAATGAAAGCTTATCTTATCTTCGACTTTCGCACTTGCTAATCGTTTAGACAATTCTGCAATACACAAGATCTGCATCGCCTTTACTTTCCCAATCCCGGGAATCTTTTGTAATTCTTCTCTTGAAGTGTGGCAAATTCCCAGTATTCCCTCATAAAACGGATCGATCGACAACACTTTCGTTGCAAGATCGATCGCCGTCTGATCCTTTGTCCCACTTCTTAAGATCACTGCCAGAAGTTCTGCATCTGACAGCATTGCTGTTCCATTCTTTTCACACTTTTCATAAGGTCTTTCTGACACTGGTAATTCCTTTAATGTCTGATGTTTTTCTTCCATATCTGATCCTTTCTGTCGAAAAATCTCCATGGTCAAAACATTTCTCACATTAAATCTTACCATAACTTTTCACTGATGTATAGAAATCAAACCGTTGTTTTCCTTAAATTTTTCTTATTTTATTTTATGAAATCTCTGGAATTTCTACCAAACCTTTTTCTGCCATTCGCTGCAGGGATATGATGATTCCATATTTGGCATGTGGATATGTAAGACCTCCCTGGAAATATACTGCATAAGGCTCTTTCATTGGTCCATCAGCACTTAATTCAATGGATGCGCCCGATACAATGTTCCTGCTGCCATGATCACCTGGCTGTCATATCCCGGCATATCCCATGGTTCCGGGTCTACATAGCTGTCAACCGGTGCTGCTGCCTGGATGCCCTTGCAGAATGCGATCAGACCTTCTGGTGTGCCAAGAGTTACCGCCTGGATGATATCCTGACGTGGCTCTGTGCTGTTGGGAACTACCGGGAAACCAAGCTTTTCGTAAATGTTCGCTGCAAAAACAGCGCCCTTTAAAGCTCCTTTGGTGATCATCGGTGCAAGGAAAAATACCCTGATACAGAGAACGGTTTACACCAAGAGTTGCACCAACTTCCATGCCCAGTCCCGGGCAGGTCATACGGTAGGAGGCATTTTCCACACAGTCTTTTCTTCCTGCGATATAACCACCGATAGGAGCAAGGCCGCCACCTGGATTTTTGTATCAGGGAGCCGACCCATGATATCTGCACCTACATCACTGGGCTCGATGGTATCTACGAATTCTCCGTAGCAGTTATCTACCATGCAGATCACATCCGGCTTGATAGACTTGATAGAGGAGATCAGCTCGCCGATACGCTTTACGGATAAGGTTGGTCTTGTGGCATATCCCTTGGAGCGCTGGATCTTGATGAGTTTTGTTCGCTCATTGATAGCTTTTTTGATGTTCTCAAAGTCGAAATCACCGTTCGGAAGAAGATCCACCTGGCTGTAGGTAATGCCGAACTCCTTTAAGGAACCGACAGAATCACGGATTCCGATGACTTCCTCTAAAGTATCGTACGGTTTTCCTACCGGGGAAAGGATCTCATCACCCGGGCGGAGATTTCCGGAAAGCGCCGTTGCAAGCGCATGGGTTCCGCAGGCGATCTGCGGGCGTACCAGTGCATCCTCAGTGCCGAAGCACGTTGCATAGACCTGCTCCAGCGTATCACGTCCCAGGTCATTGTATCCGTATCCTGTGGTTCCATATAAGCATGCCTCGCTGACCTTGCTTGCCTGCATGGCGTGGATGACCTTTAACTGGTTGTATTCTGCGATTTCATCAATTTTTGCAAAACGCTCTTTTAATTCTTCCTCAATTTTCGTTCCAAATGCGAAAACCTCTTTGGAAATGCCAAGTGTGCTGTACATAGCAGCTTTTTCTGTCAACATGATTGTTCTCCTTCTTCCTTTGCATCGGCCGAAACGATTTCGTTCCAGCGATCCAGCATATATGATAATATTTTTTCTTCGTCGTAGTCAAAATCCGGCTTGTTCAGCCAGATCACATCCTTTTCCCGTCGGAACCAGGTCAGCTGCCGTTTGGCAAAATGACGGGTGTCCCGCTTGATGATATAGACGGCCTCCTCCAGCGTGCATTCGCCCGCAAGATACGGGAACAGTTCTTTGTAGCCCAGTCCCTGCATGGAGACAAGATCTCTTGTGTATCCCATTTCTTTCAAACGGAAAACTTCATCAACCAGTCCGTCGCAGATCATCTGATCGACGCGCCTGTCAATGCGGTCATACAGAATCGAACGTTCGTCGTTCAGCACAAAATAAGCAGAACAGTACGGAGATTCCTTCTGCTTCTGCTCCTCGTTGTGCTCCGAAATCTTCTGTCCTGTCTCGTGATAATATTCCAGCGCCCGGATTACACGTTTTACATTATTCGGGTGAATCGTCTCCGCGGAAGCAGGATCAACCTCGGAAAGTTCCCGGTACAGTTCTGCCGCGCCTTCCTCCGTTGCTGCTTTTTCTTCCAGCTGTTTCCGGATCGGTAGTTCACCGTGCGATTCCGTAAAATCAACTTCTTTTAAAAGCGCCTGGATATAAAAGCCGGTGCCGCCCGTCACGATCGGAATCTGTCCGGCGGCGTATATTTTTTCCATCGCTTCATGCGCCAGTTCCACAAACTTCACGACGTGAAACTCTTCGGAAGGATCGAGCACATCGATCAGATAATGCGGAACGCCGCACATCTCCTCCGGGCGGATTTTGGCAGATCCGATATCCATATGGCGGTAGACCTGCATGGAATCCGCGGAGATAATGGCCCCATTTACCGCTTTGGCAAGCGAAATCGACAGCTTCGTCTTACCGACAGCGGTCGGACCGGTCAGGATAATCAAAGGTTTTTTCAAAAAAATCACCTACACAATTCTCTTAAATTTCTTTTCCAGTTCCCGTTTCGAGAGGGAAATGATCGTCGGCCGGCCGTGCGGGCAGTGATACGGATCTTCGAGCGCCAAAAGCTCGGCAATGAGCTGCTCAGCCTCTGCATAGGAAAGATGATTGTTGCCCTTTACGGCGGCCTTGCACGACATTGTCGCCAGACGGTCTTTTAAAATCTCCAGCGGCTTTTCGCGGACCTCCTCAAGATTGTCGAGAATCTCGATAAACAGCTCCTCCGTCGCAATACCGTACAGGTTGTGCGGCACGGCGTTGATCGCATAGTCTTTTCCGCCGAACGGGGAAATTTCGTAGCCGAAGGACTGGAAAACGTCCATGTAACGGGTCACAAGATCCGCTTCCTGCGGCGTTAAGGAGACGATCAGCGGAGGACTCACCATCTGGGAGGTGACGTTCTTTTCCCGGTAATTTTTCATCATCCGCTCGAACAGTACCTTTTCGTGCGCGGCATGCTGATCGATGATGTAGAGATTCTCGCCGTACTGAATCAGCCAGTACGTATCGAAAACCTGGCCGATGATGCGGTGCGATTTCTCTGCCTCCGGGGTAAGAAACTGCTCATCAAAGAGCTGCATCTGGCCTTCTGGCTCAGGCGAAGCAGATGCAGATGAGGATTCTTCCGGCATGGAAGATACCGTTGGAGCTGCATCTGGCTCCTGCTGATGCTGTATTGCGTCCGCGTTTGAGAGGTCTGCCGTCTTTGGCACGTTTCCTGCACCCGGCTCAAACAGTTCTTCCTCTTCCCGCGTCATTCCCGTCATCTGCTGAACCGGCACATACGTTTTCGCTGCGCGGTATCCATTTCGTTCCACCTCCGGGAAAATTGGCATTCTTCTGCTCTGGCTGGAAACCGGCTCCACCGGAAGGGACTGCCGTGCAAAGCCTTCTTTTACCTGCCGTTTCTGCTCGAACGGTTCCGGAACAACAATCTGTTCTTTCCGTGCCGCTTTTTCCTCTGCTTTCCGTTCCCTGTCGGAAGAAAGCGAAACCTTCACAATCTGCTCCCTGTGATTCAGCGCATCCGAGATCATATCACGCATCTGGCGGTAAATCTCCTCCTGATGGGAAAAACGAAGCTCCATCTTCGTCGGATGCACATTGACATCCACCGCCTCTCCATCCATCTGGACATAGAACAGCGTAAACGGATATTTATGCTGCATCATCGATGTCTGATATCCGTCCTCAATCGCACGGGCGAGCAGCTTGCTCCGCACATACCGTCCATTCACGTAATAATTTTCAAAATTCCGGTTTCCCCTCGAGATCACCGGTTTTCCAATAAAACCATCAATCGTCATCAGCGGGCTTTCCGAGTGAATCTCGATCAGCTCCCGCGCGATGTCGCGGCCGTAAATATTATAGACCAGTTCTTTTAAATTCCGGTTGCCGCTTGTATGAATCTTCACCTGCGAATTGACCATGTATTTAAACGAAATGCCCGGATGGGACAGAGCGAGCTGCTCCACCACAGAAGTCACCGCATTTGCCTCCGTGACCGGCGTTTTTAAGAATTTCTGACGAGCCGGCGTGTTGTAAAAAAGATTCCGGACCAGAAAGGTTGTTCCGGTCGGGGCACCGACCTCCTCATTGGCCTTCTCCGCGCCGCCCTCAATCACATACCGCGTTCCCGTCAGCGCATCCGGCGTTTTCGTAATCATCTCGACCTGCGCAACCGCCGAGATACTCGAGAGCGCCTCGCCGCGGAAGCCAAGAGATGCAATCTGCACGAGTTCTTCCACGGAACGGATCTTGCTCGTCGCGTGGCGCAGAAAAGCGAGCGGCACCTGTTCGGCCGGAATGCCGCTTCCATTGTCCGTGATCCGCACCAGCGAAATACCGCCGTCGCGGATTTCCACGGTGATCGCCGTCGCACCGGCGTCCATTGCATTTTCCACCAGCTCCTTTACCACGGAAGCCGGCCGTTCCACGACCTCACCGGCCGCAATTTTATCGATCGTATTCTGATCCAGTACTGCTATGGTAGCCATGTTGTTCCTTTCTGTTTCGGATTGATTCTAACTTATGTTCTGATCCAGTATTCCCCTATTTCCAGCGGTTTTTCACCTTTCCCTGGAAACGGTACAGGGTATTTAAAGCATCCATCGGTGTCATATTCGAGATATCAAGCTCCGAGAGCTCTTTGATGATATCATCGTCCTGCACCGTATCGAACAGCGACATCTGTGCCATATCGACCTCGTCGTAGTGAACCGGCTTTGCCTTCGGTTTTTTCTGCATGGTCAGATCCTTGACCGCAGCAGTGATATCGGCATCGCTCAGCTGCTCCACCAGCTCCTGCGCCCGGGAGAGCACTGACTCCGGCACTCCCGCAAGACGCGCTACCTGGATACCGTAGCTCTTATCTGCGCCGCCCTGTACAATTTTACGCAGGAATACGATATCGTCGCCCTTTTCCTTAACGGCAATACAGTAGTTGTGCACGCCCGGAAGCTTTCCTTCAAGCTCAGTCAGCTCATGGTAATGCGTAGCGAACAGTGTCTTTGCGCCGAGCAGCTTCGGATTCGCCACATGCTCAATCACAGCCCAGGCGATCGAAAGACCGTCGAACGTACTCGTTCCTCTTCCGATCTCATCGAGAATCAGCAGACTGTTCGAGGTTGCATTCCGAAGAATATTCGCCACCTCCGTCATCTCAACCATAAACGTACTCTGGCCGCTTGCCAGGTCATCGGATGCGCCGACACGGGTAAAGATCCGGTCCACAATACCGATGTTTGCCTTCGAAGCCGGAACAAACGAACCGATCTGTGCCATCAGCACAATGAGGGCCGTCTGGCGCATATACGTCGATTTACCGGCCATGTTCGGTCCGGTGATGACGGAAACGCGGTGGTCACCGTTGTCAAGCAGGGTATCGTTTGCGATAAACATATCGTTTGGAATCATCTTCTCGACCACTGGGTGACGGCCGTCCTTGATATCAATCTTTCCGCGGCTGTTCAGCTTCGGACGCACATAGTGGTTGTGCTCGGCAACGTAGGAAAGCGATGCATACACATCGAGCCGTGCCAGAGCCTGCGCCGTGCGCTGAATCCGCTCCGCCTCACCGGCAACCGTATCGCGCACCGTACAGAAAAGATCATATTCCAGCGCGTACAGCTTGTCCTCTGCGCCAAGAATCGTATCTTCCAACTCCTTCAGACGCGGTGTGATGTAGCGTTCGGCGTTCGTCAGCGTCTGTTTTCTGGTATAGTAATCCGGTACAAGGTCTTTAAACGAGTTCGTAACTTCCAGATAATAGCCAAATACCTTGTTGTACTTGACCTTCATGTTTTTGATACCGGTTTTCTCCCGCTCACTCGCCTCAAGTTCACTCAGCCACTGCTTTCCTTCTGTCTTTGCATGGCGGTAATTATCGACCATCTCGTTATAGCCGTCCTTGATCATACCGCCGTCGCGCATCAGATACGGCGGATCATCGACGATTGCCGCATCGACAAGCTGATAGAGGTCTTCCAGCGGGTCGAGATCCTCCTGAATCTGCGCCAAAGCGCCGCCGTCAAACGAGTTTAAGAGCTGCTTGATGTAAGGCAGCATCTGCAGCGACGATTTAAAGGCGATCAGGTCACGCGGATTCGCGGACTGGTAGCTGATTCTTCCGACGAGACGCTCGAGGTCATAAACCGGACGGAGGTATTCACGGATTTCCTCGCGGATCATCGCCTGCCCCGTTAGAGCCTCTACAGCATCGAGCCGTGCGTTGATTTCCTCCTCGTCGATCAATGGCTGCTCTACGTAGCTTCGCAGAAGACGTGCGCCCATCGCCGTGCGGGTTTTATCGAGAACCCAGAGCAGGGAGCCGCGTTTCTGCTTCTCCCGCAGCGTTTCCACCAATTCCAGATTCCGGCGGCTGGAGCTGTCGATCAGCATATATTTGTCTGTCACATACGGTGTAATCGAATTCATGTGAGACAGATCCGATTTCTGTGTCTCGTGCAGATACTGGAACAGCGCACCGGCTGCAATTGTTCCGCAGTTGTAATCGGCGATGCCAAGGCCTTCCATCGTAGCAGCATGGAACTGTTCCTGCAGCGTACGGCGGCAGATATCATCGTCGAAATACCAGTCTTCCAATGCATTCACGCAGATATGAAGGCGGGTTCGAAGATCCTCCACATCGATCCCGCAGAGCAGGAACGACTGATTGCAGATGATTTCCGCCGGCATAAACTTCGTGATCTCATCCACAAGGCGGCGCGGCTTGTCCATTTCCGTGACGAGGCACTGGCCGGTCGAGATATCTGCTGTAGAGATACCGAAGCATCCCTCCATGCAGACGATCGACATAATGTAGTTGTTCTTCGTCTCATCAAGTCCCTGCGGGATCAGCGTCGTACCCGGTGTGACAACGCGGATGACTTCGCGCTTTACCATGCCCTTTGCCTGCTTTGGGTCCTCCATCTGCTCGCAGATCGCAACCTTATGGCCGTTCTCTACAAGACGGTTGATATACCCTTCTGCAGCGTGATACGGGATACCGCACATCGGAGCGCGCTCCTCCATGCCGCAGTCCTTTCCGGTCAGCGTAAGCTCAAGTTCTTTGGATACCAGGGTGGCATCCTCGAAGAACATTTCGTAGAAATCACCTAAGCGGTAAAACAAAATGGTATTAGCCGGGTCAGTCAAGCCCGTCTTCGTCTGGCAATAATGTACCATCATAGGCGAAAGCTTCTCACACTGATCCAGCGCATCCTGTGCTGTCACAGGCCGCGTGGACATCAGTGCCGGCGCTTTTACCGCTGTGTTTTTTGTTTCTGTATCGTTCATTTGTATTTCATACCTTTTCTCAAGAATAAATATAAGAAGTATAACAAACGTCATACCTGCACAATTTTAGCATGAAACCAGAAATTGTGCAAGATTCACAAGCGTATAAAATGCCCCCTTCCTGTCAGTGGTTTTTTCTCAAAACCAGCCGTCCAGGAAGCGAGCATTCCCTTTAATTTTTCTTTTTTTGTCTCCATTTTGAGAAAGACGAACCAATCAACAGGATCAGCACAAAAACAACGGCAACCGTTTCATAAATCTGCACGCCGGTGTTGACAGGATTGTCGTCAATTGAGCGGTAATCGCGCTCCAGACGCCACAGCATCGCCATCCGGTCCATGAAATCAATCTGCCGCGTGCCGTCCGTCTCGGTCTTAAAGACGGCACAGTAAAGATTCGTGTACCACTGGTCAAGAAGACTGACCCCTGATCGCCCGATCTTTCCGCTGCCGATCTCCTCGTCATTTTCATCATACAGAATCCTGCCGCTTCTCGAACTCTGGTAATCGAGCGGCGTTTCATCTACATCAAGGAAAATCAGTCTTGTATCTTTTCCATAGGAGGTATCCACATACTGCTCCTGCGCATAGCCAAGACACGTACCGGATGCGTCGTAATAGCCGTACGTCGTGCCGGAGCCTTCTCTGTCATTGATGGGCTCATCCTCCACATAGTCAATCGAAAACCACTCCTCCTCGTTGATATAGACCGTATTCTTCTGAAGATAGCCCGCCACTTTTCCGTCTGCCACAATCTTCGTCTTTCGTTTACTTCCATACAGGTCAAAGTAGATTTCTATGGTTTCTGCCGATGTAAGCGCCTCTTTTGCCTCATCCGCAGTTGCAAACTCAGATTCCGGCACTTTTTCTTTTCCGCAGCCGCCAAGCACCAGAGCGGCGGCAAGAAAAAGACCAGCGGCTGTATATATTCTCTTTTTCAACTGTCTTTTTCCTCCGCCTTACTTGTTATCTTTGTAATACTCATTTGCCTCATCGTACATCATATCGAGCAAGGCGTATTTATCCTGGAAATCCATCACCTGCGTACCGTTATCCTCCAGGTTCACATAGAGATTGCACTGTGAACCGGACCAGTCCATCTCTTTTTTCGCAGAACCGATCACCGTTCCGCCCTCTGTATAAATGGTATGTCCATCCTCTGATGCGTAATATGGTTTTTCGTTCAGATCTGCATCGAGAAAAATAATGTAATACGCTTCCGGCATCTGATCCGGTGTCGTCACGCGCTCCTGTGCATAGCCAAGCAGGTTGTTGTCCGGATCATAGAATGCATAGGTAGTAGCGGATTTTGTCATCTTATTGATTTCTTCGTCCGTCACAATTTTCATATGGAACCATTCTTCGCCGGAAATAGAGATCGTCCAGGTCTGATCAAAGAGACCGCTGTTTTTCATATACGCGGCAGCCTTTTCATCCGCATAAATGTTTCCCGAAGCGTCAACGTTATCCAGATCACAGCGCATGCGGACGGACGAAGCCGATGCAAGGGCTTCTTTTGCCACATCCGCGTTTTCATACCCTAACTTTTCTTCTGCCGCCGAGCATCCGCACAGAAGCAGAAGTCCTGCTGTAAAACCCAAAAACAATTTTGTCGTTTTTCTCATAGATTCCCCTCTCTTTCTTTTGTCAGGACCGATTGGAAAGACCGCCGTCCTTGTCGCGTGCCAGTTCTCTTGCCGCCATCACAGCGAGTGCGGTCAGCTGCGGCAGATATTTTGCATCGTAGACAATCAGAAACGCATTGTCGAACATGATGTTTCCGACGGTAAGATCCATATTGTCGACGATGGCGCCGATCATAGTTCCGTTCAGTTTTACCGAGTAATTGTGGCCGATGGAGCCGGCGTATTCCCGGAGTTCCAGTTTTCCCTCCGGCAGTTCCATCGAGAACTGATCCCGTACGAGTGCAAACTGCTTTTTCAACACACCATACGGCTCGCCGTACAGATAAAAACGGTAGGTCGGCAGCGCGTGGAGCAGTTCCTTCGTCATGCGGAAGATTTCGGTGTGCATCGCATCGTAGATATAAAATGTTTTCAGCGGCACGGTGCTGTCGATCTCGTAAACCAGGTTTCCGTCTGTATCCTCCAGATCGAAATGCTGGCCCGTCAGGCGGTAATCCTCCGTGAAAGTGTAAATCTGGGACGCCGAAATCTTCTGAAACGGCTGTACCGTTCCGGTTTTGACGAAATGCTCCAGATTCGCTTTTAATTCGCTCTGGAACATCATCAGATCGGAATGGTAGCTTAGATGGTCTGCGAGGTTCTCTGCAACATCTTCATGAATCGGATACACGGGTGTGGTGAGTTTCTTTTTGATAAAGCCTTCGATGAAGGAATATCCCAAATAACCGACATGACCGTCTTTAGTCAGCCAGAAGTAGAGATATTCTCCCTTGGCGTCCGGTCCGAAAACGAGTGCTTTCTGCCGCATCGTGTAGAATTTTGCAAGCCATGCAGAACCGAACGGTGTATCGACGTTCTTGTAAGCCTCATAAAATTCTTCGATTTTCCGCGGCTTCTCCATGGAGATCATGGCAATCATATCCGTCATGGAATTGTAGCTCTCCGGGGTTGCCATGGACCAGATGGCAATGCCGAAAATCAGGACAACCGTGGCGATGGTGAGTGTGATCGTCTCTCCGTAGCCGACCGCCATCAGATAGATGCCCAGCAGCGTGACAGCGCCGCCTACGATGCGGAATTTCCATTTTCTCTTTTTCAACTGAATACCGCCTCCTCTCTTTTCGTTACTTTTATTGTACTTGCTCCCCTTTTTTGTGTCAATTGAAACTCGCTCCTCCGCTCTATTTTGTTCTGCCTGGCGGGACAAAGAAAGCGTGTCGGCGCATCTTTTTTTGTCAGAATGCATCCGGCACGCTTTGTTTCAAAAATTTAATGAACGAAAAGAAATTATGAAATTAGAATCACGCGTCCCGTTTCTGCCATAGTTCGGTGGGAAATGGAAATTACGGTACGGTTTTTGGAAACCCTTTGCAATGCATTTAATACCATTTTTTCCGTCTCTGCATCAAGGTTTGCGGTAATCTCATCGAGGAGCAGAATTTCAGGCTCCGCTGCGGCTGCACGGGCAATCGAGAGGAGCTGCCACTGACCCTGTGAGAAGAGATCCTGTGTACAGATCGTATCATATTGGTCCGGAAGCGCCTCGATGGTCTTTGCAAGTCCGGTCAGCTCTGCTGCTTTTTTTACATCTGTATCCGAAATCTTTGCATCATACAAAGTAATCTGGTCTTTTACCGATCCCGGCACCATGTGGAACGACTGCTCCACATAGCCGAAAACCTTTCGTTTTTTTGCATCCGGCAGATCGACAGATGGAACACCCCAAATCAGAACCATTCCTTTCTGTGGTTCATATAAACCGAGCAGCAGTTTGAAAATAGTACTCTTTCCGGCACCCGTTCGTCCCAAAAGTGTTACCTGCTCGCCTTTTTTTTGATCTGCAGACTTACATCGTTTAAGATGACCTGGCTTTCGTCATATCCAAACGTCACATTTTTTAGCTCAGCCGCTATGCCGTAATCTGTATTTTCAGTCAGCGCAGCCGGCTCTTTCTTCTCTTCCAGGCTGTAAAATTCATTGATTCTTTCCATACCGGCAAACGCAGACTGAATTGTCTGGATTTCCATACCAAGACTTTCGACCGGAGCAAAGATCTGGGAAATATAGTTTATAACAGCAACGGCGGTTCCGGCGGACATGCCGAACAGCTTTAAAACGGTCGGATTGCCGGAGGCCGAAAGCAGCATGACAACAGCAACAACAATGGCATTTAAAATCAGGATGACCGGAGAATAGACGGCATCGTAAAAATTGGTCTTCTCCATTGCGCTGTAGCTGTCATCAATATAGTGCGCATACTGCTGCTCCATATACGTCTCTTTCTGCAGACAGTGAATGGTACGGATGTTGTGCAGCGTCTCTGGAACGTGACCCGAAGCACGGCTGACTGCACGGCGGTTGGCAATCTGGGAGGCCAGCATGTTTTTCTGAACATAACGGGTAAAGAGGAACAGAACAGGGAGTAAAATAATCAGAACAATCGTAAGTCCACGATTAGTCACCCAGATGACGGCAAGAATGCTTAAGATTTTGCACGCATCGGCAAACATACTGATGATCCCGGAGGTAAACAGGTTTTCCACTGTGTCGATGTCACCGACAAATCTTGATACGAGAGCGCCCGGCTCCTGGCGGTTCAGCTCGTTGGCGGAAAGGCGTCCGAACTTTTCCATCAGACTGCTTCGGAGTGCATGTGTAATTTTCTGGCCGAATACCGTCAGAAGACTCTCTCGTGCCGACTCCAGAAGACCCGTCAGGGCAAGAAGTCCGAAATACAGCAGAATTCCTTCCATCCAGAGGGTATGCTTCTTTGTCAAAAGGTCAATCAGCTGTGCCAGCACAAGAGGCGGGAGCAGTGCGAAAATAACCGCACCGCAGACGACTCCCAAAAGTGCGGCTGATAAAACGCCGTGTTTTCGAACGGTTTCTTTGATTACCCGCAATACAGATTCTTTCTTTCGCATCAAAAGCTGCCTCCCTTCGTCTGGTTGCTGCAGAGCTCTGCGTAGGACGGAACCGTTGCAAGGAGTTCCTCATGTGTGCCGACCTTCGTATGGCACTCATCCATCCAGATGACCTGATCCATCTGGTCGAACAGATAGAGGCGATGGGAAATGAGGATTATAATAGAGTCTTTTGCCAGCTCCTTTAAATTTAAAAAAATTTGTGCCTCCGTCTCTTTGTCGAGTGCCGAAAACGGATCGTCGAGAACCAGAACCGGCCGTTTGTGGTACAGGGTTCGCGCAAGGGCAAGGCGCTGCGCCTGACCACCGGAGAGGCGGATACCGCCCGTTCCGACCAGAGTATGGATTCCGTTTTCCATTGCTTTCACTTCATCTTCCAGGCAGACGACTCGGATCATCTCCTCTGCGCCCTCTTTTCCCCCGAGACGGATATTCTCTTCCACGCTTCCATGGAACAGCTCCGGGTCATGGCCAAGATAACCGACCATGCGGTTCCGGTCTGCTTTTTCCATTTTTCCAAGTTCTTTTCCGCCGAAGGTGATGCTTCCCTCATACGGCGACTCGCAGAGAAAAGTCTTTCCAAGCGTTGACTTTCCGCATGCGACAGGTCCCGTTACACCGATGATCTGGCCAGGAGCCGCCTGAAACGACAGGTCATGGATGATCTCTTTTCCGTTTGGATAGGCAAAATGCAGGTGATCGACGTTAAGCTCTGCAGGTGCTGCGGCCGGAAACTCCGGTTCGGCTTTCGAATTTTGCAACAGAGGTTTGATTCGTTTCCAGGAAACCTGCGCTTTATGTACCGCATTAAAAAGCTTTGCTGCGCTCGATGATTTGGTGGCAAGCTTCGTGTAGCAGGACAAAAATGTGGTAAATACAGCAATGGTCCACGGTGTCCAACCCTCATGCAGGACGTTTCTGCCTCCAAAATACAGGATAAACAGAATGCTCGTCATCGAGATCATACGGTAAATCGGCGGCATAGCTGTGTTCCAGATATTGGCGCGCACAGCGGCAGATTCGTAAGCCGAAAGATTCTCCTCATAAGCGGCCTTTCTGTCCTCCTCACAGCCAAAGACACGATACGTGATGGCATTTGTCGCACGGTCCAGGGTTGCAGCACTTAATGCACCCGACTGTACCTTATAGGCAGCGCCCGTTTTCTGTACCATGACCTTCATCTTTTCGGTCAATCACGTAGGAAATGGGTGGAAAAATACATGCAGAGAAGAGCCAGGCGCCAGTCGTACCAGAGCAGCATACACGCATAGGCGAGAAGAGCAACACCGGTATCAAAGATTTCCGTTGTAAATTTCCGCATTCCTTCTACGCAATCGTCTACATCGAGAATGGCCTTCGTCAGTACATTTCCGGTACCTTCCGCTTCCAGCTCCAAACGGCTTTTGCGAACCAGCGTTCCGTAAAGAATCTGCTTCATATGCCGGTTGACGTTGTTGGCAAATCTTCTGACATAGAACCGTTTGAAATAGCGGGAAACCTGCACAATGCCAATACTCACGACATAGGCCGTGACCAGCATCAGCATCTGGTGGAAGGTTCCTGTGCCGCCGAGGAGATCAACCAGCTTTCCTGTCATTTTTCCCTCAAACCAGGGGCCTGCAAGAAGTCCCAGATTATAGATGAGACCGGAAACCGTAACAAAAAGAGAATTTCCTATTCTTCCTGAAGTAAGAGAGCATCCGGTTCGGGCGGAAAGGTTACTATCCTTCATCGCTGCTGCCTCCTTCTGCTGTTGCTTTTATTTGTTTTATTCTGCTTTTTCTACTTAAAATTTTTAGTAAAG
>ENA-OQKS01000283-OQKS01000283.1-human-gut-metagenome-genome-assembly--contig:-NODE-283-length-15595-cov-3.233126_pt1 | contig 15595 bp, 13 predicted proteins | sample MGYA00242804_ERZ504808 | MGnify/ENA primary metagenome ERZ504808 (study PRJEB26092, sample SAMD00036375) | human gut metagenome | host: Homo sapiens | study: EMG produced TPA metagenomics assembly of...
CTGTTCTCCAAGGTCGACTGGGGCAAACCCCGCCGTATCCAGGGCTGTTTTGTCTCGGACGACGAGATCAACGAGATCGTCGAGTTCGTTAAGTCGCAAAGCGAGCCCGACTACCATGAGGAGATTCATCAGCGCGCAGGACATCATCAGCAGCAAGGTGCGCGGCGACTACGGCATCACCTACGACCTCGACGTTCTCCGCCTCATCGACGCCTTCCAGGGCATGGGCCTGTTCGTGGGCAGCGTCTGCGTGACCATGTACACCGCCGCCCCCGAGGTCGAAGCCTTTGAGCACAAGCTGAACAGCGTGGGCGTGCGCACCTTCCGCCACTATAAGATCCCCGGCTACCCCAACGACGTGGCCCGCATCGTCAGCGACGAGGGCTACGGCAAGAACGACTACATCGAGACCCAGCGTCCCCTCGTCGTCATCACGGCCCCCGGCCCCGGCAGCGGCAAGATGGCCACCTGCCTGTCCCAGCTCTACCACGAGCACAAGCGGGGCGTCAAGGCCGGTTATGCCAAGTTTGAGACCTTCCCCATCTGGAACCTGCCCCTCAAGCACCCGGTCAACCTCGCCTACGAGGCCGCTACCGCCGACCTGAACGACGTGAACATGATCGACCCCTTCCATCTGGAAGCCTACGGCGTCACCACCGTCAACTACAACCGCGACATCGAGATCTTCCCGGTGGTCAACGCGATGTTCGAGCTCATCGCGGGCAAGAGCCCCTACAAGTCCCCCACGGATATGGGCGTGAACATGGCCGGCAACTGCATCGTGGACGACGAAGTCTGCCGCGAGGCCTCCCGCAACGAGATCATCCGCCGCTACTTCAAGGCTCTCTGCGACCAGAAGACCGGCAAGAATGTCGAAAACGAGCTGTTCAAACTTGAGCTGCTGCTGAATCAGGCCGGTCTGGCTGTCGGCGACCGTGCCGTGGAAAAGCAGGCTCACGCCGTGGCCGAGCGCACCGGCGGCGCACCCGCTGCCGCCATCGAGCTGCCGGACGGCACCGTCGTCACCGGCAAGAACGGTCCCCTGCTGGGCGCAGCCTCTTCTGCCCTGCTCAATGCCCTCAAGAAGCTGGCCGGCATCGACCATGAGATCGACCTGGTCTCCGCCCGCGCCATCGAGCCCATCCAGACCCTCAAGACCAACTACCTCGGCAGCCGGAATCCCCGCCCTGCACACCGATGAGATCCTGATCGCGCTGTCCAGCTCTGCCGCCGAGAATGAGACGGCTGCTGTCGCTCTGCAGCAGCTCTCCAAGCTCAAGGGCTGCGACATGCACTCCACGGTCATCCTGTCCAGCGTGGATACGGACACCATCAAGCGTCTGGGGATGTACCTCACCTGCGAGCCCGCCTATGAGCAGGAAGACCGCAAGTATCACAAGAAATAAGCGCTCCGGCGCATAAGAAAAGCCGCACAGTACAGCGAAAAACTGTACCGTGCGGCTTCTTTGTTTCTTCTGTGGTTTCTCAGACGTGGGACAGGCTGGGCGCACCGCCCGCGATTTCCTCGGCGGTCAGGGGCTTCGCCTCGGCAGGGGCGTTCAGACGCTCCTTTGCCACGGCCAGCATCAGTTTGATGCGGTTCTCCTGATTGACCCTGGTGGCGCTGGGGTCGTAGTCGATGGGGGTGATGTTGGCGCCGGGGTACATCGCGCGGATCTTGTTTACCATGCCCTTGCCCACGATGTGGTTCGGCAGGCAGCCAAAAGGCTGTGCGCAGATGATGTTGCCGTAACCGCCCTGTACCAGCTCGATCATCTCAGCCGTCAGCAGCCAGCCCTCGCCCATCTTGGCACCCAGCGAGATGATGCCCTCGGGCTTTTCCACCAGCTCCTTGAAGGGGCCGGGGGCGTAGAAACCGGCGTCGGCCTCGGCCTTGAGCATGGAGCGCTCCACGCTGTCCAGCCAGTTGAGCAGCTGGTCGGTACCCATCTTCATGGCCAGCTTGCCGCCGTAGAGGACATGGTCCTCGCCCATGTTGAAGATGCAGTACTGCACAAAGCCCATCAGACCCGGGAAGTTGACCTCGCAGTCCTGGCTCTCGAGGAACTTCTGCAGGTCGTTGTTGCCCAGCGGGCTGTACTTGACGTAAATTTCGCCCACGACGCCGACTTTGACCTTCGGCACACGGGTGACGGGAATGGACTTAAAGTCCTTTGCGATGAGGGGGAAGGTGTGCTTCATCTCACGGGAGGTGAAGCCCTTGCCCGCCAGCAGCACACGGCCCAGACGCTGGACCCAGAGGTCTACCATCTTATCGGCAGCGCCCTTCTCGTTCTCATACGGAGCGACCTGATTGCGCAGGGCGCAGAGCATATCGCCGTAGAACACGCTGGCGATAGCCCGGCGGGCCAGAGGCAGAGTCATCTGGAAGCCGCTGTCCTTCTCGAGGCCCGAGAAGTTCAGGCTGGCCACCGGGATGTTCGGATAGCCTGCCTTGACCAGCGCCTTGCGGAGCAGATGGATGTAGTTGGAGGCACGGCAGCCGCCGCCCGTCTGGGTGATGAGCAGGGCCGTGTGCTCGAGGTCGTACTTGCCGCTGTTCAGCGCGTCGAGGAACTGGCCAATGACCAGCAGTGCCGGATAGCAGGTGTCGTTGTGGACATATTTCAGGCCCAGCTGCGCCACAGCGCTGCCGCAGTTGCCAAGGATCTCGCACTTGTAGCCGTCATAGCGCAGGGCGTATTCCAGCAGGCGGAACTGGGTGATGGCCATGTTGGGGATGAGGATGGTGTGGGTCTTCTTCATCTCCGGGGTGAATTTGGGGTAATTGTATTCCATAGGTTCCTCCTATGTTACTTCTTATCTTCGTCTCGCTCATCCAGTGCGGCGAACAGGCTGCGCAGGCGGATATTGACAGCACCCAGGTTTGTAATTTCGTCAATTTTCAGCTGGGTGTAGAGCTTGCCGCCCTCCTGCAGGATCTCGCGGGTCTCATCGGTGGTGATGGCGTCCACACCGCAGCCGAAGGACACCAGCTGCACCAGGTCCATATCCTTCTGGGTGGTGCAGTACTTGGCGGCGGCATAGAGGCGGCTGTGGTAGGTCCACTGATTCAGCACGCTGGTGGGGAACTTCTCCACGCGGTTGGAGATGCTGTCCTCGGTGACCACCGCCGCGCCGTGGCGGGTGATGAGGTGGTCGATGCCGTGGTTGATCTCCGGGTCCACATGGTAGGGGCGTCCGGCCAGCACGATGATCCGCCTGCCCTGACGGCGGGCCTCATCTATGATCTCGCTGCCCTTGACCCGGATCTGTGCCATGTGGGCTTCATACTCAGCGTAGGCAGCGTTGGCAGCCTCCTGCACTTCCTTCTCGGAGATGCCGCCGAAATACTTGGGCAGCACGTCCTTCGCCATCTTGTGGACGAAATCCTTCGGGCGATGGATGCCGACGTAGTCGTAGATGAACTTCTGGCCTTCCAGCTCGGGGCAGTTGCCGGCGAGGACTTCGGGATAGTAGGCCACGACGGGGCAGTTGTAGTGGTTGTCGCCCAGACCCTCGTCGATGTTGTAGGTCAGGCAGGGGTAGAAGATGGCGTCCAGATGCATCTGGGTCAGGGCCTTGATGTGGCCGTGGCTGAGCTTGGCCGGGAAGCAGGCGGTGTCGCTGGGGATGGTAGCCTGACCGGCCAGATAGAGACCGCGGCTGGACACCGGGCTGGTGTGGACGGCAAAGCCGAGCTTGGTCCAGAAGGCGTACCAGAACGGCAGCAGCTCGTACATATTCAGGCAGAGCGGGATGCCGATAGAGCCGCGCTTTCCGGCCACGGGCTTGTAGCCGGCCAGAAGCTGCTGCTTGTAGGCGTAGAGGTTGAGGCTGTTGTCCTCGCTCTTGCCGGTGACGGGCTTGTCGCAGCGGTTGCCGGAGATGAACTTGCGGCCATCGGCAAAGGTGTTGACGGTGAGCTGGCAGTGGTTCCCGCAGCCGCCGCACTTGACGCTGACGACTTTCTGGTCGAAGCTCTCCAGCTCTTCCTCGCTCATCATGGCGGAGGTGGTCTGGCCGTTCTTGCGGCACTGGCGCAGGCCGAAGAGGGCCGCACCGTAAGCGCCCATCAGACCGGCGATGTCGGGGCGGATGACCTCGACGCCCATCTCCTTCTCGAAGGCGCGGAGGACGGCCTCATTGTAGAAGGTACCGCCCTGCACGACGATCTTCCGGCCCAGCTCTTCGGGGCTGGACGCACGGATGACCTTGTACAGCGCGTTCTTGACGACGCTGATGGACAGGCCCGCCGAGATATTCTCGATGGACGCGCCGTCCTTTTTGGGCCTGCTTGACCGAGCTGTTCATAAAGACGGTGCAGCGGCTGCCCAGGTCCACGGGGCGGTCGGCGAAGAGGCCGAGGGCCGCGAACTCCTTGACGTCGTAGCCCAGTGCCTGCGCGAAGGTCTGCAGGAAGCTGCCGCAGCCGGAAGAGCAGGCTTCGTTCAGGAAGATGTTGCTGATAGCCCCATCCTCGATCTTGAAGCACTTCATGTCCTGACCGCCGATGTCGATGATGAAGTCCACGTCCGGCATGAAGTATTTTGCTGCCGTGAAGTGGGCCACGGTCTCCACGAGGCCGAAGTCGCAGCGGAAGGCGTTCTTGACCAGCTCTTCGCCGTAGCCGGTGGTGGTCACGCTGGCCACCTTGAGGCCGGGGTGCTCTTTATAAATCTTCAGCAGCTGCTGCCGGATAAGGGGCAGCGGGTTGCCGAGGTTCGGCTGATAGTTGGTGTAGAGGATCTGGCTCTGCTCATCCACGACCACCAGCTTGACGGTGGTGGAGCCGGAGTCGATGCCGATATGCACCGGGCCGCACTGGGCGCCGAACGCCACCCGCGGCACGCTGTGGGACATATGGCGGGCATGGAATACCTCGTACTCTTCCTTGTTGGCGAAGAGGGGCGGCTCGCTGGCGTAGGTCGCCGTGGCGGCGTACTCATCCAGCGCAGCGGCCACGTCCGAGAGGACGAACTCCTTGTCGGCGTAGAGGGCAGCGCCCAGCGCGACGTAGAGCAGGCTGTTCTCGGGGCAGGTACCGGTGACGCCCAGTGCCTCGTCGAAGCTCTTGCGCAGCACGGTGCTGAAGGTCAGCGGACCGCCCAGATAGAGGATATTGCCCTGGATGGGGCGTCCCTGTGCCAGACCGGCGATGGTCTGGTTGACCACGGCCTTGTAGATGCTGGCCGCGATGTCCTCGGTCTTTGCGCCCTGATTGATGAGGGGCTGCACATCGCTCTTGGCGAAAACGCCGCAGCGGGATGCAATGGTGTATGTACGGGTGGCCTGTTCGGCCGCCTTGTTCATCTCATCGGCACCCATCTTGAGCAACGTCGCCATCTGGTCGATGAAAGCGCCCGTGCCGCCGGCGCAGCTGCCGTTCATGCGGACTTCGGTGCCGTTGGTCAGGAACAGGATCTTTGCATCCTCACCGCCCAGCTCGATGACGCAGTCCGTCGCAGGGACGAATTTTTTGACCGCCACGCGGGTGGAGAACACCTCCTGCACGAAAGGCACGCCGCAGCTGTCGGCCAGGCCCATGCCGGCGGAGCCGGAGATGCTGAGCAGCGCTTTCCGGCCATGCAGCTGCTCTGCGTCGATGCGGCGCAGCAGCTCCTGCGCCTTTTCCAGAATGTGGCTGTAGTGGCGCTCATACGTCGAATATAAAAGGGTATCGTTTTCATCCAGCACCACGCATTTGATGGTAGTGCTGCCGATGTCAAGACCTACTCTCACAGTTGTTTTTCCTCCTGAAGGACAATGCACTCTCCCTCTGCACACAGGGCTCTCCGGCCCGGGCAGAAGTTGTTTGCTAACGAATCAAATTTCAGACTCGCATACATGGGTATTATAAACCAAATCCGGCTGACAATCAATCATTCGGGATTATTTTACACCTTAAAAACAGTAAAATCACCTTTCAAAGTTAAACATTTTGTTAATTTCGCAAACTTTTCTGTGAGTTTCTGGCTGTTTCCACTAAGATTCTTTACCGTCTGTCAATTTTTCCGCTCTTTTCCCTGTCCCGCACACAAAGCAAAGGCATCTGCGCTGCGCCGTCCCGGCCGCATTGCAGATGCCTTTTTGTCTCGTTCAATATCTCCGCAGCAGAAGGATCTCCTGTGCCGCCCGGCTTGCGAACCGCGCTGCGCGGATGTCGTTCTCCTCGCCGGAGTGGAGTTCCATTTCCGGCGGGATGTCCTCGCAGGAGGCCAGCGGGAACACCACCTGCGCCCGGGTGCCGCCGCCCGGCCGGGCCGTCAGCGTCAGCTTCCAGCCTGCGCGGCGGCAGATGAGCTTGCAGATGCGGAGACCCAGCTTTGCGCCGCTGAGGAAGCGGCGGTTGTTCTCAATGGGGTCTTCCTCCATCAGGCCGCAGCCGTTGTCTTCTACCCGGAGCGCGACGCCCGTCTTTTTCTGTTTCAGGCTCACCCACACCCTGCCGCCTGCATCGCAGGCCCGCAGCGCGTTGGAGATGAGGTGGAGCAGCAGCTGTTCGGCCTCATCGGGGACGCCCATGACGGCGCAGTGCTCGATGCCCCCGCTCTCCGTCGTGAGCGCTATTTCCAGCGACCGCTGGATGTCCGGGGCCAGACGCCCCGCCTTTTCCAGCAGACCGCACAGGTCCAGAGGCTGCAGCTCGCTCAGCTCTTCATTTTCCAGCTGATAAAGTGTTATGGCATTGCGTACCGTGCGGTCCAGCCGGGCAGACTCTATCTGGATGTCCGAAAGTGCCTGCCGGGTGGGCAGGTCGGCCGACGCCAGCAGATGCATCTGCAGATACTCCCGGTTCTGGTCGATGATGCCAAGGGCATGGAAGCACACATCCCCAAACTCCTCCTGAGGGGAGGCTCCTGCTCCATCGTTTCGCCTGCGCATTCTGCTCTACCTCCGCGTCGTGTGGTCAGCACCTCACTGCTGACTCAGTCTACTTTCCAGCGCATAAAGCAGGCGGCCGATGGTCACCTTCCTGCGCTCTAAGCCATACTCTTTTCGAAAATCCCGCCATGTCTGGGTACCGGTCTCGTCCAGCGTCTCCAGCAGCCGCCGGAGGGCGCTGTCCACAGCCGCCACGGTGAGACCGTATTCCTCCGCCACCGGCCCTAATATCTCCTTGCGGATGGCCAGACGGTGGTCGGAGCCCATCATCACCCGAAGCGCACCGGTCAGGTAGCGCTTGTTGGCGTCGCAGGTGCTCACGCCCCAGCTGAGATAGATGCGCTCGCAGCGCTTTTCCAGGCTTTCCGCCGGGCGGTGGGCCGGGGCGCGCAGCTCCTGCAGCATATCTTCCAGTGTGGCCTGACGGATGAGGTAGCATGCATCCTCCTGACTCAGGCTCTCCACCGCCGACTTCTCGTTGCGTCCGTCGTCCCGCAGAAGCACCAGAGGCTTGCGGGCAAGGCCGCGTATCCTGGGCAGGAACTGGATGCTGTCCATGTCCTCCAGCCTGCCGCCCAGCACCAGAACGTCCACATCGCCCTGCTCGAGCCGTTCCAGCAGCGTCCGGCTGCTGCGGTAGCCCGTGCAGCGGATGGCCGGGTTGCGCTCCTCGAGATAGCGTGTCCATACCCGCATCTCTCTGGGGTCATAGCTGGCCAGCGCTACGCGCCATATGACGTCCTGTTCCTCATAGCTCACACGACGCGCCTCCCTTCCTGCAGGCGTTCTGCCTGCTTCGCCTGCGGATACCAGCAGGAAATAACATCCTGCCACAGCTCCGGCTGGACCGAATTCTCATACAAAAAACTGCAGCAGCCGTCCGCACTCCTCTTCCGGGGCCGGGACCCATGTACGGGCTGTGTCCGCCGGGTCGTCCGGAGCCTTTGTCCGGCTCACGGTCAGCCAGCAGCCCTGTCCCTCCGTCTCCAGAGAACAGGCAAGGGTATACGCCTCCTGATACGGTTCCAGCGTCGAAAATCTCCTCACCAACGGGGTATCCTGTTTCATTCTGCATCCTCCTCGCCCCATCTGTCCGGCCCTTCCACTTATGCCGGACAAATTACTTTATACTATACTGTATAAAATTGTATGGAGCGTCGAAAGGAGTTACAACGACAAATTTGCGTCAGTTTTCGTCGAATTTTGGAACACTGAAGATATTAACATGGATACTGTCTCAAGAATACCATCAACCGCTCCAAAAATCAAGACACATCTGCCGCATTCTCCTGATTTGGGACGCTTTTCCGCGCAGGATGCAGCGCTTTTCCATCCTTCGGCAGAAAACACAGAACTTGGCACCCGTTACGACATAAATTGTTCATATTCTTCTGATAAAATCAAGCAGATACTATGTTTCCCTCTCCGTCCACAAATGCCGGGCGGAATAGGCCAGCAGACACTTCCCCGTTCTGCTGCCGGAAAGGCAGGCCAATGCTTCAGCTTATCAATATCGAAAAGAAATACACCACCGGCGATCTGACACAGGCAGCGCTCAACGGGGTCAGCCTCAACCTGCGCGACAGCGAATTTGTCGCCATCCTCGGCCCCAGCGGCTCGGGCAAGACCACGCTGCTCAACATCATCGGCGGCCTCGACCGCTACGACAGCGGCGAGCTCATCATCAACGGCATCTCCACCCGCCGCTACACCGACCGGGACTGGGACTCCTACCGCAACCACACCGTCGGCTTCGTGTTCCAGAGCTATAACCTCATCCCCCACCAGACCGTCCTCGCCAACGTCGAACTGGCCCTGACCATCTCGGGCGTGTCGGGCGCTGAGCGCCGCCGCCGTGCCGCCGAGGCGCTGCGGCAGGTGGGCCTCGGGGACCAGCTCCACAAGCGCCCCACCGAGATGTCGGGCGGCCAGATGCAGCGCGTGGCCATCGCCCGCGCCCTCGTCAACAACCCCGACATCCTGCTGGCCGACGAGCCCACCGGCGCACTGGACAGCGAGACGAGCATCCAGGTCATGGAGCTGCTGAAGGATGTGGCAAAAGACCGCCTCGTGGTCATGGTCACACACAACCCCGAACTGGCGGAGCAGTATGCCAACCGCATCGTCCGTCTGCGGGACGGCGCTATCACCGACGATACCCGCCCCTTCGAGCCGGACGACACAAAGCTTGCCCCTCCCATCCATAAGAACATGGCCGTTCGTCCATGTCGTGGCTCACCTCGCTGGCCCTGAGCTTCAACAACCTGCGCACCAAAAAGGCCCGCACCCTGCTCACAGCCTTCGCGGGCAGCATCGGCATCATCGGCATCGCCCTCATCATCTCGCTGTCCACCGGCGTCAACGCCTATATCGCCGACATGGAGCGCTCCACCCTGAGCGAATACCCGCTGCAGATCCTGAGCAGCGGCGTGGACATCACGAGCTTTCTGTCCTCGGGCAGCAGCGGCGGCACCACAGCCACCGGCCTGCCCACCGACGAGGACGGCAAAAAGGACACCTCCGGCGGCGTGGAGGGAATGGTCTCGGTCCGCCAGCTCATCACCAAGATGGTGTCGGGCCTGACGTCCAACGACCTCACTTCCTTAAAGAAATATCTCGACAGCGACGAGTCCACCATTGCGGATGACGCCACCTCCATCGAGTATTCCTACAGCGTCTCGCCCCAGATCTACCGGCAGGACGCCGACGGCAGTGTGCATCAGGTCAACCCGGACTCCACCCTCTCGATGCTGGGTCTGGGAAGCTCGGGTTCCGGCTCCACCTCTGTCACCAGCAGCCTGATGAACAGCATGGGCAGCAACACCAGCGTTTTCTATCAGCTGCCCGCCAACAGCGACCTTTATAAGTCCCAGTACGAAGTCAAGGCCGGCCGCTGGCCCGAAAAGCCCACCGAATGTGTCGCCGTGCTGAGCAAATACGGCACTGTGACCGACTACGCCCTCTACTCCATGGGTCTGCGGGACTCCGCCGAGCTGGACAAGATGATCCAGCAGTTCGCCCAGAACCAGAACGTCGATGTCCCCAGCGATTTCCGCACCTACAGCTACGACGAGCTGATGGGCCTGAAGTTCAAGCTGGTGAACAGCGCCGACACCTACGTCTACGACGACACCTACGGCATCTGGAAGAGCAAGGCCGACGACAAGGACTATATGAAGCAGCTGGTGGAAAACGGCGAGGACATCACCATCGTGGGCATCGTCCAGCCGGACTACACCGCCTCCGCTTCCATGCTCACCTCCGGCATCGCCTACCCCGCCTCCCTCACCGAGAAGGTCATGAAGGACGCTGCCGACAGCGACATCGTGAAGCAGCAGATGGCCGACCCCGCCACCAACGTCCTCACCGGCGAGAGCTTCGGCAAGACCGAGAGCCTCCGCGACTTCGATTTGACCAGCCTCTTCTCCATCGACACCAACGCCCTCAAGAATGCCTTCTCTTTTGATGCCGGTGCCCTCGACTTCGATTTGAACGGTGCCTTCGACCTCAGCAGCGGCAGTTTCGATTTGAGCAGCCTCATCGACTTCTCGGATTTTTCCCTCGACATCGACGAGCTGCCCGACATCGACCTCAGCGAAGCCCTCTCCGGGCTTGACCTCTCCGTCTCGCCGGAGGCTCTGCAGGAGCTCGTGCAGAAGATCTTCAAGGACTATAAAAAGTATATCATCGGCAACGGCATCCTCAACTTCAAGAAGTGGAGCTTCTCTGCCTACCTCAAGACCGAGCGGTTCCAGAAGCTGATGGCCGAGTCCATGAAAGACCTCGTTGACCCGGACAAGCTGCAGGGGCAGCTCTCGAGCGCTCTGCAGACCACCATCCAGACCGTGATGGAGACCTACTCCGACCAGATCACAGAGGTGCTGAAAAGCCAGCTGGACGCTGCCATCCAGAAGGGCATCGTCACCTTCCAGGACCAGATACAGTCCCAGCTCAAGACGGCTATCCAGCAGAACATCGGCAAGCTGAGCAGCCAGATGGAGAGTGCCATCAAGATCGACGCGTCGGCTTTCCAGAAGGCCATCCAGCTCAACATGACCGCCTCCGAGCTGACCGAGCTGATGCGCTCCACCCTCCGCTCCTCTTCCGCCACCTATGAGGCCAACCTGACGGCCTTCGGCTACGCGGACGAGGCCGACCCCAGCCAGATCAAGATCTATCCGAAGGACTTCGCCAGCAAGGCGGTCATTCTGGAAAAGCTGGATGCCTACAACGCCGGGATGTCTGCAAAGGGTGAAGACGAAAAGATGGTGCAGTACACCGACCTCGTGGGTACCCTGATGACCAGCGTGACCGAGATCGTGGACATGATCAGCAGCATGATGGTGGCCTTCGTCTCCATCTCGCTGGTCGTCTCCTCCATCATGATCGGCGTCATCACCTATATCAGCGTCCTCGAGCGCCGGAAGGAGATCGGCATCCTGCGCGCCATCGGCGCTTCCAAGCGGAACGTCTCCGAGGTGTTCAACGCAGAGACCTTCATCATCGGCCTCTGCTCGGGCGTCATGGGCATCGTCCTCAGCGAGATACTGCTCATCCCCGGAAACATCATCATCCAGAAAGTCTCCGGCACTTCGACCCTCGTTGCCTCCCTGCCTGTGGATGCAGCCCTCTTCCTCGTGGCACTGGCTACCCTGCTCACCATTCTGGCCGGCATCATCCCGGCCCGCGGCGCAGCCAAGTGCAACCCCGTCAAAGCCCTGCGCGCCGAGTAAACCCCAGAGATCTCATTCCCGGTATCCTTTCCGCTCCGGCGGCAGGGATACCGGGATTTTTTCGGCTTATTTTTGCTCCGGCCCGTCGGTTCAGCTTGTATCCATCCTGCATGAGAACGCGCTTTTTTGCTATAAAAGTTACAAAAGAGTACGGTCGTCCCGGGAGGTTCTGACGTGTACCGGGAATTACCGGAAATCAATTTGCTTTTCGCTCTGTGGGCAAATCAACCTGCACAAAGGAGGGTCGATTTGTTATGCAATTCTGCCAAAAGTGTTTTGAGGTTATTGATTTATTCCACAAATTATGCCATACTATAGTCACTGAAACCGTTCCCGACATCGTTCCCGCACGATTTCAGTAAAAACCAGAACTTCGACCGAAAGAGAGGTGCTTCCCGGAATGCCGAACATGACCATCAAAGACATTGCCCGTCTGAGCGGCTGTTCCGTCAGCACCATCTCCCGCGTCATCAATGACCGGCCGGATGTGCGTCCCGAAACGAAAGAAAAGGTGCTTCAGATGATGCGGGAGTCGGGCTTCGTGCCAAACACCAACGCCCGGCAGCTGAAGATCCAGCAGTCCCGCAGCCTCGTCTTTGTGGTCAAGGGTACCCGGAACCTCTTCTTCTCGGACTTCCTCGTTCAGCTGCAGCGGGCCGCGACCCTTTACGGGTACAGCGGCATCGTCTCCTACCTGGACGAGAATGCCAACGAGATAGACGCCGCCCAAAAGATCCTGCGGGAGATAAAGCCCAAAGGCATGATATTCCTCGGCGGCAGCGTGGCGAACTTCCAGCAGGGCTTTGCGAACATCACCGTCCCCTCGGTGCTGACGACGCTGGTCTCCGACGAACTGGATTTCCCGAACCTCTCGATGGTGGGCGTGGATGACCGGGCTGCGGCCCGCACCGCCGTCTCCCACCTCATCGCGCAGGGCCACCGGAAGATCGCCGTTCTCGGCGGTCCGACCACCAGCTACCCCAGTCGGATGCGCCGCCTTGGCGCACAGGATGCCATGGAGGATGCCGGGCTCACCTTTGACGACCGGCTCTACGGCTTGTCCAACTACGATTTCGAGTCTGCCTACCACGCCATGAACAGCCTGCTGGCCCGCCGGGCCGAGTTCACCGCCCTGTTCGCCATGAGCGATGTCATCGCTTTCGGTGCCATCCGGGCGCTGGTGAGCGCCGGGTTCCGGGTGCCGGAAGATATATCGGTCATCGGCTTCGACGGCATCTCGATGTCCCGCTACTGTGTGCCGGTGATGACCACCATCGTCCAGCCCGGCGAGCAGATCGCGCTCCAGAGCATCGAGCTGCTGGTGCGGCAGATCGAGCATGGCGCCCCGGCCCAGAAGATCACCCTCCAGCCTGAGCTGCAGGTCGGTGAGAGCGTAAGGGCTGTCTGATTTATTTCGTCTCATTTCCGCTGCCAGGCGGAATGTGTATATCACATGATGAAGAAGGAGAACAATTATGAAAAAAATGATCTCTCGTCGTAATTTCCTGAAAGTCGCCGGCGCTTCTGCTGCCGCCCTCGGTCTGGCTGCCTGCGGCGGTTCCTCCAGCAGCACCGCTGCTTCCACCGCCAGTTCTACCGCAGCTTCTGCCGCTCCCGCAGCTGCCGGCAAGGTCTACTACCTGAACTTCAAGCCCGAGCAGGATCAGGCCTGGCAGGATCTGGCTGCTTCCTACACCAAGCAGACCGGCGTGCCTGTCACCGTCGTGACCGCCGCTTCCGGCCAGTATGAGACCACCCTGATGAGCGAGATGGAGAAGAGCGAAGCTCCTACCCTGTTCCAGGTCAACGGCCCTGTGGGTCTGGCAAACTGGAAGGACTACTGCCTCGACCTGTCCGGCAGCGATGTCTACGGCCAGCTGACCAGCGACTCCTTCGCACTGAAGGACGGCGACGCCGTTACCAGTATCGCTTACGTCATCGAGACCTACGGCATCATCTACAACAAGGAGCTGCTGACCGCCGCCGGCTACACTCAGGACGACATCAAGGGCTTCGATGACCTGAAGAAGGTCGCCGACGACATCCAGGCCCGCAAGGCTGAGCTGGGCGTCGATGGTGCTTTCACCTCCGCCGGCATGGACGGTTCTTCCGACTGGCGCTTCAAGACCCATCTGGCAAACCTGCCCATCTACTACGAGTACAAGGCTGACGGCATCGGCTCCACCGACGCCATCAAGGGCACCTACCTCGACAACTACAAGAAGATCTGGGACCTGTACATCACCGACTCTACCTGCGACCCCAAGCTGCTGGCTTCCAAGACCGGCAACGACGCTGTGGCTGAGTTCGTGGGCAAGAAGGCCGTCTTCTACCAGAACGGCACCTGGGCCTACAGCGATGTGAAAGATCTGGGCGACGACAATCTGGGCATGCTGCCCATCTACATCGGCGCTGAGGGCGAGGAGAACCAGGGCCTGTGCACCGGCTCCGAGAACTTCTGGTGCGTCAACAACACCTCCTCCGATGAGGACATTCAGGCTACTCTGGACTTCCTGAACTGGTGTGTCACCTCCGACGAGGGCACTTCCGCTATGGCCGATGACATGGGCTTCGTCATCCCCTTCAAGGCCGCCAAGGACTCCACCAACCCCCTCATCGCCATCGCCAACGATTACGTTGCCGCTGGCAAGACCAGCGTGGACTGGTGCTTCTCCACCATGCCTTCCGAGGAGTGGAAGAACGGCGTCGGCTCTGCACTGACTGCTTATGCAGCAGGCACCGGCAGCTGGGACGATGTGGTCACTGCCTTTGTGGACGGCTGGGCCAAGGAGTACAAGCTGGCCAACGGCTAAGCGCTCTCCTTCTTCCGCAATAGCTGGATAAGTGGGGAGGCGGGCGATGTGTTCGCCCGCCTCCCCTTCTTTTTCAGGAGGTATATCATGCAAAAGGCCATCAGTAAATATTGGCCGGTGTTCGTACTGCCCACCCTGCTGGCGTTCATCATCGGCTTCATCTGGCCCTTCATCTGGGGCATCTATCTTTCCTTCCAGCGTTTCACCACCGTGAGCAAGACCACCTTCGTGGGCCTGCAGAACTACATCAACGTCTTTTCGGATGAGACCTTCCTCCACGCCTTTGGGTTCACCGCTGCCTTTACGGTGGTAAGCACCGTGCTCATCAATGTGTGCGCCTTCGCCATCGCGCTGGTGCTCACCCGCGGCATCCGCGGCACCAACCTCTTCCGCACCGTCTACTTCATGCCGAACCTCATCGGCGGCATCCTGCTGGGCTACATCTGGCAGATCCTGCTCAACGGTGTGCTGGCCAACCTGCAGAAGCCTCTGCTGGCGCTGGACGCCAAGGCCGGTTTCGTCGGTCTGGTCATCCTGATGTGCTGGCAGCAGATCGGCTACATGATGATCATCTACGTCGCGGGCCTGCAGAGCGTCCCCGGCGACCTCATCGAGGCTGCGAAGATCGACGGCGCAAATGACCGTGAGATCCTGTTCAAGATCAAGATCCCGATGGTCATGCCCAGCGTCACCATCTGCACCTTCCTCACCCTGACCAACAGCTTCAAGCTGTTCGACCAGAACGTGGCCCTGACCGCCGGTGAGCCTGCCAACGCCAGTGAGATGCTGGCCCTGAACATCTACAACACCTTCTATGGCCGCTCCGGCGCTCAGTGGAAGGGCATCGGCCAGGCAAAGGCCGTGGTGTTCTTCCTCGTCGTCGTGGTCATCTCGCTCATCCAGCTCAAGTTTACCCGCTCCAAGGAGGTGCAGCAGTAATGCCGAAAGATAAAAAAATGTGGGACAACATCCTCACTGTCATCATGAGCCTGCTGTGCCTGCTCTGGATCTACCCCATCGTCCTGATCTTGCTGAACAGCCTGAAAATGGAAGGCACCTTCACCACTTCCACCGTCTTCCAGCTGCCTACGGCTGAGACCTTCGCGGGCCTTAGCAACTACATCTACGGCGTCACCAAGATGGGCTTTCTGTCCAGCCTGGGCT
>ENA-OQKS01000286-OQKS01000286.1-human-gut-metagenome-genome-assembly--contig:-NODE-286-length-15518-cov-3.656682_pt1 | contig 15518 bp, 9 predicted proteins | sample MGYA00242804_ERZ504808 | MGnify/ENA primary metagenome ERZ504808 (study PRJEB26092, sample SAMD00036375) | human gut metagenome | host: Homo sapiens | study: EMG produced TPA metagenomics assembly of...
ACCGGTCTGAGCCGTATGGAGCGTGTGGTCCGCGAACGTATGACCACCCAGGATCCCGAGGCCATCACCCCGCAGTCCCTGATCAACATCCGTCCGGTGAACGCCACCATCAAGGAGTTCTTCGGAACCTCCCAGCTGTCCCAGTTCATGGACCAGAACAACCCGCTGGCTGGCGTGACCAACAAGCGTCGTCTGTCCGCTCTGGGCCCCGGCGGCCTGTCGCGCGACCGCGCATCGATGGAAGTGCGAGACGTGCACGCCTCCCACTTCGGCCGTATGTGCCCGATCGAATCTCCTGAAGGCCCGAACATCGGTCTGATCGGCTCGCTGGCGACGTTCGGCCGCGTGAACCCGTTCGGTTTCATCGAAACGCCGTACCGCAAGGTCGTCGACGGCCAGATCACCGATGAAGTGGTGCACATGACCGCTGATCAGGAAGTCGGCCACGTCATCGCCCAGGTGAACCAGGAGATCGACGAGAACGGTCGGTTCGTCAACAGCCAGGCCCTTGCCCGTAAGGACGAGGAAGAGGCGGTCGATGTCCCGGTCAGCGAAGTCGACCTGATGGACGTGTCGCCGCGTCAGATGGTCTCGATCGGCTCCTCCCTGATCCCGTTCCTGGAGCACGATGAGGGCCACCGAGCGCTGATGGGTACCAACATGCAGCGTCAGGCCGTGCCGCTGATCGAATCCGAGCGCCCGCTGGTGGGCACCGGCTCCGAATGGCGCGTTGCCTACGATTCCGGTGACGTCATCATCGCCGACAAGCCGGGCGTGGTCACCTACGTGTCCGCCGACATCATCCGCGTGATGAACGACGACGGCACCACCAGCTCCTACAAGCTGTCCAAGTTCCAGCGTTCCAACCAGACCACCTGCTACAACCAGCGCCCGATCATCAAGGACGGCGAGCGCGTCGAGGCCGGCACCGTGCTGGCTGACGGCCCCGCCATCCAGAAGGGCGACCTGGCCCTCGGCAAGAACCTGCTCATCGCGTTCATGCCGTGGAACGGCTACAACTACGAGGACGCCGTGATCATCTCGCAGCGCCTCGTGCAGGACGACACCCTGAGCTCCATCCACATCGAGGAGTACGAGATCGATGCCCGCGAGACCAAGCTGGGCGCCGAGGAGATCACCCGCGATCTGCCGAACGTCGGCGAGGACGCGGTGGCCAACCTCGACGAGCGAGGCATCATCCGCATCGGCGCCGAGGTCGAGGCCGGCGACATCCTCGTCGGCAAGGTCACTCCGAAGGGCGAGACCGAGCTGACCCCGGAGGAGCGCCTGCTGCGCGCCATCTTCGGAGAGAAGTCCCGCGAGGTGCGCGACACGTCGCTGCGCGTGCCCCACGGCGAGACCGGTACTGTCATCGCGGTCAAGGAGATCACCCGCGAGGACGCCGAGGAGGACGGCGACGAGCTGCCCAACGGCGTCAACCAGATGATCCGCGTGTACATCGCGCAACACCGCAAGATCACCGTGGGCGACAAGCTGTCCGGCCGCCACGGCAACAAGGGCTGCATCTCGCGCATCCTGCCCGAGGAGGACATGCCGTTCCTGGCGGACGGCACCCCGGTCGACATCATGCTCAACCCGCTGGGCGTGCCTTCGCGAATGAACCTCGGCCAGGTGCTGGAACTGCACCTCGGCTGGATCGCGCACTCCGGCTGGGACATCAGCCTCGACCCCGATCTGGAGGCCGAGTGGAAGAAGTACGTGCCCAAGGGCGCCGAAAAGGGCGCTCCGAACACGCCGGTCGCCACGCCCGTCTTCGACGGCGTGCGCCCCGATGTCATCAAGGGCCTGCTCAAGTCCACCCTGCCGAACCGCGACGGCGACCAGGATGGTCGGCGAGGACGGCAAGGCGCGCCTGTTCGACGGTCGCACCGGCGAACCGTTCCCGAAGCCGATCTCCGTGGGCTACATGTACATGCTGAAGCTGCACCACCTGGTCGACGACAAGATCCACGCCCGCTCCACCGGCCCGTACTCCATGATCACCCAGCAGCCGCTGGGCGGCAAGGCTCAGTTCGGTGGCCAGCGCTTCGGCGAGATGGAAGTGTGGGCCCTCGAGGCCTACGGTGCCGCCTACACGCTGCACGAAATGATGACCACCAAGTCCGATGACGTCGACGGCCGCGTGCGCGTCTACGGCGCCATCGTGAAGGGCGAGAACCTGCCGCCGGCAGGCATCCCGGAGTCCTTCAAGGTGCTGCTTAAGGAAATGCAGTCCCTGTCCCTGAACGTCGAAGTGCTCAACGCCGAAGGCGTGGCCATTGACATGAAGGACGAGGACGACGATCCGTCTACTTCCTCCGACGATTTGGGCTTCAACATTGGCGCACGTCCTGACGCGGCCGCCAAGGAAGACCAGGTTGTGGAAGAACCTGAATTCCAGTGATCCCAAGGCTGGTCGCGTTGCCTGACAGCGCGGCGCGACCAGCCTGATGAAACGTGATTAAGCATTAAGAATCGATAGACAGGACAATAGAGTGCTGGACGTCAACGCATTTGACAAACTGAGGATTGGCCTGGCCACCGCCGACGATATCCGTAACTGGAGCCACGGTGAGGTCAAGAAGCCTGAAACCATCAACTACCGTACCCTGAAGCCGGAGAAAGACGGCCTGTTCGGCGAGCAGATCTTCGGACCTACCCGCGACTGGGAATGCGCCTGCGGCAAGTACAAGCGCGTGCGCTTCAAGGGCATCGTCTGCGAACGCTGCGGCGTGGAAGTCACCAAGAGCCGTGTGCGTCGTGAGCGCATGGGCCACATCGAGCTCGCCGCTCCGGTGACCCACATCTGGTTCTTCAAGGGTGTGCCGTCCCGACTGGGCTACCTGCTGGACATCGCGCCGAAGGACCTCGAGAAGGTCATCTACTTCGCGGCCTACATGGTCACCAAGGTGGACGAAGAGCAGCGTCATCAGGACCTGCCGGACCTGCAGCAGGAGTTCGACAACGAGATCGCCAACCTCGAGAAGCGCCGCAACGCCGAAATCGAGGAGCGCGCCAAGAAGGTCGAAGCCGATTTGGCCGAGCTCGAAGCCGAAGGCGAAGCCAAGGGCTCCGCACGCGCCAAGCTGCGCAACAGCGCCGAGCGTGAAATGGCCGCCATCCGTACCCGCTACGACGAGCAGATCCAGCGTCTGAGCGCCGTGTTCGACCGCTTCAAGACCCTGAAGCCGGGAGACATGGAAGGCGACGTCGACCTGTGGCGTGAGATGGAAGACCGCTACGGCGATTACTCGAAGGTTGCATGGGCGCCGAAGCCATCAAGAAGCGTCTGCAGGACTTCGACCTCGAGGCAGCCTCCAAGCAGCTGCGCGAAGAGATCGACACGGGCACCGGCCAGCACAAGGCCCGCGCCCTGAAGCGACTGAAGGTCGTCAACGCCTTCCTGACCACCGGCAACAAGCCGGAGGCCATGGTGCTCGACGTGATCCCGGTCATCCCGCCGGACCTGCGCCCGATGGTGCAGCTCGACGGTGGCCGCTTCGCCACCTCCGACCTCAACGACCTCTACCGTCGTGTGATCAACCGTAACAACCGTCTGAAGCGTCTCATCGAGCTCGGCGCCCCGGAGATCATGCTCAACAACGAGAAGCGCATGCTTCAGGAAGCCGTCGACTCCCTGTTCGACAACGGCCGTCGTGGCCGTCCGGTCACCGGCGCTTCGAACCGTCCGCTCAAGTCCCTGAGCGACATGCTCAAGGGTAAGCAGGGTCGTTTCCGTCAGAACCTGCTCGGTAAGCGTGTGGATTACTCTGGCCGTTCCGTGATCGTGGTCGGCCCGTCCCTGCGCATGCACCAGTGCGGTCTGCCGAAGCCGATGGCCCTCGAGCTGTTCAAGCCGTTCGTCATCAAGCGCCTCGTGGACCAGGGCTTCGCGCAGAACATGAAGAGCGCCAAGCGCCTCGTGGACCGCGCCGACTCCGAAGTGTGGGGCGTGCTCGAAGAGGTCATCTCCGAGCATCCGGTGCTCCTGAACCGTGCACCTACGCTGCACCGTCTGGGCATCCAGGCATTCGAGCCGATTCTGGTGGAAGGCAAGGCCATCCACCTGCCGCCGCTTGCCTGCGCCGCATTCAACGCCGACTTCGATGGCGATCAGATGGCAGTCCACCTGCCGCTGTCCGCCGAAGCCCAGGCTGAGGCCCGTTCCCTGATGATGGCTTCCGACAACATCCTGAAGCCGGCAGACGGCCACACCGTGACCATGCCGAGCCAGGACATGATCCTCGGTCTGTACTACCTGACCACCGTCATCGACGGCGCCAAGGGCCAGGGCCGCGTGTTCTCCTCGCTGGAAGAGGCCGAAATGGCGCTCGACAAGCACGAGATCGACATGCAGGCCAAGGTGCTCATCCGCCTTCCGCAGGACTTCGTGCTGCCGAAGGACTGGGAGCCGGGCGAGGTCAAGGTCGTCGATCCGGAACCGGGCAGCCCGGACGTGGTCAAGGAGGAGCGTTTCCATGACGGCTCCGTCCTGTTCGCCACCTCCTACGGCCGTATCCTGTTCAACGGCACCTTGCCGGTCGACTACCCGTTCGTCAACGAGCAGGCGCCGAAGAAGCGTCTGAGCAAGATCGTCGACGACATCGCGACCCGTTACTCCACCGCTCAGGTGGCCGCGACGCTGGACGCCCTGAAGGATCTGGGCTTCACCCGCGCACCGTGGTCCGGCGTGTCCTTCGCGTTCTCCGACGTTATCCAGCCGTCCGAGCGCGACGAGTACATCGAGAAGTACGAAGCCGAAGCCGACAAGGTCAACGAGAACTACGAAATCGGTATGCTCACCGAAGAGGAGCGCCGTCAGGAACTCATCGACCTGTGGACCAAGTGCACCAGCGAGGTTTCTGAGGCGGTCGAGGAACACTTCGACTCCAAGAACAACCTGGCTATCATCGTGCAGTCCGGTGCACGAGGAAACATGATGCAGATCAACCAGATCGCAGGCATGCGAGGCCTCGTGGCCAACCCGAAGGGCGAGATCATTCCTCGACCGGTGAAGTCCAACTACCGTGACGGCCTGTCCGTGCTGGAATACTTCATCTCCCAGCACGGTGCACGTAAGGGTCTGGCCGATACCGCACTGCGTACCGCAGAGTCTGGCTACCTGACCCGTCGTCTGGTGGACGTTTCCCAGGACGTAATCGTGCGCGAAGAGGATTGCGGCACCAAGCGTGGCCTGACGATGAAGGTCGGCGAGCGTGATGATGAAGGCAACCTGCATCTGGTCAAGGCCGCCGATGGCGGTCCGTACTCCCGTCTGCTCGCAACCGACGTGATCGATCCCGCCGACGGCGAGACCGTGCTGTACAAGGCCGGTGACGCGCTGTCCATGGACGTGCTCAACGATCTTGTTGCCCACGACGTGGAAGAGGTCAAGGCCCGTTCCGTGCTTACCTGCGAATCCAAGCGCGGCGTGTGCGCCAAGTGCTATGGCTGGTCGCTGGCCACCAACAAGCTGGTGGATGTCGGCGAGGCCGTTGGCATCGTGGCCGCACAGTCCATCGGCGAGCCTGGTACCCAGCTGACGCTGCGTTCCTTCCACTCCGGTGGCGTTGCTTCCGCATCCGATATCACCCAGGGTCTCCCTCGTGTTACCGAGCTTTTCGAAGCCCGTACTCCGAAGGGTGAGGCCCCGATCGCAGAGTTCGCTGGCGTGGTCAAGGTGGAAGACACCGAGCGCGGCCGTCAGGTCATCCTGAAGCCGGACGACGATTCCGTCGAGCCGATCGCCTACCCGGTGACCCGTCGCGCCCCGATGATGGTCAAGGACGGCGATCATGTCGAAGCTGGCACCCAGCTGATCGAAGGCTCCGTCGATCCTAAGAAGATCCTGCGCATCCTCGGCCCGCGTGCTGCCCAGGTGAACATTGTGGAGGAAGTGCACACCGTGTACCGCTCCCAGGGCGTGGATATCCACGATAAGCACATCGAGGTCATCGTGCACCAGATGCTGCGTCGTATCACGGTGATCGATTCCGGCGATACCGACCTTCTTCCGGGTGAACTGGTGGATCAGGCCCGCTTCAAGGCCGCCAATATGAAGGCCGTGAAGGAAGGTGGCAAGCCTGCTGCCGGTCGTCCGGAGCTGATGGGCATCACCAAGGCCTCGCTGGCAACCGATTCCTGGCTGTCCGCGGCTTCCTTCCAGGAGACCACCCGCGTGCTTACCGAAGCCGCTCTGAGCCAGAAGGTCGATGACCTCAAGGGCCTCAAGGAGAACGTCATCATCGGTAAGCTCATCCCGGCAGGTACCGGCCTTGCCCGTTACCGTAACGCCGTGGTCGAGCCTGACAAGGCCATTCGCGACACCATCTACCCGAACTTCGGTTTGGGTGGCGACGAGTCCGATGCCGCCTTCGGCGACGCCGATCTGTCCGAAGTCGACTTCTCGAACATCGACTTCGGAGATCTGAAGCTCGGCGACGACTTCAATCCGGATGACTTCCTGGACGACAATGGCGGTCAGATGGATTTGGGCGACACCCTGTGATCCGAAAAGCGATGATGGAATGGCATAACGTCTGAAATCATCTCAATACATGAATGGGGATTGGCTGGAAACAGCTGATCCCCATTTTTTAATGCGGAACTATTTTTAATGCGGAACTGCAGTTGCTGCGATCCCTACGACAACAGTCAGCCTATTGCGGAACCGTACGTATTGCAGAGCGGATATCTTCATCGCAAAATCGCATGGCAAATTACAATGAAGGTATGAGCTTTCTTCCATATCCGCCTCCACCTGAACCAGGTTGGTATGACGATGATGCCACAGTAATGTCTTCTCTCGTTGAGCCCGCCATGGCGGAGGCTGCGCAGTCGCAGCCAACATCGCAGCCAACATACGAATCACCGGAATCCCAAGCATTCCAAGCATTGGAAAATGTGCAGGAATCCGCGGAATCGTATGCGGCGAACATACAGCCGGTGGAACAGGCTGCCGCGGCGCTGGAACCGTCCGACGTCGAACCGGTCAATGACGATGATGACATCGACTGGGATGGCACGGTGCTGTCTTCGGCATTCACCATGAAGCAGCCGAAGCTGGAGTATGTGCTTTACAACGAGCAGACCGGCCAGGAAGTGATCGTCGATATGGGTGTGCTGCTGGGACGCAAGCCTTCCGCTGAGGTGCCGGAAGGCGCGAAATTCGTGAAGTTGGAGGATCCGACGCGCACCATCTCACGCAATCATGCGGCGATCAGCTTCGATCAGGATGGCGTATTGTGGATCGAGGATTACGGTTCGCTCAACGGCACGTACATCATTCAAGGCAATGAGGAGATCAAGGTCGAACGCAAGCCGATGAAGCTTGACGCGCCTTGCACGGTGCGTATCGGAGACCAGTTCTTCACTTTCGAACAGCGCTGATTTCCTTCGCGCCGCGATACATGTTGCGTCGTCAATCCATAAATGAGGATGACGGCGCAACGAACATATTATGGTACGAAAGCTTACCAATGCAAGCGGCTTTTATTAGGCCTTGTTTGGCGGCTTTCGTCGGGCTTTTGCCAAGTTTTACCAAGGGGTTACCGTCGCAGACGGATGGCTGCGTTGATGGCGGAATCATTGAGACTGGCAAGCCAGTTGAGCAGATCCGGGTAGATATGCGGATTGCGCGCAAGGAAGGGGTGCAGCTCCGGAGCTTTGCTTGCGATTTCAGCCATCAGCATCTGATCTTCCGTGTTCATGGCCAATTCCGCGGTGAAACCAGCATTCGACGCGACTGGCTCTTGCGGCTGAATCGGCGAAAAATCAGCCACTTCAGACAGGTCTGCGGGGTTGGTATATGGGTCGACGTATTCCGTCGAAGCATCGTTCGCCATATTCGATGCAGGTGTTGCCGCAAACGGCTCAGGCTGGCATTGCTGGGTTGCCGGCGGCTGGTGCTGCGCCTGATATTGCACTTCCGATGATTGCTGCGGCTGCTGGTATTGCGCCTGTTCGCTTGGCATCTGGTATTGCGTCTGTTCAGAAGCCGTCTCGGCCTCCTGCTGCATGATTCCGTCCTGTGGAACCGGCCACCCCATCGCGACCAGCTGCTGACGTGCGCGTTCGTCGCCGAACTGGGCGACCCAACGCTTCAGGCCTGGGTACGCACGCGGATTGGCAACCACATTCGCGCCGAATTCCGGATTTTCGTAAGCGATTTTCGCCAGAAACACGGGATCTGCGTTCGGATCCTGCACGGCCGCCACCGCGGCATCGAAATCGACCATCATGATCTCCTTATCTCGTGTTCTGTAAATATTGTATTGAATACGCTGATATAACGTGACAAATCCGATTATTGACGATTGTCATTGCGAGAACATGCGCATTATTGGACGGCACGTAACGTTTGCAATGTGCTTTCCTGTAAATCGCCGATATCCTCGTGATCGTCGATTTTGCTGACGTTCCAATCGTCGTTTGCCGAATAATCCGATGATTTGCCGCATATATCAAGCACAATCACGGTGACGTTGTCGTTGCCGCCCGCGTCGAGCGCGGACTGCACCAGCATATCCGCGGCGACTTGCGGATCGCCATATGCGGCCGCCACATCGGCGAGCAGTTCCCGATCGATCTGCGCGTGCAGGCCATCCGAGCAGATGATGAAACGTCCCGTGGAGCGCGCCGCATACCAGTCCGGCTGAATGCCGTCAGGAGCGCCGACGCATTGGGTGATGATATTGCGCGGTATGCATCGGTTCGCCTCGTCCGGTAGCATTTCGCCGGTGTCGATGGCGTTCTGCCGTTCGGAATGGTCACGTGTGATCCGGGTCAGCGACTCCGCCATCCAATGGCCTTCCGCATCGGCGCGCATATGGTAGGTGCGTGAATCTCCGACATTGATGACGTAGCAGTACTCATCGATGGCTTGTTCATGCACGCTATCTTCAACGCGAGTCGGCAGCACCACGCCGGTGATGGTGGTTCCGGCGATGCCGCCAAGCTCCTGGCCAAGTTCGAGCACCTGTTGCTGCGATTGGCTCAACGCATGTTCGATGGACGTACGGTTGCGCGACGGCTGTTCGGCAAGCTGCGAGAAACATGCCGCCACCTGTGCGCTGGCCCGCTCGCCGCCTTTGCCGCCGCCCATGCCATCGCATACGACATATACGCCACGGCTGGCGAGAGTGTTGTCTTGGTTGTTTTTTCTTTTGCACCCGACATTGCTATTCAGGCCGGCCTCGATGCTACGGAAGATCATGAGTCCCGTCCTTTCTTACGATTGTGCTTCCGATCGCTGCCGTTGTTCCGCCCGCTGCGGTTGCTGCGGAAGTGGAAAACGTCGGCAAGCGAAAGTTTGGCACGCCATCGGCGTAACGTCGGCAATGACTTGAGCATGTACTTGCGTTCCTGCGCAATATCGCGCCAATACTGCTGCACATGCTCTTCGTTGACAAAATTACCGGAGAAGGCCGCGTAATCGGCTTGCGCGCCCAAAGCGAGCAAGGTCTCGCGGGAAATATCCATCTGATTCGCGATCGAAACCGCCTGTTCGCTGCGTGTGCCTCGAATGTCGAGTCCGCTTTGCCGTGCGAGCGCGGCGACCGATTGCCAGCCGGCTGCCACACGCTGCTGCGTGCTGCCGTGTTTTCTTGATCGTGCCAGTGCGATCGCTTTGATGGCGAGCAGGAGACCGCATATGATGAGCAGCGTCCATAGAGGGCTTCCGTAGATGGCTACTTTTCTTGCGATTCTGCCGAAATGCTGCCAGAACAGGTTGGCTGAGGTTTCGTCGGCCATGCTTCCGCCGATTGAGGACTTGCCTTTGGCCTGGGTGTCGTCGCGTAGCGGGTCGGTGAGTGGTACCGGGGGCTGGCGTACCAGGGTTTGCGGATTCGGTGGGGTGAGGTTCTGGTTTTCGTCGGGGACTTTGGTTTCTTTTGGCGTTGGATAGAATGCCACCCAACCGTAGCCGTCCAGTTTGATTTCCACCCATGCGGTCACGTCGTTGCCGGTGAATTTCGTGATGGTGGTTGTTCCTTGTTCTTCGGTGCGGCTTTCGCTGATTTCACCTTCGTCGTCTTTTGGCAGGAATCCGAGTACCACACGGCTGGGAAGACCTAGGCTGCGTGCCATCAATGCCATGGCGGAGGCGTATTGTTCACTGTCTCCGACCATGGCCGTTCCGGCGAGCAGTTGGTCGATGCGGTAGTTGCCGTGGCCTGCGGTTGACGGGTAGTCGCCGCTTAATCCGTGTGAGAACCAACCGGATTCTTTGAGCTTTTCGGCTAAGGCCTGGGCCGCTTCGCCGCCTTTGGATTGGCCTCCGGCGATGGCTGTGGCGAGTTTGTCTACGCAGTCGGGCACATCTTCGGCTTTTTGGCTGGCTGATGGCGGCCGCGTCTGTTTTGGCGATCTGTTTGTCGGTGGGAACCGTTGGCATGATGCCGGTTTCCGTGTAGGTGAGACCTTCGGAGGTGCGTGAGGGGTAGATGGCCGACATGGTGTCGCTGTTGTAGTAGAACGAGTCGGAGTTTTCGCTGTTGTCGAATGTCACGCTGGATGCGGCTCCGGCCATGGGCAGCCAGTAGTCGCTGAGTCCTTTGTCCACGGTGAATGTGGCGGTGAATTTCTTGCCTTCGGCATTGTTGGTGATGGAGGTGCCGACACGTCGGTAATTGGAGGAGTCCGACGACATGGTGGAGTCGGACAGATTCCATACGTTGCCGTCGAAACGGTCCATGACCGCTAGTCGCACGCTTGATCCAGCGGGCAGGTTTTCGACGGTGAGGAGCACGTCGTCCTTACTGTTTGTAATGTACGAGCGCATGCCGCTTAACGGACTGGTGTAATTGTACGGGCTAAGCGGCGGATCATAATGGTCGCGCAGAATGGTGCGGTCCTGATCGACGACGAGGCATCCTCCAATCGCCAATGCGACGGAAAGCACCACGATCACGACGGAACTGAGCCAACGTCCCAATTCCAGTAATTTCCAACGTGCGCTGATCCAAATCACCAATATGAGCGCCATTATGGTGCCTACGAACATGCGGTAATAGCCGGAAGATGAGCCGAGCAGCGCGCAAATCGCAAGATTGGCGGTAACGGGAATAATGGCGATCATGGTGAATCGGCCATCTTCAGTCACTGCGAAAATGCCGGTCAGTAGCGCGAACCACAGGCAGATGGTCCATACGGCCAGCAAACAGCCATCGGCGGTACCGGTAGGAGGTTCGACCGACAGAATGAATTTGAACGATCCGAGCATGTTCATCCAGCCTTGTGTAAGCGTGCGCAAGGTCGGAACAATATGGGCGATGGTGGTGTCGTTGAGGAACAGTACAGGGCCGACAACCAGCTGGGCGACGACCATGAACAGCATCTGCCACCAGAGACGAAGTGCCGGAACCGTGCCTGCGAGCGCCACGAGAGATCCGATGATGGTGGCCGGAATGGCGGCGAGCGCCCAGGATGTGGCCGATCCGTAGACGTCGATGAGGTTGCTGGCGGCGGCGAGGGTGAGTAGGGCTGCGACGAGCAGGCTTGCGTATTGCGAGGCGCGTGTCCGGCGTAGGTAGGGGAGTGCCTGTGATTTGCCGTCTCGTGACATCCAGATGACGGAGTGTGTGGAGTCGGCCCATGAGCCGGTGCCGGTTCCGGTGAAGGTGTTGCCGAATCCGGTGGTGCGGCCGGTGTCGCCGGTGTTGGTGTTGTGGGTGGAAAGTCCTGTGGTGCTCATTCCAGTACCCCCATGATCATTGGGAGATCGTCTAGGTTTCCTACGGTCGCCAGGGTGAAATCGGCGTATCGTTTGATGGCGCGTGGCTGTCCGATGGCGGTTTGCAGTACCACGCAGGTTGCGGATCGGGGGAGTGCGAGCGCCATGTGTTTGATTTCGTCGATGTTTTTGAGCCTGCCGACGGTGATGTAGTAGAACGATGAGTCGGGGGCATGGGCGAGGGTGGTTTGCGCCAGATTCGGATTGTCGCTGATATCGGGGGAGATGGCGCTGCAGCCGTCAAGGAATTCCGTGGAGTTGCGTGGCATGATGTGTTCGGTTCCCGCGTGTGAGGTCACCGGTCGGTTTTGGAGCAGGCATTGCACGCCGATGGAGGCATGGACGGATACCGCCAGTTCGAATTCGTCGGAGCTCACATAGTCGTCGGGGTTCACGCTGATGGTCAATGCGGTGTCGGTGCGTCGGGTCGCCTCGTATTGACGGATCATCAGTGCGCCTGTTTTTGCGGAGCTGAGCCAGTGCACGTTGCGTACGTCGTCGCCTGGCTCGTATTCACGCAGTCCGTAGAAATCGAGGTCGTCGTCGACGATTTCGCCGCTTGGCTGGCCTTCGAGATCTCGCGGAATTCCGGCGTTGAGTGTGTTCAGCATAACGGTTTTCGGGTGGATGAACACGTTGATTTGGTCGACAAGTTTCTTTTCGTGTCGTACGAGTCCGAATGGGTCGCCTTTGCGTATGGACAGGGGACCGACCGGCAGTACCGCGCGGGAGACGGCGGTGAATTCCACGGTGGTTTGGCGTGATTGGCCGGCGGCGAGCATGGGGATGGCGAATCGTTCGTGGCTGTCTCCGATGGGCAGGTCGCCGCGTGCTGATGTGGTTGGCGTGCGCCCTGGATTGTCGACGCACACATCGACTTTCACCGTGTCTGACACGGTGACGCGCCTGCTGGACACGTCTATGGTGGCGGTGAACGACGTGTTGCCGAGCGACAGCATGATGGCGGCGACCATCATGCATGCGAACACGATCGCCATGGTCAGCAGTTCATGCCAGCTGAGGATTGTGAACGCTATGAGTGAGGCGATGGCGAGTCCGGTCACGGCCCATCCGAGCGGCGACACGTATGAGGTGACCAGTCGTTTGATGCGATGCTTGATGCGTCGCAAGGATCGTTGCATGGTTCTCCTGCGCTGCATGGTTTTGGATTGTCGCATGCTTGACCTTTCGGGGGTTTACGAACGTTTCGTGCGGGGTGTGCGCTTTGCGTGTGCCGTGTCGTACGCGGCTGGCTGCGCCGTGCGTTTCAGGCGGTGGCGCCCACGGTCGGTGAAGGCACTTCATTGAGGATCTGTTCGATCATCTGTTCGGGGGTGGATCCCGCGAATGTGGCCTCCGCGGTGAGCGTGATGCGGTGTGCGAGCACGGCGACGGCCAGTTGCTTCACATCGTCGGGCACCACGTATCCGCGATTGCTGGACGCGGCCCACACGCGGGCGCATCGGGTCAGTGCGAGCGCGCCTCGCATGGACGATCCGACTTGGATGCGTTCGTTGTGGCGCGTCGCTTCCACCAAGCGCACGATGTATTCGATGATCGCGTCGTCGAGACGCACGGTTTCGCTGATGGCGCGCATGCGCAGCACGTCATTGCCGGTGAGCACCGCATGTACGGTGGAGGCACGGTCGGTGACGTTGACCTGTTTGAGGATGTTCACGCTTACGTCATGGCTCGGATAGCCGATGGTTGTTTTGATGAGGAAACGGTCCATCTGCGCCTCAGGCAGTTTGTAGGTGCCGAGTTGCTCGATGGGGTTCTGGGTGGCGATGACCATGAACGGCTGCGGTACCGCATGGGTTTCGCCGTCGACGGTGACTTTCTGCTCTTCCATGACCTCGAGCAGTGCGGACTGCGTTTTTGGCGAGGCTCGGTTGATTTCGTCGGCGAGCACGATGGATGCGAAAATCGGACCTTCGCGGTATTCGAATTCGCCGTTCTTCTGGTCGTAGTAGGTTACGCCGACCACGTCGGACGGCAGCAGATCCGGAGTGAACTGGATACGTTTGAACGACATGTCGATGGAGTTGGCGAGGCCGCGGGCCAGCTGCGTTTTGCCGGTCCCCGGATTGTCTTCGAGCAGAATGTGGCCACCGACGATCATGGCGGTGGCGCATTGGCGGATCGGCTGTTCCTTGCCGACCACGACTTGTGAGACGTTGCCGACCAGTTGGGCGAACAGTTCATGGAATTCGGTGATGTCGGCCTGCGGCGCGGACATCATGGAAGAAGCCATGGCCGGCTGCGCGGGCTTGACGCTTGGTGCCGTAGTCTGCGGGAATTGGCGCGTTGCCATTACGGGAGCTGATTGCGATTGTGGTAGCGGCTGTTGTGTTGGAGCGGATTGCGTCGGTTGCGCCTGCATGGGCTGCGCCATTGGAACCGTAGGCCTCGTCGGCCTGGAAGGAGTTGCGTTATGCGTGCTGAGTACCGTGCCCTCCTCGTCGGCGTCGAACGTGTTGGCGGCGTAGTGGGTAGCGTTATGCGTGCTGAGTACCGTGCCCTCTTCGTCTCCGTCCTGTTCCTGCGGATGCGTCGGCAGGCTTGGAGCTTGGAATGCGGGGCGTGCCTGCGGATTGCCGGGCTGTTGCGGCTTGCTCATATGGCGCCCAATGGAACCCAGCTGGGTGGCGTCGTCGTTTTCGTTGCTCATAGGTACTCCTTGGTTGCTTCTATTGATCGTATTGATGATTGGTTGTGATGTTGAATTTGCTTATTTGACGGTGAATGAGATGCCTCGCGCCTGTTTTCCTGCCAACCCTGTTCGTAATGAGATGGCTGAAGCATTGGTGTCTATCGAGGATTGCGTCTCTCCATTATCAGGGGTTGGTCCCGGTTCCGGATCGGGGGTTTTCTCCTCGTATCGGACTCCGGTCACGGGATCAGAGCTTTTCTTGGTCGCATTGATTTCTGGTTCCCCGGCAGTGGTGATCACGCGAACCTCCCAATCGCATCTGGTACCGGAAGGACTGGTGATGTCGGAAACATCCAGTGTGCCGTTAGCTGGCCAATCGTAGGTATGCGAGCTTTCCCCTGCCGGAGTGATGACGATCTGGCCTTTGACACTTCGCCCGTGGGCCTCCCAACTACCGCCATTGACATGAATGATGTTGGCGTTCTGTGTATCCCACGTCAATGAGGATGGCAGTGTGATTTCCGCTGGCTTTTTGTTGCCGACGGTATTATCGGTAGCGATTGCTGGGTCGCTGAGATGTGAGGTGTCGATGAAGTACTGTTGCACGCTTACCGTATCGCAGGTGCTCCAATCACCGGAAAGCGGCCATTCGGCTCTGCTCTCATGAACATCATCATCGTAATAACCCTTGGCCTTTACAACGAAACCTGTGACGCGTCCACCTTTTCTGGACCAAGTCGCCACACATGTGTTGTTGTTGAGTTCCAGCTTCACATTGGTTGGAGGATCGACTGCTGTGAAAGTCGAAACGGACGCTTCGTTGCGCAATGAGCCACTGCGTTCCGTAACCACGGTAATCGTCGGCTTAAGTTTTCTGTAGTACCACTCGTTCTTAATGTCGAATTCGACGGAATAATCCTTGGCGCTTGTCTCCACGGATTTGTCTTCGCCCTCGATGCTTACCGTAATCGACTGGTATTTCGAGTTACGTGCGTCATTGATCCGTCCTCTCACCACGATCTTGTCGCCTGATTGATCGGCGGAAATAGTCGGATTGTCAGGCGTACCCCAAGGCGAAACGGCATTGGATGCCGTGGAGGGCTGGCTCCAGTTCACTTTCTGAGTCGGAGA
>ENA-OQKS01000290-OQKS01000290.1-human-gut-metagenome-genome-assembly--contig:-NODE-290-length-15463-cov-3.152191_pt1 | contig 15463 bp, 12 predicted proteins | sample MGYA00242804_ERZ504808 | MGnify/ENA primary metagenome ERZ504808 (study PRJEB26092, sample SAMD00036375) | human gut metagenome | host: Homo sapiens | study: EMG produced TPA metagenomics assembly of...
GACATTGCGCGCCTGAGCGATACGGCGGTCGACGGGCCTGGTGCCGTTCATCCGGAAGACCTAGAAGATGGCTTCGATACCTCGTGTATCAGCTTCTTTTTGAGACTGGTCCGCGACACCATGGGTGCCCAGGGGCGGTATGTGAAGTCGCTCAACATCTACGAACAGGAATGGGGGTAGGGGATGGGCAGTTGTCGCCCGCCTTGCCCTCTGCCTTTTTGTCTCGATCTGTAACGTTTAGGGACCTGGAGAACGTCTAACTGTTATAGATCGAGACGTTTGGAACCTGTCTGGGGGAATGTCTCAATCTGTAACATCTACAGGCCAAAATTCGACCTAACTGTTACAGATTGAGACAAAGGTTGGACGCGGTGCCGAAAGATCTTGATCTGTAACAACTAGAGGCTCAAAGACTGTCTTCCTGTTACAAATCAAGACATTTGTCAGCGGAGGCAACGGTGACGATGGCCCATTTGTCTGACGTGGTGGTGATGAAAGTGTCTAATAGCGTTCTCAAACACAAGCATGCAGCACGTAACACCTTGGCGCGGAATAGGATGCTTGCCAGGCTCAGGGAGGCGGCTAAACAAGATGTGCTGCTTGTGACGCACGACAATGCCGAGCTCATGTGGCTGCGGCGCCATGTGGGCACAGATGATATTGCGGAGCCCGAATCGCACCTATTCTGTTTTCAGCATGAATGGGATGCATTGACGCCGCCGGAGCGGGCGCGGTTGACCATCAAGGGGCTTGCCGAGTTTCACCCCGATTGGGCGTTTTGGGGGTATGACGCCGCGCTGATATGGGGTCTTGAGGTGCCGAATGATCTGCTCGGGCCGCGTTACTTGGTCAAGACGGGTTGTTCGGTGGCGTTGAGTACGGGATATAGGCTGCTGCGTCCGCAGGCGGCGGGTGCGCTTGAGCGCGTCGACGGCGTGCGAGTGACGCCGTTTTGGCGCACAGTGGAGGATTGTCTGCTGCGCGCGCCGTTTTCGTATGGTCTGGCAATCGCCGATTCCGCATTGCGGGCGAAGGGCATGTCGCGCGACGACCTGTGCGAACGGCTTCAGGCCGATTGCGAGGGCAGGCGCGGGTATCGCAGAGCTCGGGTGATTGCGTCGCATGCGGACGGGCTGTCCGAAAACGGTGGCGAGTCTCGGTTCCGAGCGTTCTTTATTGCATACGGTTTTCCGGTGCCAGAGTTGCAGGTGGAGTTTCGCGATCCGCTCGATTCGAGCCAGGTGTTTCGGGTCGATTATTTCTGGAGGCTCGAGGACGGGACATGTGTCATCGGTGAGCTCGACGGAAAGGGGAAGTATACCTTGCAGAACGGCGAGGGTCGGGAGTCGGTCGACCCGTTCGTGGCAGAGCGTCAGCGGGAATCTCATCTGACAATGCTCGGGCACAAGGTGCTTCGGTTTACGTTTGATGAGCTCAAGAATCCGGGGAAGCTGGTTGAGAAGATGAGGCTAGCGGGTATTTCGCAGCGGGCCGATTTGGCTGAGGAATGGAAGCGTCAGTGGTGTGGGCACTGAAGCGGACTGTCTCAATCTGTAACATTTAGAGGCCGAAAACCTGTCTACCTGTTACAGATCTAGACGTTTGACGACGGGGCTGGAGAATGTCTCGATCTGTAACAACAAAGGACTGTTTTACCTTCTAACTGTTACAGATCGAGACGGAAGGTTGGCGGCTGACGAAAAATCTCAATCTGTAACATCTGGCGGCTCAAAAACCGAGCTTACTGTTATAGATCAAGACGTTTTGCTGGAACGACCGAAGCATCGCTGCACTGGTCTGTTCATCCTCATGCCCTTCTCTTTCTTCCGTTAGCCGATATGTCCGCAGCAACCCTGCCGTACTGGACGATAATGGACAAATGTTCAAGTTAATTGTGAGGGAGGAGCTCGATATGGCGTTTGCCGATCGTCCCACATTGTTTATCAATGCGACCGTTCTGGATGGTTCGGAGCATATGGAGCCGCAGCCCGATATGGCCGTGACCGTCGAGCGTGGCATCATCACCTGGATAGGACCGAGTGCTGTGGCGCAGGCGCCTGCAGGTGCCGAGGTCATCGATCTGGCAGGGGCGTATCTCATGCCAGGCCTCATCAATATGCATGTGCATTTGTGCGGCTCGGGCAAGCCGGTTTCGGCGGGCGATGCGGGCGCGCTGATGAAGAAGCTCGATAATCCGGTGGGCCGCGCCATCGTTCGCCACATCCTCAAGGGTAGCGCCCAGCAGCAGTTGGCAAGTGGCGTGACCACGGTGCGCGGTGCGGGTGACCCGCTGTTTGCCGATCTGGCCGTGCGCAACGCTATCGACGCCGGCAAGTATCAGGGTCCGCGTCTGGTGGCGCCGGGAACGGGCGTCACGGTGCCGGGCGGCCATGGTGCGGGGCTGTTCGCGCAGGTGGCTAACAGTCCCGCCGAGGCAGCCGAACAGGTGCGTGACCTGTATGCGCGCGGTGCCGACGTCATTAAACTGTTCGTGACGGGCGGCGTGTTCGATGCGACTGAGGTGGGCGAGCCGGGCGTGCTGCGCATGCCGCTCGATGTCGCCGCGGCGGCGTGCAAGGCGGCGCACGAGGTTGGCCTTCCAGTCATGGCCCATGTCGAGAGTACCGAGGGCGTGAAGGCCGCGCTTCAGGCCGGAGTCGACACAATCGAGCACGGCGCTCCGCTGACCTCCGAGATTCTGGAGCTGTACCGCGGCGCCGCGGGAACACAGCTCGAGGGACGCGCGCCGAGCGTGACCTGCACCATCAGCCCGGCGCTGCCGTTTGTGTTGCTCGACCCGGAAAAGACCCATTCGACCGACACACAAAAAGAGAACGGCGACATCGTGTGCTCGGGCATTATCGAGAGCGCTCGTGCAGCGCTGGAAGCCGGTATCAAAGTAGGCCTGGGCACGGACTCCAGCTGCCCGTTCGTGACCCAGTACGACATGTGGCGCGAGGTGGCCTATTTTGCCAAGTACGTGGGCGTGAGCAATGCGTTTGCGCTACATACGGCCACGCAGGTCAATGCCGAGTTGCTGGGCCTGGGTGACGAGACCGGTACGATCGAGTGCGGCAAGGCGGCCGACATTTTTGGTGACGCGCGAGAACCCGCTCGATGACCTGTGCGCTCTGCGTGAGCCGATGCACGTGATGTGCCGTGGCGATTTGGTGCGCAAACTCAAGGTGAAGCGTATTCCCGAGGTGGACGCCGAGCTCGACGCGATTATGGCCATGCCGGCAGAAGCCCTGCGCGAGGAGCTGGCCCGCGACGGCGTGGCGTAGGTGTGACAAAGGGACGGTCCCTATGCCGCGTTCAAAAAAGCCGAGGTCTCAACGCGAGGCCTCGGCTTTTATTTTTCCTATGGTGTAGCTGCTAGGAGCGTGTCTCCATCTTGGCGTGGCACTTGGGGCAGGTGACGCGGATCTTGCCCTTGCCCTTGGGGACGGACAGCATCTGGCCGCAGTTGGGGCACTTGAGGTATGCCGTGGTCTTGCGACCCTTCCACATCTTCTTGGCCGTGCGCTTGGCGCGCTCAAAGTCTTCCTTGCTGGTGCCGGCCGCACGCGAGGCATTTGCCGCTGCGGTGCCGCCGCCCAAGCTGGCGACGAACTTGCCCAAGCCGGGGACGTTCGCGGTCGCGGCGACAAAGGCCGTGTTCTCCTTACGACGCGCGTCGATGTTTTTGGACAGGCCGCGCAGCACGCCGAGCACGATCACAGCGATGGCGATCCAGCTGAGCCACTGGATGCGGGCCATCGATCCGATCATCGCGATGACAATGCCGGCAAAACCCATCACGATGGTGAGTTCATCGGCACCATTGCGACCCTTCATAAAGTCATTCATGCAAATTGCCTTTCGTTCGATATGCTGCACGCCTTTATACCCGATTTAGAGCAAGGGGGACAGGTTAATCTGCACCAGTGTGGTGCAAGCATACCTGTCCCCAAAAACACCAAGACGGTGCAAAGAAGTCTGTCCCCAATGCCCCAATTACTTGGAGAGCTTGTCGACGATGCGTTCGATCTCGGCGAGCTTGGCGGCCTTGAGGTCTTCGTCGCCCGATTCGATTGCCGAAGTCACGCAGCCCTCGATATGCGCCTTGAGCACGTCGGCGTTGATGCGCGCGAGGAGCGCCTGTGTGGCCATGAGCTGCGTGGAGATATCGACGCAATAACGGTCCTCATCGACCATCCGCAAGATGCCGTCGATCTGGCCGCGTGCCGTCTTGAGCATGCGGGTCACCGATTTGTGGTCTGCCATCATGGCGGGTCCTCGTTTCTGGTCGGAGGTGCGTGCAGGTCGTTACGCGGCGGTCACCGAAAGGGCGTGGAACTTCTCGCCCGCGCCCTCGACGGCGGCGGCGAGCTGCTCGGCGGTCACGGTGTCGGCGCACTCCACCTGGACGGTCTGGGTCTCGTGATCGGCGTCGGCGTCGGTCACGCCGGCAACGTTGAGCAGTGCCGTCTCGACAGTAGCATCGCAGTGGCCACACATAAGGCCGGAAGTCTTGATTGTGTAATGCATGGGTATTCCTCTCTGTTGTATCGGCTTTCCCAGGTGCCCGACCTTGACCTTCAAGCCGTCGCTCGCGTACCAAAGTACGCGTCGCTCCTCTTTCAGGTCAATCTCGGGCACCTGGAAAACCCGTTCTAAATGGACTAAATGGTGAGCCTATTTTGCCACTTTAGGCTTAAAGGATTTCAGGCGCAGTGCATTGGACACGACGCACACGCTCGACAGGCTCATGGCCGCAGCGCCAAACATCGGCGAGAGTTGCCATCCCGTGAGCGGGAAGAACACGCCCGCGGCGAGCGGAATGCCGATGCCGTTGTAGAACAGCGCCCAGAACAGGTCTTGCTTGATGTTGCGAATCGTGGCGCGCGAAAGCTCGATGGCCCGCGCAACGTCCATGAGGTCGCTGCGCATGAGCACCACATCTGCCCCTTCCTTGGCGATGTCGGCGCCGGTGCCGATCGCAAGGCCCACGTCGGCGCGCGCCAGGGCGGGGGAGTCGTTGATGCCGTCGCCCACCATGGTGACCTTGCCGCCCGCATCCTGCAGTTCGCGCACGTGGCGCTCCTTGTCGGCGGGGAGGACGTCGGCGATAACCTGTTCGCTGGTGAGTCCCACGCGGCGGGCGATGGCCTCGGCCGTCACGCGGTTGTCGCCAGTGAGCATGCGCACGTCGACGCCGAGCGAACGCAGCGCGGCGATTGCCTCGGCACTCGTTTCTTTGACCTCGTCAGCCACGGCAATGGTGCCGGCAAGCTCGCCGTTCTTGGCAAAGAACAGCGGCGTCTTGCCCTCGGCGGCAAATTGCTCGGCAAGGTCCGCGGGCACGGTAACGCCCAACTCGTCCATCAGGCGTACGTTGCCGGCTGCAATGGCGTTTTGCCCCTCGCGCGCCGTAACGCCACGACCGGGCACGGCGGCAAAGTCCTCGACCATGCGCGCGACAATTCCGCGCGCCTCGCACTCGGCCATAATCGCCTCGGCCAGCGGGTGCTCGCTCGAGCGCTCCAGCGCAGCGGCCAGCTTGAGCAGCGCCTTTTCGCTCATGGCGGGCGAGCCGTCAGTGCGCGTGGCTACCACGATATCGGTCACGGCAGGCTTGCCGCGGGTGACCGTGCCCGTCTTATCGAGCACCACGGTGCCCACGCTGCGCAGGCTCTCCAGCGCCTCGGCGCTCTTAAACAGAATGCCCATCTCGGCGCCCTTGCCGGTGCCCACCATAATGGCGACGGGCGTGGCCAGGCCCAGCGCGCACGGACAGCTAATCACCAGCACGGCCACGGCGGAGGTGAGCGCCTCGTTGATGCTGCCGGTCAGTGCCATCCACACCGCAAAGGTCACGGCCGAGATCACAAACACCGCGGGCACGAACACGCCGGCGACCTTGTCGGCCATGCGGGCGATGGGCGCCTTGGTGGCGTTGGCATCCTCGACGAGCTGGATAATCTTGGCGAGCGACGTGTCGGCGCCCACACGCGTGGCGCGGAAGGTAAACGAGCCGGTGCGGTTGACGGTGGCGGCGTTGACGGTGTCGCCGGCGGTCTTTTCCACGGGGATGGACTCGCCGGTGAGCGCACTCTCGTCCACGGCCGAGCTGCCTTCGAGCACCACGCCATCGACGGGGATGGACTCGCCGGGGCGCACGCGCAGGACCTGGCCGGGAAGGATGCTGTCGACGTCGACGGTGGTCTCGCTGCCGTCTTCTGCCACGACGGTCGCGGTCTTGGGCGCCAGGTCGATGAGCGCCTCGATGGCGCCGCCGGTTTTGGATTTGCTGCGCGTCTCGAGGTATTTGCCCACGGTGACGAGCGACAGGATCGTGCCCGCGCTCTCAAAATACAGATTGTCCATGCCCGTCATCATGGCTTTGTGGACCTGACCCGCGGCTAACTGGTCGGCCATGATGAACATGGCGTAGAGCGACCAGGCGATGGACGCGGTGGCGCCCACGGCAATAAGGGCGTCCATGGTAGGCGCGCCGTGCGTAAGCGATTTAAACCCGTTGATAAAGTACGCGTCGTTGACATAGACGATGGGGATGAGCAGGACGAGCTCGGTGAGGGCGAGCGTCATGCTGTGGGTATGGTCGGTGAAAATGCCGGGCAGCGGCCAACCGAGCATGTGCCCCATGCCTATGTAGAACAGTGGGATAAGGAATGCGATCGAGACGATGAGGCGGGTGCGCATGGCAGAGGCGGCGGCCTCCAGCTTTTTGGTTGGCGACTCCATGTGGGCGCTGCCGGACCTGACTTGTGCGCCGTCGCTTGAGCCGACGGCACCGGTGCCCGCATCGACGGGCGAGGCCGAGTAGCCCGCGCGGTCGACGGCGGTGCAGATATCGTCGGGGGAGACCTGCGCGGGGTCGTAGTCGACCATCATGGAACCGGCGAGCAGGTTGACCGCGACGCTTTGGACGCCGTCGAGTTTGCTCACGGCGCGGTCCACGTGCGCCTGGCAGGCGGCGCATGTCATGCCTCCCACGTCGAACTTATCTTGAGCCATGGCTTCTCCTTTCTGCAGTTCGGTGTTGGAATTGTTAACCTGCCGATACTATACACCCATACCCCCTGGGGGTGTCCAGTGGGGATGAAAATGTATGACATTTCGCTACAGATGCGGGTGGCTGCTCAATCGTTGGCAGCTCATGTCAAACATCTCGATCTGTAACATCTAGCGGGGAAAATGACCTCTAACTGTTACAGATCGAGATTATGTTTTGCGATGTTTGAGTTCGTCTCAATCTGTAACGTGTAGACCCGGTTTTGTCTCGTAACTGTTACAGATTGAGACAATCGGCCCAGGCCCGCCTCGTCCGCCTCGTCATCTGTGGTTTACGTGGGGGCGTACGGGAGTACGGGTATACTAACCGGCGGCGAATCTGCTCCATCGCTTAGAGCTGCTGCGTCTGGACGGCGCGTGATATGGCTGCCAAAGCGATCGCCAGCGTGCTGAGCAACGTCCTCTCTGTGCGCACCTGTTTTTGTATGTATTAGCGCACTACCAAGCACGCCCGCGCGGCCGCATGCCGTGCCCGTTGCGCGTGCAGATAAGGAACAACAACATATGCGTAATTCTGTATCCGACGTCACGGACGCCGAGATTCTGGACGAGACCCGCGAGGCCATGACCCAGGCTGCCTTCGATGCGGCCGATGAAGCCAATGCTGCCCAGGCCGTCGAGTCCGCTACCGAGAGCCTGCCCGCCTTTGACGAGCTGGGCCTTTCCGACGAGATGCTTCGTGCTATCGAGAACCTGGGCTACACGGCGCCGACGCCCGTTCAGGCCGGTTCGATCCCCGTGGTGCTCGAGGGCCGCGACCTGCTTGCCGCCGCTCAGACCGGCACCGGCAAGACGGCCGCCTTTTTGCTGCCGACCATGAACAATCTGGAGCACATTGCTCCGCCCAAGCCCGTGCGCGAGCGTGGCGGCCGCAACCGCCGCCGCGGTGCTAAAAAGCCCGAGGGCAACGGCCGCGGTCCCGTGATGCTCGTCATCACCCCCACGCGCGAGCTTGCCCAGCAGATCGACGAGGTCGCGAGCAAGATCGCCGACGTCACCGGCCACGTTGCCGTGACCGTCGTGGGCGGCGTGAGCTACAAGCCTCAGACCGCGGCGCTCAAGTACGGCTGCGACATCCTGGTCGCCACGCCGGGCCGTCTGGTCGACCTGATCGAGCAGGGTGCCTGCCACCTGGACGAGGTTAAGGTGCTGGTGCTCGACGAGGCCGACCGCATGCTCGACATGGGCTTTTTGCCCGCCGTCCGCCGCATTGTGCGCGAGACGCCGGCCGAGCGCCAGACGCTGCTGTTCTCGGCGACCCTCGACGAGGAGGCCGTGGGCGAGATCACCGACCTGGTGAGCGACCCGGCCCGCGTGGAGATTGCGCCCGCCACGTCGACCGCCGACACCGTCGACCAGTTTGTGTTCCCGGTGTCCATCGAGGCCAAGAACAACCTGCTGCCCGAGTTCCTCAAGAAGGAGGGCCCGGAGCGCACGATCGTCTTTATGCGCACCAAGCACCGCGCCGACAGCTGCTGCCGCCGTCTGGAGCGCAAGGGCATCAAGGCCGCCGCGATTCACGGCAACCGCAGTCAGGCTCAGCGCGAGCGTGCCCTTTCGGCCTTCCGCGACGGTACCGTCGACGTGCTGGTGGCAACCGACGTGCTCGCCCGCGGCATCGATATCAGCGACGTGCGCTACGTCGTGAACTTTGACGTGCCGGCCGAGCCGACCGACTACATCCACCGTATTGGCCGTACGGGACGTGCCGGCGAGCTGGGCTGGGCCATCACGTTTGTGACCGAGCAGGATGTCGATGAGTTCTACGAGATCGAGAAGCTCATGGACAAGACGGCCGACATCTACGAGGCCGGCGACCTGCATGTGGGTCCCAACCCGCCCGCGGTTGACCCCGAGCGCGACCCTGCGGCCTTTAAGGTGAAGAAGAAGACCAAGCGCGGCAAGTCCAAGAGCAAGAAGAAGCTTGAGCAGGCGCGTCGCGACGGCAAGCGCAACGGCGATGACTACGGCGATGTGGCCGGTCGTTCCAACCGCGGTCGCGACGAGCGTCGCGGCGACGGCGAGCGTCCGAGCCGTCCCAAGCGCGGCGGCAAGACCCGCGTACGCGAGGGCGTTCAGGCTCGCGTGGACGAGGCCGTGGAGAGCGTGGCCCGCGAGATGGCTGCCGAGGAGCGCGGCGGTGCTGCTGCCGCCGAGCAGGCCCCGCGCGGCAACCGTGCCGAGCGCCGTGCCAAGCAGTTCCAGGGCGAGGCGCATCGCCGTCGCCGCGAGGACGAGGACCGCGGTGGTCGTCGCCGTGTCGAGCGCGAGGACGAGGGCCGTGGCTCGCGTGGCGGCAAACGTGGCTCGGGCGATCGTCGTCGTTCCGGTCGCAATGACGAGCGCGGTGGCCGTGACGAGCGTCGCGGCGGCGAGGGCCGCGGTTCGCGTGACGAACGTGGTACCCGCAGCGGTGGGTCCCGTGGCGGCAAACGCTTTGAAGAGCACAGCGGCCGCGGTGGTGAGCGTCGCGAGGGCACTCGTGGCAACGGTGGCCGCAGCGGCGCCGGTCGTTCGAATGAGTCGCGCGATCGTCGCGACCCGCGTGCCAGCCGCGATCGTCGCGATGACTGGCGCAACTACGACGATACCCGCGAAGAGCGTCACGGTGGCTACCGTGGTGGTCGCGGCGGCAACCAAGCCGGTTCCCGTGGAGGCCGCGCCGGCGGTCGCGATAACCGTGGCAGCTATGGCAACACCCGTGGCGGCAAGCGCGGCGGCAGCTCTCGTCGCCCCGGTGACGGCGGCGGCAAGCGCAAGTAACATACGAGTCGCGCGCTAGAGCGAGGTGAATCAAGGGTCCCGAGCAACTACGCTCGGGGCCCTTTTTGGTGCAAAGAGGTCAGGCTACTTTGCGCCACCCCATTGCACCAGAGCAAGGAATGTCCCTGGTGCCGGCAGTAAAGGAACGTCCCTAAGTGCCGCTTAAATACCGTTTATCGAAGAAAAAATACCGCTCACCGGTCGTAATGACTATTCTGGCTTTGCCGTTGCCTACAATAACTCCCGTAAAAAGAAATGCGGAAGGTTACCGAGTCCCTCGGACGTGGGTCTAACCAAAGTCTTTGAACGGATGTGTCTCTATGGACGCATTCGCTTGATTTTGGTTGGGCTATATTTATGAAGGGACATGCCACCATGGGTTTCTTTTCTCGCCTTATGGGTGGCTCGGATGAGCAGGCGACTGCAACTTCCGAGTTCGAGATCCTCGCCCCTGTTTCCGGCGAGCTTGTTCATCTAGAAAATACCAATGACCCCGCTTTTAGCAGCCGTGCCGTGGGCGATGGCGTTGCCGTGGTTCCCCAAGAGGGAACGGTGTGCGCTCCCGTCTCCGGCACCGTCGCGGCGCTGTTTCCGACTGAGCACGCGCTGGGCATCATGTCTGACGACAGCTCTGCTCAGGTGATGCTGCATATCGGAATCGACACTGTTAAACTTGAGGGCAAGGGCTTCCATGCGCTTGTTGCCCAGGATGACCATGTCGACGCGGGCCAGCCCCTCGTCGAGGTCGATTTCGACGCGGTCCGCGCCGCCGGCTTCGATCCCACGGTCTTCGTTATCGTGTGTGAACGCTCGGAGAATTCGACTCTTCGTGAGCATGCTTCCGGCCCTGTTGCTGTTAAAGAGCCCGTCGTCTGGCTTTCCGAGTAAATTTTTGTGGTGGGTACCGTGGTTATCAAGCGAGTTTTCAACAATAACGTCGCAATGGTCACTTCGGACGATGGTTCCGAGCTCATTGTCATCGGTCGAGGTCTCTGCTTTGGCCGTCATGCCGGCGACGCTATCGATGAAACATCGGTCGAAAAGACCTATGCGCTGCAGGAGGGCACTTCTCAGGATTCGCGTACGATTGACCGCTTGGCACATCTTTTGGAGTCCATTCCCACCGTCAACCTCGTGATTGCCGAGGACATTGTTCAGATGCTCCGTCGAGAGCTCAATGTTGATATCAACGACAAGATCCTCATTGCTCTCGCAGACCATATCGGCCTTGCTTTGGAGCGCGAGCGCAAGGGCGTCTCCTGTGAGAATCCGTTGCTGCTCGAGATCCAACAGTTCTATCGCAAGGAGTATGCGCTTGCGGGCCGTGCGCTGCAGATTGTCAAGGAGTATATGGGCATCCAGATGAGCGAAGAAGAGCAGGGTTTTATTACGCTGCATATCGTCAACGCCACCATGCCGCAACGCTCCGACCGTCTCATCATCTCGGTCCAGCTTGTTCGCGACGTACTCGCGATTGTTTCCGATCGTTACGCTGCGACCCTCGACGACACCTCGTTGCCCTATGAGCGTTTCGTCCGCCACCTGCAGTTTTTCGCACAGCGGGCGCTTGACCCCGCGGCCGGGCAGATCAATGGCGACGCGCTGTTCCGAATCGATGAAACGGCGTATCCGTGTGCATTCTCGTGCGCGGACGCCATAGCCGCCCACTTGTCGTCTACCTATAACGTTGTCGTTACCAATGCCGAGAAGAGTTATCTCGCATATCACATTGTTAACCTGCTTGGAGAACCTGGTCTCTAGGCATAACGTGCCCACACATCGATTGATATAAGGCAGGGCTTATGGCCTTGTCCAGGGCACATCTGTCTTAATTTGCGGAAAAGGAAGGGGAGTACCGCTATGACCGCAAAAAAGAAGTTCAATTTCAAAGCGCCGTTGGAGGTGTTCGCGAAGTCAATCGTTCAGCCGATGATGTATCTCTCGGTTGCCGGCATCCTGCTCATCGTGGGCATCATTCTGACCAACAAGACCATCTGCGCTTTGGTCCCCGTACTGGGCTCCGGTCCGTTCCAGCTTGTGGGCGCCGTTGTCTATCAGTCGCTGATGTTTATCATCAACAACCTCTCGATTCTGTTCTGCGTGGGCATCGCCGGCGCCATGGCAAAGAAGAACAAGGGCCATGCTTCGCTTATCGCCCTGATGTCGTTCTTCCTGTTCCTGCAGGCTAACAACATCGTGCTCAACGCCACCGGCTCTCTTGCCGAAGCGAGCGGCATGCTCGGCCTTACCGGAACCGGCCAGAGCACCGTTATGGGCATTCAGGTGCTCGATACCGGCGTGTTTGGCGGCATCATTCTTGGTTGCATCACCGGTGCCGTGTTCAACAAGTACTCGAACAAGCAGTTCCCCATTGCCCTTTCGATGTTCTCGGGCGTTCGCTTTCCGTTCCTGATCATGATCATCATCTCCTGGATCATGGGCGCTGGCTTCTGCATCGTTTGGCCTCCGGTTCAGGGTGCCATCTCCTCCGTTGCCGGCATCATTAAGGAGTCGGGCAACATTGGTCTGTTTATCTACGGCATGCTCAACAAGCTGCTCGTTCCCACCGGTCTGCACCACCTCATCTACACCCCGTTCCAGTTCTCCGATGTGGGCGGCACCCTTACGCTGGGTGATCAGGTTATCGCCGGCGCCTATCCCATCCGTGTCGCCGAGATGGCAATGACGGGCCAGCCCTTCTCCGATAGCACCTACTTCAACAGCTACACCTTCAACAACCTGTGGCCCTACATCGGTATCGGTCTCGCCTTTATCTTCACCGCTTACAAGGGGAACAAGGATAAGACCAAGGCCGTTATCATCCCGCTGATCATCACCGCTGTGCTCTCCTGTGTCACCGAGCCCATGGACTTCCTCTTTGTCTTTGCCGCTCCCGTGCTCTTTGTCGTTCACTCGGTTCTTTCCGGCATCTTCCTGGTCCTGCTCAAGGTCCTCTCCGTGCCCGCTTCGACTGCAGGCGGCATCATCAACATCGTGGTTTCCAACCTGGTTCTTGGTGTCGATAAGACCAACTGGCCGATGATGCTCGTGCTCGGAGTCGTCAACGCCGCGCTGTACTTCTTCCTCTTCACCTTCCTTATTAAGAAGCTCAACCTCCACACGCCTGGTCGCGAGGAGGAGTCCGAGCTCGCCGAGTCCGTTGCCGAGGGCGAGGCCGCCGCGTCTGTCGCGGTGAAGCAGGGCGCTGTTGCCGCAGCTCCCGCAGAGGGCGTCGATGCAGGTATTGCCGACCTGGTCGCAGGTCTTGGCGGCAAGGACAACATCGAGGAGCTCGAGAACTGCTTTACGCGTCTTCGCGTGAACGTTAAGAACCCGGACCTCATCGATGAGAACCTCATCAACCACGTGCCTAACAGCGGCATTAACCGCAACGGCAACAATATCCAGATCATCTTTGGCATGAAGGTCGCCGAAATGCGCGACAAGGTCGAAAACGCAATTGAGAAGGAGCAGTAAACAATGATCATTACTCTGTGTGGTGGCGGATCCACCTTTACCCCCGGCATCGTCAAGTCCATCGCCCTGCGCAAGGACGAGCTTGATGTTGACGAGATTCGTCTGTACGACATCAACGAGGAGCGCCAGCGCAAGATCGGCGTGCTCGTGGACTGGATTTTGCACGAGGACCTTGGCCTGGACATCAAGCTTACGGTGACCACCGACAAGGAGACGGCTTTTACCGATGCGAGCTTCGTGTTTGCCCAGATGCGCGTGGGCGGCTATGCCATGCGCGAGCAGGACGAGAAGATTCCGCTGCGTCACGGCTGCGTTGGCCAGGAGACCTGCGGCTGCGGCGGCCTTGCCTACGGCATGCGCACCATCTTCCCCATGGTCGAGCTGATTGATGACGTCGAGAAGTACGCCAAGAAGGACTACTGGATTCTCAACTACTCCAACCCCGCTGCCATCGTGTCTGAGGGCTGCCGCGTGCTGCGTCCCAACGCTCGCATCATCAACATCTGCGACATGCCGATCGCGATCATCGACGTGGTTTGCGCCGCGCTCGATATCGACAAGAAGGATGTCGAGTACGATTACTTTGGCCTCAACCACTTTGGCTGGTTCACCTCGATTCGCCACAAGGGCGAGGAGGTGCTCCCGCAGCTGCGCGAGTACATCAAGGAGCATGAGATTCTGCTGCCCGATTCGTACCTCAAGGGCATGGGCTCGCTGATGTCCAAGAAGCCCGAGGAGGCCACCGACGAGCACCCCGAGCAGAACCGCCACACCAAGGGCAGCTGGTACTACGTCTGGAAGGGCGAGTACGAGATCATGGAGTGCTTCCCGGAGTACCTGCCCAACACGTACCTGAACTACTACCTGCAGCAGAAGGAATTCGTCGAGCATTCCAACCCCGAGCGCACTCGTGCAAACGAGGTTGAGGAGACGCGCGAGAAGAACCTCTTTGACGGCATCGACCATTACGAGAAGACGGGCGAGATCGACGAGAGCACGTTCTATGCGGGCAGCCACGGCGACTGGATTGCCGACCTGGCCATCGCTCTGAAGAACGATACCAAGCAGCGCTTCCTGGTCATTTGCGAGAACAAGGGCGCTATCCCCAACATGCCCTACGACGCCATGGTCGAGCTGCCTGCCTACATTGGCAAGAACGGCCCCGAGGTCATCAGCCGCGACAACATTCCGCTGTTCCAGCAGGGTCTTATGATGCAGCAGCTGAACTCCGAGAAGCTCGTGGTCGAGGCCACGATCGAGGGTTCGTACGAGAAGGCGCTCAAGGCCTTTACGCTCAACAAGACCGTGCCTTCGATGAAGGTCGCCAAGGAAGTCCTCGACGACATGATCGAGGCCAACAAGGGTTACTGGCCCGAGCTTAGCTAGAGCTAGAAGGCCGCTGGCGCAAAAGAGTCACTGACGGCACAATTTGAACAATGCCCCGTTCACGTATTTGCGTGGACGGGGCATTGCCGTTTGGTGAGAAGGGCGACAGGTTCATATGCACCAACTTGGTAGAAATCTACCTTTGGAGTGGAGCAGATGTGGTATTCTATCTGCGGGGTAATACTTAGGAATACCAAGTAATACCAACGCCGTAGAAACAAACTCCAGATGCGGGCCAATCGGGTTGCCTTCACAGCCCGTCGCCCAGCCGCGCGGCCCGCATCTATCCGCACCACCGTCGTTTCAAAAAGGAAGCGCCATGGCAGAACACATGACCCCGGTTGTCGCGAAGGTCTTGCCCGAGGAAAAGGCGGCCTTCGCGGCGGCAACCCAGCTCGTAGGTACCACGCCGTCCAACGCCATCCGCATGTTTATCGCCGCGTTTAATCGCTGCGGCACCTTTCCGTTCGACATTTCGCCCAGCGGGGCCTTTGGCACTGCGCCCGATTCTCGTCAATAAGTGATCCGTTTTCCTCCGTCCCCATGGGATCAGCTCTCTGCCGAGTTGTGGTAGAACTAGGGAACGGTTTTGAGGAGGTTGGCATGCTCAATGCGATGGTGTGGGCGCTTGCCTGTTTTGGCGTTGTCGCTGCCGATATAGCCCTGAGCGTGGTTCTGTTTTCAGTTCTCGATGCCGTATCGGTGCTGACGGGCTATCCGATCGACAATCTCGATATCCAATGGTTCCAGGCTGCCGCTC
>ENA-OQKS01000292-OQKS01000292.1-human-gut-metagenome-genome-assembly--contig:-NODE-292-length-15433-cov-4.419509_pt1 | contig 15433 bp, 10 predicted proteins | sample MGYA00242804_ERZ504808 | MGnify/ENA primary metagenome ERZ504808 (study PRJEB26092, sample SAMD00036375) | human gut metagenome | host: Homo sapiens | study: EMG produced TPA metagenomics assembly of...
AAGTTGGTGGAAGCTATCAATTCTACAAAGTTTCGATTTCATTGTAGTTAACTATGCTAACGGTGATATGGTAGGTACATACCGGTATTTACGGAGCTATTGAAAAGGCTGTAAAGGCTATTGACGAATGTGTGAAAGATACAGTGGAAGCTGCTAAGGCTAATGGCTATGAAGTGATTATCATTGCTGACCACGGTAATGCCGATCATGCACTGAATGAAGATGGTACACCTAATACTGCTCACTCTTTGAATCCTGTTCCGTTTGTATATGTGACAGAGAACAAGAATGCCAAAGTGGAAAATGGTGTATTGGCAGATGTTGCTCCTTCTATCTTGCACATTTTGGGTATGCCCCAGCCTGCCGACATGACCGGACGGGATTTGATAAAATAATGTAGAAAGTATATTTATTTGTCATTCTGAACAAGGTGAGGAATCTGTAATGAAGCATGGATTCGTCACTTTGTCCGGAATGACATTTTAATTTAATAAGAGATGATACAGATAGATGATGTTGTAATCTCCCTTGATGTGTTTCGTGAGAAATTTCTTTGTAATCTCGATGCCTGCAAAGGTGAGTGCTGCATAGAGGGAGATGCCGGTGCACCGGTGGAATTGGATGAAGTGGAAAAACTGGAAGAGGTGCTTCCTGTTATTTGGGACGAGCTTTCACCCGAGGCACGGGCGGTGATTGATAAGCAGGGAGTGGTTTATACAGATGAAGAGGGCGATTTGGTAACTTCCATCGTCAATCAGAAAGATTGTGTATTTACCTGTTATGACGAGAAAGGGTATTGTTATTGTGCCATCGAGAAAGCCTTCCGGGCAGGTAAGACCGATTTCTATAAACCAATCTCTTGTCATCTTTATCCCATCCGTATAGGTGATTATGGCCCTTATAAAGCGGTGAATTACCATCGTTGGGATGTATGTAAAGCCGCCGTGTTATTGGGAAAAAAAGAGAACCTTCCTGTATACAAGTTCTTAAAGGAACCGTTGGTGCGGAAATTTGGTGAAGAATGGTATAAAGAGCTGGAGGTTGCGGCAGAAGAATTGAAGAAAAGAGGAATGATTTAAGCATCTTCGGTTTTATTATCCCTGATTTATTACATTAACCGAAATTTAATACTACGAAAATACCCCATGAAAAGACTACTCTTGTCATGCTGTATCTTATTATGCGTCGTATTGACTTTGAAGGCGCAAGAACAGCCGTTAATCAGTCCGGATGATTCTATCCGTAGTTTGGTGGGACGTTTGTTTCCTAATAGCAATCCGAATCTTTCGGCACACATGAACCTGCAATTCTCCACTTCGGGAGTTGCCAACTTTATTGAAGGAGATTTAGAGGATGCCTCTTTTAAACTGAATCGTGTAAAACTGGAGATATTAGGTTCTTTCAGTAAACAATTTTCTTATCATTTCCGTCAGTCGTTTAATAAATACAGCAATCCCCACTCGTTGGATAATTTGTCCTCTTCCATTGAGTATGCTTTGGTGAATTGGAAAATGTCTGATAAATTCACGTTGACTGCCGGAAAACAAGATATCGCTTTGGGTGGCTATGAATATTATGTCAATGCCATCAAAGTCCGCGAGTATAGTGAGTTTAATGATAACATCAGTTGTTATCAGGCAGGAGTGGCGGGAAGATTCAATCTGTCATCCACCAATGAGTTGGTGCTTCAGGTAGTAAATAACCGTAGTGGAGAAAATGATGAAACCTATCTTTACGGTTTGCCGCAAGGAGTGGAAAAAGCTAAAGTTCCTGTTCTGTCAACAGTCAATTGGAACGGGTTCTTCTTTGATAACGCGGTACAATTACGATATGCGGCCTCATATGGGCAGCTGGCGGAAGGTAAGAATCTTTGTTGTTTTACGGCGGGTAATATTTATGAGAAAGGCCCTGTTATTGCTTATATTGATTTAATGTATTCTCGTGAAGGGCTGGATAGCAAAGGCATTATCAGTGATTTGCAAGGTCCTGTTTTAACAGCTCCGTCCACGGCGCAGAATGCGGAATACTTTAGTACCGTGGTAAACTTTGACTATCGCGTTCATCCCAATTGGAATCTTTATTTGAAAGGCGCTTATGAGAGGGCAGGCATTTATAAAGCAAACGGGCATTTTGAGAAAGGGCTTTATCGTACGACATGGAATGCGCAGGCTTGTGTGGAGTATTTCCCGATGCGCAATAGCGAACTGCTTCTCTTTGCCCATTTTTTATATAAAGGACATCATTTGGCCCGGCGTGCGCAGGCCTTGGGAGGCATGAGTCCGGATACCCAACGCGTCTCCATCGGGTTGGTTTACTCTATTCCGGTGTTCTGATACACACAACTGTCCTCATGCTGCACGCTAAAGCGTTTTTGCTGTATGGTCAAGACCTTTTATACAGAAAGCTACTGCATCCTTCCATAGCAAGATGTACGTCTCACAGTGGAAGAACGTAGTAATTGATAGGAGGAAAAGTCTTAAGGATGAGGTTTCCTCTTTTTTATTGTAAGATCGGGAAAATACGCTATATTTGTGAAATAATTAAATACTTCAATTAACAACACAAGATAGTATAATGAAAAAGATCGTCTTTTTTTTCCTGATGACTATATTGATAGCCTCATGCCATCAAGAAGAACTTTCTTCTGTTCCAGATGAACCGGAAGGGAAACAGCCTGTTTTTGATTTATCGGAAGAAGAGGTGCTTCAGGGTTGCATTTATGTGAAATTGAAAGAAGAACCAGCCGGAGAGGTGCGGGTAAGGAGCATAGGCAACACGGTAACGACAGGAGTCAAGGTATTGGATCGGGCTGCTTTTTCTTTGAAAATCGAGAGAATGGAACGTACTTTCCCTTATGCTGGCAAGTTTGAAGAACGTACCCGTAAAGAGGGGCTTCATTTATGGTATAATGTCTGGTTTTCTAAAGAGACATCGGCCACCCGTGCTGCTACCGAAGTGGCTTTTCTGGATGGTATTGAAACGGCTGTACCTGTTCCTAAGATTGTATCCAGGGCAACGCCGGAAACAGCGTGGAGCCTGTATGGCGTCCGGACGGGAGAGTGGTTGTTCAATGATCCGGATCTGTCCAGACAATGGTATCTGGATAATCCCGGTACGGAGTCTTGGCAGAAGAAGGGTGCGGATATCCGTTTGTTTGATGTGTGGAAACAATATAATGGGAATCCGGCTGTCATTGTAGCGGTTGTAGATGGAGGCATTAATCAGGAACATCCTGATTTGCAGGATAATCTATGGACGAATCCGGATGAGATACCAGGTAATGGTATGGACGATGATGGCAATGGATATGTGGATGACATACATGGTTATAATTTTGTGGATGATAATGCGACTTTGGTTCCTCACCGCCATGGGACTCATGTGGCGGGCACTATCGGTGCGACAAATAATAATGGAACAGGTATCAGCAGCATTGCAGGGGGGGACGGAACTTCCGGCAGTGGGGTGAGACTCATGAGTTGTCAGATTTTGAAAAGCCTTATCTCTATCGGAGGAGAAGTAGCTTCTGATCCGTTTATTGCCGCCGCGATTAAGTATGGCGCTGATAATGGAGCTGTCATCAGCCAGAACAGCTGGGGATACGCTGCCACTAGGGCGGGAAGGAATGCTTCTTCGTATATTAATCCTGTACATAAGGAAGCTATTGATTACTTTATAAAATATGCCGGATGTGATAACAAAGGAGAGCAACTTGACGGAAGTCCCATGAAGGGAGGTATTGTATTGTTTGCATCAGGTAATGCGAATACGTCCGATCCCAGGATAGCGGCACCGGCTGATTATGAAAAGGTTGTTGCGGTTGCAGCCATTGAGGCCGATTATAGGAAAGCTTCTTATTCCAATTATGGCACTTATACGGATATTTCTGCTCCCGGCGGATCGTTGGATGGAGACGGACGGATTTGGAGCACGACTACGGAACGATCCAATAATTATGAATACTTGGCTGGTACATCGATGGCGTGCCCGCTGGTCAGTGGTGTAGCGGCCTTGGTGATAGAGAAGTATGGGGTAGGCAAGAAAGGGTTTACACCGGAGGCTTTGAAGGAGATTCTCTATCAGAGTGCATACGACTTGGATGAATATAATCCGCGATATGCCGGTCAGTTAGGACACGGATGTGTGGATGCCGCCGCCGCTTTAGAGATCGATGTCTCCAATCTTCATCCTTTTATCTTAAAATCCAATCAAATAACTGATAATATGCTGATATTCAGTGTGAGCAGTAGTATGTCCGGAAATGGGAAATTGATTTTGTATAATGGCATCGGCAGCAAGGTGTTGGATCTTCATCTGAAACTTGAAGCCGCATCCCTGCATGCTGTGGACATAACCAAACTCTCTGCCGGATATTATACCTTAGTCTATCAGGCTAAAGGGATGGAAATCAGAGAGAAATTTATCAAGTACTAATCCCAAAAAATAAAGAATATGAGACGAATAGGATTAGGTCTGTTTATAATAGGCATAACTTTTTGCCAAGGCTTATGGTCAGGAGGATTACGGACCTGTCAATACCGGAGCGGCAAACTATCTGACTATATCAGCCGATGCGCGCAGCGCGGCCAGTGGGGGGAGTCGGTGTGGCGGCTCCGGGAGGAGATCATGCCGTTTTTCATAATGGTGCGGCAGCTTTATCGGATGTGACGCGCAGAGGTGGGGTTGCTTATACTTATTCTCCATGGATGCGTGACTATGAGTCCGGATACTCTCTTCATAGCCTGGGTAGTTTTTACAAAATCAATCAGCGTAATGCCATTCTGTTAGGTCTCCGTTATTTCGGCTATCCGGAGATGGATGGAACAGGGGAGGGTGCTTCGGGCATACATCCCAAAGAAATAGCCGTGGAGGCTGGTTATGCATACGAGGTTATAAAGAATTTTTCTGTTTCCGCTACTTTCAAATACTTGTTTTCGGATATGGGCAGGATAGGCAATAGCCGTGGCGCAAGTTCTGTGGCGTTTGATTTAGGAGTATTGTATAAGTGCGAGATAAATGATTGGGAGGGTGCCGGCTGGTCGGTCGGGCTTCATGTGAGTAATCTTGGACCGAAAATAAACTATCTGACTTCTAAAGATGCTCTTCCTGCAACGGTTAAAGTGGGAGGTGCTGCTGACCTGCCTTTTTTACAAATGCATAAATTGACTTTGACTGCCGATTTGGGTTACAGACTTTCACCTGCCGACGTACAGGCGTTAAGTGTAAGTGCCGGCGCGGAATATGCATGGAGGGAACTGGTGATGTTGCGTGGTGGTTATCATTGCGGTGATAAGAAGAAAGGAGATGCCAGTTATGCTACTGCTGGAGCGGGAGTGGAATATGCCGGTGTGCGTCTGGATTTTGCATGGCTGTTTGCAGGGCATGAATACCTTGCCCGAAATACGTTCTGGGTGTCTTTAGGATACTCTTTTTAGACAGAACGTAAGAGCAGTGCTTGCAGTAACCGTCGGATCGTTGGCTGTAGGGGCGGGTTGAATTTGCCCGGATACACCTTCTTTGTGGTATCAGACAGAAGCATTCCGCCCCTACAGGGAACACGATGGTAGTGAAAAAACTTATCAGACAGCCTCGCCAAGATCAACAATTAGTTGAGGCATGGGAAAGTTGTCAGAATACGGTAACTGTGTGCCGGAATTTCCATTTTCTGAGTTGCATCTTTCACTTCAACCTCATCACCGGTGAGATAATCATACCATTTGCCTGTAACGGGGAAAGTAACGGTATATGCTCCATCGGTCTTGCTGAAGTTTCCGGCAACTAACATGTGCTTGGTTGTGGAAGATAAAGTGATGAATCTTCCTTGTCCCCAGTTGCTTGTACCGACTTCCCATGAGAATTGGCTGGTGCTGGTAAATAATTCGGGATTATCATTGCGTAATTTTATCAGCCGTGAATAACTATCGTGTAAAGCCTTGCGGTCTTTGTTCTCCAGATATTCCCAGTGTAGCGGTTTCTTTCCTGTCCGGCCGTTCTCTTCGATGGAAACATCGTATCCCATCTCTCCGAACTGCCAGATCATTTTAGGGCCGGGTACAGTGAAGAAGAAGGATGCGTTCACTTCAAGTTGCCGCATACGGGTGGTTAAGTCTGTTTTCAATGCTTCATCTCCCCATTGGGTTTGCTTGTAGGCGGCTCGTTCTTCGTCATGGCTTTCCATAAATCCTATCCATGCGGGGATACTTTCGTACAGTCCGTCAAATGCGCTGTCATCGTTCCAACCCATGGCGGTCTGGCAATAGGCGTTATTCATGTTCCGCCATAAGTGCATACCGTCTTCGGCCAGTTCTTTTTCTTCTTTGCTATCACAGAAATGTTCCAGGATAACGTATGCCTCGGGTTTCACTTCTTTGATGGCTGCGTGGTAATCTTTCAGAATCTCGATGCGGCTCTTGTCGTAATTGGAAGCGCTACTTTCGGTTGATGCGGCTTGTGTAAAACCTTTAGTCAGGTCGAAACGGAATCCGTCTATATGGTATTCATTCAATAAGAATTGCAGATTGCGTTTCACGAATTTACGTACCAAAGGACTTTCATGATTGAAGTCGTGGAATACGCTGTAAGGGTGAGGTGCGTCTACGTTAAAGTAGGGATTGTTTGGGGCTGTCTTATTGTTTGCGCTGTTCCAGTACAATTTGGCAAACGGCATACTTCCGGTTGCATGATTGTAAACTACATCAAAAATAACTGCCATTCCTGCCTTGTGGCACGCATCAATGAAGTCTTTGTACATTTTCTTTGTTCCATACGCTTTGTCCAGAGCAAAGAAGAAGCATGGATTATATCCCCAGCTATCGTTGCCGTCAAATTCCTGGACAGGCATTAATTCAATGGCATTAACACCCAGTGATTTCAAATAATCCAGTTTTTGCATGGCTCCATTGAGGTCATTACTTGCCGTGAAATCACGGAGAAGCATCTCATAAATGACTAGTTGTTCCGGATTGGGTACCTTGAAGTCAGATACTGACCAGCGGTAGTTATCCTGCTGTATCTTGAAAACGGATACGATTCCTTTTCCTCCTTCGGGATAACTTTTGTTATCCGGATAAGTGGAAGAGGATATATAGGAGTCATTATCAGGATCGAGTATCTTTTCGCAATAGGCGTCTCCCAGACGGATGGTTTCACCATTTCTGGTACCTACATAATATTGGAAGGCATATTCTTTGTTTACATCCAGATTTCTGAGAGTGATCCACCAGCAACCGCTGGCATCATCGCGATACATCTGGCAATTGTCTTCGTTGCTAAGTTGCCAATGATTGAAATCACCTACCACATGGGCGAAATCTTTATGGTTCCCGTCCGTGTCTTTATCGTAAAGGACGAGGGTGACTGTAGAGTTGTCTATAATGTTGATGCCTTCTGCTACATTTTCAGGCAACGTTCCTTTCTTGATAGAGGCCGGAACAAATTCTTGGTAAGTATTGTCTGTGACAGGTATAAAGAGGTCTTCGGTTTGCAGACTTCCATCTTCGTTGCGGAGTACGAATCCTAATTTTTTGACTGGGGTCTTTTCTGAACTGTACCATTGGCGGATGGACGGAGATAAGGTAAGCGTCCATACATTATTATCCAGTTTGGACATTTTACACTTGTCCGTGTTTTCATTCCATTCACTTTGTACGTATGACCAAGAGCCTTCACAGATAATGCCTGTATGTGCATATACTGTTCCCTGATAGTTATATAGGAGAGAAGAGCTGGCGGCTCTGTAGTAGATGGTCAGCGGTCGGTCGGCATCAGGCTCTTCCAAAGAATAGCTGAGTCCTTCGGGTATGACAATGGGTTTGGGGGTTTGGGAGATGGTGAACGATTTTTGTGCGCTTCCCGCTATCAGGTTCAGATGGACATTCCGGGTGTCATCGCTTTCGTTTTCATTGACGGTGATGCTGACAGTAACAGTTCCGGCTTCTCCCCGGGTCGGAGTTACGATGCACCAGTTGTTTGCTCCAGGTTCATCCAGTGCAGCCTGCCAGGCTCTGCCGGCTGTAAAAGTGATGCTTCTTACTCCGGGTTGTGAGGCGAATGTCATTCCATTGGCAAAGAAGTTCTCACTTTCAGGAGCCGGAGTGATGGAATCGGTCAAGTTATCGTCATCGGAACAGGCAGTGAATAAACTCGCAACGAGTCCTAGGAAAAAAAGAAAAGTATATTTTTTCATAATCTTGTTATTTAAGGGGTAAAATGAAAAAAGACATCAGGCATCATCGGATAAACGGTAGGTGCTTGATGTCTTTTCGGATCAATTATTTAGCGTTTGACTACAGTGGCATGATAGTTGCTTGCGTCTCCTAATTTTAGAGTAATGACATAAGTACCAGCTTCGGTAGTGATATTGTCTCCTCCATAAGTCAGATGGTTCAAGTCTCCACCCAGATTAATATCCCATTTGTTATTGGCGCGGAATTTATAGTTTCCGGCTGCCAGTTCGGTTGTTATACTCCATTCACCGGTTTCCGCATTCAGTGTCATGGGGGTTGAATTGTCCCATCCTCCTTGGGTCGCGTCGCCTATTATTCCCCATTCGGTTTTACTGAATTTATAAGTCAAGGTGGACAGGTTGGCTTCTATACGATAAAATCCGGTTTCTGTGACACTCAGGTTTCCGGCTCCTCCATCGGTGCTCAGTTCGGTATCACTGGCATAGCCATAGTTTGTACCGTCCCAGTCTTTCTGTGAGGTAAGTTTAAATGTGTTATCCGCATCCATATAGATATAGCCGTCATAATGAGTCATATCCGTAGAATAAAGATAAGGCGCCGTCTCTGGTTTCCATCCTTGGTGTCCGCCCGGAACGTAAAGGAACGGGCTGATATTTCCCAATGCTTCTATCTTATAGGTATATTCCAGCATGTTCAAGGTGATTTTCACCCATCCTTTGGCAGGGATTTTTCCGGCTTGCGGGTTTTCTGTCACTAACAGGCCGCTCTCAGAGTCGTCACCGTTTGTGGCTACGCCCAGTGCCCCCGGTGCCCAAATATCTCCGCCATCTACATTGCTTTGTGGAATAATCTTCCAGTAACATTCATCCTTGGGCATTTCCACAATCATGCTGAAAACCGGATCTTCATATACATCTTTTCCGCTATGACCGAATTTTATCAATGCTTCGGAATTCCATTTATTTACATCCCCTATCAAGTAATAGGCGGTGTCGATGAACAAAGCTTCGGGAGTCGCTTCAATTTTTCCCAGTGTTATTTTTTCCGGAAGGGCTATTGCTGAGGTGTGGCTTACGATATAGATTGTCGCGCGTGTATAGATTGTCCGTGCATAGGGAGCTTTGCCATAGATCTCTTTTACAACCTCTTCCAGCTCTCCTGCAGTGACGGAGGCTGTTCCGTTTTTAACGCTACAGGGCAAGGGGACTGCTTGGGTAAAGGTTTCATCTTTCGAAACTTCCACTTCCAGATTGATGGTGTCTCCTTCTGTCAGTTCCGGATGGTCGGTCAGTTTGGCAACTTCCAGCAGGGTTGCATCATCCAAGTCCTTGAAAAGGATCGGGGCTGTGCATGAACTTCCTAAAGACAGGGTGAACCCTTCTACGTTTTGTACAGGTTCTTGCGGGTTGGTCTGTGGCAATGCGAAATGATCGTTGACGTTGTCATCGCAGCCCGTCAGGGCTGCAATGAATATCAATATATATAAATTAATTTTTTTCATAATCTTGTAATTTAAGGGATGATTTACTTGATGGCGCCTTTATTGTCAATAAAGTTCAGATAGGCTTTTTGACCTGCATTTCCCATGGCGCGTTCCTGGTCTTCACCGGTACCGCGATATTCTATCTTACCTCCCAGAATAATAAATTCGCTTTTCCACCAGTCAATGTCTGCTAACTTGATACACATGCGTACTTCGCCGGATGCAACGAAGGCGGGGGATACGAATTCTCCTTTGCCCTCGGGAACGGTAAACATATTGGCCTCTGTGAATGAGTCCCAGCCACCGGAAGTATCACCGGTCAGATACACTTCGGGCTTGTAGAAATCGACTGCGTATTTATAATTCCGTCCTTCGAGAGTGACTTTCACGACTACTATATACCATCCCGGATTACCAATCTCAATGTTATCTTCGCCTCCTGCATCCACCAGTTTTTTAGATGCTTCACTGATGGTCACTCCCTGGATTCCTACTTGATTGTTGTCCCACGATGTAGCTGTATTCAGTTTGAATGCGGCTTTATTCCCGTCTGCATCGGCTCCCAGATATTGCATGGACCAGAACATACCTTCGTTGGAATGAACCGGAATCATGGAATAACATTTGCTCCAATCCCAGTCGCACACACTGCCGATGAGATATAGATTGGTGGGCAGAGTCACTGCGGGCAAAGCATAATAGGGGAGAACTTGTGGCAATTCTATGATGTTCGAGGTGATGGTGCTGCCTGCTATCTCGGATTTGTTGTCGGTCAGGGCGGAAGCCGTCAGACGAACATACAAAGGTATGGGGGCTTTGGGAAACTCGTCTTCATTTACTCCTAATAAATTGGAAATAGCGACAGCAACTTCTTGTGCGTCCACTTCCATTTTGGCTGTTGAATACTTGGTGTCCAGAGTCGCATTCTTTTCAAAAGCCTGGTCCAGAGCGATTTCTACAGTATAGCGCGTGGCAGCTGTGAAACCATAATCGGGCTGTGAACAGGTCAGTTGTATGGTGGCTGTGTTCTTTAAATCATAGATGCCCGATGCGTATTTAGGAACATTAAGCACAAACTCGGTCGGCTCTGTGAAGACAGGAGTGCCCTCATCGTCCGAGCACGCTACAAGTGTGCTCAAACTGAATACGAGGATGAATAAGTATATCATTCTTTTTCATTGTTTCTCAAATTTATAAGGTTAAACTGTTATTTTAGTGTGGCATAGCCCGGATTCTGAACCAAGTTCGGATTGGCTGTCAAGTCTTTATCGCTGATGGGATAGATATTGAACTTGCTGTCAATATTGGCTATACCTTCTTGAGGGCCGCCTTTGTAGTCCCAGGCATATTCTTTAGTGAATTTGCCGAAGCGTATCAGATCCGAGCGGCGCTGACCTTCCCAATATAGTTCACGGGAGCGTTCCGCTAAAATGAAATCCAGAGTCAGATCGGAACCGGAGATATTGCCCGATTTGTCACCGTTGGCTCTTTCGCGCAATAAGTTGATATAACCTACAGCGGTAGAGACATCGGCTCCGGTTGCTTGTCGTGCGGCACATTCCGCATAAATTAAATAGATGTCAGCCAGTCGGAACAGAGGGAAGTCTGTGTCGGGCCATGCGGAAGGGGTGACTTCATTCTGATCCCAGCCCAGATTGGTGAATTTGTGGCAGAGATAGCCGCTGTTCCAATCGGTCAGTACAGGAACTACATCTCTACGGGTTTTCACTCCTTGCTCTGTGCAGTTGTCTCCGTTTTCACCATCCACATATTCCTTTACATCAAAGAATATAAAACGACTGTCCTTCTTTAAGGTGCTTCCGTGGTGGTCGTATCCTGCCACCGGTGAATAATCGAATTGTTTGACTAGTTGTGAACAGGGCTTTAAACAAGTCCATGAGGCGTCCATACCCAACCATTTGGGATTAAGCAAACCACCGTAGGCTGCCGCTGTGACCATAATGCTGTTTCCATAGCTTTTGGCATTTTCACCATCGCAAGGAATGGCGAAAATAATCTCATTGCCATGCAACGGGGAAAGATGATTCTCGCCGCAGAACAGATTCCTGTAATTCTTTTCCAATCCGAAACCCCCTTCATGAATGACTTTATTGGCATAAGAGACTGCCTGGTCGTACATGGGTGTACCTGTATATACTTCGGCATTGAGGTACATCTTGGCCAAAAGGGTATTGACTACAGGTTTGGTCATACGCCCGTAAGTGCCCATCGTACCTTTCTCCGGCAGAGAACTGTTTTCTGAAAGATCTTTCAATTCGGTTACCACTTTGTCGAATATTTCTTTAGCTCCCAATTGGGATGGTTTCCAGGACTTGTCATTAGTGGGGCTGTCATCCCATACCCATCCCGGGTTTCTATATACATCAATCAGATAGTAATAGTTCATGGCTCGCAGGGCACGGACTTCATCTCTGAATTGTTTGATATTAGGTATTCCGCAGTCTTCCGGATAATTGTCTAGAAATTCTTTGCAATACCGGATGTTCAGCATGGCTCTTTGATAAAATGTATAAGCGTAGAACAGGGTATAGTCCCAATTATTGGTACAGAGTTCCACTATACCTTCATCTTTCCAGTTCCAAAGGGCTTCATCGGTAGGGTATAGCTCAAGGGACAGCAGTCCGCGCAGGAAACATAAAGAACCCTGATCCGGACCCTGAAGGTCTTGAACACCTCCCGAAGGTCCTACATTGCCGGACAAGCCGAAAACCGCTATAAATTTTTGGCGAGGAAAGACTGGCAGTCTGACTCATTGATAATTTCGGACTGGCCTTTGTCTATGATTGGATTTTGATCCAGATCATTTATGCAGGAGGATGTGGACAGGCAGAGAATGGCTGCTCCTACGAAAACGTATTTTTTTATGTTAAGATTGAATTTCATACTGTTTCTTTATTAAAAGTTGATATTAACACCGAACAATACACTGATAGGACGAGGATATACCTGGCGGTCCATACCTCCGTCTACTTCAGGATCGAGGCCGTCATACGGAGTGATGGTAATGGGATTTTGTACAGTGGCATACAGACGTCCCGACAAACCGTGGTATTTAGCTCCTTGGAGGAAATTCTCAAAGGAATATCCCAATGTGATATTATCTATCTTCAAAAAAGAAGCGTTTTGGATGTAATAATCCGACTGGCGCTGTCTTTCTTGGAAATTGGTATTGAATGCGGCTTTCGGTTGATTGGACAAAGCGCTGTTGCTGAAAATGGCGCTGGTGCCGATAGCGGCATTGGCTGCTATACCGTTGTAGTTATAGTTCCCTATGCTGGCGCGTCCGTTAAAACCGAAGTCCCAGTTCTTATATGATACTTTGGAGTTGAATCCCATAATCACGTCAGCGGTGGGCGTTATGATACTGGTATAAGTCCTTTTCTAGTCACTTCACCATCACCGTTACGGTCAACATAGACTCCTTCCATCGGGTTACCATTCTTGTCATATACTTGTTCAAATACATAATAAGTTCCGGGAGCATAGCCTACGCTGTGTATTTTAATGGTCTTGCCACCATCACCTCCGGTCGATTCAAAGCGTTTGCCCGGTGAGTCGCTGTTGTCATTGTAGTCCAGTTTGGTAATTTCAGTTTTGTTCCAAGCGACATTGAAGCCTAAATCCCAGTTCCATGTAGAACTAACGATGGGTTTTGCATTGATGGCAAATTCAAAACCGGTATTTTTCAATGAACCGATATTGGCCACCACATATTCGGCAAAGTCGGTACCTGCAGGAACATTCACTTCGGCATTGATCAGGTCTTTTGTATCGCGGATGTAAAAATCGGCCGAACCGTTGATACGGTTGTTAAAGAACCCATAGTCTATACCTACATTATAAGTAGTGGTCTGCTCCCATTTCAAATCGGGGCTGGAAGCTGAAGGTGATACTACATTCACCCATTTTACATTTCCTGACTCATCATAGATGGGATACATGGCACCACCTTGACCGTATCTCCAGAAAGACATATAAGGATAATCACCTTGCTGGATATCTTGCTGGCCGGTGATACCCCATCCCAAACGAAGTTTCAATTCACTTAAATCCTTGAACTTTTTCAAGAAAGCTTCTTCGTTCATTTTCCATCCTAGGGCTACGGAAGGGAATAATCCCCAACGGTTGTTCTTGGCAAAACGTGAAGAGGCGTCATCGCGTAAAGTGAAAGTCAACAGGTACTTGTCCCATGCCGTATAGTTCAAACGTCCGTAAAATGATAATAGGACATATTGGGATTCAGCCGGTTGCTGGTCTCCGTTCATGCTTGTTTTTTCACCGAAGTTCTCTTCGTTTCTTGAAAGATACCATGTCTCTTTGTTGCTTTCATAATGATATTTCTGATAGGAATAACCTGCCATGACATCAAAGTGCTGCTTGGCGAAATCCTTGCTGTATTGTGCATAGAAATCAAGTAAGGTATTTCTTCTTTCGTAAAAGTAAAGGTAGTTGCTGCCCGATTTCAGAGGGTCTTCACCATACGAACCGGGGGCGCTGGGATCAACATATTTGTCACCGTCACTCTTGGTATAGTCCATGCCCACATTCAGGTTCAGACGCAGGTCGGGCAGAAAATGGACTTTATAGTCAAATTGGGCATTCCCGATGAAGGATTTGACTTTTGACTGGTCGTCTGTCATCTCAAGTAGGGATACAGGGTTGACACCGGCAGAGGATGCCTTTGTACCGTTGGGGTCATTATCCGTAGTCCAGGTGAAGTATCCGCCGAATTTATTGTTGTCATTCTTAACGGGCTTGGTGGGGTCGAAAGACACTGCACCCACAACGGCACCGGTGTCAGCGAACTGATTTTTGATGTAAATGCCTTTGGCGTTCAGGTTCATGTTCAAATGATCGTCAAAGAATTTGGGAGTCAAAGAAACGCTTCCGGTGTAACGTTCAAAGTTCGAGGTCTTCAGGATACCGTTTTGATTGGTATAACCAAAAGAAACACGGTAGGGAAGATAGTCTTTGACAGAACCGTAGGCACTGATATTGTGTTCTGTGGAAACAGCGGTTCTCATCACTTCGTCCTGCCAGTCGGTGTTTACTCCCGGATAAAGGTTGACGGCTGTAATCATGGCTTCCGTTGCGTTGGGGTTGTTGATGATGAAATCGCGGTATTCGTCTCCTGTCATGACATCTATTTTATTTTTCCGGGTGCTGACAGAGACATTGCCCGAATAGTTTATCTTCACAGAACCTGTCTTGCCTTTCTTGGTAGTAATGATGATTACACCATTAGAGGCACGGGAACCGTAGATGGCGGTTGCCGACGCATCTTTTAATACCGTGAAACTTTCTATGTCGGTGGGGTTGACCGAACTCAGGGGATTCGAGAGGCCTTCTACGGAACCTGAACTCATGACTACTCCGTCAATTACAATTAACGGATCGTTGCTGGCGGTCAGAGAGGAACCTCCACGGATGCGGATGGCTGAACCTCCACCCGGCTGTCCTGTCGATGTGGCTACATTGACACCTGCCACTTTACCGGCAATCATGTCTTGAGGGCTGACTGTAAGACCTTTGTTCTTTTCTTCCGCTTTGATGGCAGTCACTGATCCGGTGGCATCGTTCTTTTTTACCGTACCATAACCGATAACCACAACGTCTTGACGACTTCATGCGCCTGCATTTCCCGAACATGCGCGTGTGAGAGCCACCGCGGGTCGAGCGGCACCATATATCGGCCGCAGGCTCGTTCGGCGGTGATGGCTTATGGGCGTCACGCCAGGCTGGC
>ENA-OQKS01000293-OQKS01000293.1-human-gut-metagenome-genome-assembly--contig:-NODE-293-length-15428-cov-3.205542_pt1 | contig 15428 bp, 20 predicted proteins | sample MGYA00242804_ERZ504808 | MGnify/ENA primary metagenome ERZ504808 (study PRJEB26092, sample SAMD00036375) | human gut metagenome | host: Homo sapiens | study: EMG produced TPA metagenomics assembly of...
CCGGTTCTTCATGGAACTCTATGCCTACTCCGTGTCCGCAGAGATCACGCACTACTGAGAATCCTATTTTTTTTAGCATGTTTTTCAATGGCATGTCCTATGTCCCCTACAAAACCAAATGGTTTCGCAGCTTCCATGCCTATCTCCAGACATTCTTTAGCTACTCGTACCAGTTTTTCTTTTTGAGGTGTGGTTTTTCCAATGGTAAACATACGCGATGCATCGGCATAATAACCATCAAGAATGGTAGTACAATCCACATTGATGATATCTCCTTCTTCCAGAATATCGAATTCATTGGGAATACCGTGACAAACAACCTCATTGATAGAGGTGCAGCAACTTTTGGGAAAACCGTCATAACCTAAGGTTGCAGGAATGCCACCGTGATCTTTCGTATATTCATAAACCAGCTTGTCTATTTCCAATGTGCTCATGCCTGCATGGATCTCATGTTCTACAAGGTCTAGCACTCCGGTATTGACAATACCGCTACGGCGTATTCCTTCAATCTGTTCCGGTGTCTTGATCAGTTCACGTGAAGGTACTAAATGACCTCTATCTTGATAATAGAGAACCTTTTTATCTAACTCTGTGAGTTCCATACCTTTGGGAACTCTCCAGTTTATTTTATTTCTTTTCATATCAAAGGATTAATTGACTTACAAAGTTAGAGGAAATATTTGTAAAAATGGCTCATCCGGCAATAAATATCTTCATAAAAAGAGAATTTACATGAAATTTGACAGAAACAAATGTTAAATAATCATGTCTTTTACATGAATTTTATGTAGGAGAGTCTATTTTATTTTAATAAAAGGTTATATTTACCGCAAAAAACTAAGCATTCTATTATTAACTTCTTTAATTGAACATCAAAATGGATAAACATCAAATTGGAGTAAACGCAGGAAAAGTTTGGAAACTGCTGAATGACAATAAACGGTGGAGTTATTGTGATTTAAAAAGAGCTTCAGAATTGTCTGACAGAGATTTGAATGCAGCTATAGGTTGGCTGGCCAGAGAGAATAAAATAGACTTTGAATGTTCTAACGGAGACGATTGCCTGTTTCTGAGCGTCAATGTTTATATTGGCTGAATACGAGAAACAGATAATTATGTGGGGCCAAAACTTTCATAATTATCTGTTTTCTTTTTTTAATCAACTTTTCTAATCACTTTGGCCGGATTACCTACAGCAACGGAATTGTCGGGAATGTCTTTAGTTACGACACTTCCGGCTCCGATAATACAGCGATGACCTATTTTTACTCCGGGACAAAGAATAGCTCCTCCTCCTATCCAGCAATCTTCTCCGATAGTTACGGGATATGCATACTCTTTGGGTTCGCGTCGGGTTATGTAATCTACCGGATGATGTGGAGTATAGATCTGTACATTGGGCCCTATCAATGTATGTGCTCCTATGGTGATATATCCACCATCTAAAAATGTACAGTTGGCATTCACAAAGACATGCTCTCCTAAGCGGATGCCGTGTCCATGATCACAGTAAAATGGTGGACAGATGACAGAAGTGGAAGGGATACCCGGCACTAATTCTTCCAGCACTTCCCTGAAACCATCATCGTATGTACTCATCATCCGTAATTGGGCCACTAGTTTTTTTGGCGTATATGAAACTGGCCTGTATTTCCGGTTTCTCCATATCGGCCAGCTGACTGTTACGCATTTTGTCTATCTCGTTCATAATTAAAGGGCTTTAAGATTTTGCCTCAAATGTAGGATTTGTTTTCCGTTCTGCCAAATATACACCACACAAGATAAGAAAACAGCCGGTAAGGGCTATCCAAGTTATCTTTTCATTAATAATGACCGCTGAAGTAAGAAGAGTTACCAAAGGGACGATATAAATATAGTTTGTACTTTTTACGGCTCCCAATTCCTTGACACAAGCATTCCAGGCTATGAAGCAGAGCATGGAGGCGACAAATCCCAAAAAGAGGAGATTTCCAAACACGATGGGTTGCATCATCAAGATATTGTCCCAATTTAACGGACGGAATAAAAACATGGGCAGAATGGTCAGCACTCCGTAGAAGAATACTTTACGGGTAATGAATACGATAGAATAATGATTATCCAATTGTTTGAGAATAAGGCAATAAAATGCCCACATCAATGCAGCGGTCAGTGAAAGAATATCTCCCAAAGGATTAATTTTCAGAATGAAACTGCCGTTGAAAACAACCAGCCCCACTCCTATCAAAGCCATGATCGATCCGTAAACAAGATGGCGGGTGAAAGGTTCTTTTCTTCTGAACAAATAAGAAAGCAGTGTGGTCAGAACAGGTGATGTGCATACTATCAGAGACACGTTGGAGGCTAATGTGATACCGAGAGCCGTATTTTCAGTAATGAAATAAATAGTTCCTCCACATAATCCGGCCAATAAAAGTAACAATTCATCTTTTACTCTGTTGGCAAATAGTTTTTTATAAGAAATACACCACATGCAAAGATAGGCCAGAGTGAAACGATAAAAGAAGATGTCGGAAGGACTTAATCCATGTTGGATTAGAATCTTAGTAGAAACAAAAGTAGTTCCCCAGATAGCTACAGTGATTATTGCCATTAAGTGATAGACGAACCTTGATTTGATAACATTCATAATTTATATGTGTTTTATTATGTTGCAAAGATAGGTTTTGTTTTCGAGAAACTTATCAAAATATATGGCATAGTTGAGCTGATACAAAGTTCGTTTGTTTTCTCACTTACCTTGGGCGCGGCCCTCAAGGTAAGTGAGATATTTCTATTTCCGGGGAATCCAGGAATCTACCAGCTCCTGATGTTCTTTTACCCATTTTTCCGCTCCTTCTTTTTCATTATATTCATTTTGTGATACATCATCCAGCAGGCTGCTGATTTCTTCGGTGCTCAGATGTATGTTTTCTATCAGTTTTGCCACAAACGGGTGTTGCTCACCAAATCCTTTGCGGGCAATGGCCGTAATTGTTTCCGCTTTACCAAAAATACCTTTCGGGTCCTCCAGAAATTTTAATTTAAAGCGGGTGAACATCCAATGGGGAGTCCATCCCGTCACCACAATCCATTGATGCTCGTCAACGGCTCTTTTTAGTACTGCGGTCATGGCCGGTCCGCTAGACTCCAGCAATTTGTAATCCAGATTGTATTTTTCTATGGCCATATCTGTAGCATGCATAATCCCTGCACCGGCATCAATGCCGATAATCTCGCCTCCGAATTTTTCTTTGTTGGCATTTAATTGCTCAATGGAATGAATGTCCACATAATCGGGGACTACCAGACCGATACGGGCATCCGGATAGATCTTGCCTAAGATTTCCAGATTCTTTCCGTATTGTTTCATATAATCGGCCTGTGTAGCCGGTAACCAAGCATCCATCAGCAAATCTACTTTGCCACGGGCCATTGTTGCATAGATAGGAGCCGGATCGGCATTCTTTAAAACGACATGATAACCTTGTTGTTCAAGAATCACTTCCGTCAAATAGGTCAGGGCGATGCCGTCGTCCCAGTTTATGTATCCAATGCTTATTGTCTTATCATCTTTTTTCCCGCTGCAAGAGGCAAGCAGCAGGAGGAAAGACAAAAATATAGTATTTTCTTCATGCTTATTTCCCTTTCTTTTGTTTTCCAAGTCCTTGTGTTATTCTATCCAGAATGATGGCCAGGATGACTACTGCGATACCGCCTTCGAAACCTAAACCTATTTTCATCTGCGTGATACCTTTCAGTACGATTTCCCCTAACCCTCCGGCTGCAATCATAGCGGCAATGACCACCATGGAGAGCGACATCAGGATTGTCTGGTTTATACCGGTCATGATAGTGGGCAATGCCAGCGGTAATTGTACCTTGAATAATAATTGCATAGGTGTCGCACCAAAAGAGCGCGAAGCTTCTACAACATTCTTCGGTACTTGCTTGATACCCAGGCTGGTCAGACGCACTACGGGAGGCATGGCAAAAATAATGGTGGCAAAGGCTCCCGGAACGGTTCCCAGCCCGAAAAAGAGTACGGCAGGAATCAGATAGACGAAAGCAGGCATCGTTTGCATCAGGTCGAGGATAGGATGCAGAATTTTATCACATCGTTTGCTGTTTGCGCTCCATATTCCCAAGGGAAGTCCCATGATAAGAGCGATGATGGTAGACGAAAGCACCAATGCTAAAGTCTGCATGGTTTCGTTCCAAAATCCCATTCCCCAAATCAGCAATAATCCTAAAATGGTAAAAATGCTGACTCCTTTTCCCGATTTATACCAAGCCAGGATGGCCAGCAATGCTATTGTTACATAAAAAAGGTATCCACATCAATATGTTTTGGAACCCATCTATGAACCCGCCTATTCCAACATTGATGGCGTCGAAAAGAGGGGCAAAGTTTTCTGTGAGCCAGTTGATGGCTGTTTCTATATATTTTCCTATGTTTATCATAATTCGATAGCGTTTTGAATAAGTTCATTAATTTCTTCTTTATCTTTTCCGGTCATCTCTACTACGATGGACGATAGAGGAACCAAGCCTTTCAGTTCGCGTTCTTCATTCACCACATAAATGGGAGAATTGGTTTTCGTGATTAAGGGAAGCAGATCCTCAATCTTTGTGTCCTCCGTAACGGAATGTACTTCACTTTGTACGGCTTCCTGGATTGATTTTATACCTTTACGCCGAAGAATGGCGGCACTTTCCAATGTAATCTCTCCTATCAGCTTGTCATTTTCATCTATCACAGGAAGCACGGTAATATCTCTTTCTTTCATCTTTCTGATCAGAACCTCGGGACCTTCTTTACGCAGACGGGCTACGGCGGGACGGGTTATCATAATACTTCCTGCCGTTATGATTTTGCTCCGGTCCACATTTTCTACAAATCTTGCCACATAGTCATTGGCCGGTTCAGTTAAAATTTCTTCTGAAGTTCCGACTTGCACCACTTCTCCATCTCTCATAATGGCAATGCGGTCACCCAGTTTAATTGCTTCGCTCAAATCATGCGTGATAAAGACGATGGTCTTTTTCATTTTGGACTGCAGTGCCAGCATTTCATCTTGCATTTGTACGCGGATCAATGGGTCCAGAGCGGAAAAGGCTTCATCCATCAGTAATATTTCCGGATCATTTGCCAAAGCGCGTGCCAATCCCACACGTTGCTGCATTCCGCCGGAAAGTTGTCCGACCATCTGATTCTGATATCCTTTCAGCCCGACTATTTCCATACTCTTCATGGCTTTTTTCTCACGTTCCTGTTTGGGAACTCCTTGGAGTTCGAGCCCGAATGCAATATTGCTTAAAACACTGCGATGAGGTAACAAACCAAAATTTTGGAACACCATAGCTATTTCCCGGCGGCGCATTTCCAGCAATTCCTTATCAGATGCGGCAGTAATGTCTGTTCCATTAATCAGTACTTGTCCTTTTGTGGGTTTGATTAACCGGTTTATGCAGCGCAATAAAGTTGATTTGCCACTGCCCGACAGTCCCATGATTACGAAGAACTCTCCTTCTTTGATTGTCAGATTGGCGTTTTTTAACTGCTACAGTACAATTAGTCGCCTTTAAAATTCATTTTTGCTTTTTCTTTCTTTCAACATCCGGAACGCTTTCTGCTTTTTCCGGACCGAAAACAAGATACAAGTCTTTTATTTCTATTTTTGTTCATAGTCTATAATAGTTTAAATTAATTAAGAATAGGGAGGAATTGACGGAAGTAAATTGAGATATCATCCGGTATATTTAACGAAACAAAATATAAAAAGGTTCATTATAAGATGAGTTTTATTGATCAGTAAATATGTTTTTTTACAGCTTGTTATTGTTTACTCCCTACGGGAGTGGTTCAGAAAGTCCGAGATTAAAAAAAGACTAATCAGAAAGCGTTTTCTATAAAACAGAAATTAAGTATTATCCTTTTGTCGAGCGTTCATTTTATTCTATCTTTGTCACGCAAAACAGAATAAATATATGGATAGTATTTTAATTATTGATGATGAACCGCAAATACGCAAACTTCTTTCGCGTATGATGGAATTGGAAGGTTACGAAGTATTCCAGGCAGCCGATTGCCAGTCTACATTGAAACAACTTAAGTTACATAATCCCCAAGTGGTGTTGTGTGATGTGTTTTTGCCGGACGGCAATGGAGTGGATATGGTTACAACCATCAAAAAACTCTATCCAGAATTGGAGGTGATACTTTTGACCGCCCACGGTAACATTCCGGATGGTGTGCAGGCAATCAAGAATGGAGCCTTTGATTATATCACCAAAGGGGATGATAATAATAAAATTATTCCGTTAATCAGCCGGGCTATGGCTCAGGCTAAAAAGAATGTAGGAGAAAAAGTGAAAACAGAAGAGACCCAAAGTTTCTCTTTTGACGCTATAAAAGGGAAGTCGGAGGGTATGCAACAAGCCGTAGCATTGGCCCGAAAGGTTTCGGCAACGGATGTTACAGTCTTGCTGACCGGAGAAACAGGCACGGGGAAAGAGGTCTTTGCACAAGCCATCCATCGCAACAGTCTTCGCAAAGAGAATGCTTTTGTGGCTGTAAACTGTTCTGCTTTTAGCAAAGATCTACTTGAAAGCGAGATATTCGGTCATAAAGCCGGTTCGTTTACCGGAGCGATGAAAGATAAGAAGGGGCTGTTCGAAGTGGCCGATAACGGAACCATCTTTTTGGATGAAATAGGTGAAATGGCTTTCGAGCTGCAAGCCAAATTGCTTCGTGTGCTCGAAGCGGGAGAGTACATCAAGATAGGCGACACGAAACCGACGAAAGTGAATGTCCGCGTTATCTCCGCCACCAATCGGGACCTGAAAAAAGAAATAGAACAAGGTAATTTCCGTGAAGATCTTTATTATCGTCTTTCTGTTTTTCAGATACACCTCCCTCCTCTTCGTGAGCGCAAAGAAGACATCGAACTTTTGGCGGAAAGCTTTATCCAACTCTTTTCAAAGAAACTGGGGAAACAGGTGGAAGGGATGGCTCCGGAGTTCTTGAAAGCTTTGAAAGCTGCCGACTGGAGAGGAAATATCCGTGAATTGCGAAACGTGATAGAACGCAGCATGATTGTCTGCGACAAACAGCTCACCTTACAAGATCTTCCCATTGAAATACAGAATGCCCGGCAGGAAGATTATTCCGGCAAGAATTATTCGGAGTTTGAACTGGCCGCTATGGAAAAACGTCATATCGCTAAAGTTCTGCAACATACTAAAGGAAACAAGACCGAGGCTTCACGTTTATTGAAAATAGGTTTGACTACTTTATATAGAAAGATAGAGGAGTACGGCATTTAGTTGTTGCAGGTCATTGATCAACCCTTTCCTGCCCTATGGTTAAGTCTTTTTATACGGATGTATTCTATCTCCATAGCCTTTGGAGTTATCTCCATAAGCTTTGGAGTTGACTCCCAAGGTTATGGAGTTGACTCCAAAGACTTGCGGAGATAAAACAAACAGGAAGAAAACCCTTAACCATAGGGCAGAAAAGGGTTAGGGATACGGATAAGACCTTTTAATGACGAATCCGGTTCCCAAGTCTTTTATGTATTCCTTACGGATAAACAGCCCCACTCAAATTCTACTGCTTCACGAAAGACCATAGGCAGCATTATTGCAAGATGGTTTCAGCAAAGATGGCTACGGAATCAATACATTCCGGATATAGAAATGATCCGTGACTTTCCTCAGCAAGACAAGAGCTTTCGATATACTTCGGCATCTTCCTCCGAGAAACAGCATACAATCACTTCTCCTTCATAGCCATGTGCCATTTCTTCCCCGATGGCATTCAATGCGATACGTGCCGCTTCTTCCTTGGGATAATGATATACGCCGGTACTGATACAGGGGAATGCAATGCTTTGGATGCCGTTCTCTCTCGCTAGTATGAAACTGGTATGATAGCATGATGCAAGTTTTTCGGCTTCTCCATGCGTTCCCCCATGCCATACGGGTCCTACGGTATGAATCACTTTCCTGCATGGCAGGTTGTATGCATCGGTTATCTTGCTTTCCCCCGTCGGACAACCGCCCAATGTTTTACATTCCGCTAACAACGCCGGGCCTGCAGCCCGATGGATAGCTCCATCTACACCACCGCCACCCAGCAACGAGCAGTTGGCTGCATTTACAATGGCGTCGACTTTTAAAGTAGTGATATCGGCTACGGTAACATTTATCTTCTTCATTTTTCCTTTCTGTTTTTCTGTATTAAAACCTTTATACAAAGCTATATAATAAATTAGGGAATTATGCAGTTTGGCAGCAAATAAATCAATTATTCTCCTGTTTTGATATTCTTCCCTTTTCATTTTTGAAAAGATTTTCTTTTGCTCCCTCTTTTTTCTTGTTGTTATATCTGTATATAAATCAATTACTTATCTCCTGTTTGCCGATAATGGCACACTATTGGCATATAGCGTGGCAGTTAACAATAGTATTAAATTAAAAAAGGAATTATGGATTTATTTTCAATCGGATTTGTGGTTTGTACCTTGAGCGGCATAGCTTGCTTTTGGCTTTTCTTTAAATGCATAGACTGGTTCGAGAAGATCTAAAAAAAGAAGGAGAAACAAGTTATGTACACAGCATTATTTGTAGTTAGTTTGATTATGTTCGGCTATATGATGTATGTTCTCATCAAGCCGGAGAAGTTTTAAAAAAGTAAGTTAAGAAATAAAGAGTTATGAATACTGAAGTTTTAGGTGTTATAGCGCAAATTGTCTTAATGGTAGTGCTCAGCTATCCTTTGGGCAAATATATCGCTAAAGTTTATAAAGGTGAAAAGACTTGGTCGGATTTTATGAAGCCCGTTGAACGGGTTATGTTCAAACTGAGTGGCATCAATCCCAATGAGGAGATGAACTGGAAACAGTTTTTGAGAGCCTTGCTGGTGGTAAATCTATTTTGGTTCCTTTGGGGGATGGTACTGTTGGTTACACAAGGTGTGCTGCCGCTTAACCCGGATGGAAATGTCGGTCAGACTGCGCATCAGGCATTCAATACTTGTATCAGTTTCATGGTGAACTGCAACTTGCAACATTATAGCGGTGAAAGTGGGCTGACTTATTTTACTCAGCTATTCGTCATCATGCTCTTTCAGTTTATTACTGCCGCTACCGGTATGGCTGCCATGGCAGGTATAATGAAAGCGCTGGCTGCAAAGACTACTCAGACTATTGGCAATTTCTGGAACTATTTGGTATTAAGTTGTACCCGTGTCCTGTTGCCTCTTTCATTGGTCGTAGGCTTTATCCTGATTGTGCAAGGAACTCCGATGGGCTTTGACGGAAAAATGAAAGTGACCACCATGGAAGGAGCTACACAATATGTATCACAAGGCCCTACGGCGGCTATTGTCCCTATCAAACAATTGGGTACTAATGGTGGTGGTTATTTTGGTGTAAACTCTTCTCATCCATTGGAGAACCCTACCTATTTTGCCAATATGGTGGAATGTTGGTCTATCCTTATCATACCTATGGCGATGGCATTTGCATTCGGTTTCTATCTGAAACGTAAAAAATTGGGTTATAGTATATATGGTGTCATGCTGTTTGCCTATCTGGTAGGAGTTTGTATCAATGTGAGTCAGGAGATGGGTGGTAATCCACGTATTGACGAAATGGGGATAGCGCAGGATAATGGCGCGATGGAAGGTAAAGAAATACGTTTGGGCTCGGCCGCCACTGCTTTGTGGAGTATTACTACTACGGTTACTTCCAATGGTTCTGTCAATGGTATGCACGATTCAACAATGCCGCTTTCGGGTATGATGGAAATGCTGAACATGCAGATCAACACATGGTTTGGCGGTGTAGGTGTGGGATGGATGAACTACTTTACATTTATTATTATCGCCGTGTTCATCAGTGGGTTGATGGTAGGCCGTACACCGGAGTTCCTTGGTCATAAAGTAGAAGCACGTGAAATGAAGATTGCTTCCATTGTGGCACTACTTCATCCGTTTATCATTTTAGTTGGTACGGCATTGGCTGCTTATCTGTTTGTTCATGCGCCTGCATTTGTGGAAAGTGAAGGTGGCTGGCTGAACAATCCCGGATATCATGGTCTGAGTGAAATGCTTTATGAATACACCTCGTGTGCCGCCAATAATGGTTCCGGTTTTGAAGGACTGGGTGATAACACATGGTTTTGGAACTACTCTTGTGGTATTGTGCTGATATTAGGACGTTTTGTCCCGATTGTAGGTCAAGTGGCCATAGCAGGTATTCTGGCTAAGAAAAAATTTATTCCCGAAAGCGCCGGCACATTGCAAACCGATACAGTGACATTCGGTGTGATGACATTTGCGGTTATTTTTATTGTTGCCGCACTATCATTCTTCCCGGTACATGCATTAAGCACTATTGCCGAGCACTTGAGTTTATAATTCTGATAACAGACAACGATATTAATAGAAGATATGAAAGATAATAAATCAGCTTCTTTATTTCAGAAGGAGCAAGTCATTGACAGCATAAAACAATCATTCGTGAAGTTGAATCCGCGAGTGATGATTAAGAATCCGATTATGTTCACGGTAGAGGTTTGTACAGCTATTATGTTCTTGGTGATGCTCTACTCTATCGTTAATGATTCACAAGGCTCATTTATTTATAATTTATGGGTTTTCGTAATCCTGTTCATCACCTTGTTATTTGCTAATTTTGCTGAAGCTATTGCCGAAGCGCGCGGAAAAGCACAAGCCGATAGCCTGAGGAAGACTCGTGAGGAAACCCCTGCCAAATTGATTGTGAACGGGACTTTGAAAACTGTCAGTAGTTCCCGGTTAAAGAAAGGTGATATTTTTGTATGCGAGGCAGGAGATGTAATTCCTGCCGATGGCGAGATCATCGAAGGACTGGCGTCTATTGACGAAAGTGCCATCACAGGCGAATCCGCTCCTGTAATCCGTGAAGCAGGCGGTGACAAGAGTTCAGTAACAGGAGGTACAAAAGTATTGTCCGATCAGATAAAAGTAATGGTAAGCACCCAGCCGGGTGAAAGTTTCCTGGATAAGATGATTGCATTGGTGGAAGGCGCATCCCGCCAGAAAACACCGAATGAAATTGCATTGACTATCCTGTTGGCAGCATTTACATTGGTCTTTGTCATTGTGTGTATCACCCTTAAACCGTTTGCCGATTATACGGGAACTGTCATTACCATTGCTTCTTTTCTGTCCTTGTTTGTCTGCCTCATTCCTACCACTATCGGAGGATTGCTTTCGGCTATCGGTATCGCCGGGATGGATCGTGCTTTGCGTGCCAATGTCATAACCAAATCGGGTAAAGCAGTGGAAACAGCCGGAGATATAGATACGTTGCTTCTTGATAAAACAGGAACAATAACTATAGGAAACCGTAAAGCTACCCGTTTTTATCCGGCTCAGGGAGTGGATGAACATGCTTTCATCGAAGCCTGCCTGCTCTCATCTGTATCTGATGATACTCCGGAAGGCAAATCTATTATTGAACTGGGACGTGAATCGGGTTTACGGATGCGTAATTTGAATACCGATGGTGCTCATATGATAAAATTTACCGCCGAAACCAAATGCTCGGGTATTAACTTGAAGGATGGAACAGAAATCCGTAAAGGTGCATTTGATGCGATCCGCAAGATAGCTTTGTCTGCCGGAAACCCTTTCCCAAAAGAAACGGAAGATATCATTCAAACCATTACAAGTAATGGAGGTACTCCATTGGTGGTAAGTGTCAATAAGAAAATTGCCGGAGTAATAGAATTGCAGGATATCATAAAACCGGGTATTCAGGAACGTTTTGAACGTTTACGCAAGATGGGGGGTAAAAACAGTCATGGTGACGGGAGATAACCCATTGACCGCCAAATATATTGCAGAGAAAGCCGGAGTAGACGACTTCATAGCCGAGGCTAAACCGGAGGATAAGATGGAGTATATCAAGAAAGAGCAGGCTGCCGGCAAACTGGTTGCCATGATGGGTGACGGAACAAATGATGCTCCTGCCCTTGCCCAAGCTAATGTGGGGGTTGCCATGAATAGCGGTACACAGGCTGCCAAGGAAGCAGGGAATATGGTGGATTTGGATAATGATCCTACCAAGCTGATAGAGATTGTCGAGATAGGTAAACAATTGCTGATGACACGTGGTACACTGACCACTTTCTCCATAGCCAATGATGTGGCCAAATATTTTGCCATTGTTCCTGCATTGTTCATGCTTTCCATTCCGGAACTGGCTGCATTGAATATTATGGGGCTGCATAGCCCTGAGAGTGCTATCTTGTCTGCGGTTATATTCAATGCCATCATTATTCCTATTCTGATTCCGCTGGCATTGAAAGGAGTTCAATACAAACCGATAGGAGCTTCCGCCTTGCTTCGTCGTAATCTTTTGATATATGGCATAGGTGGTGTTATTGCTCCTTTTGTGGGTATTAAATTAATAGATTTAGTAGTAGGATTATTCTTTTAACAAGTAAACGACAATGAAAAATTTTATAAAGTCATTCAGACTTACCTTAGTCTTTTGTGTGTTTTTCTCAGTATGCTATATACTAGTCTTATGGATTTTCGCTCAATTTGCCGGACCTAATTCCGGCAATGCCGAGGTGGTGGAACTTAACGGAAAAGTGGTAGGTGCCGCCAATGTGGGACAATCATTTACGGAAGATATCTATTTCTGGGGACGTCCTTCATGTGCCGGAGATGGTTATGATGCAACCAGTTCGGCCGGTAGCAATAAAGGCCCTACCAATGCAGAATACTTGGCTGAAGTAGAAGCGCGGATTGATACATTTTTAAAGCATCATCCTTACTTGAGCCGTAAGGAAGTACCTGCCGAAATGGTCACAGCCAGCGGTTCCGGGCTGGATCCTGACATCACTCCGGCCTGCGCATACGTGCAGGTACAACGTGTGGCTAAAGCTCGCGGAATGAGTGAGGAAACTGTAAAAGCTATTGTAGATAAAGCTGTGGAAAAACCGTTTATGGGCATATTCGGTACAGAGAAGGTGAATGTATTAAAACTGAATGCTGCTTTAGAAAAGGCAAAATAATAAAAAATATATAGTCATTAAATTAGGAAGATGTGCGTCATGAAAAAGAGAAGTTTCCTGGATACCGAGAGCCTGTCGGCTCTAGAAGCTGTGGCTATCATTGTATTGTTCTTTGCTTTGATAACATGGATTCTTGATCTTTGACGTGCATCACCCTATTGAATGATGCATCTTGATTCAGAAAAACTCAAAATGGATATTTCCTTTCAGACAATAAGAAGGAAATAGTATAAATATGTAAAACACGAATATTGATTAGTTTAATTTTTTAAGATGAAAAAGAATTTGAAAAAAGTGGTCTTGGTGCTGGCTCTACTGTTGCCTGGAGTGATAAAAGCACAAGAATTTAACGTAACGGCTAAGGCGGATTTTGTAAGTGATTACATTTGGCGTGGCGCTTACCAGAATTCAGGATTCTCTGTACAGCCTACATTAGGATTATCTTACGGCAATCTTTCTTTGTCTGCTTGGGGGAGTCAGAGCCTGACCAAGACAGACGGTGCACAAGAGTTTGACATCAATTTGAGTTATACCATTGGCGGTTTAGGTATTACAGTGACCGACTATTGGTGGAATGGCATCACCATGCCCTACGGGGATTATAAACATGATCATCATTTTGAAGGAACATTAGCTTATAATTTCGGCGAGAACTTTCCTCTGACCTTGAGCTGGTCTACCATGTTTGCGGGAGGAGACGATAACAAAGACGGTGATCGTGCTTATTCCACTTATATCAATGCTTCTTATAATATTGCTTGCCCGGCAGAAATTACGCTCACTCCTTCCGTTGGTTTCACTCCCTGGAAAGGAATGTATGATGCTGATGGTGCTGCTTTTACAGATATTGCTTTAAAAGCTTCCAAGAACATTAATATTACAGATCATTTTTCTTTGCCTTTGTTTGTACAGGCTATTGTTTCGCCCTCATTTGACAAAACTTATCTGATAGCCGGATTAAGTATTGGGTTTTAAATGTGTATAAAAGGAAGTGTCAAAACGAAACCGGACTATCCAATCGTCAACTGTAGGGGCAGGGTTTGCCTGCCCGAAGACACAAAGCAAACTGTTTTCGGGCGAGCGAACCTCGCCCCTACGAACGAAACGACAGCATTATCCACGTTTTGACAACCCTTTTTGTTGTATAGAGTGACTTATCCTTTTTTTGAGTCTTGCCGGACGTGGTATTTTTGTTCAAAGAGTTACCACGTGGAGAATGGAGTATGGCAAAAACTAAAGATAGTTTTGTATCTCTTTAATGTTATTCAACTTAATAAAGTGGGAGTGCGTTACTTCTCCTTCATATTGTTCGTGTGCCCAAGTGACATGATGAGGTACATAGGCTGCATAACCTCCGAGTTCCAATATGGGAATAATATCCGACTTTATCGAGTTACCTATCATCAGTAAATTTTCTGCCTTACATCCTAAATGATCAAGCAATCTTTTATAATCCGCATTTTTCTTGTCGCTCATTATTTCTATGTGACAAAAGTATTCTTGTAGTCCGGACGCAGAAATCTTTCTTTTTTGATCGAACAAATCACCTTTGGTGGCCAATACTAATTTATAATTTTCGTGCAAGGCTGATATGACTTCTTGCACACCGTCCAATAATGTGATTGGTCTTTGCAGAAGTTCCTGACCTGATCGGAGGATTTCTTTTACGAGATTGAGGTCTCCTTCTCCATTAGTAACTTTGCAAATGGTTTCAATCATGCAAAGCAGCATTCCTTTCAGTCCATAACCATAGATATGCAGATTTTTTATTTCTGTCTTGAACAATTCTTCTGATACGGAAGGAGCCGGTGAATATTTCCTCAGAAGATGACAAAATTTGTGTTCCAACTCTTGAAAATAAAGTTCATTTTCCCAAAGAGTGTCATCGGCATCAAAAGCGATAAATTCTATTTTATTTTTCATGTTTTATTATTAGAATAGGAAGAGAGAGCAATCATATCATAATGTATTATTTTGTCCGTCTTTTACGTTCTGTATAAATTCAGCAACATTTCGTCCATCCACCAAGCCATGGTGGACACTGATGGATATAGGAAGCAAAAGTTTCTTTTTTTCTTGTATCAGCTTACCTGTGGAAATTTTGGGTATAGAATCTCCTGTTTGAATTGAACCGGCATGTTTCATCTCGGAAAAGGCAAACCAGGGCAGAGCCGAATAACGGATGACATCCGCTCTTGCTGTGTCCTTGGAAAAAGAAAGTCCGGTACTGTTTTTTACTCTATGTATTTCCTTTTCTGCATTTTCAATAAATAAGGAAAGATCTGTGTCATACTCAAAAAAATCCAAAGCCAAAAGTTCCGTCCTCTCTTCCGATAGTGGGCGAAATATTGATTTTATCATATTCTACT